>Ga0070708_100004264_pt1 | contig 11239 bp, 13 predicted proteins | sample KBSK5503metaG_FD_65469 | JGI IMG/M metagenome (GOLD analysis project Ga0070708, IMG submission 65469) | Corn, switchgrass and miscanthus rhizosphere microbial communities from Kellogg Biological Station, Michigan, USA - KBS K5-50-3 metaG | ecosystem: Host-associated > Plants > Roots >...
ACGCCGGCGAGCGTCTCGCGCATCACCTGGTTGATCCGGTCGAGCTTGACCTGCATCGCCCGGAAGAGCGGGATCGCCCGGCTCATGACGATCCCGATGAAGACCGCCATCAGCGGCAGGACGACGACGAGGATCCCGGAGAGGGGCACGTCCTGGCGGATCGCGAGGATGATCCCGCCGATGATGAGGATCGGGGCCGAGATCATCAGGGTCAGGGCCATGAAGATGACCGTCTGGACCTGCTGGACGTCGTTCGTGTTGCGCGTGATCAGGGAGGGGGTTCCGAAGGTGTTGATCTCGACCTGGCTGAAGCTCTCGACCTTCCGGAAGATCGCGCTCCGGACGTCTCGCCCGAAGCCCATCGCGATCTGGGCCCCGAGGTAGACGCCGACGATCGAGGCGAGGCCGACGACGAACGTCACCGCGAGCATGAACACGCCGGTCGAACCGATGTAGTTCGTGTCGCCCGTCGAGACGCCGTTCGTGATGATGTCGCCCTGGAGGGTCGGCAGGTAGAGGTTGCCGATGGCCTGGACGAGGAGGAGCAGGAGGACCACGACGATCTGGCGGGAATACGGCCGGAGGTGGGTGCGCAGGAGGCGGATCACTTCCGGACCCCCCTGCCGGCAGCGCCCCTGTCGGCCTCGGCGGCTGCGAGCTTCGCAGCGAAGGCCTGTCGTGCCGCGCGAAGGGCTCGATGGCCCCGGAGCAGGCCCGCGAGGTCCTCGTCGGTGAGGTGGTCGAGGAGCTTGGTGAGGCCTGCGCGGCGACGCCCGTCGATCTCGCCGAAGACCTTCTTCGCGCCCGCTGCGGGGTGGACCAGCACGACCCGCCGGTCCGCCTCGTCGTGGCGACGCTCGACGAGACCGCGGCTCGCCATCCGGTCGACGATCCCGGTCATGCTGGCCACCGAGACGTCGAGCGCCTCGGCGAGGTGGCTCATCGACTGCGGGCCCATCGCCTCGAGCAGCGTGAGGACGTTGAGGTGGATGAGGCTCAGGGAGCCGCGATGCCAGCGCTGGAATGCCGCGATGAACTCGCGCGGGTTCCAGGAGGTCAGCTCGTCGAGGACCTCGTCACGCAGCGGTCGGGCGCGAATCTTGCTCGCCTTGGCCGTGGCCTTCTCACTGAGCTTTGCCCGTGCCCGGGCGGTCGCGGCGTTTAGCTTTGCGTCGATATTCAATGTCACGCTGACAATCTACGTCAGGCGTGATGTCTCCCGCAAGGAGCAATTGCGGAGAAACCGTGGAAGTTTGACGCCGGCGAGGCTCGGCGCCTACGCCGCGACGGCGGCCTGTCCCGCCACGTCGTGGGCGGCGTCGACGCAGGCGACGACGTGTCCCCGGGCATCCCGGCCGCCGAGGCGACCGAAGTGGAACCAGGCGGGATCGGATTCCGGCCCGCTCGCCTCGAGGCGGCAGCCGCAGGCGAGGCAGGTCACGGGCGCGATCTGGCCGGCTCGGACGGCATGGGGCTGGAATGGATCGGGGGCGTGGTCGGCATGCATTGGCGGGTCCTCCGCCATGAACTGTGCGGTGCGGTTGGGTCCCGATCAGCACCGACGACGCGCCGGATCGGTTGCGTTCGGGTTGCGGCCGGTGCCTCGGACGGTCAGCCGAACGTGTAGCGGTCGACGTCGGTCACCGGTTCGAACCCGATCGCCTGGTAGATGCGGTTCGACGTCGGATTGGCGAGGTCGGTGGACAGGAACACGAAGGTCCGCCCGACGTCGAGCTCGGCCTGCGCGGCGGCGGCGGCGAGATTGCTGGCATAGCCGCGGCCGCGCCGATCGGGGGGCGTGTAGACCGGCGCGATGCGGATGCCGTTCGGGGTCCGGGCACCGACGCCCGTCATCGAGACCGGATCGCCATCGTCGATCCAGAGCTGCATCGTTCGGTTCCCGCCGGCAACCCAGCGGTCGGCCATCTGGCCGATGTCCGCTGCCGAATCACCGCCGAGCGCCTCGTCGACGAACCTGACGAGCCAGTCGAAGACCAGGTCCCGATCGGCTGGACCCGCTGCACGCATCCCGCCCGGCGCGGGCTTCGGGGCGATGACGGCCCGGAGCCGGAATGCCCGCTCCCGCATGGCGATCCGGTTCGGTACTCCGGTCCGATGCGACCAGGCTTCGGCGAAGCGGCGGGCGAGGGCCGCCGGCCCGATGACCCCGGGTGGTGGCTCGCCGATCCGGTCCTCGACCACTGCGTCGACCGCGGCCGCGTCGTCCATCTCCGAGAGGGCGATGTCCCACGGCGGTGTCTGAGTCGACACGCCGACGACCCGGCCCCCATCGATGACGGCCGCGAGGTACGGCGGATCGCGATAGACGCCGGGCGAGGTCAGGAGCGTGTTGCAGATTCCGAGGATCAGGCTGTGCTCGGCCTCGCGCGCGACCAGGAACTCCTCGGCCACCGCCAGGAACGCCTCGACCGATCCGAACCGCCGCAGCTCCATGGATGGGGAGGCTAGCGCAGCCGGTGCCGGGGCAGAGGGCCCGGTGGGATTCGAACCCACGACACGAGGATTAAAAGTCCCCTGCTCTGCCGCTGAGCTACGGGCCCGACGGTGAAGCCTACCCGAACTCGGCCGGCCTACCGAGGCCCGTAGACCTCCGGGTTCACCGGGGTCGGCAGCCGCTCCCCGCGGACGCCGGCGAGGAGGTTGGCGGCGGCCATCTCGGCCATCTTGCCGCGGGTCGCCCGGGACGCCGAGGCGATGTGTGGGACGACGAGGCAGTTCTCGAGGCTGAGGAGCGGATCATCGCCGGCCATCGGCTCGGGATCCGTCACGTCGAGTGCCGCCGCGCCGATGACGCCGTCGCGAAGGGCGCGGTGGAGCGCGACCTGGTCGACGACCGGGCCCCGAGAGGTGTTGACCAGCACCGCCGTTGGCTTCATCCACGCGAGCCGTTCGGCGTTGATCAGGCCTCGCGTCTGGTCGCTGAGGTTGACGTGGAGCGACACGAAGTCGCTCGCGGGCAGGAGCTTCTCGAGCGGCAGGAACGTCGCGCCGAGCTCCGCCTCGATCGCCAGATCGACCCGGGAGAGATCGTGATACAGGATGCGCATCCCGAAGCCGCGGGCCCGCCGGGCGACAGCCTGGCCGATCCGGCCGAAGCCGACGATCCCGATGGTGCCGCCGTGGACATCGGGTCCCAGTAGGAGCAGCGGCCCCCACGTCTTCCAGCGATCGGCACGGACGTATCGATCGCCCTCGGCGACGCGCCTTGCGGCCGCCATGAGGAGGGCGAAGGCGAGGTCCGCTGTCGTCTCGGTCAGGACGCCGGGCGTGTTGCCGACCGCCACGCCACGGGCGGTGCAGGCCGGGACGTCGACGTTGTCGAACCCGACCGCGTAGTTGCTCACGACCTTGAGGCCCGGACCTGCCCGATCGAGGAACTCGTCGTCGACGCGATCCGTAAGCAGGGTCAGGACCCCGTCGCAGCGTTCGATGGCATGGAGCAGTTCGTCGCGCGCCGGCGGTAGATCGCCATCCCAGATCCGCGCGTCGCAGACCTCCCGGATCGGCGCGAGCCCGTCCTCGGGGATGAGGCGCGCAACGAAGACCCGTGGCCTTGTCATCGGTGCCACGTCGGGCGAGCTGCATGAGGTGCACGTAGTTTTGTCAGATCCCGACCGCCGGCGGCCCGGCGGTCGTGAATCTGCATCCGGTGCCAAACGACGGCCGTCCAGCCCGAACGGCGAGCAGGAACCTGCATGGCGTGCACTTCAGCGACCTTCGAGGGCCACCGCGACGCGAGTACGTGCATCTCGCGCAGCCGCTGACCATTCTGTTGCAGCCCATGCAGGTCTGGCGCGGAGGCCCTCGATTCGTCCACGGCCGCGCTCACGCGCGAGCGGCGACGAGCGGCTCCACGAAGGACCGCAGCCGGCCGAGCGCCTCGGTGAGGTTCTCGCGGGAGTTCGCGTACGAGATCCGGACGTGCCCCGTGCCCACGTGCCCGAACGCTGTGCCGGCGAGGACGCAGACGCCGGTCTCGTGGAGGAGCCGGTCGGCGAAGTCGTGGCCGGACAGCCCCGTCGCCGAGATGTCGGGGAACACGTAGAAGGCGCCGCTCGGCCGCAGGCATTCGATCCCGGGGATCTCGTTCAGGCCGTCGACGATCAGGTCGCGACGCGCCTTGAACTCGGCGACCATGCCGTCGACCGCGTCCTGCGGCCCTCTCAGAGCCTCGATGGCGCCGTGCTGGGCGAAGGCGGTCGCGCCGCTGATCGTGTTGATGATCAGGGTCCCGTAGGCCTGCTCGAGCCAGGCGGGGACGATCGCGTAGCCGAGCCGCCAGCCGGTCATCGCGTAGGTCTTCGAGAAGCCGTCGAGGACGACCGTCCGCTCGGCCATCCCGGGCAGGCTCGCGATCGACACGTGCTCGGCGCCGTCGTAGAGGATCCGGCCGTAGATCTCGTCGGACAGGACCACGAGGTCATGCCGGATCGCGAGCGCCGCGATGCGCTCGATGTCCGACCGGGTCAGGACGCCGCCCGTCGGATTCGCGGGTGAGTTGATGACGACGAGCTTCGTCCGCGGCGTGATGAGCGCCTCGAGCTCGTCGACGTCGATCTGGAAGTCGTTCTCCATCCGGATCGGGATCGGCACCGGCGTGGCGTCCAGGAACCGGGTCAGCGACTCGTAGATCGGGTAGCCCGGGTCCGGGACGATCACCTCGTCAGCGGGCTCGACGACCGCAAGGATCGCGTAGACCATCACGCCCTTGCCCCCGACGGTCACGAAGACCTGGCCCGGATCGACCTGGAAACCCTTCCGCGCCGTGGCGTCCTCGGCGATCGCCGCCCGAAGGTCGGGCAGCCCGGCGAACGGCGGGTAGTGGGTGGCCCCGGCGTCGAGCGCGGCCTTCGCCGCCTCGCGGATGTTCGCTGGCGTGTCGAAGTCGGGCTCGCCGATCTCGAGATGGATCACGGATCGACCCGTCGCCTCGAGCGCCCGGGCCCGCGCGGCCGCCTCGAAGGCGGTCTCGGTGCCGATGGAATCCATCCTCGACGCCGTTCGCATGGCCCGCATCATAGGGCGCCGTAGAATCACCCGATGACGCGCTACTACGGGATCGACGAAGCGACCGCGACCTTGACCGAGGTCGAGCCGATTCTGGCCTCCCTGCGGGATCAGCGGATCGAGCTCATCGAGCTCCGCGATCGCGCCGTGGAGGCAACCCCCGGTGACGATCAGGCGACGGACGCGGCCACCGATGAGCTGCGCCTGCTCCGCCTGCGGATGCAGGGTCTGATTGACCAGATGCAGGCCGGCGTCGCCCGGCTCGTGGAGCTCGACGTCACGCTCCGCGACATCTCGACGGGACTCATCGACTTCCCGGCCCTCGCGAGCGGTCGCCCGATCTGGCTCTGCTGGCGGCTGGGCGAGACGGATGTCGCTCACTGGCATCGGACCGACGAAGGTTTCGACAGCCGCCGGCCGCTCGATGAGCTCCCGACGGGCCGCAGCTCCGGCAGCCTGGCCTGATCCGCCGATGGACCTCCGTCGGCGACAGACGATCCTCCAGGGCGGCCGCGAGAAGGCGTATCGACCCCTCGACGTGGCCACCCGAGAGGCGGCCCTCGCCGACGGGATCGAGGCCTACGAGCGGGGCGACTTCTTCCTGGCCCACGAGATCCTGGAGCCGGCCTGGATGGGCACGGCGGACCCGGGCGAGCGCGACCTGCTCCAGGGCCTGATCAAGATGTGCGCCGCGTTCGTCCACTCGGCGCGCGGCAACCCGGTGGGCGTCGCGAAGAACCTCCGTGGCGCGCGGGACCGCTTCGCCGGAGCCATCACGGCCGGCCGGCGAGCCGGCATCGACGTGCCGGCCATCACCGGCCAGATCGACGAGCGCCTCGCGGCGCTGGCCGGCAGCGAGGCGGCAAGCGTCGCCCTCGCGGGCCTGCCGATCGACATCGCCCGACTGCCCCCGGCCCCGTGACCGATCCGGACCGCTCCCCCGCCATCGACGTCCTGGAGGCGGCCCGGCGCCTGGCGGATGGCGCAGCCGGCGGCGCGGCCGGCATTGCGGGCGGAGAGTCCACCGGCGGTGCCGCCTCGGAACCGTTGCTCATCGACGTTCGCGAGCCGGCCGAGTTCGCGATGGTCCGGGCGGTGGGGGCGCGGCTGCTGCCGCTGTCAACGTTCCTGGGACGCTACCGGGCCCTGCCGACCGACCGACCGATCCTGCTCATCTGCGCAACCGGCAGCCGGTCGGGCCAGGCGGCGGCGTACCTGCTGGCGCATGGCTGGACGGATGTCGTCAACGTCAGCGGCGGGACCGCAGCGTGGCAGCGGGCGGGCCTCCCGACACGCCAGGGACCGCTCCAGCCCGGCGAGGGCGACCTCGGGTTCTGAGCGCCCGAGCTAGCGGCGGCCGCGCCGCCGATCGACCCAGGCGCGGATCTGGGGCCGATGGTTGAAGGCCCACCCGGCGAGCACCAGGAGCACGAAGTCGACGGTGCTCACGCCCGCCGCGGCCAGGTAGCCCAGCTGCTGGCCGATCTCGCCGGGGATCTGGAGCGCCGGGATCACGACCCCGAACAGGCCGAGCTGGAAGAACGGCGGCTGCGGCGCCAGGCTCGCCCGGGCCGACGACGCGACGACGCCGCCCTGGGTCGTCCCGCCGATGAGCAGGACCGTGCTGCCGGAGACGACCGGCGCGCTGCCGGCCAATCCACCGGTCGGGAGGTCGTCGGTATCGAGGTGGTGCCAGCCGTCGCTGAGGTTGCCGGCCGTGTCCGGGATGGCCCAGTACATCTCGGACTTCGGCGCGGTGCCATCGGAGCCGCCGACGAGATAGAGGGTGCCATTCGACGTGAATCCGGCCGCCGACGTCCTGGCAGCCGGCAGGTTCACCGCGTTGCTGATCGCCCATTGCTGAACCGCCGCCACGACCGGCGCGGCGCTCGCGCCCGGCGCGGCTGTCGGCGGGGGCGTCGCGTCCGGCGTCGTGGTGGTCCCGAAGAATCCTCGCTGGACGGCCCCGACCGGGCCCTTGGCGTCCGTGCCGCCGTAGACCCAGATGAACTCGCCCGAGAAGCTGATGCTCGCGTTGGCAACCCCGTCGACCAGCGGCGCCTGCTCCTTGAACGCGCCGAGGGTGGCCTTCTGGGCATCGAAGGTCGACTTCCAGACCTTGGAACTTGGCGTGCCGTCCGGTCCGCGCCCGCCGGCGACGACGATGCCATCGGTCACCGCGATCGCCATCGCGCCGGATCGGGCCTCCGGGAGGGTTACGCCCTTGACGTCGGCCCACGTGCCGAGATCCGCCTTGTCGCCCTTGGTCGGAAGGGCCCATATGGTGTTCGTCGGCTTGCCGTCCGGGCCGCTGCCGCCGATGAGGTAGGCCGTCCCGGAGAGTGCCGCGACGGCCGCGTCGGATCGCGCCTCGGGGAGGGCGGGTCCGTCGGTCCAAGCGCCGATGTTGCCGTCCTTGGTCGTCGTCACGTAGGTCGTCGCGGTCGCCGCCTTGCCATCGCTACCGCCGATGTAGACGAGGTGGCTGCCGAGCTGGACGGCGGCCCCGTTGGTGCGGGCGGCCGGCAACGCGACCTGCTGCGGCGATCCCTGCCACGGGACGACGGCCCCGACGGGCGCAGGGCAGGGCAGGCCGACGTTCTCGGCCGGACAGAGGTTGACCGGTGACCAGAGAAGGATCGGGAAATCGACCTCCACCGTCCGGCCGACGGTCAGGTAGTACGCCCGGTCGGGGAGGTAGCCGATGAGGATGATGATCACGACGAACCAAAAGAAGGCCTTGAGGGCCGCCCACGACCAGCCGTCGGCAGCCAGCGCCCCGAACAGCACGCGTCCGCCTCGGGTGCCGGGCGGGAGCGCTTTCGTCGCCATCGTCGGTCGGCCTACTTGACCGTCAGGGTGCCGGTCATGCTCGGGATCGGGTGGACCGAGCAGATGAACGTGTAGGTCCCGGCCGGCAGCCCGGCAATGACGTACGTCGTGTCGGCCACGCCGGTGACGCGGGCGTTGTCGACGAGCACGGTCCCGTCGGCCTTCCGGATGTCGATGTCGTGCTCGACCCCCTGGTCGTTGTTCGTGAACTTGATCCCGAACGCCGTGTTCGCGGTGGCGTCGAGCGCGTGGACGTCGAAGGCGATGTTGAGCGCCGTCACGTCGAGAACCTTGGCGTCGGGGCCCAGGCTGCCGGCCGGGGCCGGGGTCGACGCTGCCTGGTCGCCGAGGTAGCAGTTCGGCACCGGCGAGGCCGACGGCGCCGGCTTGAACGACGGATCCAGCCAGCCCTTGAACGTCTCGACCTTGCCGTTGGCATCGAGCACGGGCTCGTTGAGTGATGGGTTCCGGATGACGAACTCCTGGGTGCTGGGCGCGCGGATGAAGTCGATCAAGGACTGGATCTGGATGTAGTTGAGCGGGCCGCCATTCACGTCCGACCAGACCGGCATCAGGCTGTTGGGGTTGCCGCAGACGTACCGCCCGCCGACCGTCAGGACGTTCTTGATGTAGGCCGGGGTGAGGTGGGCGAAGAGCTTCATCTGGTCGTTCAGGACGGGCCCGATGCCGCCCTGACCCTGGGCACCGTGGCACCGGGCGCAGTTCGCCTCGAACAGGTTGTAGCCGCGCTCGATCGAGGTGACCTGCTGGGCGTCGGCCTGCTGATCGAGGCGGGGCTTCGTGAGATTGAACGGCGCGCCGGTCTCGTAGAAGTAGTAGACGATCACGAAGAGGGCGACGATCGACACGGACAGGAAGGCCACCCAGCGGGCGTCGCCCGACTGGCGAACGATCTTCGCCGCTCGCTCGGGGGTGAGGCCGCCGATGGCCCGAGTCTGGGCCGAGGCCGTGAAGCGGTCGGCGCGCGCGGCCGGCACGTCGCCCGTCTGGGGCCGCGGCGCGGGCAGGCGCTGCTCGGGCTCGCGCCCGGGTTGATCCGTCATCGTCCGGTCAGATGCAACCGACGGGGCTTCTCGGTGGAATGATCCCGGGCTGGCCCACCGCGATCGGCAGCGGACCGAGGTTGATCTTGGAGGTGTCGAGGACGAGGCTGCCGTCGGCTTCCACGCTGGCCGAGAAGCGATCCATGCTCCGCGGTGCCGGGCCGTACTGCGGGCCGAGGGCCTTCTGGCCGAGGCGGTCGTAGCGCGAGCCGTGGCAGGGGCACTCCAGCCAGAAGTTCTTCAGGCACGGGTTCGGCTTGCAGCCGAGATGGGGGCAGCGCTGGTAGAGGGCCCGGACGTTGAGCGCCGACCCGTCGCCGGTCTTGTCCTCACCGGGGACGAATCGCTGCTGCCCGGGGTCGAAGAGGACGATGAAGGCTCGAGCGGCCTGGTAGTACGCCGGGAAACCCTGGTCGATCGGGAGCGTCGAGTTGGCGGTCTTGACGTCGTCGAGCGTGCCGATCTTGACCGCTCCCCCGAAGCCACCCTTCAGGTTGGGCCAGAGGAACCCGATGCTGCCGGCCGTGACCTCGGTCAGCCACAGGGCGATGGCGCCGCCGATGGAGACGCGCAAGAGCCGTCGCCGCGAGATCCCCTGGACGGGATGCTGGCGAAGCGACTTGATCGCCTCGCTGGTGAGGGCCTGGGACTTGTCGACCGGCTCGACGTGGTAGTTGCTCATAGGGCGAAGTGGAGGCCGTTGGTGCTGTTGTTGAAGAACGGCAGGTACGGCACGACGAGGCTGTAGCCGGGGCCGCGGAAGAAGATCCCGACGAACGTGACCGTGAGCCCGAGGATGCACAGCAGGCTGAACAGGAGCACGGCCGTCTTCCGGTCGGACGGCTTCTTGCTCTCGATGTTCTCCCGGTCCACGTACGGCAGCAGGATGCCCCCGACGAAGATGAACGTCGGGACCATCACGCCGGCAACGGTCGGGTGGAAGTAGGCGAGCAGCTCCTGCAGCCCGAGGAAGTACCACGGCGCCTTCGCGACGGCCGGCGTCACGTTGCCGTTGGCGAGGTCCTCGAGGGGGGCATTGATGAAGAGGCCCATCAGGAGCAGGAAGATGCTGATGACGCCCGCCGCCAGGAACTCGATCGAGAGCAGGTGCGGCCAGGTCATGACCGTGTCGTCCGGTTCCTTCTGGACCCGGACGACGGCGTCCTGCTTGACCATCGCGAGCAGCCGATACGGCCGGGCCGACATCGGAACCCGCTGCTTGTCGATCTCGGTCCGCCGCGCCGGATCGACCGGCTGGACGACCCTCGTCTCGTCTGGCTTTTTCGTGTCAGTCATGCCAACTCATACCAGCAGTTGGGGCCGCTAGGACGAGGCGAGCGCAAGGCGCCAGCGAGCACCCTGGCGAGCGCACTGCAACGTGCGTGAGCCAGGGAGCGGAGCCGGCAACGCCGCGATCGCCCGTCATAGTGGCCCACTGATTCCGCCGTCTTTCCTGATGCGCCAGAAGTGGACGGCAAGGAAGATCGCCGCGAAGAGCGGCAACACCATGATGTGGAGCACGTAGAAGCGGAGGAGGGTGTTCTGCCCGACCTCGAGGCCGCCGAGCAGGAGCAGCTTGGTGGGCGTATTGAAGAGCGGCGCGTAGCCGGCCATGTTCGTGCCGATCGTGATGGCCCAGTACGCGATCTGGTCCCAGGGGAGCAGATAGCCGGTGAAGCTCAACAGGATCGTCGTGAACAGCAGGGTCACGCCGATCACCCAGTTGAACTCCCGCGGCGGCTTGTACGCGCCGTGGTAGAAGACCCGCATCATGTGCAGGAAGACGAAGAAGACCATCAGGTGCGCGCCCCAGCGGTGGATGTTCCGCGTGAGCAGCCCGAAGGCGACCCGGGTCTGGATGTTCAGGATGTCCGAGTAGGCGGACGTCGCCGACGGCACGTAGAAGAACATCAGGTACACGCCGGTGATCGTCAGGACGAGGAACAGGAAGAACGACAGGCCGCCGAGGCAGAAGGTGTAGGCGAACTTCACCGCGTGCTGGCGGACGCGCACCGGGTGGAGATGCAGGAACACGTTGTTCATGACCGCGTACGCCCGCGACCGCTCGTCGTTGGGGTACGGGTTCCGGAAGAGCGATCGCCAGACCGGGCTCCGGCGGATGGTCTGGTCCACCCGCTCGAGGAAACTCAACGCGCTCCTCCTGCGACGCCGGCCGTCCCGGCCAGCTGGGCGTCACGGTACGACTCCTTGTAGAGCCGGCCGTCGCTCGAGACCTCCTGGAGCTCGAACCGCTCCATCGTAATGGCGTCGAACGGGCATCGCTTGACGCACAGGGCGCAGCGGATGCAGCGCTC
>Ga0070708_100004265_pt1 | contig 11239 bp, 8 predicted proteins | sample KBSK5503metaG_FD_65469 | JGI IMG/M metagenome (GOLD analysis project Ga0070708, IMG submission 65469) | Corn, switchgrass and miscanthus rhizosphere microbial communities from Kellogg Biological Station, Michigan, USA - KBS K5-50-3 metaG | ecosystem: Host-associated > Plants > Roots >...
TGAAGAACAGGGGGATCGAGGCCTTCCCGCTCGCGGAAATCGGAGAGCGACGTCCCGAGGACGCTTGAGCGAAGACGGTTACCGCCTTCTCGCGGAGGCCCTCGACGCCGCGGCCGGCCAGAGAGGCAAGCTCGCCAAGATCGAAATACTGGCCGGGGCCCTGCGTCCGCTGGATGGCGCACGGCTCGCGATCGCGGCGCGCCTGCTCTGCGGCTCCCCGTTCGCGGAATGGGAGCAGCAGGTCACCTCCGCCGGGTGGGCGACGCTCGCGCGCGCCGCCGCGGCCGTTGCCGGCTGGGATCTCGAGACCATTGGCTCCTGCGCGGGCGCGATCGGAGACCTGGGCGAGGCGGTATCGCTCCTCTTGCCGGCTGCCGAAGGGCCGGGGCTCGCGATCCTCGAGGTCGACCAGACGCTGCGCCGCCTCGCCACTCTGCGGAAAGCCGCGCAGAAGCAGCAGGCGATCGAGGAGCTCCTGCGGCGCGCGTCGCCGGTCGAGGCGAAGTACATCGTCAAGACCCTCTCCGGCGGCTTGCGGACCGGCGCCGACATCCTGACGGTCGAGGAGGCGATCGCGCGGGCGTTCGGTGCGGACCGGGAAGCCGTCGCGCGGGCGCGGCGCGACTGCGGCGACATCGGCGAAACGGCGGTTGCCGCGCGGGACGGGCGGCTCCAAGAGATCACGTTCCGGCTCTTCCATCCGATCGGGTTCATGCTGGCAAGCCCGATCGAAGATCCCGCGGAAGTCGTCCCGGAACTTCCGAGCTTCGCGATCGAGCAGAAGTTCGACGGGATCCGGGCCCACGCGCACAAGTCGGGATCGCGGGTGGCGCTCTTCTCGCGCACGCTCGACGACGTCACGGTGCAGTTCCCGGAAATCGCCGTCGCCCTGGCGCTCGCGCCGGGCGAGTTCCTCCTGGACGGCGAGATCGTCGCCTGGCGCCGGACCCCGGGGACAGACGGCGCGGCCGGGACGGAAGGGCCGGACGCCTTCCAGCGTCTCCAGAGACGCCTCGGGCGGAAGACGCCGGAGCCGGACCTCCTTTCGGAGATCCCGACCGCGTTCATCGCCTATGACTGTCTGGCGCGCGACGGGCAGCCCCTGTTCGAAGAGCCCTGGACGGAGCGCCGCCGGCACCTCGAGGAGGTCGCCGCCGCATGGCAGCGGCTCCGCGTCTCGGAGGTTTTCTCTGCCGGCAACGTCGAAGAGATGGAAGCGCTCTTTGCGCTGGCGCGCGCCCGCGGCAACGAGGGTCTGATGTTGAAGCGCCTCGATTCCACTTACCAGGCCGGAAAGCGCGGCAAGGCCTGGCGAAAATGGAAGAAGGCGCTCGCCACGCTCGATGTCGTCGTGACGGCCGTCGAGCAGGGGCACGGGAAGCGCGCGGGGATGCTCTCCGATTACACGTTCGCGGTGCGCGACGGCGACCGCTTCGTCAATATCGGCAAGGCCTATTCGGGTCTGACGGACGAAGAGATCCGCCGGATGGGAGCCCGTTTCCGAGCCATCACGACCGGCCGCTACGGCCCCGTCCGCGCCGTCGCCCCGGAGGTCGTCATCGAAGTCGCCTTCGACGCGATCCAGAAGAGCAACCGCCACAAGTCGGGCTACGCCCTCCGCTTCCCCAGGATCGTCCGCCTCCGCCCCGACAGGACCCCGGACGACATCAGCACCCTCGAAGACGTGCGCCAGATCCTCGAGAATCGCTAGCACTCATGGTCCCAGTGCCGGCGTTCAGCCTCGGGACAGGGAGTTCGAAGGGCAAAAAAAGGCGGCCCCGACACTTGGTCGGGGCCGGGAAGGAAGGTATCGCGTGCTGATCCTTAAAACAGACCCTTTCCGGGATCCATTCCAGAATTTTAACTACTGATAACACTGGACTTAGAGGACTTCGTACTCGACGGGAGAGAGGGTCTCGTCGGGGATCAATTCGAGCTTCACATTCAGGCGGCTTTCGATCTCGGGAAGGAGGTCCGGCTCCTCTTCGGCGAGGAGCTGGGCCAGGGACGAGCGTACGCGGATCCGGACGGTTTCCCCCGGAGCATAGAGATTGGCCGCGGCGAGGAGGGTCCGCCGCAGGTCGAGGGCGGTGGACAGGTCCGTCTTGACGCGGCCGGTTCCGCCGCAGGAGGGGCAGGCCTCCGTCAACGTCTTCTCGATGTTGCCCCGCGTGCGCTGGCGGGTGATCTCGACCAGGCCGAACTCGGAGATCTGGAGGACCCGGGTCCGGGCGCGGTCTTTTGCGAGCTCCGCCTCGAAGCTTTCGAAGACCTCCCGCCGGTGCTCCGGGTCTTCCATGTCGATGAAATCCACCACGAGGATCCCTCCCAGGTCCCGCAGCCGGATCTGCCGCGCGACCTCGGCGACAGCCTCGAGGTTCGTCGCGAAGACCGTGTCTTCGAGCGCGCCGCTGCCGACGAACTTCCCGGTGTTGACGTCGATCGCGACGAGCGCTTCGGTCTGGTGGATGACGACAGATCCGCCCGAGCGGAGCGGAACCCGGTTCTTCAGGGCGTTCCTGATTTCGGCCTCGACGCCGAACCGCTCGAAGAGGGGCTCGGACTCCTCGTACAGCTCGACGCGAGGCACGAGGTTCGGCGCGACCGCGGAGAGAAACTCGGCGACGCGATCGCGCGTCTCCGGATCGTCCACGCGGATCGCCGCGAAATCGGGGGTGACGAGGTCGCGCACGCTGCGGAGCGCGAGATCGAGCTCGCGGAAGAGGAGCGCCGGGGCGTTCGCGTTTCCGGCCTTGCGCCGGATCTCGGCCGACAGATCTTCGAGGTACCGGCGGTCCGACAGGAACTCGGACGCCTCGCCCCCCCGCGCCGCGGTGCGCGCGATCCAGCCCGAGCCGGGACCGAAGCCCTCGAGGACCCGCCGGAGACGCTCGCGCTCCGTTTCGTCCGTGATCCGCCGCGAAACGCCGATCCCGTCGGCTCCCGGTAGGGCCACGAGCGTGCGGCCCGGAAGCGCGAGGTTCGCCGTGACGCGCGGCCCCTTGCCCGACAGCGGATCCTTGGTGACCTGCACGACGACGTCCTGGCCTTCCCGGAGCAGATCCTCGATGCGCGCGTCCGTACCGGCGGGAAGGCCCGCCACGCCGTTTTCCCTCTCCTCACCATAGGCCTCGACCGTTCGCGGCAGCAGGTCCTGCACGTAGAGGAAAGCGTCGCGGTCGAGGCCGATCGAGACGAAGGCGGCGTGCATCCCCGGAAGGACGCGGTGCACCCGCCCGAGGTAGACGTTCCCGACGAGGCCCTGCCGGCCGCGCCGCTCGTGCAGGACTTCGACCGTGCGGCCGTCCTCCGTCGACGCCACGCGCGTTTCCGGCGGCGTCGCGTTGACCAGGAGTTCCCGTCTCACGCGTTTGCGAAGCGGCGGTAGTCCACGCCCAGAATCAGCCCGATCGCGAGGAACGTCGTCGCGATCGACGAGCCGCCGTAGGAGACGAGCGGCAGCGGTATCCCCGTCGTCGGAAGCAGGCCGATCATCATGGAGGCGTTGACCATGACCGAAAAGAACATCATCCCGGAAAGCGCGAGGATGAGGAACACGCCGCCCCGGTCTCGCGCGACCCGCGCGAGCGTCAAACATCGCAGGAGGAGCGCGGCAAACAGGCCGAGCACGAGGATCACGCCGAGGAACCCCCACTCCTCGGCGATCACGGCCAGGATGAAGTCGGTGTGCTGGACAGGCAGGAACCGCAGCTGGCTCTGCGTGCCGGCGTGGAGTCCCTTTCCCGAGAACCCGCCGGACCCCACGGCAATCTTGGACTGGCGGACCTGGTAGCCGCTTTTCAAGACGTCCCGATCGGGATTCAAGAACGTCTCGATCCTCTGCTTCTGGTAGTCCTTGAGCAGGAGCCATCCGGCGCCGGCGAGCATGGCGACCGCGATGAAGATCGCGATCCAGCCGCGCGCGGGGAGGCGTCCGAAGAAGAAGCCCACGATCAAGAGCGGCAGGAAGGTCAGGGCGAGGCCGAGGTCCGGCTGCGCGAAGACGAGGAGGAACGGGACGCCGACGATCGCTCCGAGCTTGACGAAGGCGGAGAGGCGAAGCCGCGTCTCGTCTTCGTTCTCGAAGAGGTAGGCCACGAGGACCGCCGTCGTGATCTTGGCGAGCTCGGCCGGCTGAAACTGGAAGCTACCGAAGCGGATCCAGGAACGAACGTTGGCGATGCGCTGCCCGAAGACGAGCAGATACACGAGCGGCACGAGGCTCGCCAGGTAGAGCGCGAACGAGACCTTGAGGAGCGTCCGATAGTCGAAGAGCACCGCGGCAACGAGGCCGCCCAACCCGACGGCAATCCAGATCGCCTGGCGGGTCGCGAGGCCCTGCAGCCGCCCTCCTCCCGCCGTGGACGCGATGAAGAGAACGCCGAGCGCGGCGAGCGACACGGCGCACCCGAGCACGATCAGGTCGAGGCGGCGCGGAGCGGGGAGGACGCGGCCGATCATGGACGACCCCCCGCCGAAGACCCAGCCGGGAGACGGGAGACGGAAGACGGGAGACGGACGGCTGTCGAAAGATTTTTCTCTCGAGGTTCCGTTTTTCGATTTGTGTTTTCCGCTATCAGGCCCTTGCGCGGCTCCGGCTCCAGCTGCTTCCCGAAACGCTTCGCGAAGAGCTGCCGCGCGAGGGGCGCCGCCGCGGAGCCGCCGTGACCGCCATTCTCGACGAAGACGACGACGACGAGCTGTGGGTCCTGGAGCGACGCGAACCCCGCGAACCAGGCGTGGTCGTGGAGCTTCCCGCGGTCGGCGCCCGCCCGGATCACCGCCTCGCGCCCGACGACCTGAGTGGTCCCCGTCTTGCCGCCAAAATCCAGGCCCGGGACCCGCGAGGCGAACGCCGTCCCGCCCGGCTCGTTGACGACGGCCCACATGCCGTTCAAGACGATCGCCGCCCGAGAGGCATCGAGGGGCATCCCTTCGCGCGTCTCCACGCGGTAGCGCAGGGCCGCGCCGGTGCGCGGGTCCTGGGAGGCGAGGAAGAGATGGGGCGTCGGCAGGCGGCCCCCGTTGACGAGCGCCGACAGTCCACGCGCCACCTGGAGCGGGGTGACGAGCACCGGCCCCTGGCCGATCGCCACCGAGATCGTCTCGCTCGGGTACCAGCGCGCGTGCCGCTTCTGCAGCGCCCACTCTTCGGATGGAACGAGCCCGGATTTCTCAAAAGGAAGATCCACGCCGGTCGCGGAGCCGAACCCGAACGCGCGCGCGATCTCGGAGATGTGCTCGATCCCGAGGCGGCGCCCCAGGTTGTAGAAGTAGACATCGCACGACACCTTGATCGCGTCGCGCAGGTTGACCCAGCCGTGTCCGGCCTTAATGTGGCAATGAAAGGTCCGGCCGTAGAAGGTCGCGTGGCCCGGGCAGAACACCCGCTGCTCCGGGTCCACCAGACCCAGCGCGAGCGCCCCGTAAGCGAGGTAGATCTTGAAGACCGAGCCGGGCGAGAACGCGTTCTGGATCGCGCGGTTCTGGAGCGGCGTGTGGGGATCGCCGAGCAGGCCTGCCCACTCGCTCGCGCTCACGCGGCGGGTGAACCAGTTCGGATCGTAGGACGGGGAGGAGACGAGGACCAGGATCTCGCCCGTCTTTGGATTCATCGCCACCGCCGAGCCGACCTTGTCCTGGAAGAAGTTCTCCGCGATCCGCTGGAGGCCGAGGTCGAGCGTCAGGAATACGTTCTGTCCCGGCCGAGCTTCGACACGCTCCTCCTCCGCGATCTCCCGGCCGTGGGAGTCCACGACGACGCGCCGCTGCCCGTCGATACCCGCCAGCAGCTTCTCGTAGGAGCCCTCGATCCCCTTCTGGCCCATCCAGTCCCCGAGCCGGTATTCCTTCTCGATGCCTTTGATCTGTTCCGGGCTCGCCTCCGAGAGGTAGCCCAGGGCGTGGGCAGCGGCCGTGCCGAGCGTGTAGAGACGCCGTTGTGCGACGGTGATGACGAATTCCGGGTGCTCCGGCACGCGCGCCTCGATCGCCGCGACGTCTTCGATCCCGAGGTTCTCGGCGACCGTGATCGGCAGGAACTCCGGGTCGTGCAGCCCGCGCTGGACGCGCGCGCGCAGCTGGTCGCGCGGCACCCTGAGAACACCCGCGGCGAAGTCGACCGAGGCCTCGAGGTTCCTGGCCTCCCGGCGGTAGAGGTGGAGCGTGTAACCGGGTTGGTTGTCCACCAGGATCGAGCCGTGCCGGTCGAGCACGTACCCGCGGGGCGCCATCGTCCGGACCGACCGCATCCGGTTGTTTTCCGACAGCGTGTAGTAGTGCTCCCCGCGCGCGATCTGGACGTACCAGTACGCGGTCGCGAGGAGGGCGAAGACCGTCCCCACGATGATTCGCGCGGCTTCGATCCTTTTGACGAGGGCGCGCCGATCCTCGCGAATCTTCAACACCGCGGCCTCCGGCCGCCGTAGACTCGCGTCATCGGAGTCTCCGAAGGACGCGCCTCTTCCACCACTCCCGCCAGGGGAACTTGCGCGCGGCCTCCAGCAGTCCCGCGGTCACGCCCGTCGCGACGGCTCGCCAGAAGGCATCCCGGGAAAAAAGGACGAGCGGAGCGCGAAGGATGAGCAGCGCCAGCAGCGACACGATCCCATCGTTGACGAGCGAGGCGAGAGCGAGGGCTCCCCCGACCGCCCAGGCCCCGCCGAAGACGACCCGCACCGACAGGATCGCGAGGACATAGCCGAGGGCCGCCTTGGCGAAGGCGTTCATTCCGAGCAGCTCGTGGGCGAAGGCGTCCTCGAGAAATCCGAGCGCGCCCCCGACAAGAACCGCGCGCGACGGGTTCCCGCCGCGGGCCACGACAGCCGTCGCGATCAGGAAGCAGTCGACCGGCCAAGCGGCGCGGTGCCGCGACCCGCCGATGAAGAACTGTAGGGCCGTCGCCGCCGCCAGGAGAAGGGCGACCCGGCCGAGCTTCACGGTCCCGCACTCCCCGCTCCTTGGGCGGCCGCCCCGATCGCCGGCGAGGGGGCGAGCACGAGCACGTCGGTCAATTGAGAGAACCGCGCGGCCGGCGTCACGCGGATCTCCAGGAACAGGTCGCTGCCGCGCGCGACGCCGGCGACCCGGCCGATGACGACGCCGCGCGGATAGATGCCGTCGATCCCCGCGGACTCGATCACGTCGCCGACCCCGGCTCGCGAAGTCGTCGCGATGTTGTTCAGGCGCAGGCCGCCCCGGCCGTCGCCCCTGACGACGCCGAGCTCCTGGGTTCGCACGATGCGCGCCCCAACGGCCGCGGAAGCGTCGAGCAGGAGCTGCGCGCGGGACACCGTCGCGCCGACGGAGATGACGCGGCCGACGAGGCCCTCGGAAACCGCGATGGGAGACCCCGGCACGATCCCCGAGGAGAACCCGGCGCCGATCAGAGCGCTCTGCACGCCCGCGCGGCTCTCCATCAGCAGGACGGGAGCGGCCGTCAGCACGCTCGGAAGAGCGGCGCCGCTCGCGAGGAGCAGCCTCTCGCGCGCCGCCTGGGAGACCTCGGCCCGCAGCCGGAAGAGCTCCTGTTCCTGCCGCGCCAGATCCTTCTTCAGCCGGCCGTTCTCCTGCCGGGCGGAGAAGGTATCCGCCACCGAATCGGCGGCCCCGGACACCGCGCGGGAGACCGAGGAGATCACGCTTGCGATCGGGGCGGCCGCCGAGAGGATCCACGACTGGAGGAGCGAGGTGTGCCGCCCCGCGCCGGGCGCCTGGGCCGACAGGAGGAGCACGCAGAAGACGAGCACGAACGCGAGCAGGAGGCTGCCCCGCCGCGAACGGCCGCCGGCCTCTGTCGAGACAGTGCTCATGGGACGGGAACCAGGTTTCGGTCGGTCACGTGATGCTGATCTTGCGCAGAAGGTCCATGTCGGTGAGCATGGCCCCCGTCCCGAGCACGACGGACGCGAGGGGGTCTTCGGCGTAGGAGATCGGGAGCCCCGTCTCCTCGCGCAGACGCCGGTCGAGGTTGCGCAGGAGCGACCCGCCTCCGGTGATGATGATTCCCTTGTCCATGATGTCGGCGGAGAGCTCCGGCGGCGTGCGCTCGAGCGCCACCCGCACGCTCTCGACGATCGCGGCGACGACTTCCGCCAGCGCTTCGCGGACTTCCTCGTCGGTCAACGTCAGGGTCTTGGGCACGCCCTCGACGAGGTCGCGCCCCTTGACTTCCATCGTCAGCGGCTCGTCCAGGGGATGCGCGGAGCCGATCTCGATCTTGACCTGCTCGGCCGTCCGCTCACCGATCAGCAGGTTGTACTTGCGCTTGACGTACTGAATGATCGCCTCATCCATCTCGTTGGAGGCGATGCGGACAGAGCGGCTGTACACGATGCCGGCGAGAGAGATGACCGCGACGTCGGTCGTGCCGCCGCCGATGTCCACGATCATGTTTCCGGCCGGCTCCGTGATGGGAAGGCCCGCCCCGATCGCCGCCGCCATGGCCTGCTCGATGATGAAGACCTCCGATGCTCCCGCGCGCAGCGCCGAGTCCTGCACCGCGCGCTTCTCGACCTGCGTGATTCCCGACGGCACGGAGATGACGATGCGCGGACGCACGAAGAGAGAGCGGCCGTGCGCCTTCTTGATGAAGTGATCGAGCATCTTCTCGGTCACTTCGAAATCCGCGATGACGCCGTCCTTCATGGGACGGATCGCGACGATGTTGCCGGGCGTGCGCCCGACCATCTCCTTGGCTTCGGACCCGACGGCCTCCACGCGGTTGGTACCCGTATTGACCGCGACGATGGAGGGCTCGCGCACGATGATGCCCTTGCCGCGGGCAAAGACCAGCGTGTTCGCCGTCCCCAGGTCGATGGCGAGATCGTTCGAGAAGATCGAAAAGAGAGATTTGAAAGCCAAAAGATCCCCCCTAAGCCGTAAAACGTCAAACGTGAAACGTCAAACGAAGCCACCCCCGTTCCACGTTTTACGTTTTACGTTTTACGTTTTGCGATTGTCCCTCACAGCGACTCGACGAACACCTTAACCTGTTTCACGGTCTCATTGCCGGCGGCATCGACGGCCTTGACGACGAGGGTCGCGGACCCCTCCCGGTTGACCGTGACGGTCTTCTTGAACGAGCCGTCCGCCGCGACATCGGCAGGCTCGCCATTGATCGTCACGACAGTGCCCGGGTCCGTCTTGCCGAAGATCAGGAAAAGGTTCCCCATCTGCTGAGGCGCCGACACTGAGAGTTGCGGCGGCGAGCCGCGCAGGCCGCTCGCGGACACCGGTTCCACGCCCATCTTGAACCTCCGCACGCCGCTCCAGTCCGACGGGCGGCCGGAGGTGTCGATCGCCGCGACGCGCCAGAAATACGAGCCCTCCCGCGTGACCTTGACCCGCGCCGCCGTCCCGGTCCGGTTGTCCAGATCCACGTCCGTCGCGTCGGGCGCGAAGAGCCGCGAGCGGGAGACCTGGATGCGGTACCTCGAGGCCCGGGTCACCGGGCTCCATTTCAGGTCGATCTCGTCGGAGGACTTCATGTCGTAGACCCGGTTGTCCGTCGGCAGGACGAGCTCCGGCGACTCCGGCACGACGACCTTGGCGGAGATCTGGCGGTTCCTCGCGCCGGCAGTGATCTTCTCCCGGTCGGCGAGGACCACGGTCTCCTTTCCATTGAACACCGTCGCCTTGCCGCGGTAGGTCGTGACCTCGGTCTTCTCGCCCTTCTCTACGTCGAGCGAGACGCGCGACTCCCGGTCGATGGACGTCGTGGCCGCGTCGGTCGAGACCGTCGAGCTCGACGCGGCGGTGTAGACGTTGATTTTCCCGGACACCATCTTGATCTGGCTTCCTCCGGCTTCCGGGGAAGCCGGCCGGCGCACCTCGAAGAGAGAGCCCGGGCGAATCGTGTACAGCGTGCCGTCGGAGAACATGATCTCCGCCGATCCCGTGCGTCCCGTCTTGATGAAGTCGCCGTCGAAGAGGCTCTGGCGCTGCCGGGCCTGTTCGAATGCCGAGCGCCCCGCGGTCTGGATCGAGACATCGCCTTCCACCGAAATGAGCGATCCGTCTCCCGGCTCGTCTTTCGACGTGCCGCCGAGCGCGCGGCGCGAAGAGGACTGCGACTCGACGGCCAGCCGGAAAGCGGCGTCGTAATCCTGGCGCGTGTAGGATTCCTCGGCGCCCTGCAGGGAGTCGCGCGCCTGAGCGAGGTGCGACCCCGGCCGGACCGTACCCGCCGCGGAGGCGCGGCGGATGAGCTCCGTGGCGCTGGCGATTTCCTTCTTCGCTTTTTCCTCGGGGGACCGACGTGTCCGGGACTGGATCGTGTAAGCCAGAAAACCGGCCGCGGCGAGCAGGACGAGGATAATTCCCCATCGCCGCAGTGTTCGGATGGGGATGATGAACCAATCCAGGTCCGTGCCAACGGGCTGGCCGGGCTTCCTCTTACTCTTAAACATCCAGATTTGCGAGACTTATCCGGTTTTCTTATATCACACACGCAGGTGATAGGTGGTAGGTGTTAGGTGATAGGGGCCAGGCAATCTCATCCCTACCACCTACCTCCTATCACCGACCACCTCGGCTCGGCTATAGTCGCGCGTTCGTCGAAATACTAACCGGGAGGCTCCTCCAGATGCTCAAGACCATGCGCGACAGCTTCCACCACCTCAAGTGGACGCTGTTCGCGGTCATCCTCGTCTTCATTCTTGGTTTCGTCTATTTCTCGGGCACGAACTCCGGCTCCGGGGGCGACGTCTCGAGCCAGGTGGTCGCGAAGATCGGCAACGACTCCATCAGCGCAGCCGAATTCGACCGCCGTTACCGCTCGGAGCTCGACCGGCAGCAGGCCCAGTACCAGGGCAAGCTCTCTCCCGAGCTGATCCGCGCCCTCGACATGCCCCGCCAGGTGCTCGATTCGATGATCGACCGGGTCCTGCGGCTGGAGGCCGCCCGGCGGTTGAACTTGAGGGTCACCGACGCCGAGGTCGCGGCCGCCGTCGTGGCCTTCCCCGAGCTCCAGGAGAACGGGCATTTCATGGGCGACCTCAAGTACGAGCGGTTCCTCCGCGCCAACGGTTACACCCCCGAGCGATTCGAGGAGGACGTGCGGGAGGGCCTCGTCCTCCAGAAGTACTCGACGATGATCAAGGCCTCGGTTCTCGTGCCGGACAAGGAGCTCCAGCGCGAGTTCTCCAACCGCAACGAAAAGGCGTCGATCGAATACATCAAGATCCCGGCGACCAGCCTCGAAACCGCCGTCGCGGTCACGGACGCCGACCTGAAGGCG
>Ga0070708_100004267_pt1 | contig 11236 bp, 8 predicted proteins | sample KBSK5503metaG_FD_65469 | JGI IMG/M metagenome (GOLD analysis project Ga0070708, IMG submission 65469) | Corn, switchgrass and miscanthus rhizosphere microbial communities from Kellogg Biological Station, Michigan, USA - KBS K5-50-3 metaG | ecosystem: Host-associated > Plants > Roots >...
GCTCGCCGAGCTTCGGCGTGCCGCCCGGCAGTGGGGGACGCTCGCCGTCGAAGCGGAGCGGGAGTGCGAAGAGGTCGAGGTCGAGGCCAGGGATCTTCTGGATGATCCCGCTCGCCGCGGTCTGGGGCTCGGCGAGCACCTCCGGCAGCGTGTTGATCGGCGCGCAGGGCACGCCGGCCTGCTCGAGCCGCTCCAGCCACTCCGCCTGCGGCCGCGTCTTCAGCACGTCTTCGATCTCGGCGAGCAGCACGGTCTTGTGGGCGAAGCGGTCGGCGTTGGTGCGGAAGCGCGGATCGGCCGCCCACTCGGGATGGTCGAGCGTCTTCGCGAGCGTCGCGAACAGGCGATCGTTCGCGGCGGCGATGACGATGGGTGCGGTCTTGGTCTGAAACCCCTCGAAGGGCACGAGCTTCACGCTCCCCGTGGGATGACGCTGCGGCACCTCGCCGGAGACGCGGTACGAGGCGAACATGCCGCTCATCCACGTGAGCGCGGTCTCGAACAGCGACGCATCGACGACACCGCCCACGCCGGTCTCGGCGCGGCGCACGAGGGCGGAGAGGATGCCGATCGTCGCCCACATTCCACTGCCCACGTCGAGCGCGGGAACGCCGAGACGCATCGGAGGCGCGCCTTCCGAGCCGCTCACCATGAAGAGGCCGGCGAACGCCTGCACCATCGGCTCGTAGCCCGGCCGGTCCTTCATGGGGCCGACGGGCCCGAAGGCGCTGACGGAGCAGTAGATCAGCCGGGGATTGATCGCCACGAGCGCCGCGGGACCGAGGCCGAGCTCGTCGAGCGCGCCGGGACGCATGTTCTGAAGAACGACGTCGACGCTCCGCACGTACTCCTTCAGCCACTCGACGGCGGCGGGATCCTTGAGATCCAGCGCGATCGAGCGCTTGCCGCCGTTGACGTTGTGGAACGTCGTGCCCGCGCCCTCGAGGAACGGCGGGCCCCAGCCGCGCGCGTCGTCGCCGCCCTCGGGGCGCTCGACCTTCACGACCTCCGCGCCGAGGCGGGCCAGCGTCTCGCCGGCGAAGGGACCGGCGAGATTCTGGGCGAGCTCCAGCACCTTGACGCCGGCGAGCGGGAGCGCCCTCATCGGCCCCGGCTCGCCCGCCAACGGGTCTCGGCCTCCTCGAAGCCGGGGCCGCGATCGACGAGCGACCGATCGCCGGCGTGCCGAGCGTGCTCCTCGTCGGTCGCGTCCTTGTCGATCTCGAGCGTCGTCGGATCGAGCACGACGCCGTAGTCCTCGCGCGCGCCACGGACGCTGACGAAGCCGCGAGCGACGTCCTGGCGCACGCGCATGGCATCGCGGGTGAGGGGATCGCCCCAGCCGCCGCCGCCGCACGTCTCGAAGCGCAGGAGATCGCCCCGCCGCACGACGAGGCCATCGCCCTGACCGGGGACCTCACGCTCGTCCGCCGTCCCCGGGTTCAGCACGACGCGGCCCGTGCGACCGGCGTGGCCGCCGCCCACGCCGTACGGCGCAACGAGCGTGTTCTCCATGCGCGTCGCCACCTCGGCGCGCTCGCACAGCACGCGCACGTCGCGAATCGCGCCGGTGCCGCCCCGATGGAAGCCGGGGCCGCCGGAGTCGGGCCGCACGGTGTAGCGCTCGATGCGGAGCGGGAAGTCGCGCTCGACGTACTCGACGGGATAGTTCTCCTGGGCGATGTAGTAGATGACGTCGACACCGTCGGCGAAGGGCCGCGCGCCGAGACCGACGCCGAGCCCCTCGATGCAGAGGATCGGCCGCTGGCGGACCTCGTCCCAGCCGCGGAAGTAATAGAGGACGTAGACCGGTGAGCCCGCGGGCACGTGGCCGCCGTTGGCCTGGGCCAGGCAGCCGAAGATGCAGGACATGACGCGGAAGCGCGTGTTGGCACGCATGCCGAGCGGGGCGGGAAAGCGCGGCTTCAGGAGGCTCCCCTCGCGCACGATCCACTCGTCGAGGTTCTGGAGGATGCCTTCGTTGATGTCGAGCCCCGGCTCGAGCATCTGCAGATAGCGGGCGAAGGCGATGCGGAGCAGCCCGCGGTTGGTCACGTAGTTGATGGGCCCGCGCGCCTGGTCGTCGGAGCGCGAGCCATCGAGCGTCACCACGTCGCCCGCCCGGCTCAGCGTGAGCTCGACGCGATACGGCCGCGAGTCCGTACCGCCGTCGTTGTCGAGGTAGTCGTGGAAGCTCCACGTGCCCTCGGGGATCATGCCGAGGAAGAGCTCGCGGGCGCGCGCGCCGGTGGTCGTGATGCACGCGTCGAACGCGGCGAGCACGGTGTCGCGGCCGTAGCGCGTGAACAGCTCGCCCAGGCGCGCCTCGGCCAGGCGGCAGGAGGCCATCATGGCCCGCGTGTCGCCCTCGACCATGTCGGGCAGCCGCGAGTTGCGCAGGAAGATCCGGTAGGCCTCCTCGTTGATCCGGCCCTCACGCATGATCCGCACGGGGGGCACGAGCACGCCCTCGTGGTAGATCTCCGTCGAGTGCGGCGAGATGCTGCCCGCGCGCGTGCCGCCGATGTCCTGGTAGTGACCGAACGTGGCGGTGAAGGCGACGACCGCGCCGTCCTGGAAGACGGGAACGACGAACACCATGTCCTGGTGGTGCTGGACCGCGCCGTCGGTCAGGTACGGATCGTTGAACCAGTACACGTCGCCCGGCCGCATGGTGTCGATCGGATACTCGCGGAGGATCGCGGTCAGCATCCCCGGGCCGCTGGCCGAGATGTGGCACGCAGCGATCCGGCCGGTCCGGTCGAAGATCCCCACGAAGAAGTCCTTCTTCTCCTTGATGAAGGGTGACATCGCGCATCGCTCCATCAGAAGCTCCATCTCGCGGATCGTCGAGGCGAGGCTGCCCCGGACGATCTCGAGCGTGATGGGATCGATTGGAGGGGCGGGCTCCCGGGCTTCGCCACGCCCGTGCCCGATGGATGGGTAGGTATTCATTCGCGCTCCAGCACGAGGTTGAGCGCGCGGTCGACGCGCGCGTGGAAGCCGGAGACGATGAGGGTCGTCGTGTCTTCCTGATCCACGATGGCGGGGCCCTCGAGCGTCATCCCGGGCGCGAGCCGGTTCCGCGCGTAGCACGGCGTGCTCATGCGGCCGCGCCCCTTGAAGAACACCGTTCGGTGTCCCGTCCGCGCGCCGGCCAGATCGCCGCCGTTCAGCGACAGCGTCGGCGCCGCGCGCTCGGGCAGCGTGCCCACCGCGACGACGCGCAGGTTCACCAGCTCGACGGGCGCGGACGGCAGGTCGTAGGTATAGAGCCGGCGGTGCTCGCGGTGGAACGTCTCCACGAGCGCGCGGAGCGCGTCGTGGGTGACCGCGCCGTCCGCCATGGAGCACGTCAGCTCGAAGCTCTGGTACTGGTAGCGGAGGTCCGCCGCCCGCTCGACCCGTTGACGGTCCTTCGGGACCTCCTCGCCGTCGAGCCAGGCGCGCGCCTGCGCTTCGAGCTCGCGCCACGTGGCCTCGACCGCCGAGAGGTCACCGCCGTCGGCGGTGGCCTGGCGCGCGGCCGGTCCGGCCGTTCGCACGAACGTCGTCCGGATGTCGGTGTCGAGCAGTCCCCACGTCGACAGCACGCCCGGGCGCGGCGGGATGACGATCGTCGGCATGTCGAGCAGCTCGGCGAGCCGACAGGCGTGGAGCGGACCCGCGCCGCCGAACGCGATGAGCGCGAAGCGGCGCGGGTCGTGGCCGCGCCCGACCGACACGGTGCGGATCGCGCGCGCCATGTTGTTGTCGGCGATCTCCACGATGCCCGCGGCAGCGTCCTCGACGCTCAGACGCAGCGGCTTGGCGATGCGCAGCTCGATCGACGTCCACGCCGCGCGCGCGTCGAGCCTCAGCTCGCCGCCCAGCAGCGCCTCGGGAATCCGACCGAGCACGAGGTGCGCGTCGGTCACCGTCGGCTCCGTGCCGCCCCGGCCGTAGCAGACGGGACCGGGCTCGGCACCCGCGCTCCGCGGACCGACGGTGAGACGACCGGCGGTGGCCACGGCGATGCTGCCGCCGCCCGCCCCGATCGTGTTGATGTCGATGATCGGCAACTTCAGCGGGAACGCGCCGATGCTCCCGTCCTTGGTGATCTCGGGGCGGCCGTCGCGGACGAGGCAGATGTCGGCGCTGGTCCCGCCGACGTCGATGGAGATGATGTCGCCGAACCCGGCGCTGCGCGCCACGCTCACAGCGCCGTTGACGCCGGCCGCCGGTCCCGAGAGCACGGTCTGCACAGGCTGACGCACGCACGTCGCCGCGCTCGTGACGCCGCCGTCCGACTTCATGATCAGCAGCGGCGCGCGCACGCCGTCGCCGTCGAGCGCGTCGCGCAGGACGCCGACGTAGCGGCTCACCGGCGGCATCACGGCCGCGTTGAGCGCGGTGGCCATGCTGCGCTCGAACTCCCTGAACTGCGGCAGCACTTCCGACGACAGCGACACGAGCGTGTCCGGGCACTGCTGGCGCAGAATCGCCTGCATGCGTTGCTCGTGCGCAGGGTTGGCGTAGGCGTGCAGGAACACCACCGCGACGGCGGGCACACCGAGCTGGGCGAGCTGGCGGGCCACCGCGCGCGCCTCCTCCTCGTCCAGCGCGGTGAGCACGCCGCCGTCGGCGTCGAGCCGCTCGGTCACCTCGAAGATTCGATCGGGCGTGATCGGCCTGGTGGGCTTGCTCCAGCCGTAGAGGTTGCCGTGGCGCGGGATGTCGTGGCGGCCGATCTCCAGCACGTACTTGAAGCCGGCGGTCGTGACCAGCGCCGTCGGCGGGGTCTTGCCCTCGAGGATCGCGTTCGTCGCCGTCGTCGTACCATGCAGGACGCGGACGACGTCGCCCGGCGGGCGGCCCGCGAGCGCCAGCGCCTTGCGCACGGCATTGAGAAAGCCGGTGGAGAGGTCGCCGGGCGTGGACGGCGTCTTGGCGACCCATGTCGTCCCGGTCACGGCGTCGGCGAACGTCACGTCGGTGAACGTTCCCCCGACGTCGATCGCCAGCGTGCCCGTCCTCACAGGGCGGGCTCGTACGTATCGCGGAGCGTGACCGAGAGCGCGCCGGTCCGGCAGGTCGCCAGCGTGTACGACGCGTAGGGCGCGCGGCAGGGCGAGCCCTTCGCCGCGTGAAGCTCGCGGGCGGTCAGATCGCCGATGACGGACACGACGGTCTGGAGGTTGCGGCCCGGGAACGGATGCGCGCAGAGACTGTGCGGGGCGTTCGCGTGATCGCGGTAGAACCGCTGGATGTCCGTCACCGTCAGCGGCGCCTTCGCCGTCGCCAGCAGCTCCTCCAGCCGCTCGCGGCGTCGCAGCGAGTTCTCCTTCGGCGTCTCGTAGCCCTTGAACTCCGGCGCCTCGAGGTGGTTGGCGTGGACGAGCAGGCCGTCGACGCCGCGCAGGACGGCCGCTTCCTCGCGCAGCGCCTCCACGTCGATGAGCGTGCCATGGTCGTCGGCGATGAGCAGGTTGCGCGAGGCGGCGCGGGGCGGCGCGAGCGCGGCGGCGCGCGCGGCCTCGGCGCTCTCCTCGCGCAACGCCAGGCGCGAGAGCAGATACCGCGGCAGGCCCTCGCCCCAGCCGCCGGGATCGTCGATGAAGTTGGCGCAGACGCCGACCCCCGCCTCGTTCAGCCCGTTGTGGCCGAGCAGCCCCGCCGTCGTATAGAGCAACGCCGCCGGCGCGTCCTTCGGCATCTGACGGATGACGACACCGAAGCTCTCGACGAACGGGACCAGATCCACGTTCTGGCCGAAGAACGTGGCGCCGCCGGCGCGAGAGCCGGTGACCGCGAACGTCGTGCACTCGAGCGGCGGGGGCGCGCTCGTGTTCGCTCGCATCACCTCGGCGCGCGCCTGCAGGATCAGGAGCCGCGCCAGCGGCACGGCGGAGCCTGCCGCCATGCCGTCGAGCTCTTCCCACAGGAATGGCGCGTGCTCCCGGATGGGCGCGGCGAACGGCGTCGCCGCGGCCTCGACGGCGCCGCGCGAGCAGCCCGTCTCCTCCATGACATGACGGGTCCACGCCTCGACGTGACGCTCGATCGCGGGCGCCAGCATCCGCCCGACCTGACGGCCGATCTCACCCCACGAGCCCTGCGCGTGGACGAACGGAAGGATGGAAGCAGTCATGCCGCGAAGTATGTCAGAAGCGTGTGCGCGGTGCTACCATCTCGCGCCATGATTCGACGCCGGCTGGGACGCGATGGCCCGACGGTCTCGGCGATCGGCCTCGGCCAGGGCAGCAGCACGACGAACTTCGGCGCCCGCGACGATGCCGAGCAGATCGCGACCATGCGGCGCGCGCTCGACCTCGGCGTCAATTTCTTCGACACGTCCGACGCCTATGCGCGTGGCCATCACGAGGAGCTCATCGGGCAAGCGATCGCCGGTCGCCGCGCCGAGGTCGTCATCGCGTCGAAGTTCGGCAACCTCGACCTGCCGGGCGGCGGGAAGGGCTACAACGGCCGTCCCGACTACGTACCGCGCGCCTGCGACGCCAGCCTGAAGCGGCTCGGGGTGGACGTGATCGATCTCTACTACCTGCATCGCATCGACCCCGACGTCCCGATCGAGGACACCGTCGGCGCGATGGCGAAGCTCGTGGCGGCGGGCAAGGTCCGCTATCTCGGGCTGTCCGAGGCGGGGCCGGACACGCTGCGGCGCGCGTGCCGCATCCATCCGATCACGGCGCTCCAGACGGAGTACTCGCTGTGGAGCCGGCACGTCGAGGCCGACATCCTGCCCGCCTGTCGCGAGCTTGGCATCGGGTTCGTCGCGTATGCGCCGCTCGGCCGAGGGCTCCTGACCGGCGCCATCCGCCGCCTCGACGACATCGCACCAGACGACCGGCGCCGGATCCATCCGCGCTTCCACGCCGGTAACCTCGAACGAAATCTCGAGCTGGTGACGGCGCTCGAAGCCGTGGCGAAGCAGCACGGCGTGACCGCAGCGCAGATCGCTCTCGCGTGGCTACTGAGCCGCGGCGACGACGTCGTCCCCATCCCGGGAACCAAGCAGCGGCGGTTTGTCGAGGACAACGCCGCGGCGGTCGAGCTCGCGTTGAGTCGCGACGAGCTCGACGAGCTGACGGCGGTCTTCCGCCCCGACGCGACGGCCGGCGAGCGGTACCCGCCCGGCTACTTCAGGACGCTCGGCATGTAAGCTGGAAGGACGAGCCCTCGTCGATGAACCGCCAGGAGGACCTCGACCGGATCCGTCAGGCGCTGATGAGAGCGGCCGAGGTCCTCGGCCGCTACTCGCCCGAGCGCATCGACGTCAGCTACAAGGCCTCGAACAGCCCGGTCACCGAGGCCGACCTCGCCGTGAACGATCTTCTCCGTCGTGAGCTGCCGCGTGTGGGCGAGGGCTGGCTCTCCGAGGAATCGCCCGACGACCGCGCTCGGCTCGACTGCCGTCGCGTGTGGATCGTCGATCCGCTCGACGGGACCCGCGAATTTCTCGAGGGCACCGCGCAGTGGACGGTCTCCATCGGTCTGGCCGAGGACGGCGAGGCGGTGGCCGGCGGCATCTACAACCCGACGACCGACGAGATGTTCCTCGGCGCGCGCGGTGTCGGCGTCACGCTGAACGGGGCTCCGGCCGCGACGTCCGCGCGCGCGGAGCTCGGGGAGGCGGTCGTGCTCGCGAATCGCTGGGCCGTGCGCAGGCGTCCCGACGAGCTCACCCACCAGCCCTTCCGCGTGCAGATCATCAACGCCATGGCGTACAGCCTGGCGCTCATCGCGGTCGGCCGCGCGGACGCGCTGTGGTCGCGCTCGGCGAAGGCGGAGTGGGACACCGCGGCGGGCGTCGCCCTGATCGACGCCGCGGGCGGTCGGACGACGACGTTCGACGGCGGCCCGCTGCGCTTCAACGCGTGGCCGCCCCGTGCTCCGGGGATCGTGGCGACGAACGGCCGGCTGCAGCAGGCCGTCCGCCGGTTTCTCGGGCGACAGCCGCAGCACGCCCGCCGGTGACCTGAACGCGCCGCTGGTCCGCCGGTCGCCAGTCGTGCTATGTCAGTCGTGTTGAGCGTCCAGCGCGATCAGACGCGTCGGCCCGCCCTGGTGGTCGCGCATCCCGGCCACGAGCTGCGGCTGTTCGGCTGGCTCGCCGCCCACCGCCCGACCGTTCACATCCTGACCGGGGCGAGGAGCGTCGGCCCGCGGCGCATCGAGGCGAGCGCGGCGCTCGTCGCCGAGCTCGGCGCCACGAAGGGTCGGCTCTTCGGCAGCGTCCCAGATCGCGACGTCTATGCGATGGCGCTCGCGGGCGACGCAGGCCCGTTCCACGGATGGACCGATCGGCTGCGGGACGCCTTCGTGGCGGACGATCCGAGCCTCGTGGTGGTGGACGCCTGGCAGCTCTACAACGTCTGCCACGACCTCGTCCACGTGATGGCGCGGGTCGCCGCGGCCGAGGCATCGCGGCGGCTCGGTCGCACGCTCGCCGTCCACGATTATCCCGTCGTCGTCGACGCCGTCGCCGGTCCGGCGCCGTCCGGCCCGCTCATCGGCAGCCTGCGCCTCGATGCCGGTGAGCTCGCGCGCAAGATGGCCGCCGCCCGCGCGTTTCCCGACGTCGCCGGCGAGCTGGCGGAGATCGTGGCGCACGAGGGCGAGGACGCGCTTGCGCGCGAGACGCTGCGCTCGACGCTACCGCTCGATCAGCTCGTGCCGGCGCCGGGCGTGAAGCCGGCCTACGAATGGTACGGCGAGCAGCGGGTGGCGGCAGGGCTGTACCGGGAAGTGCTCCGCTGGTCCCACGTGGCGCCGATTGTCGTGTCGCTCAGGGACCGCGCGGCCGTCTGATCGGTCCGGGTCAGCGGGCGATCGGCGTGCGCACGTGCTCCGGCCGGACGCCCATGCCGATGAGCCGCGCCGGCAGACGGCGCAGCGGCGGGAACGTCCGTAGCAGGCGGACGATGAGCGGGCGCCTGATGGGAGCGCTCGCGCCGAGCACCGACCGGACGACGCGGTTCTGGATCACGAGCTGGATCCGCTGCGTCACGCGCGTGGGCCACTCGCGGCGCGTCTGCACCCGGCGAAGGTCGTCGACGGTCGGCCGGCGAGCTCGCAGCGGCTCGGCCAGGATGTTGGCGGCGGCCACCGCGTCCTGGATCGCCAGATTGATGCCGACGCCACCGACCGGCGACATCGCGTGCGCGGCATCCCCGATGCAGAGCAGCCCCGGGCGATACCACGGTGACACGCGATCGAGCCGCACGGTCAGGAGCTTCACGTCGTCCCAATCACGCAGCTCGCTCACGCGATCTCTCACCGCGGGGGCCAGTCGCGCGACACGCTCACGAAAGGCCGGCAGCCGCGCGGCGCGGATCTGTTCGAACGTGCCCTTGGCAATGACGTATCCACACTGCCAGTAATCCCCGCGGTCCAACATGATGAAGATCGCGCCGGCGTCGATGCGGCCCAGCGTCTGGGGGGCGTCGGCGGTGCGGGACAGGCGGAACCAGAGCACGTCCATGGGCGCGCCGAATTCCTGGACCGGCAGCCCGGCCTTCTCGCGAACGACCGAATATCGGCCGTCGGCGGCGACCACGAGGTCCGCGCGCACGGTGACCGGGCCCTCGGGCGTCACCGCGTGGACGCCGACCACGCGTCCGCCTTCCTCCACGAGCCCGGTCACTTCCGTCTTCATCCGGAGCTGAAACGTCGGAAAGCGGCCCGCCTCACTCGCCAGGAAGTCGAGAAGATCCCACTGCGGCATGAACGCGATGAACCGGCACCGCGTGGGTAGGTGACGGAAGTCGGCGATCGGCACCAGGACGTCGCCGATCTGGGCCTTCAGCTCGGAGACCTCCGAGTGTGGCAAGCGGAGCAACGCATCCAGAAGCCCGAGCTCGTGCATGACGTCCAGCGTCGAGGGATGGATCGTGTCGCCGCGGAAGTCACGGAGGAAGTCGGCGTGCTTCTCCAGCACGAGCACGCGCACGCCGGCGCGCGCGAGCAGGAGGCCGAGCATCATGCCCGCCGGTCCGCCGCCGGCGATGCAGCACTGCACGGGTTCCGGGTCGCGCGCCGTGACGCTCACGCGGGGGCGACCGCATCCTTGCCCCAGCGCCGACGCAGGGCCAGGCACTCGGCCTCGCGGACGCCCGTGGTCAGCTCGAGCGCGTAGCCGGTCAGGCGGCAGAAGGACTCGATGTCATACGCGCCCATGTCGGTGCGCCTGAGTGTGGCGTGGCGCAGGCCGAGGACGAGGCGACGGATGCCCGCCAGCTTCATCGCCCACGCGCACATCGGGCAGGGCTCCATGGTGGTGTAGAGCGTCGATCCCGCCACACGGTCGGCGCCGTGGGCACGGGTGGCGGCCCGCAGCGCGTCGGTCTCGGCGTGCCACGACACGTCGGCTTCGGTGTTCTGACGGTTCTGGCCGACGCCGAGGACGACGTCGTCGCGGACGATCAGCGCGGCGACAGGCCAGTCGCCGCGGGCGAGGGCCTCTTCAGCCGACCGAAGGGCTAGGTCGATGTACTCGGCGTCGGTCAATCAACCGCGGCCGACGAACGGCATCTTCGTCGCCATGACGGTCATGAACTGGACGTTGGCGTCCAGCGGCAGGCTCGCCATGTAGACGATCGCCTTGGCGACATTCTCCACGTTCATCAGCGGCTCGGGCATGATCGCGCCGTGGGCCTGCGGCACGCCGTTCTTCATCCGGGCGGCCAGCGGGGTCTCGGCGTTGCCGATGTCGATCTGGCCGCACGCGATGTCGTACTTGCGGCAGTCGAGCGAGGTCGACTTGGTGAGCCCGGTGATCGCGTGCTTGGTCGAGGTGTAGGCGACCGAGTTCGGCCGCGGGGCGTGGGCGGAGATCGAGCCGTTGTTGATGATGCGCCCGCCGCGCGGGGTCTGGTCCTTCATGATCTTGATCGCTTCCTGCGTGCACACGAACGAGCCGGTTAGGTTGGTGTCGACCACGGCCTTCCACTTCTCGAAGGGCAAGTCCTCGAGCGGCACCCCGGGCGCGCCGAAGCCGGCGTTGTTGAACAGGAGGTCGAGGCGGCCAAACGTCTGCTTGGTCTTGGCGAACATCGCGCGCACCGCCTCGGGGTCACCCACATCGCACTGGACGACCAGCGTCCGCGTCTTGGCCTGTCCGGCCACCTCGTCGAGCAGTTCCTTGCGCCGCCCGCAGATCACGATCGCGTAGCCTTCCTGCGAGAGCGCGAGCGCGGCGGCCTTGCCGATGCCGGTGCCGGCGCCGGTGACGAGC
>Ga0070708_100004268_pt1 | contig 11236 bp, 9 predicted proteins | sample KBSK5503metaG_FD_65469 | JGI IMG/M metagenome (GOLD analysis project Ga0070708, IMG submission 65469) | Corn, switchgrass and miscanthus rhizosphere microbial communities from Kellogg Biological Station, Michigan, USA - KBS K5-50-3 metaG | ecosystem: Host-associated > Plants > Roots >...
TGTACCGCAGCGTGCTGGCCGGGCGGCGGGTGCTGATCGTGCTGGATAACGCGCGGGACGCGGAACAGGTGCGGCCGCTGCTGCCGGGCAGCCCGGGGTGCCTGGTGGTGGTGACCAGCCGGTCGTCGCTGGCCGGGCTGGCCGCCGCGGAGGGGGCCCGGCCGCTGCGGCTGGGCCCGCTCGATGACGAGGAGGCGGCGCGGCTGCTGGCGGCCCGGCTGGGCCCGGAACGCGTGGCTGCTGAACCTGGAGCCGTGGCCGAACTGATCAGCCGGTGCGGACACCTGCCGCTGGCGCTGGCGGTGATGGCGGCCCGGGCCGCCGCCGACCCCGGGCTGCCGCTTTCGGTGCTGGCCGGGCAGCTGGCCGCGGCACCGGATGCCGGGGCCGCGGGCCGCGGCGCCGCCGCGGCGGGCCCGGGACGGCTGGAGGTGCTCGAGACCGGGGACCCGGCGACCAGCCTGCGCGAGCTGCTGTCCTGGTCGCACCGCCAGCTCTCCGGGCCGGCCGCTCAGATGTTCGCGCTGCTGGGGGTGCACTGCGGTCCGGACATCACGGTCCCGGCCGCGGCCAGCCTGGCCGGGGTCCCCCGCGCCGGGGCGGGACGGGCGCTCGCCGAGCTGGCCCGGGCCAGCCTGGCCGCCGAGCACCGGCCGGGCCGGTACGTGCTGCACGACCTGATCCGCGGCTACGCCGCCCAGCACGCTCAGCAGGACCTCGGCGAGGCCGGCATCCGGGCAGCGGTCGAGCGCAGCCTGGACCACTACCTACACACTGGGCTCATCTCATACGACCTCCCGCCGCCGTTCACGGTCGCGCCGCCCGCGGACGGCGTGCTGCCCGAGCGGCTGGCCGGCGAGGCGGGGCTGCTGGACTGGGCCCGGGCCGAGCACCAGGTCGGGCTCCAGGCCACCGTGCAAGCCGCCGCGGCGGGCCTGATCACCCGCGCCTGGCAGATCTTCTACGGCCAGGCCTACTTCCTGGTCGGCCAGGGGTACTGGGCCGATCTCCAGGCCGTCGGCCAGGCCGTGCTGGCCGCCGCCCAGGTCGCGGGCGACCAGGCCGCGCTGGGCTGGACCCACGCGGCCATCGGCTCCTACCTCACTCTGGTCGGCGCCCATGAGGAGGGCCGCGCCTTCCTGGTCCGGGCCCTGGACCACTTCCGGCGGGCCGGTGACCTGCGCGGTCAGGCCTTTGCCCACCGGTGGGCCAGCCTGGCGTGCGCCTGGGCGGGCGATTGGGCCGAGGCGGTCACCCAAGGCGAGCAGGCCCTGGCGTTGTCCCGCCAGGCCGGCGACCAGGTCGGGCAGGGGCACGCCCTTGCTAGCCTCGGGGAATGCCATGCTCGCGCGGGGAACTACGATCTGGCCCGCGGCTACGCCCGGCAGGTCCTGGAGGTGACCCCGCAGGACGGCGACCCCACGATGTTGGCCCTTGCCTGGGATGCGCTGGGTTTCGTGCACACCCGGCTGGGTGAGCCGCGTCAGGCGATGAGCTGTTACCGGCAGGCCCTGGCCTTCGCGCGGGAGCGGGAGCACTCGCTGGCCCGCAGGTTCCTGGTCCGCCTGCTGGCCGAGTTCGGCGATGCCTGCCGGGCCGCCGGTGACCTGCCGGCCGCCGTCGAGGCCTGGCGGCAGGCCCTGCAGATCCTCGACGACCTGCGATTGCCGGACCTGCTAGGAGTTGGCGCCAGGCTCGGGCAGGCCGGATCGCCCAGCCCGCCGGGCTGATCGTCAGGCCCCTTGGCCGGGTTCCCGCTGGCGCTGCGGCCGATGGCCGTCACACCGGTGCAATGGCAGCGCGTGGTGCGCGATCGCAGGCCCGGCCGACGGCTGCGCTGGCCACCCGCGTTCCCCTCAATCCTTGTGCCCGGCCGAGCTTATGCAGCGCACGGTGTGCCCGTGACCTGCCGTTTCGTGCCCCCGGCCTACCTGAGCGGTGCCTTCCGATAGTGCTGCACCAGTGGTCCCATGCCAAGCTGGGTGGGGTAGCCTCCCGCCGGCACGCGCTCGGCGTGGCCATGGCGCTCTGGCACCGGTGCCGGAGACACCGACTGAACGCTGGCGGCGCTGCACACAACGGCGGCGTCGCCGACGGGCCCGGGCACCTCGCTGCTGGTGGGGATCGCGCTTGGCGGGACGGGCGCCGTGACGTGACGGTTCAGCACCTGAGCCAGGTTCATGGCATTGGCGTCCCTGGCGGTGAGCGGCTTCAGCCCAAAGGTGGTCTCGATCATCTTCAGCGTGGACGTGTGCTCGAACGGGCCATCATGGGCGACCCTGGCGCTGGCCAGGTTGGATACCACGATGCACGGCACGCGGAACCCGAGTTGCGTGTAGTTCGGTATGAGCTGGCCGTCGGTGGGTGTGGTGCTGTTCCCGGTGTGGTCGACGGTGGCCGGATCGGTATCGTCGATCACCTGCGGCGGGCGTACGTGGTCGAAGAAGCCGCCCCACTCGTCGAACGTGATAACCAGCACCGTGTTGTCCAGGTAGCCCGCGCCGGCGAGGGCGTGGTAGACGTCCGCGATGAACCGCTCGCCACGCCGGATGTCCGCCTTGGGGTGGTCGTCGGCGCCCGTGCCGTTGTCGGCGAGGGCGAAGTTCGGGTCGACGAAGCTGACGTTGGGAAGCTCGCCTGCGGCCACGGTGTCGAAGAAGTTCGGCGTGGTGACCGGGATCCCCAGCACATCGCTATCGCCGGGGCCGTACAGATGCCAGAACGGGTAGTGCTTCAGGCCGCCGAAGATCCCCAGGTACGGCGCGTTCCTGAAGAAGTAAGCGCCGGTGGGGACTCCCTTGGTGTTGGGGATCGGCGAGAGCTGGTCCCAGATGGTCGGCAGCGTGGAGAGCTTGAGCGAATTATGATCGCGGTCGGTCCGGGCGGCGTGCTGGTAGGACCGGTTGGGGAAGGTCTCGCCGGCGAACGAGCAGAAGTAGTGGTCAAGCACGGTGTAGTGCTGGGCCAGCGCGCCGAGGACGGGAAGGTCGGGGACGGCCTTGGGGGTGCCATCGGGGTTGAGGTTGGTGTAAAAGCCGGCCGGATAGGTATTGGCGGCGGCGAGCGTCACACCCGGGTTGTTGGCAAAGGCGGTGGGACGCTGCAAGAAGCCATCCATTCTGCCGAAGTTGTACTCGACCAGCCACCCTTCCCAGCTGTGGTCGGGGTCGCTGTACCCGCAACCCTGGAAATCGGGTGCAAGCGGATAGTTGGGGTAGAAATTGCCATCTGGCGCCTGGTAGACCATATCGGCCCGGCCGTTGGCATCTGGCAGCCAGCCGAGGAGATGGTCGAACGACCGATTCTCCAGCATGACCAAGACCACGTGCTGGATGCCGTTCGAGCCGTTCGGGAAGGCCGCCGGGGCCGCCTGCGCCGAAACCTGGGCCAGGTACTCCGCGCCGGTGACAGCCACACCGGAGGCGCCGATGAGCTGAAGAAAGCTGCGTCGTGTGAGCATAGGCCAGTATGAGCCGACCTTCAGATGCCGGACAAGTACCGCGGAGCTCGCTTTGACATTTCCGTTCTGGTCCGCTTAAAGGGCGGGCAACGGGGCAGGTGGCGCCGGGCGGGTGCGGCGCGGATAATCCGGGTTGTGGGAAGCGAACATGGCCGCGACGATGCGCGGCGCCTTGAGCGGTCACGGGACGGCCGACCGGATCCTTATATCGCTGCCGTGTCGCGGCGCCGCCTGGCCCGCTACAAGGCGCAGATCCGGGTGGGCGAGGCGGCGGTGCTCGCCGGGGGTCCGGGCGGGCCGGATCAGGCCGGGACCCCCGGGCCACGACCCGAGGAGGGGCGGTGACCAGAGGAGCGGGCGTGCCTGCCGGGTTGACCCGGCAGGCCGATGTCTGTTCTGATCTGCAGGTCGAGTGCGGCGTCGTGGTCGTGGGATCGGGCGCGGGCGGGGCGACGATGGCGGCGGAGTTGGCTGACGCTGGCATCGACGTTGTCATGGTCGAGGAGGGCGGGTATCACCCCACCGAGTCTTTTACCGCCGAGGCCGGGCGTGCCCTGCGCACTCTGTACCGGGACTGCGGAGCTGAGATCGCGATGGGCCGACCGCTCGTGCTGTTTTCCCAGGGGCGCTGCGTCGGCGGGTCCACCGTCGTCAACGGCGGGATGTCGTGGCGCACCCCGCCGCAGGTGCTGGCGCGCTGGGCGCAAGAGGGCGTAGCGGACATCGGCGAGCAGCAGATGGAGCCGTACTTCGCGAAGGTCGAGTCCCGGATCTCGGTAGGGTTCCAGGACCCGGAGACGATCGGGCCGGACATGCGGCTGCTGAAGGCCGGGGCCGATGCCAAGGGCTGGAAGATCATCCCGAACCTGCGCAATCAGCTGCACTGCGCGGGCACCAACAACTGCACGAACGGCTGCCCGACCGGCGCGAAGCGGTCGATGCTGGTGACCAGCGTGCCACGCGCGCTGGCCCGCGGTGCGCGGCTGTTCGCGGACTGCCGGGTCGACCGGGTCACCCGGTCAGCCGGCCGCGTGACCGGCGTGTCGGGCCATTTCATCCGGCCCGGCGGACGCCGTGGCCCTGAGCTGAGGGTCCGTTCGGCGGTCGTGGTGGTGGCCGGCGGGGCAGTGCAGACCCCTGCGCTGCTGGCCCGGTCGGGCGTCAGGTCCCGGTCAGGGCAGCTGGGGCGCAATCTCACCTTGCATCCGAACGCCAAGGTGATTGCCTTCTTCGACCGGGACGTCATCGGCTGGCACGGCGTCCATCAGGCCTTCCAGATCCGCGAGTTCATGGATGAGGGAATTTTGCTGACCGCGGTGAACGTGGCCCCATCCCTGCTCGCGCTCGGCATGCCTGGATACGGCGGGGAACTCGGCGAGCTGATGGCCGACTACAACCGCATCATCACGGCCGGCTGCCTGGTCGAGGACACCGGCAGCGGGCGCGTCCGCACCATCCCGGGCCTGGGGCCGCAGGTGTTCTACCAGATCACCGACTCCGACGCTGTCCGGGTGGTCCGCGGTATCGCGCTGGCCGCCGAGGTGATGTTCGCAGCCGGCGCCCGCCGTGTCCTGCTTCCCTTTGACGGCGCGCCGCCAGTGCACGATGTGGACCAGATGCAGCGCTTGCTCGCCCGCCCGGTGCCCAAGAAGTCGATCGAGCTGTTCACCGTTCACCTGATGGGCACCGCACGGATGAGCGAGGACCAGCGGCGCGGCGTGACCGACAGCTTCGGGGCATTCCACGGCGTGCCGGGCCTGTTCGTCGCCGATGCCAGCTTGTTCCCCGGCCCGGTCGGGGTCAACCCGATGGAGACGATCCTGGCGCTGGCCACCCGTAACGCGCACCGGCTGATCGAGCAGCGCGACCAGCACGGTATCTGACCATGCGCAGATCCCGGGAGCGAGAGGTAATGGCTAATGTCTCAGCTGCCTACCTGGAGCTCGCGAGCCAGTCCAAGGCCGAGCTCGCCGCGGTGTTCGCGGCAGGGTCGCCGCCGGAGGTACCGGCGCTGCGAGCGCACCTGCCGCCCAGCTGCGGCGCACGCTGTCCCCTTGGTGCTCCCAGGACCCCGGGCCGCCCTGGTCCGGGGCAGGCTGCTCGGCCAGCACTGCCACGGCCAGGTGACCGCCAGCGATACGGCTATCTGCGCCTAGGGGCGCACCTCGTAGACCAGGTTGAACGGCGTCTCGGCGGCGCGCCGGAACCTGGTGAAGCCGGCTTCGGTCGCCACCTGCCTGATGGCGGCCTCGCCGGCCTGGGCCCCGAGCGAATAGCCGCCCGGCTGCGACATCGCGTTCGGCACGCACAACAGCGTGGAGAAGCTGTAGTAGACGCGCCCGACCGGGTTCATATTGCTCGCCGCGTCATCGCCCGCGAACGGCTCGACCACGAGCCAGGTGCCGTTCGGCTTGAGAGCCAGGGCGGCCCCGATGACCTGCCCAAGCCTGCCAATAGCGAGCACTGGCGAGAGATGGCCCAGCACTTCCAGCCCCGCCTCTACCGCGCGGACCGGCTGGCTCAAGACATCCTGCGCGGCATCGACCGCAATGCCGCGCTGGTCATCGCGCCGGCATCCGCGCGGGTGGCGTGGCGCTTGTGGCGGTATGCGCCGGTTGTGGTCAACCGGATGGCCGCACGTCAGCTGGCCTGGACCCGCGCCACGTTCCCCGCTCCGCCAGACGAAATGGCGGACGTGATCCCCGCTCGGGTACCCGCCGCCGGAAGGGACGGTGCCCGTGAAGACTGAGCCGGGCGCCGGGGCCGATCCAACTGTGTGTTATGCAAAGAGCAAAGCTGTAGTGATAACCGATGTATAAGTACTGACGACGCCGACAGCGTGCTACTTGAGCTATTGCACTGGCGGGCGATGGGGTGGCACGCTAACCTCAGGAGCACCCGCGCAAGGGGACCGATGACCGCAACCTGGCAGGACGGAAGCCCGACCGTGCTGCGGATGATCCTGGCCAGGCAGCTGCAGGCATTGCGGGAAAAAGCCGGGATGAGCTACGACCAGGCCGCCAAGGCGATCTACTCCTCCGAGTGGACGATCCGCCGCATGGAACGCGCCGAAGGCGGCCTCAAGCCGCTGACCGTCAAGAGCCTGCTGCAGGCCTACGGCGTCACCGACCCCGGCGAGATCGACGCGTTCCTCACCCTGGCCCGCAACGCCAGCAAGCCCGGCTGGTGGCACCGCTACGACGACGTGCTCCCGCCCTGGTTCCGCGTCGCCGTCGGCCTGGAGGAATCTGCCTCCCTGATCCGCGCCTACCAGCCGCAGGTCGTACCCGGCCTGCTGCAGACTGAGGGATACATCAGGGCCATCACCGCAGCTAACTTTCCGGCCGAGTCCGAAGATTTCACCGAACGGGCCGTAGCGTTGCGCATTGCCCGCCAGCAACTGCTCACCCGGCCCGAACCACCCGAGTACTGGGCCGTCCTAGACGAGACCGTACTGCGCCGCCCTATCGGCGGCCACAAGGTCATGCGCGCTCAGCTCGAGCACCTCATCCGGGCCGCCGAACAGCCCAAGGTCACCATCCAGGTCATCCCGTTCGCCGCGGGCTGGCACCCCGCCCTCTACGGGATGTTCAACATCTTCCGGTTCCCGTCCGAACAGCTCCCCGACATCGTCTACACCGAGGCCTTGACCGGCGCCTACTACCTGAACAAACCCGAAGAATCGGCGTTGTACACCGAAGCGCTCGACCGCATGTGCGCCCAGGCCGCCTCCCCGGAGCACACCGTCACCATCCTGCGCGACATCATCAAGGAGACCTGACATGCAAGTCGAGCACATACGCAACGGTATGCCCGCCGCCAGCCTCGGCCCCGATGGCTGGCGCAAACCCTGGAGCGACAACGTCGGTGACTGCCTGGAAGCCAAGAAGCTCCCCGGCGGCCGGGTCGCCATTCGCCAGTCCACCGACCCGGACAGCCCCGCTCTAGTCCTGGAACCTAACGAGATCCGTGCCTTCATCGAAGGCGCCAAGGCCGGCCTTGCCGACGACCTGCTTACCTGACACGCACGGTCTTTCTAGCAGCTACCGCTGAGATCACCTCACTGATTCAGGGGATTGCCGCCCTCCGGGACGTCCGGTAGCGTCGCATGAAAGGGGGGCCAGCGTATGCACCCACCTGGTCGAGTGTTACTGGCGTGGTGCGACGAGCGAGCTGCTCCTCGAAGCTTTTAAGAGGGGCAGAATCGTCGAGGCGATCGCGGTGACAAGCGATCAGGCCGATTAGTTAGGGGATCAAATGCCCCAGGTAAGGCGAGTAGTGAAGCGGGCGCTCCGTCGGAGGTTTTGGGTGGAGGCCGCGCTAGCAATGCTCAGTGCCTTCCTTGTATTCCTCACCGCGTTGTGGAAAGACTGGATCGAGGTCGTCATCCGGGTCGACCCCGACCATCGCAGCGGCGTGCTGGAATGGGTTGTCGTGCTCACGTTCGTCGCGGCCGCGATCGCCTGCAGTGCCCTGGCCCGCCGTGAATGGCTGCGGTCACCGGCTGTGCCGGGGGCGGTGTGAAGAGGCCGGCCTCCAGCCGCCGTATCCAGCCTCAGCACACCTGAAGGAGAGAGCTGCCATGGCCAAGAAGCCGGACGAGCCGGACGAGCCGGAACCCGAGGGTGGCCGGGCCGCTGAGCGGCTCCGCGACCACATGATGGGGAGGTTCCCGCCGGGCACTTTCCCGTCGCCCGAGGATGCGGGAGCCGGGAGCGAAGAGGCCCCGGAGAATGCTGCTTCCGGGCAGGAGACCGAGCCAAACAAGGACTGAGACGGGTCAAGGCCGCGAGGAGTTTGCGATGAGGAGCCCGAACGAAGAGACATCAGCTGCCGACACGTCGACCGGGGGCGAGCCATCCCGGCCCTCCTACCCGGGAGGCAAGGCCGCCCTCCGCCTTCTCCAGCTCCTCGAGAGCGCCGGGCAGACTCGAGCGGCCGCGAGCGTCGTTAATGCCGCCGCGCCAGGAGGAGATCTCGAAGGCTTCCTGGCGGTGGCATCGCAGTATTCGGCGGCGCCTGCCCTCTCGGCCACAGCCGCTGCTGCCGTCCAGGCGGCAGAGCCAACCGAAACAGACACCGAAATCGCCGCAGAGTATCTCTCGGTCGGACAGCAGATGGCAACGGCGCCGTACGAAACGGCGCCGCAATGGCGTTCGCTCGGCCCGTATACCATTCTCAACGGGCAGACTTACGGTGCTAGCAGGGTAAATGTTTCTGGCCGCGTGGCCGCGATCGCTGTTGATCCGGGCAACCCCGCCCACGTCCTGGCAGGCGGGGCCAACGGAGGAGTCTGGGAAAGCCGCGACCGCGGCGGGAGCTGGGCGCCGCGAACTGATCACGCCGCGACCACCACCGTCGGGGCGGTCACATTCGACTCGTCTAATCCCAGAACCGTCTACTGCGGTACCGGTGAGGGGAACTGGTGGGCATACCTCGGTGCCGGGATTCTGCGTTCGACCGATGGCGGAACGACCTGGGCGCAGCTATGCACCGCGCCGTTCGTGGGGCAGGGTTTCTACGACCTCGTGGTCGATCATGGCAACGGCCAGCATCTGCTGGCCGCCACGACGAGCGGCTTGTACGTCTCCACCGACGGCGGGGTCACCTGGACCTTGAGCCGGGGCACGAGAACGTGGGCGGTCTCGATGGCCCCCATCGGGGGGACCTCCGCGGAGATCCTCGCGGCCTGCGCCGACGGGGCGTTCAGCTCGGCTAACGGCGGATCCACCTGGACGGCGGTGGCGCTCCCTGGCAGTCCCGGAGCGTTCGACCGGCTCAGCGTTGCGCTCGCGCCGTCAAATCCCTCCGTCGCGTACGCGTGGGGCGCCCGCGGTTCAACGGCTTATCTGTGGCGCCGGGCGGGCGGTGCCTGGACGGCGGTCACGCCGCCGGGGGCCAGTACGGGTCAGGCGTGGTACGACTGGTTCCTGGCCGTTTCGCCGGACAACGCCAACCAGATCTACCTGGGCGCGATCGATGCGTACCGGGGCGACCTGTCCGGCTCCACGTGGACCTTCATCGACATCACCACTAAGGGCGCGGGTCAGGATTCCATCCATCCCGACCAGCATGCGATCGCCTTCGAGCCCGGAAACCCCAACACCGTCTACGTCGGCTGCGACGGAGGCTTGTTCCGGAGCGACAACCGTGGCGTCAACTGGACTGACTGCAACAACGGGATCGTGATCAGCGAGTACGAGTACATCGCACAGAACGACACGAACGCGCTGTGGCTCCTCGGCGGCACGCAGGACAACGGCACGGACCGCTGGACGGGTTCAAGCATTGGCGTCTGGGATCACGTGGCCGACGGCGACGGCGGTGACTGCGGGGTCGATCAGGCCACGCCCGCGACGGTCTTCCACACCTACTACGACATGACCCTCGAGCGCTCCACCACCGGGGGAGACTGGGGATCCTGGACCAACATCTCCCCGCCCGTTCCGGCTGGGGAGGGGTCGCTGTTCTATCCCCCGTTCGAATGCCCGGCGAGGGGAGGCGACACCATCGCAATGGGCGGGGGGCGCCTGTATATATCCCGGGATAACGGTAGCAACTGGACGGCGGTGTCCTACCCGGGCGGTGGCACGGCGAGCACGCTGTACATCCCCAACGTCAGCCAGGTCTTCGCAGGCCTGACCGACGGGCGTCTGTTCAGTGTGACCTGGGACAGCGCGACATCGGCCTGGGGAGCGATGACTGCGGTTCCGACGCCAAGGGCAGGCGCTTACGTGAGCGATCTTTACGTCGACCCGGCCAGCCCGAACCGGATCTGGGTGACGTTCCGGACGGTAGGCGGGTCGCGCGTCTTCCGGTCCGACGACGCCGGCGCCCACTGGCTCGATAGGACCGCCGGCCTGCCCGGCCTGCCGATCAACGCCATCGAGGTCGACCCCACCAACGCCAACCGGGTGTGGGTGGGGGCGGACCTGGGAGTCTACGAGAGCCTTGACGCCGGCGCCACCTGGCACAGCTACTTCAATGGCCTGCCCACTGCCTATGTCGGCGACCTTGCCCTCCATCCGCAAGCGCGCCGCCTGCGGGCTGCCACAAGGAACCGCGGGATCTGGGAGATCCGGGTCGACAACGCACCGGACGACTACGACCGCGACGGCAAGACGGACTTCGCGGTGTGGCGGCCGAGCAATGGCGTGTGGTACGTGATCTACAGCTCGGACGGGTCGCAGCATTCCCAGCAGTGGGGGACGGGCGGGGACGTGCCGGTGGCATGAGGCTGCTATGCGGACTAGTCCGTCCCGGGCTGCGCGCGCCGATCGCGGGTGCCAACTCGGGCCGGCGGGGGTGGCGGGGTCGGTGGTGATACACGACTCTCCCTAAAAAGCTAAGGGGAGCATCCGTATCGCTATTGCGACGTCGATGGAGCCATCGGTGTGGTTGCCGTGGGGGTAGCTCAGGGGGTGACGCCACGGGCTGGTTCAGCGTGGCAGTTCGGCCTGCCGCCGGAGAATGGCCTGGGTCAGTTCGACGCGTGATCGGACATCCAGCTTCTGGAACACTTGCCGGAGATGATAATCGATCGTGTGCGGCGAGAGATACAGGTGGGCTGCGGCCTCACGGTTGGTCAGGCCCTGCGCGACCTGTTCGGCAACAGCGACTTCGGTGTCGGTGAGGCTGGACCATCCGTAGGCTGGCGTGGCTGCCGTGTTGCGCCGCGGCGGGGCGCTGCGCGTCCGTGCGGTTGCTGTGCGGGGGCGGATGAGCACGCCAACTAGGCGAATCCCATCGAGAACGGGCTCGCAGCGGATCGCGATC
>Ga0070708_100004269_pt1 | contig 11235 bp, 11 predicted proteins | sample KBSK5503metaG_FD_65469 | JGI IMG/M metagenome (GOLD analysis project Ga0070708, IMG submission 65469) | Corn, switchgrass and miscanthus rhizosphere microbial communities from Kellogg Biological Station, Michigan, USA - KBS K5-50-3 metaG | ecosystem: Host-associated > Plants > Roots >...
GCCGGAAGGGCGCTTGGGCCACTTCCCGGCGCGCAGGATGGAGAGGAGCGAGCGCACCTCCGTCTTCACGCCGGCGATGGGCGCCAGCCGATCGACGAGGCCGATCCGCAATGCCCGCCGGGCGTCGACGCGCTCCCCCAGCAGCACCTCCATCGCCGTCCGGAGCCCGAGGAGGGGCGGGAGCCGCTGCGTGCCGCCGAAGAAAGGGACGATGGCGTAGTCGCGCAGCTCGGTCATGTAGAAGTGCGTGTCGTAGCTGTCGCGCGCGATCCGGTAATCGCAGGTGAGCGCCAGCTCCAGGCCGCAGCCGTAGCAGTTCCCTTCCACGACGGCGATGGTGGGAACCGGCGCGGTGGCCAGGGCCGCGTAGGCGCGGCGGAGACCGTACGCTCTCTGCGCGCCGGGACCGTCGGGTCGCGTGGATGCGGCCAGGAGCAGCGACGCCCCGTTGACGAAGCTGCCCCGTTTCGCGCTCTGGAGCACCACGGCGCGGGCGCCCGCCGCGATCCCGGTTGCCAGCCGGGCCTCGAGCTCCGCGGCCAGCGCGGGCGTCACCACGTTCACCGACGAGCCTGGGCTGTCGAGCGTCAGGTAGAGGATCCCGCCGCGCAGCGCGCCGGTGCAGCCGGCGGTCATCGCTGATCGGCGAGGAAGCGCGCCAGCGATTCCACCGTCAGGTCGGCAGGGTCCTCGACGCTGGCGATCCATTCGGGCAGGAAGACGGGACGCCCGAGCTGCTTCTCGAGGAGCATGGTCAGCTCGACGACCTTGAGCGAATCGAGGCCCAGGTCAGCAAGGATCGACGCCTGCGGCGTGATCCTCTTGCGCAGCTTCTTCGGGACCAGCACCTCGAGCGCTTGCCGGACTTCGGGGAACAGCTCGGGATCGTGCCTGCGGGAACGCACCACCGGAACGGCACCTCGGGGTCAGGAACGGTGCGGCGCTCGTCCGACGCCACTCTGTAGATAGTTAACCCTTGCAAGAGGGCTGTAAAGGATCCCTCAGCGCACGTTCACGCACCACCCGCCACCGGGTGTGTCGTCGAGTCCGGGGACAGGACCTCCGCCTTGGCGTTCGAGAACGGCCGCAGCGCGTACGTGTAGCCGACGTACCGCAACCAAGACCTTTGGAGGAGCGCGGGATGGATCCGCGCCGAGTGCTCGGCGTGCAGCCGGGGGAGCTCGGACCAGTGGACGCCGGGCTTCAGGTGATGGACGGTGTGATAGCCGTTGTTGAAGAGGAGGGTGTTGAGCGTGCGGGAGACGAAGTTGCGTGAGTGGTTCCATTCGCTGAACGCGTCCGTCTCGACGTGCTGCAGGTAGTTCACCACCTGGATGGAGTAGAGCGCGACCTGTTGGGGCACGACGACGAAGATCAGCGCCTTCCGCCAGTCCAGGAGCAGCAGGGCCGCCATCGATCCGAAGAAGACGACGTACTCGGAGGCTGCCGCCCAGAACGCGGGCCGGTCCCGCTTCCACAGCTCCTTGAAGAAGGCCTGGATGTCCTTGGTCTGCGCGAGGTTGGTCAGCACGGGATACACGAGCAACGCGGCCAGATGGTTCCCCTCGAACCATTTCGGCGAGCGGGAGCTGTCGCCGGGTCTGTTGTTCAGCTTGTGGTGCACCTGGTTGTGCGTCGGCACCCAGGCGACGGCGGGATGGCCGTAGAAGAACGCGATCACGTAGCTGGTGAGGAGGTTGAGCGCCTTCGACCGCCACATCCCCAAGTGGTTGTGGTTGTGGCTGATCACCGCGGTGGTGAAGAACATGAACAGCGTCGCCGCGTACAAAGCGGGATGGACCTGCCCGAGGGTCCAGTTCACGGCCGTCAAGACTGCCGTGACGGCCAGGTAGATGATCGTCCTGCAGTCCGCACGGTGGCGTAGCATCGAGCCTCTCTTGAGGGAGGGAACGGCGACCCGGGGGAAGAGGTCGGTTTTCCTTATGGCACAGTTGGCCCCTCTTGCGCGAAAGCCGCGCTGGGAATCGGACGGGCGCTCGCACCCGCCGCGTCTGTGCGCTGTTCGACAGAGCGTGCGCCCGCGCGCCCCCGTCCCCATGTTCGCAATAGGACGGGAGGGGCCAAATGACCGCAATCACGAGATTTCTGCCGCTGGCAGGCGTGCTCTTCGCTTGCACGTCGGTGAAGATGGTCCAGCGCGACGGCTGTTGGGTGAAGCAGACCTCGCGGACCCTGGGCGGAACGACCGAGGAGCTGGGGTTCTGCAGCAAGGCGCGTCCCGAGTGGGCCGAGGACCGGCTGGCGCGGCTCGTACAGGAGTGCATGGCGCAGGCCGACTACCGCTGGGAGAACCGCGCGCTCCTCGCCTGGACCCGCGGCGAGCCGGTTCCGCCCCCAGACACCGACGAGCAGATCGCCAAGACCTGCATGGGCCAGGCGGCGTCCGCGCTCGGGCTCGAGACGCAGAACGACGCGCTCAAGTCGCGGCTCGCGGACGTCAGCCAGGATCGGCAAGCGCTGCGGACCGCGGCCGACAAGGATCGCGAGTTCCTCGAGCAGAGCAGCGACAAGATGATCACCGCGCTCGGCGAAGCGGCGAAGAAGCCGCCTCCTTCGGCCGTCGCTACCGCCACCAGCACCGGAACGGCGAAGACGGAGAGCGACATGCGCGCGGCGCAGGAGCCCGGCGCGCCGCCGCCACCCACCACCGTCGTGCTGGCGCCACCGCCCGCGACCACCACCACCGTGGTCCCCGCGCCGGCGGCGCCCGCCGGCTCGAGGCCGGCGAGCGCACCTTGCGCGCCCAGGTCGAGGACGGCGCAGCGGGCCGGCAAGAGCGCACCGGCTTGCGACAAGCCGGCCACGCCCGACCCGCAGCCGGCCGACGCGACCGCGGCTCGCGACCCGCGCAAGAGCTGACGACCTCACTTCTGCGAGACGACCACCGTGTCGCTGGCATCCGGCGAGGTGCCGTCGGGCGGCGCGGACCGCTCGATGGGTCCGATCAGGAACGAAACGGTGTAGGCGGCCGCGATCATCCAGGCGACGATCAAGGCAACCGGGAAACCCCATTCGCGCAGCTTGTCCATGCCATCCACCTCCTCTTGGAGGAGGCGAGGGAGCACGGTGCGTGCCACCCCGCGAACGGGCACGCGGGCTGCCAAGAGCGGGCTCGAGGCGACTGCAACAGTGGCGCCGCGCCAGCGCTACCGGCGAAAGGCCAGCGGATCGATGTGGAACCGGCGCAGCCAGCGCTGGACCTGCGTCCGCGCCTTCTTGAGATCCCGCGCCACGGCGGTGACGTTGCCCCCGCGCTCTTTCAGCAGCTTGATCAAGTCCTCGCGGCGCCCGGCATCGGGTCCCGGCTCCTTGGCTGTCTGCGGCTGCGTCCGCGACTGGCGCAGCGCCTCGGGCAGGTGCTCCAGCTCGACGTGCCCGCCATCGGCGAGGACAGCGGCGGCGTGCAGGCACTTCTCCAGCTCGCGCACGTTGAGCGGCCAGCGATACCGCAGCAAGGCGCGGGCAGCCTCCACGCTGAACGTCAGAGCCTGGGCGCCGATCCGCTCCAACACCGAAGCGGCCAACAGGGCAAAGTCCTCGCGCCGTTCCCGCAGGGGCGGCAGCGTGCACCGGTAACCGGCGAGGCGGGCGAGCAGGTCCGGCCGGAACCGCTGCGCTCCGGCGAGCTCGCCCAGGTCGCGGTTCGTCGCCGCCACGACCCGCAGGTCGACGGCCACCGCCCGATCGGACCCGAGCGGTTTGACCTCGTTCTCCTGGAGCACGCGCAAGAGGACCGCCTGGGCCGGAAGGGGAAGGTCTCCGATCTCGTCCAGCAGCAGCGTCCCCTGATGCGCGGAGCGCACCGCGCCGGCGTGATCGTCCACCGCGCCCGTGTATGCGCCCTTGCGGTGCCCGAACAGCTCCGACTCGACCAGGCCCGGCGCGATGGCGGCGCAATTGACGGCTTGGAAAGGACCGGTCCGGCCGGAGAGCGCGTGGATCGATCGCGCCATCACTTCCTTGCCGGTCCCGGTCTCGCCGAAGAGCAGGACGGGCATGGTCGAGCGAGCCACCCGTTCCAGCCGGCTGAGCTCGGCGGCGAAGCCGGGGACCAGGGTCGCGAATCCCTTCGGCTGGCGCGCGAGATCGCGGCCGTCGAGATCATCGGGGCCGGTCCCGGCCAGCGCCTCGCGGAAAAGGAGGAACGTGTGCCCCATCTCGAGCAGCGCGCCGTCGAGCAGCTGCGCCCGCTCGATGCGCTCCCCGTCGCACCAGGTTCCGTTCTTCGAGCCGGAATCGGCCAGGACCCAGGAGCCCAGCACGCGCTCCAGGCGGGCATGGGCGGCGGACATCCTCGGGTCGGGCACGCCGATCCGGAGCGCGGTGGCGCCGCCCTCCGCCACGCGCTCGAGAGAGAACCGCGGCGAGCGGCCGACGCTGACTGAGCCGGCGCCTGCCAGGGAGATGCGCGCGCCGCCGTCCAGCGGCCGATCGCAGCGGAAGACGACGAAGAGGTGCGGCTGCCCCGCGGACCCGTCCCGGCGCCGCTTCCTGGTCTGCGTGAGCGTTCGCTCCGACCCCACGGACCCATTGTGCCACGGGCCGGGCAAGGTGGTGCTTCGTGGGACGGCGCGCACCTCGGGTCAGGCCTGCGCCGATCCTCCCCGCCGAGGCGCTTGAGGTCGCACCCTCACGGTCGTGTAGCAATCTCCTGGCACTGTAGAGGGGGGACGCCATGGAGTTCGATACACGCGAGGACGGGTGGAAGCCTTCGCACGATCCCGAGATGCGCTTGCGCAGTCCTTGGGCGCTGGCCATCGCGCTCGCCATCCTCGCGCTCGGCGCAGCCGGGCTGATGGTGGCCCCCACCGCCCCGGGGAAACCGCCGGCGGCGGTCGCGGGCGCGATGCCCTGAAAGCCGATCCCCGATCGACGATTTTTTTGACCCGGCCTCGAGCGCGCAGGACAGTCGCGCCCGGGGGCGCGATTCCACGCCCAGGGGAGACAAGATGACGAGAATGGCCCGGGTCGCGGTCGCGCTGCTTCTGTGCGCCGCTTGCAAACAAGAAGGCGCGCGCACTGCCACTGTGAACATCGGCCAGGTGATCGATCGCACCGGGTCCATCGCCACGCCCAGCTGGTCGGACTCGATCCGCCTCGCCGTGGGCACCGCGAACCAGGCCCTGAAGCAGGCGGGCCGGTCGGATCTGCGGTTCGCGCTGGTCGAGGCGAACTCGGGGAACGCTCCGGACATGTCCCGCGCCGGCGCCATCCAGGTGGTGAAGTCGCAGGGCGCCAAGGCGGTGATCACCGACTCCAGCCAGGACGACATCGGGATCAACATGCTCGCCTACGACGGCGACCCGGCGCACGCGCTGGAGGTGCCGGTGGTCTGCATGGCCTGCACCTCGCCGAACATCAACAACCCCTCCGCGAACGACGCCGATCCGGTGAAGCAGGCCGCGCTGCGCAACGCCAAGGGCTGGAACTTCCGCACCACCATGAGCGACGCATACCAGTCGCGGGTGGTCGCCCACATGCTGGTCTCGGCGGGCGCGAAGGGCGACGTGAACGGCGACGGCAAGCTCAAGGTCGCCATCTACGCCAGCGACGACCCCTACGGCCACGGATTCTCGGACGCGCTGAAGAAAGACGTGACGCAGTTCGCCTCCCACGCGGTGGTCGAACAGCTCTTCCACGACGTCAAGGCGGTCCCCACCGAGTACGACTGGGCGGCCGACGTCGCCAAGCTCACCGACGGCCGCAACGTCAACAGCGGCAAGGCGGACGGCGTGCCGGACGCGGTGGTGGTGATCTCGTTCCCCAAGTTCGAGGTCCACTTCACCAAGGCGTACCTGGAATCGAAGAGCAAGGTCCGCCTGCTGCACACGCACAACTTCCGCGCCGCCCGCGTGCTCGAGGCGCTCTCCAGCGCCGTGGAAGGCCAGGAAGGGACCTCGCAGGCCGTCCTCGGCGACGGCAGCTCCCCGCGGGTGTTCAGCGACGATCTGAAGGCGCTCACCGGCCAGCTCCCGGCGTTCCGCGACGCGGCGGCGTACGACGCCGCGATGACGGTGATGCTCGCCACCCTGCAAGCGATGAGGAGCAACCGCCTCGCCAGCGCGGAGATGGTGACGGGCGCCATGATCCGGGACTCGATGCGGTCCATCAACGACCGCAACGGCGAGCCTGTCGACGCCGGGATCGCCGGATTCGCCCGGGCGCTGCAGCTCATCCAGGACGGCAAGGCCATCGACTACCAGGGCGCCTCCGGCCCCTGCGACTACGACGCGCACGGCAACATCGTCGCCCAGCTGGCGCGCTTCCGCGTGCAGGGACAATTCGTCGACGTGGAGAAGTTCGACTGCGTCGCCGACCGGGAGTGCCCGGCGGTCCGCCAGGTCGGCAGCAAGTAACCTGGTCAGGCGCTCAGCGCGGCGACGTGCGCCGCGCCGCAGCGGCGCAGCACGTCGAGGTCGTAGCCGCCCTCGAGCAGCGAGACGATCCGTCCCTGCGCGTGCTTCGCCGCCACGGCGGTGAGCTGTCCGGTCACCCAGGGATAGTCCGCGTCGGCGAGGCGCAAGAACGCCATCCCGTCGTCCCGGTGCGCGTCGAAGCCCGCGGAGATGAACAGCATCTGCGGGCGGAACCGATGCAGCGCGGGAAGCCACACTCGCTCGACCGTCTCGCGGAACTCGCGCGTGCCGGCGCCCGCTTCGAGCGGCACGTTCACCATCCGCTCGGAGCGGCCTTCGACGCCGCTGCCCGGGTAGAACGGATGCTCGAAGATCGAGACCATCAAGACGCGGGCATCGTCGCGGAACATGTCCTCCGTGCCGTTGCCGTGGTGCACGTCGAAGTCGGCGATGGCGACGCGCTCGAGCCGGTGCTGCGCGAGCGCATGGGCGGCGGCGACGGCGACGTTGTTGAAGAAGCAGAAGCCCATCGCCCGCGCGCGCTCCGCGTGATGGCCTGGCGGGCGCACTGGGCAGAACGCGGCCTGCGCTTTTCCTTCGATCACCAGATCCGTCGCCAGCACCGCCGCGCCGGCTGCCCGCAGCGCGGCGCGCAGCGTATGCGGATTCATCGCCGTGTCCGGATCGAGCTGGACGTAGCCCGATGCAGGCGCGAGCCGCTCGAGTTCGTCGAGATATACGGGCTCGTGGACGCGCAAGATCTGCTCGCGGGTGGCGAGCGGCGCGTCATGGCGCGAGGTGACGTAATCCAGGCGCGCGGCGATGATTCCGTCGTCTATCGCCCGCAGCCGCGCCGGCCGCTCGGGGTGATCGGGCCCCATCTCGTGCAGCAAGCACTCCGGATGCGTGACGATCGCGACGCTCACGGCGCGGACGATATCGCGCTCGCGCATCGGGTGCGAGAGCAGGCGCGCCGCGCGCCGCGCTGAGCACTTACGCGCGTTGAGGGCGCATTCCATGTCCCCGTATCGTCAACGCAATCAACCGAGCGATCGCACGGGCGCACGGTGCGCCGAACGTCTCGCTCCAGGAGAAGATCGAAATGAAGAAACTGATCAGTGTAGTGGCGGTCCTGTTCTGTGTCGCTGGCGCGGCTCGCGCGGACAACTCGCGTCGTTCGAGCTCGATGTCGGGCACGCACGAGAAGTTCTTCCTCGGAGTGGACGGCGACTTCGCGCTTCCCATCGGCAACTACTCCGACATCAACGGCGTCGGCGGCGGCCTGATGCTGGTCGGCGAGTACCCGCTGATGGACGTGCTCAGCGCCACGGCCCGCATCGGGTTCCAGTACCATACCGACAAGAACATCCTCGGCGTCGACGCGCACGTGAACAGCGTCCCGGTGCTGGTGGGCGCGAAGTACTATCTGATGCCGGGCCGTGAGGGCCTGTTCGGCGCCGTCGAGCTCGGCGCGTTCGACCTGCTCGCCAGCGCCTCGTCCGGCGGCACCTCGGCCAGCAACAGCGAGGTGAAGTTCGGCGGCGGCATCGGCATCGGGTGGGCGATGAAGCAGTGGAATGCCCGCATCAACCTGCACTCGCACGACTTCGGCAGCTTCGGCGACACCATGATGGTCACCGCCGGCGTCGGTTATCAGTTCATCGGGTTCTGACGCTTCACTGCCGCAAGCTTCACGGTGCTTCACGGTGCGGGGGCTCGCCGAGGTGGCGTGCCCCCGCATCCTTTTGGCCGGCGAGCGGAGCTGGCTGAAACCGGCGCCCGGCATCGATCACCTTGGGCAAAGAACCTGGAGGCGCCCCATGCCGCGCTGTGCCAGCCTGATCGCAGCGATGTCGTTGGTCTCGACGGCCGTCCTCGCGCGCACCGAGGAGCGCTCGGTCCCGGAGTTCGATGCGGTCAGCGTGGCATCGGGGATCCGGGTGACGGTGGAGATCGGCCCGCGCAGGCCCGTGCGGGTGGAGGCGGACGACGAGACGCTCTCGTTGCTGGAGACCCGGGTCGAGGACGGAGCGCTGCACATCGGCTTCAAGCCGCACAGCAGCTGGAGTGGAGAGCACCGGGTGCAGGTCAGCGTCCAGACGCCGCGGCTCCGGGCCGTCTCCGCCAGCGGCGGCTCGATCGTGCGCGCGACCTTCACCCGCGGCGACGAGAGCGCGATCGAGGCGAGCGGAGGGAGCGACGTACGCGCGCGCGGCATCGACGCGGGGCGCCTGTCGCTGCAGGGATCGGGGGGCTCGGTGTTCACCCTCCAGGGGAGCGCGGACGGCTTGCGGCTGGATCTCTCGGGCGGGTCGCAGTTGCACGGATCGGACCTCTCCGTGAAGGACGTCGACGTCAACGCCAGCGGCGGGTCGCAGGGCGAGTTGCGCGCGAACGGCCGCATCCGCGGGAGCTTGTCGGGTGGTTCCGAGCTTCACGTCCGCGGGGGAGCGCGGGCGAGAGTGGCGACTTCGGGTGGGTCGTCGGTCGAGGTGGAGGACTAGGGGGGCGTTGCGTTCGTTCACGGCCACGTCGCCGTCGCCGTCGCCGTCCACGATCACGTCGACGTCAACGATCACGTCAACGTCCACGATCACGTCGACGTTGATGTTAGCGGCCTTCGTGTGGCGCTTCTTGCTGCACGCGCACCCGTGAGCCGTCCGGCACTTCCGGACCGAGATTGAGAGCGACGAGCTCGCCGCCGCGAAGGCCGTCCAGCACCTCTACGTTGGCGCCGTCGTCGGTGCCGAGGCGGACGCGCTGGAGGCGGACCCGGCCGTCCTCCACCAGGGCAGCGTAGAGCTGGCCCCCGCGGCCGAGCAGCGCCTCGGTCGGGATCAGCGGGCGAGGCGGTCCATGCAGCGGCAGGCGCGTCTGCACGAATGCGCCCGGATAGAGGCCCGGCGGCGGCTGCGCCAGGTCGATCTCGCACCGCATGGTGCGCGTGCGCGGCTCCAAGGCCTGCGAGATGCGGGAGACCTGGGCCTCGAACGGGGGCTGCTCGGGGGAGGTCTGCAGCTGCACCTTGTCCCCGACGCGGACGCGGGCCGCGTCGTCCTGGCCGAGATTGAGCGCCACGCGCAGCCGGTCGAGCTGCGCCATCTCCAACAAGGGCTGCGCCGATGAGGTGCTGCCGGTCGCCGCCGGCAGCAGCGCACCCGGATCGGCGTAGCGCGCCGTGATCGTGCCGTCGAAAGGCGCCCGCAGGACCTGGTAGCCCTGCTGCACCAGTGCGCGCTCCAGCGTCGCGGTGGCCACCGTTACGCCTTCGACCGCGGCCTCGTGATCCTGGACCGAGACCCGGCCGGAGGAGGCCAACCGTTCCACCCGGGCGAGGGTCTGCTTCCGGAACGTCAGCTCCGCCCGTGCGGAGGCCACCTGCGCGTCCAGATCCGGCGACTCGAGCGCCGCCAGCTCCTGCCCCTTGCGCACCTTGTCGCCCCGCTCGACCAGCACCTTCTTCACGTATCCGCTGACCTTGGCGTAGAGCGTCGCCTGCTGCTCGGCGCGGACCTCGGCGGGCAGCGAGACCACCCGGTCGGCCGACGCCACCGCCACCTTCACGACGCGGACCAACGGCCCCTGCTCGAGCTCTTTCTTGAGCACTTCTTCCTGGCGCGCTTGCGCCGCGTGCTCGCGCGTGAACAGGGCGGCCGTCCCCGCGGCGGCGGCCAGCACCGCGGCGATGCTGCTCGCCGCCACGATGCGGCTGCGGTTCGGACTCTCAGGCACGGGAAGCCTCCGATGCTCCCCGGCTCTCGGTCGCGAACTGTTCGTCGAGCTGGTGCGCGCTCGGGGGCGCCTTGCGCAGCAGCGTGTAGACCGCAGGCACCATGAACAGGGTCACGAACGTCGCCACCAGGAGCCCTCCGATCACCGCCCGCCCGAGCGGCGCATTCTGCTCGCCGCCTTCGCCGATCGCCAGCGCCATCGGGACCATGCCCAGGATCATGGCGAGCGCGGTCATGAGCACCGGACGCAACCGGGTCTTGCCGGCCCGGACGGTCCCCTCCACGACTCCGATTCCCTCCTCGTGCACGCGGGCGTCGTTCGCCGCGTTGACCAGGAGGATGGAGTTCGAGCTGGCGATGCCGACCGCCATGATCGCTCCCATGAACGACTCCACGTTCAAGGTGGTGCCGGTGGCGGCCAGCATCCAGAGGACTCCGACGAGGGCGCCGGGAACGGCGGCCAGGATGATGAAGGGATCGAGGAACGACTGGAACAGCACCACCAGCAGCAGGTAGACGAGCGCGATGGCCAGGATCAGCCCGAAGCCCAGGCGCCCGAAGGCGGCGAACATGCTCTCGCTCTGGCCGCGCAGCGTGATGCGGGTGGCCTTGGGCAGGTCCTTGACGCTCGCGATCGCCTTCTGGATGTCGCGCGTCACGCCGCCCAGATCGCGCCCGCCGGCGCTGGCCTGGACGTCGACCACCCTCTGCACCGAGACGTGATTGATCATCGAGAGACCGGTCGCGGGCCGGAGCTGCGCGACGGCTCCCAGATAGGAGGCGCCGGCGGGCGGCATGGCCCCAGGGGTCGGCACGGAGGAGGAGGCCAGGGACGGCCCCTGGAGCGGCGTTCCCTGCCCCAGCGGCATGCCCAAAAGCGAGGGCACCGAGTCGATCTGCCGCAGCGGCGTCTGCACCACCACCGTGTAGTTCACGTTGTTCTTCGGATTGATCCAGAAGGACGGCGCCACCAGCGAGCTGGAGGCGAGGGAGACGAGCAGGTTGTTGGCCACGTCGCGCTCGGTGATGCCGATCTGGGCGGCGCGGGCCCGATCGACGTCGACGCGCAGCGCCGGATACGCGAGCACCTGGGGAATGCGCACGTCGGTGGCGCCGGGGATGGCGCG
>Ga0070708_100004270_pt1 | contig 11231 bp, 8 predicted proteins | sample KBSK5503metaG_FD_65469 | JGI IMG/M metagenome (GOLD analysis project Ga0070708, IMG submission 65469) | Corn, switchgrass and miscanthus rhizosphere microbial communities from Kellogg Biological Station, Michigan, USA - KBS K5-50-3 metaG | ecosystem: Host-associated > Plants > Roots >...
TCTTGAGAATCTCCACCGGATGGTCGTCCTCGCTGGTGAACTCGTTCACGCCCACGATGATCCGCTTCCCCTCCTCCGCCTCGCGTTGGAATCGCTCGGCGGAGCGGGCGATCTGACGCTGGAACCAGCCGTCCTCGATCCCCTTCACGACGCCCCCGATCGACTGGATCTCCGCGAACAGCGCCTCCGCCTCGCGCTCGAGCTGGTCCGTGAGAGATTCGAGGTAGTAGGACCCCCCCAGCGGATCGATCACGTCGGCCACGCCTGTCTCGTGGGCGATGATCTGCTGGGTGCGCAGCGCGAGCCGCGCCGCCTCCTCCGTGGGGAGCGCGAGCGTCTCGTCGAGGGAGTTGGTGTGCAGCGACTGCGTTCCACCCAGCACCGCCGCGAGCGCCTGGTAGGCGACCCGCACCACGTTGTTCATCGGCTGCTGCGCCGTGAGCGTAACCCCCGCCGTCTGGCAATGGAACCGCATCATCCAGGAGCGCGGGTTCGCCGCCGGGAAGCGCTCCCGCATGTGCCGGGCCCAGATGCGCCGCGCGGCGCGCAGCTTCGCGATCTCCTCGAAGAAGTCGTTGTGCACGTCCCAGAAGAACGAGAGCCGCGCCGCGAACCGGTCCACGTCGAGCCCGCGCGCGACCGCCCGATCCACGTACGTGAACCCGTTCGCCAGGGTGAAAGCGAGCTCCTGCGCCGCGGTCGCGCCGGCTTCCCGGATGTGATAGCCCGAGATCGAGATCGTGTTCCACAGCGGCGCGTGCTCGGCGCACCACTCGAACATGTCGACGATGACCTTGAGCGCCGGCTCCACGGGGTAGACCCACGCGTGCTGGGCCATGTACTCCTTGAGGATGTCGTTCTGCACCGTGCCCCGCAGCCTGTGGCTGGGCACCCCCTGCCGCTCCGCCGCGGCCACGTAAAAGCAGAACAGCATCGCGGCCGGGCCGTTGATCGTCATGGAGGTCGAGACCTGGTCGAGCGGGATGCCGCGGAACAGATCCTCCATGTCCTGGAGCGAGGAGATCGCCACGCCGCATTTCCCCACTTCCCCTTCGGCGCGCGCGTGGTCCGAGTCGTACCCCATGAGGGTAGGGAAGTCGAAGGCGACCGACAGACCCGTCTGACCGTGATCGAGGAGGAACTTGTAGCGCCGGTTCGTGTCTTCCGCCGTGCCGAACCCCGCAAACTGGCGCATCGTCCAGAGCCGGCCCCGGTACATCGTCGGGTGGACGCCACGGGTGAAGGGAAACGCGCCCGGGGCGCCCAACTGTCGCTCCGGGTCGAACCCGGCCAGGTCTGCCGGCCCGTACACCGGGTGGCTGTCGATTTCGCTCATCCGAGCGCTCCGGTTTTCACCTGGTCCAGGATCTCGGCGGCCACGTCGTAGGGGCTCCTGCGGCCGTCCGCCACGTCGTCGAGGCGGCGCTGCAGCAGCTCCTCCGCACGCGTCGCCTCCGAGATCCAGCGTTGCACCGCACGCTCCAGCACCGCGCGGGTCCGTTGCGCCAGTTGCCGCCGGCGTCGCTCGGCGAGGAGGCCGCCGGCCGCGAGGTGGGCGTAGTGGCGATCGATGGCCTGCCCGAGTTCCGCCACCCCTTCCCCCCGCGTTGCAACAGTTCCGATCACCGGTGGATCCCACCCCTCCCCAGGGCGGACGGGCGGACGGGAGCGGGGGGCGTGGTGGGGCGCCACGTGCCGGAATGCGTTCCCGTGCCTGATCCCCAGCATCACCTCGATCTCCTGACGCAGCTTGTCGGCTCCCGGACGGTCGCTCTTGTTGATCACATAGATGTCGGCGATCTCCATCACGCCGGCCTTGAGGGTCTGGATGCCATCGCCCGATTCGGGCACGAGCACGAGCACGGTCGTCTCGGCCGTGCGCGCGACGTCCAGCTCCGTCTGTCCGACCCCGACCGTCTCGAGCAGGATGCGGTCGAACCCGAAGGCTTCGAGCAGGTCCGTCACCTCTTCGGTCGTGGTGGCGAGGCCGCCGCGCGCCCCCCGGGTCGCCATCGACCGGATGAACACGTTCGGGTCAAGGCTGGCGGCCTCCATCCGGATCCGGTCTCCGAGCAGCGCGCCGCCGGTGAACGGGCTGGTGGGATCGACCGCCACGACTCCCACCCGGAGCTCTTGCGACCGAAACTGCTGGATCAGGCGCTCGGTGAGCGTGCTCTTCCCGGCCCCCGGGGGCCCGGTGATCCCGATGCGTCTGGTCCCGCCGCGGCGCAACCGGGCGTGCACGTGGGACAGAACACGCTCGAACCCATCGCGCTGATTCTCGACCAGGGTAATGGCACGGGCCAGCGCCGCCGGCTCCCGCCGCTCGAGCCCCTCGAGGATCGCCTCCAGTCGCATCCGGTGGTCCTTGAGACGTCAGACGTCAGACATCAGACGTCAGAGAGAATTGGGGACTGACATGTGACGTCTGTCTGATGTCTGACGTCTGACGTCTGCCCATTAAGAATAACCAGGGTCCCGCGCGCCTCACGAGCCCGTCTTCGCGAGGAGGCTCGCCAGGTCGAGCCCTTCCTTGGGCGGGCCGTCGCTCGGGAGGAGGGCGCCCGCGGAGATCACGAGCTTCATGCCCTCCTCGATCGTCAGGTCCACGGGACGCGTGCGAGTCCGGGGCACGATCAGCAGGTAGCCGGACGTCGGGTTTGGCGTCGTGGCCACGAACACGTTGACGCACGGCTCGCCGACCACCGCTTCTGCGGCCGGGTTCTGTTCGGCCGTCACCCAGCCGATGGCGTAACTCCCGGGCGTGGGGAATTCGACGAGCACGGTGCGCAGAAACACGCGGCGCCCGCCGCCCAGCACGGCCTGGACGATCTGGCTGGTCGTGTTGTAGATCCGCCCGGCGATGGGGAACCTCGCGAGCGTGTTATTCCACCAGGCGATCAGCTGGCGACCGACGGCGTACGTGGCGAGCCACCCGATGCCGAGGATTGCCAGCACGAGCAGCACCAGGCCCAGCCCGGGAACGTGCATTCCGATCACGCGTTCGAGCGGCGTGCCGAGGATCGCGTCGAGCGTATTGAACAACCAGACGAGGATTGCCGCGGTCGCGCCGACCGGCGCCAGCACTACGACGCCCGTGAAGAAGTAGCGCCACAAACGGCGTCGCGCGGTCACGCGCGCTCCTCCGGTCGATCGAGCGAGATCGTACGCACCGTGCCGGGGCGAACGGCCACGCGCTCGACCCGCGTGGCCGTGGCGGCGAGGATGTCGAACTCGAGGCCCTTGAGCAGGAAACGCTCGCCCGGCTTGGGAATCCGACCCAGCACCTGCACCAGCAGGCCGCCGACGGTTTCCGGCCCCCGCGTCTCCAGGATGATCCCGAACACCTCTTCGAGGCGGCTCGCCGGCGCGCTCCCTTCGAGCTCGGCCACTCGGAGCGGCGCTTCGGCGCCGGGTGGAACCGGCGCGGGCGCGGACTCGAAGATTTCCGACACCAGGTCGCGCAGCAGGTCTTCGAACGTGAAGAGCCCCGCCGTCCCGCCGTACTCGTCGAGCACGACCGCGAGGTGGCTCCGTCCCCTCTGCATCTCGAGCATGACGTCCGCCGCCCGCGTGGTCCCGGGGACGGCGAGCGCGGGGTGGACGGGGACAGGATCTTCGGGCTGGAGCTTGAGGAGGTCGAAGGCGTGGGCGATGCCCACCACCTCGTCGGGCGAGCCCCTGTACACCGGATACCGGCTGTAACGCGACTGCATGCACACGTGCGCCGCTTCGGCCGCGAGCAGGCCCTCGGGGATGGCGACGATCGCGGTGCGGGGAGTCATCAACTCCCGGACCGGGCGGTCGGCGAACGCGAGCACGCCCGAGACGATCGCCATTTCGTCCGCGGACGCGAGCGCGCCGGTGTCGGCGTTCGTGAGCACCGTGGCGAGTGCGGTGCGCTTCGACGGATCGCGCCAGGGGATGAACGGCGCGAGCGGCCACGCCAGGCGCTCGAGCCACGGGAGCGCGCGGGCCACGATCGGCTCGGCCCAGCGCCGGCCCACCACCCGCGGGACTAGGTAGGCCGCGCTGATGAACAACGGCACGCCCACCGCGACGGTGAATACGCTCAGGAACGTGGTCGTGGTCTGGGCGAGGAGCGCGGGCATCGCGCTCGCCGCGGCGATGATCCCGAGGGTGGTGAGGGTGTTGGCGACCGCGAGCACGCGGCCGGGGTTCTCCAACACCTGCGCCGCGCCGCTCGCGCCGCGGAGCTTGTAGGACACCCAGCGCGTCAGCTCGAGCTGGCTCACGGCGGCCGCGGCGACGCCCACGGCCGCCGAGGTGGCGGCGACGAGCAGGCCGAGGACGAGGAGGGCGAGTGAGCTGGTCACTGTCTCTGGAACCGGACGCGGGTGACCCGGCGACGGTCCACGCGCTCGACCACCACCAAGAACCCGTCGAGCGTCAGCTCTTCCCCGGTGCGCGGCACGCGCCCCAGCACCGAGTAGATCAACCCGCCGACGGTGGAGACTTCCGGATGCTCGAAGGCGCGTCCCAGCGTATGGGACAGCTCGTCCAGGCTGACCCGCCCGTCCACGACGTAGCGGTCGCCTTCCTGGCGGATTGCGGGCGGCGTCGTGACGCGGTGCTCGTCCTTGATCTCGCCGACGATCTCCTCGAGGATGTCGTGGAGCGTGATGAGTCCGGAGGTGCCGCCGAACTCGTCCACGACGATGGCGAGATGGGACGGCCCGCGCTGGAAATCGCGTAGCTGGCTGTCCAGGGTCTTGGCCTCGGGAACATAGGCGGCGGGCTTGACGAGGTGCTGCCAGCGCAGGGCGCCGTTCGAGTCGGCGACGCCCATCACCAGGGGAACGAGATCCTTCGCGAAGATGACGCCCACGATGTTGTCGGGCGTCCCGTCATAGACGGGGAGGCGCCTGTGCTCGGTCCGGCGGAACGCCTCGACCACCTCATCGGTCGCGGCCGCGATGTCCACGGCGGCCATGTCGAGGCGCGGCGTCATGACCTCGTCCACGGTGGTGTCGGCGAGGGTGAAGACGCCGAGCAGCATGTCGCGCTGGGCGGCGCCCAGGTCGGGCTCGAGCGGCCGCGGGGTGGAGATGAGGGTGTGGAGTCCCCTGTCCACCCAGCTCAGCAACCAGAGCAACGGCGCGAATGGCGTGAGCGCGCGCCGCGCGAGGGGCAACGCGTCGGAGGCGAGCTGCGGCGCGACCGCGGCCAGCGCGCGCGGCGCCGCGTCGCCGACGACGAACAGGAGCGCGACGGCGATCGCCAGATCGGCGAGCCCGACTAGCCACGACTCCTCCCACCAGCGCAGCATGAACGCGGCCGCGACGGCGCCCACGACGAGCAGGGCGAGGCGCGCGACGTAGACCGCACGATGTGGGGGAACCCGCCCGATGGCGCTCGCCGGTGGCGCGTCGCCGAGCGTGTGCAACGCTTCCCCGACCGCGGCCTCCTCGACCAGCGCCATCAGCCCCGCCACCAGGGCCGGAGCCAGGGGCACGGCCAAACGGACCCACAGGAGCGCCGTCACCGTCTCCATCAGCGGCCGCCGTTCGCGAGCCGCCGGACGTAGCGCTCCTGGCGGCGCCACATGGCGGAGCGGGTCCTGCCCGGTCCGGCAGGGTGGTCGTACCCCAACACGTGCAGCGTGCCGTGCACCGCCAGGCGGACGAGCTCCCGATCCACGTCTCCCCCTTTTCCCTTCCCTGCTCCCTCGGCCGTCACCCAGCGGCGGGCCGCCGCCGCGCAGATGTAGACGTCGCCGACGACCGTCCCGTCCGGCTGCGGCAGCGCGAACGCGATCACGTCCGTCACCCCGCGCCGCCCGGTGGCGCGCCGGTTGAGGCGGCGCATCGCCCTGCCGCCGAGCAGGGTGAGCTCGACGCGGGCCGCAGTCGCTCGCTCCCACGCGAGCACGCGCCGGGCCACGTGCGCCAGGCGGGCGACCCGCTCAGACCCGCTCGGCCGCCTGCCAGCTCGCCGTGATGCCACCACTCGACTCCGGGTAGTCGATGCGGTTGTGGTACATCCCGCCGATGATGCGCACGAACTCCTGCTTCACCTGCTCGAGCTGCTGCAGCGTGATCGGCACGTCGTCGAGCTGGCCGCCGTTGAGCTTGCTCCGCACGATGTGGTCGATGACCTCCTCGATCTTCTGCGGCGTAAGCTCCTCGAGGACGCGCAGCGCCGCCTCGACCGAGTCGGCGAGCATCGTGATGGCGGTTTCCGGAGAGCGCGGCCGGGGGCCGGGATAGGTGTAGTCTCGGGGGTTCGGGGGGCCGCCGTCGCCGCTCTTGATCGCGCGGTCGAGGAAGTAGGTGATCTCCATGGTGCCGTGATGCTCGGGGATGAAGGCGGCGACCGCATCGGGAAGCGCGGCCTCACGGGCCAGCGCGAGCCCGTCGGTCACGTGCGCTCTGATGATCTGCGCCGATTGGTGCGGCTTCAGCCGGTCGTGCGGGTTGTTGCCGCGCGTCTGGTTCTCCACGAAGTATTGCGGGTTCCTGATCTTGCCGATGTCGTGGTAATAGCAGCCCACGCGCCCGAGCAGTCCGTTGGCGCCGATGCGGTTGCAGGCCGCCTCGACGAGGTTCGCCATCGCCACGCTGTGGGCATACGTCCCGGGCGCCTCGAGGGAGAGGCGTCGCAGCAGTGGTCGGCTCGGGTCCGACAGCTCGAGCAGCGTGATGTCCGTGGTGATGTGGGTCAGCGACTCGGCGGCCGGGAGGAGCATGTAGGTCAAGCCCGCGGACACGAGGGCCTGGCCGGTTCCCAGCAGTGCGACGGTGCCGATTGCGCTCACCGTCCAGCTCGCCGCCATGCCCAGCGCGAGCGCGCCGATCAGGTAGGCGGCGCCGACGATCGCCGCCGCGGCCAGCAGGTTGCTGCGACGCCGCAGGGCCCGGATCGAGAGGGCGGCGGTGACTCCGCCCACGGTGCACAGGAACAGGGCCGGAACGTCGTGGAATACCGGCTGCACCCCGATCACCGCCGCCAGGATCATGGCGCCGATCAGCGACACGCGGCCGTTGAACAGCACCGTGAGCGTCATCGCCTGAAACGAGAGCGGTATGAGCTCCGGATGCCCCGGTTCCGCCCGCGCCACGACCGCGGCCCCGACGATGCTCATCGCGAACAGACAGCCGACCAGGCCGACCTGGCGCAAGTCGCCGTACGTCTCGCGGCGATAGAAAACCATGAGCACCCAGAAGATGCCGAGCAGCAACGCATCGCGCAGCATCGGGCCCAACACGCCACCCGGGGAGCGGCTCGTCGCCGCCCCGCGTCGCACGAGGTCGTTGTACAACGCCACGAGCTTTTCGTGCGCTTCGTTGGTCACGACCTCGTGGGCGCCCACGATCCGATCGCCGCCGCGCACGACGTACTTGTTCGGATCCACGCCCCGCCGCAGCTCGTCCCGGCGGCGCTCCGCCTCGAGCACGTTGGGCACCAGGGTGGGCCGGAAGAAATGGTCCGCCAGCCGCATGAACACGGAGACGCCGGCGGTCGAGCCCTTGTCGGGCGGCATGGCGCGGGCCCGGGCGAGGTACGCCTCATACGACAGGACCTGGTCGCGCGGTACGGTCGCTTCGGAGGCGTCGCGCCGCACGATGAGCTCGGGTGCGCGCTCCTGCTGGAGCACGCCCGGTCCGGTCACGCCGAGGGCGAGGGTACGCTCGAACAGGTCGCGGAGCCCTTGCTCGAGAACGGCGCGGTGGCCGCTCTGGGCGAGGTAGGCCGCCTCGGGCGGCCTCAGGTCCACGCCCTGGTCCTTCGCGAGGCGCAGGATCGCCGACGGGCCGCCCTGGCCGGCGGCGGTTTGGGTCGCGCTGAAGAACGCGTGCATGGCGATCGTGGCGCTGTCGAGCGCGCGCTGCTGAAACTCGTAGACCGGCTTCACCGTGCTCGCGAGCGCTTCGGCCTCGCGGGCGAGCTCCTGGTCCGACTTGTTGACCGGGAACGTGAATGGCGCGAGCACCTCGCGCTCGGACACCGCCCCGGGATCGAGCAGCGGCGCGACATTGCCCGCAGTGGAGGGGAACGCCGCGTACGCGAGCGCGGCGAGCGCGGCGACCCACCACCAGCGGGCGCCGTGATAGCGCACCTGCTGCTTCGTCGGGAGCCTCACGCTAGCCCTGCGCGTCCTCGGCGTACGCCCGGATGATGTCGCGGACGAGCCGGTGGCGCACGACGTCGGCTTCTCCGAGGTAGCAGAAGCCGATGCCCTCGATGCCTGGGAGGATCCGCTCGATTTGGAGCAGCCCCGAGTCCTCGCGGTTGCTGAGGTCGATCTGCGTCTTGTCGCCCGTGATCACCGCCCGGGAGTTCACCCCCAGGCGGGTGAGGAACATCTTCATCTGCATGCCGGTGGCGTTCTGGGCCTCGTCGAGGATCACGAACGCGTCGGACAGGGTGCGGCCGCGCATGTAGGCGAGCGGGGCGATCTCGATGACGCGGCTCTCGATCGCCCGCTGCACCCGCTCGCGCGGCATCATGTCCTCGAGCGCGTCGTACAGCGGGCGCAGGTAGGGGTCCACCTTGTCCTGCACGTCGCCCGGGAGGAACCCGAGACTCTCGCCCGCCTCGACCGCCGGCCGGGCGAGCACGATGCGGCGCACCCGCTTGCGCGCCAGGCCGTCCACCGCGGCGGCCACGGCGAGATAGGTCTTTCCCGTTCCGGCGGGGCCGATCCCCACGACGATGTCCTGTTTGGCGATCGCCTCGAGGTACTCGCGCTGGCCCGCGGTCTTCGGCTGGATCACCCGCCGCAGCCCGGGGAGGATGATCTTGAACTCGCCGTCCTTGGTGCGGCCCGGCGCGCCGTGGGACTCCTCTTCGACGAGCCGCTCGACGTCCTCGACATCCACGATCTCGCCCACGCGCGCGAGATCCACGAGGGCCTGCGCCACCGGCGTCGCCCGCTCCACCGCACGGAGCGGCCCCTGGAGCATGAGGGTGTCGCCGCGCAGCGACACCCGCACGCCCAGTCGCCTCGCCAGCTCCACCAGGTTGCCGTCGTTGACGCCGGCGAGCGCGAACGAATCCACGCCCTCGGTCGACAGGCGGTGAATGATCTCGTCGCTCATCGCTCGATCACGATGTGCAGGGCCGCCAGGTCCGCCGGGTTCGCCGGCGCGGGCGCGCCCTCGAACAGCGCACGGGCCGCCGTGGTCTTCGGGAACGCGATCACGTCGCGCAGCGAGCCCGCGCCGGCGAGGAGCATCACCACGCGGTCGAACCCGATGGCGAAGCCGCCGTGCGGGGGCGCCCCCGCCTGCAGTCCGCTCAGCAAGAACCCGAACCGCGCCTCGGCATCCTCGGGGGAAATGCCCAGGCTCGCGAGGACAGTCCGCTGAAGCGCCGGGTCCGTGATCCGGATCGAGCCCGAGCCGAGCTCGGTGCCGTTGTAGACCGCGTCATAATGGAGCGCGCGGCACTCGAACGGCTCGGCCTCCAGCCGCTGCACATCGTCGGGATGCGGCGCGGTGAACGGATGATGCGCGAACACCGGCTTCCCCGTCTCCGGGTCGGGCTCGAACAGCGGGAAATCCACGACCCAGCAGAACGCGTGCGCCGCCTTCGGGGGCGGAGCGAGTCGCCGGATGACCTCCTGCCGCACCCGGTCGAGCACAGGCGACGTCACGCGGTCGGGGCCGGCGGCGAAGAGGGCAGCGTCGCCATCCCCCACGCCGATCTCCCCCAGCGTCTCCGCCGTGAAGTGCTTCGCCACGGACCCCGAGATCTGGTCGCCTTGCCGCTTCACCCACGCCAGCCCCGAGCCGCCCAGCCGCTTCGCCATGTCGGCGAGCGCGTCCACGTCTTTGCGGGTCAGGGTGCCGCCGCCCTGGACCGCGAGCCCGCGCACGCGCGCCCCGTCCTGCAGGGCGGACTCGAAGAACGGCACGCGCAGTCGCCGGGCATGCGCGGTCCAATCCGCGATCGGGAGATCCCAGCGCAGATCGGGCTTGTCGGTTCCGTACCGCTCCATCGCGTCGCGCCACAGGATCCGGGAAAAAGGCCGCGCGATCCGGTGCCCGGCTTCGTCCCACAACGCGACGAGCACCGCTTCGACGAACCCGAGCACGTCCTCCATCTCCACGAACGAGGCCTCGAGGTCGATCTGCGTGAATTCCGGCTGCCGGTCGTTGCGCAGGTCTTCGTCGCGGAAACAGCGCGCCAGCTGGAAATAGCGGTCGAACCCCGACACCATGAGCAGTTGCTTGTAGAGCTGTGGCGACTGTGGCAGGGCGTAGAACTCGCCCGGGTGCACGCGCGACGGGACGAGGTAGTCGCGCGCACCCTCCGGCGTGGGCTTGGTGAGGATCGGAGTCTCGATCTCGAAGAAGTCGAGGTCGGTCAGCGTCTTCCTGGCCCGCTGCAGCAGGCGGTGCCGGAGGGCAAGGTTGGCCTGCATCTCGGGCCGGCGCAGGTCGAGGTGCCGGTATCTCAGACGAAGCTCCTCGGCCGGCAGCTCCTCGCCCTTCGCGCGCGTCACCGGGATCGCCGGCGTCACGGCCGGGCCGACCACGACCAACCTCGCCGGGTGCACCTCGACCTCACCCGTGGCGAGCTCCGGGTTCTTCATGTTCGGCGGTCGCGCGCAGACCTCGCCTTCGACCTCGACGACGGTCTCGCTCGCCAGCGCGGCGGCGGTACGACGCACCCCTTCGGGCGCACCGGGGCCCACCGCCAGCTGCACGATCCCTGCGCGGTCGCGCAGGTCGATGAAAACGATGCCGCCGAGGTCACGGCGCCGGTCCACCCAGCCGCCCAGCCGCACCCGCTCCCCCACATGCTGCGCCCGCAACTCGCCGCAGCGGTGCGTGCGCCGGGAGGTCCGACTGGCGCTTTCTATGTTACCTCCGCTTCGCACAGCACGGTGTAGAACTCTTCCGGGCTCCTCGCGCCGAGCAGACGGCCTCTGATCGGCTCCCGTCGCACCAGCCGAGAAATGCGGCTCAGCACCTTGACGTGCGCTCCAGCGCAGGACTCTGGGCCGGCGAGCAGGAAGAACAGCCGCACCGGTTCCCCGTCCACCGTCTCGTACGGCACCGGCGCAGGCGTCGTCCCCGCAACCACTGCGAGCGAGGACAGCGCCGGCGTCTTGCCGTGAGGCACCGCTACGCCGTAGCCGATTCCAGTCGGAAACTGCCGCTCCCGCTCGAGAATTGCCTCCAACACGTCGTCCCTGGTGTCGCCCCCGCGCCCTGCCCCCCCCCCCCCCCCCCGCCCCCCCCCCCCCCCCCCCCCCCCCC
>Ga0070708_100004271_pt1 | contig 11231 bp, 8 predicted proteins | sample KBSK5503metaG_FD_65469 | JGI IMG/M metagenome (GOLD analysis project Ga0070708, IMG submission 65469) | Corn, switchgrass and miscanthus rhizosphere microbial communities from Kellogg Biological Station, Michigan, USA - KBS K5-50-3 metaG | ecosystem: Host-associated > Plants > Roots >...
CAGGACCAGGTGTCACCCAAGGCCTACTGGGGCCGCGGCCGCGCCAACGCCAGCCACGGCGAGCCCGCCCGAGACGCCTAGCCAATGGCGGCGATGGCCGCGGCGATCTTCGGGTCGATCTGCACCATGACCGAGAACCAGCGCTGGCCCGGCGGATCGCGCGGGGCTAAACCGCCGCCGGTCCACGCGGACTGGCCGCCGGGCACGCGTTTGCCCAGAACCTGCGCCGTGGTAGCTGCGAACTCGCCGCCGGCATCCCACCTCGCCGCCGGCTCGCCCCGGCATCCGGCCAGCTTGCGACCGCCATCTGATCAGCCGGCCATCTCCATGACCGCGCCCTGGCAGGCGCACCCGGCCGCACAATACGACACTGCCCTTTCATGGACCTGCCGCCGGCCTGCGGCTGACCCGGCTCCCCGGCGCGGCCCCGGGCGTGCGGTCAAATATCCCCGTAACCAGCACATCCGCTAGGCGAGAGTCACCCTCACATGGAGGGGTTCCAGAGCGAGGACCGACACAACCCATTACCCCATATCGCGCCATCAACTACAGCGCCGAAGTCAGCCTCTAAGAATACGGCATCCCTGTCTACTCATACTGCTACTGAGCTGCGGAAACTCCTGAACCCGTGCGGCCGGGAATGGTAGTGCCGGGCTCTGCCCTGCTGCGTTTCTAGGCGCGGCCGGACTGCGTGAAGTCTGTTATCGCGCAAAGGCAGTTGCGGTCCAGGCCAAGTGATCGCCGGATTGCAGGCGCCGTCGGCATAAGGTCTTTGGGCGGGTGATCTCATGCCGTGCCAGCGTGTCCTGGCTCCGATGACCGGAGCGGACCCGCCACAGGCCGCTGAGACCGCCACCGCCCGGGTCCCTCCCGGCTGGAGCCGGCGCCGGCGAGATCCCGGTCGCCATGTGATGGCCCTGCCCGTCCATGCCGTTACGTACGGTCATTAACTGAGGGGCGACTATCTGGTAGTTTCAGCTCCCTGCCGAATATTGCAGTGCACTTGCTGGCAGATTCCGGCAGCTACGGTGTGCAGATCATCTGATAGGCGCGCGGACTGGTCAGTCATCATCCCGGCCAAGCTCACCGGCCCGGTTGAGGTGTGCTGCTGAGACTTTCGGGCCGACGCCGAGCCGTCATTGCCAGGGCAATCAGGCATGCCGCAATTGCTTGTGCCGCGATCGGCGGCAATGTCCTGGCGCGGCTCGGCGAGTAGTTGGCCGGTCCGGCGAGCACTTGGGTTCCTGGCCCTCTCCACTGCTGGACGGCCGGGCGACGGTAATGGTAATGGGCTCCTGAGCCTCTGGCGTATCGTGACGTATAACACACCCTTGGGGGTGATCCGTGACGACGGATTCGGCGACGGACCCGCGGCCGGTGAGCTTCAGCACGGCGGGGCTTCCTGAGGCTCAGCGGATCGCGCTGTGGGAGGACCACAATGCGCACGCTCTGATCGGCCTGCGGTGCCACATGCTGGGGGAGGCGGCGCTCGACGCGACGGAGCTCAACCTTCAGCTCGAGCAGGTGCATCTGGCTCGCGTCCGGGGGAACGCGCACGTCGTCGAGCGCCCGCTCGAGCTGATCCGCAGCCACCCGGCCGACGCGATCGCGGTCTACCTGACGCTCGTCGGCGAGGCGTTCTTTTACCACGACGACGGAGTGCGCACCCTGCGGCCCGGGCAGGTGCTGATCTGCGATGCCGATCGCCCGTTCATGCGCGGTTTCTCCGGCGGCCTGGAGGAGCTCGCGATCAAGATGCCGCGGCAGCTGTTCCGGGAGCTGACCGGCCTGGGCTCGCTCCGCGCTCCGCTGGTGCGCGACTTCGCGCGGGGCGATGTGGCCGCGCGGACGCTCGCCAGGCTGGTCGACCGGGCCGTGCGTCCGGAGGGGGGCGAGCCGGTGGACGAGCGAACCGCGCTCGGCCTGCTTGCGAGCATGGTGGGCGGCCGCCCGGTCGGCCCGGGCACGGTGCACCTGGCCAACGCGCGTGCCTTCATCGAGGACCAGCTGACCGATGTGAATCTGAGTGCTGCCCGTGTCGCGGCCGGGATCGGTGTCAGCGAACGCCAGCTGTCCAGGGTATTCGCGGCCGTCGGCACCAGCGTCCCGCAGTTCGTGCTGGCGCGGCGTCTGGAACGTGCCCGCGCGCTTCTCGCGTCCGCGCCGGAGACTCCGGTCGGCGAAGTCGCGGCTCGGTGCGGCTTCGGCTCGGCCACCTACTTCTCGCAGGCGTTCCGGGCACGCTTCGGCATGCGTGCCACGGACCTGCGCCGGCAGGCCCGGGCGCGCCGCTCTCGTAGTTCTCCGATTCCGCCATAGCTTCGGGTTTCCGCCGCGTTAGGCGTCAGGTCTTGCTCCGCCGACTGAGTACCTGGTCACACTGGTCGCGCGAGTGCAGGCAACATGCCGGGTAGCGAAAGGGTGAGGAGATGCCGGAGTTTAGCGACGGGATGGCCGAAACGCAGCTCCCCCGGGGATCGGCGGTCACGACCGACGTCGTGGTGGTCGGCTCCGGCCCCGCAGGAGGCGGAGCGGCGCTGTTCCTGTCCACGCTGGGGATACCGAACATCATGATCACGAAGTACCGCTGGACGGCCAACACGCCGCGGGCGCACATCACCAACCAGCGGGCGATGGAGGCCTTCCGGGACGTGGGCATCGAGGGACAGGTGCTCGCCGACGCGACCCCCCACGAGCTGATGGGTGACACGGTGTTCTGCACCTCGATCGCTGGTGAGGAGATCGGCCGGATCCTCACCTGGGGGACGCACCCGGCGCGGCAGGCCGATTACCGGCTGGCGTCACCGTGCCTGCCGGTCGACATCCCCCAGACGTACCTGGAACCGATCCTGGTGCGCAACGCCGCGGTGCGGGGGACCCAGGCCCGGTTCTCGACCGAGTACCTGGGGCACCGGCAGGACGCCGACGGCGTCGACGTCGAGGTCCGCGACCGCCTCACCGGCCAGGAGTACACGATCCGGGCCAGGTACCTGATCGGCGCGGACGGCGCCCGGTCCAAGGTCGCCAGCGACATCGGCCTTCCGATGGAGGGCCAGATGGACATCGCCGGCTCGATGAACATCACCTTCAAGGCCGACATCGCCGCGCACGTCGGTCACCGTCCGTCGGTGCTGTACTGGGTGATCCAGCCCGGCTCGAACGTCGGCGGCATCGGCGCCGGGCTGGTGCGCATGGTGCGGCCGTGGAACGAGTGGCTCATCGTCTGGGGCTACGACATCAGCCAGCCCGCCCCGGTCGTGGACGAGGCCGCCGCCGTCCAGATCGTTCGGAACCTGTTGGGCCTGCCCGAGATCGAGGTGGAGATCACCGGGACCTCGTTGTGGGGCAATAACGAGATGTACGCTACGCACCTGCAGTCCGGCCGCGTGTTCTGCGTGGGGGACGCGATCCACCGCCACCCGCCGAGCAACGGCCTCGGGTCCAACACCTCGATCCAGGACTCCTACAACCTCGCCTGGAAGCTGGCGGCGGTCCTGCGCGGGCACGCCGCGCCCTCGCTGCTCGATACCTACTCGGCCGAGCGCGCGCCGGTCGCCAGGCAGATCGTTCAGCGCGCGAACAAGTCCAGCCGCGAGTTCGTCCAGTTCTTCGAGGTGCTCGGCCTCCTCGACGCCACGGACGAGGCGGAGATGGCCGCGCGCCTTGAGGAGCGCAAGGCCAACACCCCCGAGGGTGCGGCCAAGCGGGCCGCGCTGGTGTCGGCGATGGAGCTGAAGCACTACGAGTTCAACGCCCACGGGGTCGAGCTCGGGCAGTTCTACGAATCCGGCGCCGTGGTCTCCGACGGCAGCCGCCGCCCGGAACCCAGCCGGGACCCGGAGCTGTACTACGAGCCGTCCACGGTGCCCGGATCCCGGCTGCCGCATGTGTGGGTGGGTGATGCCCTCCGCAAGATCTCCACTCTCGACCTGGCGCCGATGACCCGGTTCACGCTGCTGACCGGGATCGCGGGCGAGCCGTGGGTCGCGGCGGCCGAGAAGGTCGGCCAGGAGCTCGGCGTCTCGCTGGAGACGGTGGTGATCGGCCCCGGCCGTCTGGTGACCGACCTGTATTACGACTGGGCGCGGGTGCGGGAGATCGAGGAAGAGGGCGCGCTCCTGGTGCGCCCCGACAAGCACATCGGCTGGCGGTCGATGCGGCTGCCCGCGGACCCCGAGCGGGCGCTGCACGACGCGCTGACGGCGATCTTGGGCAGGGGCGGTGCCGCGTGACAGTCAGGTTCACGCACGAGACGCTGCCGCAGCGGGTGGTGTTCGCCTCGTTCGAGGCCGCGGAGCACGTGGCCGGCGAGGTGGCCCGGCTAGGGGCCTGCCGGGCGATGGTGATCGCCACCGAGGCCGAAGGCGCGCGGGCCGGCCCGCTGGTAGATGCCCTGCCGGTGGCTGTGCGTCATACCGAGGTGGTGATGCACGTGCCCGGCGACGTCGCCGGGCGGGCCCGCAAGGCCGCCGACGAGCACGATGTGGACGTCCTGGTCAGCGTCGGCGGCGGGTCCGCCACCGGCCTGGCCAAGGCGGTGGCGCTGACCAGCGGGCTGCCCATTGTCGCCGTGCCCACCACGTACGCGGGCTCGGAGGCCACGAACGTCTGGGGGCTCACCGAGGGCGGCCGCAAGATCACCGGGGTCGGCTCGCGCGTGCTGCCGCGGGCCGTCGTTTACGACGCCAGCCTCATGCTGTCGCTGCCTGTTCCGCTGAGCGTAGCCTCCGGGCTGAACGCGCTGGCGCACTGCGTCGACTCGATGTGGGCGCCACGCACCGACCCGGTCGACCAGGCGCTCGCGCAGGAGGGCATCCGCGCCCTCCGGGAGGGGCTCCCCGAGGTGGTGCGCGATCCGCAGGGCATCGAGGGACGCGAGCAGACGCTGTACGGCGCCTGGATGGCCGCGGTGGCGTTCGCCTCGGCCGGCTCGGGGTTGCATCACAAGATCTGCCATGTCCTGGGCGGGATGTACAACCTCCCGCACGCCCAGACCCATGCCGTGGTGCTGCCGTACGTCGTCGCGCTCAACGCGCCGTCGGTCCCGGCCAGCGAGCAGCGAATGGCGGCGGCGTTCGGCGCGGCGTCCGCGCTGGACGGGTTGCAGCGCCTGCGCGAGCAGGTGGCGGCGCCCCGCGCCCTGCGAGATTACGGGCTGCGCGAGACCGATATCCCGGCCGCCGTCGACGCCATCCTGGCGGCCGTGCCCCCGGGCAACCCGGTGCCGGTCACCGCCGCGAACCTTGAGGAACTACTACACCGGGCGCGGGAGGGAAGGGAACCACGATGAGCCTTGACCAGCAGCACGGAACGGTGTCCGCCGAGCAGGCCGAACGCGAGGCACAGCTCGTCGAACGCGTGGTCGCGTCTTTCGGCGCCACCCCGGACCCGCGGTTCAAGGAACTGATGCAGGCGCTCACCCGGCACCTGCACGCGTTCCTGCGGGAGGTGCGGCTGACCGAGGAGGAGTGGCAGCGCGCCATCGAGTTCCTGACCGCCGCCGGGCATATCACCGATGACCGGCGCCAGGAATTCATCTTGCTCTCCGACGTGCTGGGGGCGTCGATGCAGGTCATCGCCATCAACAACGAGGCATACCGCAACGCCACCGAGGCGACGGTATTCGGCCCGTTCTTCGTCGAGGGCTCACCCGAGATCCAGCTCGGCGGCGACATCGCGGCCGGAGCGCCGGGGGAGCCGTGCTGGGTCGAGGGCACGGTCACGGACGCGTCTGGCAAACCGGTGCCCGTTGCGCTGATCGAGGTCTGGGAGGCCGACCAGGACGGCCTCTACGACGTCCAGTACGGCGACGGCCGGGTCGCCGCCCGCGGCCACCTGTACAGCGACGCGGAGGGGCGCTACCGGTTCTGGGCGGTCACCCCAACGCCGTACCCGATTCCGCACGACGGCCCGGTCGGCCGGCTGCTGGCCGCGACGGGCCGGTCCCCGATGCGGGCCTCGCACCTGCACTTCATGGTCAAGGCGGACGGGTTCCGGACCCTGGTGACGCACATCTTCGTCCTCGGGGACGAGTTCCTTGACCGCGACAGCGTCTTCGGCGTGAAGGACTCGCTCGTCAAGCACTTCATGCCCCAGCCGGCCGGCACCCCCACCCCCGACGGCCGGAACCTGGGAGACCGCGCGTGGTCACGGGTGCGCTTCGACATTGTCCTGGCGCCTGCCGCGGCCCCGGCAACTGGAAAGAAAGGCTGATCGATGCCCACCGACGTGTACCTGTACGACGCCGTGCGGACCCCGTTCGGGAAGTACGGCGGAGCGCTGGCGGGCGTGCGTCCCGACGACCTGGCGGCGCACGTGGTGCGGACGCTGGCCGGCCGGGCGCCCGCACTGGAGCCGGGCCGGGTCGACGAGATCGTGCTTGGCAACGCCAACGGGGCTGGGGAGGACAACCGCAACGTCGCCCGGATGGCAGGCCTGCTGGCAGGCCTGCCCACATCGGTGCCTGCCACGACGGTCAACCGGCTGTGCGGCTCCAGCCTGGACGCCGCCATCGCGGCCTCCCGGCAGATCGCCCTCGGCGAAGCCGACGTGATCGTGGCCGGGGGCGTGGAGTCGATGAGCCGGGCGCCGTGGGTGCTGCCCAAGCCCGAGAGGCCGTACCCGGCGGGCGACGCCACGCTGGTGTCGACGGCCCTCGGCTGGCGGCTGGTGAACCCGCGGATGAACCCGGAATGGACCGTCTCGCTGGGCGAGGCCACCGAGCTGCTCGGCGCGCGCGAAAAGGTGAGCCGCGAAGCGCAGGACGCCTTCGCCCTGCGCTCGCACCAGGCGGCGGCGCGGGCGTGGGACACCGGATTCTATGACAACCTCGTCGTCGAGGTACCCGGGGGGGCGCTCGCGCGCGACGAGTCCATCCGGTCCGACACCAGCCTGGAAAAGCTCGCCGCGCTGAAACCGGTATTCCGCAGGCAGAACGGCACGGTGACCGCGGGCAACTCCTCTCCGCTGAACGACGGCGCGTCCGCGGTGCTGCTGGGCAGCCCGGCGGCGCAGGAGCTCACCGGGCTGCCGCCGCTGGCGCGGATCGCGGGTCGCGGCGCAGCGGCGAACGACCCCCGGTACTTCGGTTTCGCGCCGGTGGAGGCGGCCAGCGCGGCGCTGAAGCGAGCCGGGATCGGCTGGGGCGATGTGGATGCGGTGGAGCTGAACGAGGCGTTCGCCGCGCAGACCGTGGCGTGCGTCAACGCCTGGGGCGTCGACCCGGGCATCGTCAATGCGCACGGCGGCGCGATCGCCATCGGCCACCCGCTGGGCGCATCAGGGACCCGCGTGCTCGGCACGCTCGCCCGTTCCCTGCAGGCCAGCGGCAAGCGGTGGGGGGTCGCCGCGATCTGCATCGGTGTCGGGCAGGGGCTCGCCGTGGTCCTCGAGAACCTGGGCGCCTGAGCCGTGGTCAGCATCCTGGAAAGCCTCGCCGCGGCGGTGGCGGGGATCCCGGACGGCGCCACGGTGATGATCGGCGGATTCGGCACGGCCGGCCAGCCGGTCGAGCTCATCGACGCGCTGGTCAGGTCGGGCGCCACCGGCCTCACCGTGGTCAGCAACAACGCCGGGAACGGGGACGCGGGCCTGGCTGCGCTGATCGGTGCGGGCCGGGTCCGCAAGATGGTCTGCTCGTTTCCCCGTCAGGCGGACTCCTGGCACTTCGACAAGAAATACCGGGACGGCGAGATCGAGCTCGAGCTTGTCCCGCAAGGAAACCTCGCCGAGCGCATCCGCGCCACGGGCGCCGGCATCGGAGCCTTCTACACGCCCACCGGCTACGGGACGCTGCTGGCCGAAGGCAAGGAGGTCCGGCAGATCGAAGGCAGGGACTACGTGCTGGAGTACCCGCTACGGGCGGATTACGCGCTGGTCAAGGCGCACCGGGCCGACGAGCTCGGCAACCTGGTCTACCGCAAGACCGCCCGCAACTTCGGGCCGATCATGGCGGCAGCCGCGACGACGACGGTCGTGCAGGTCCAGGACGTGGTGCCGGCCGGCGCGCTCGACCCGGAAATCATCGTCACGCCGTGCATCTACGTCGACCGCATCGTCCGCGTCCCGGCGCCGGCCCAGGCACCTGAGCCGGCAGGGGCAGGCCAGTGAGCGCCATAGCCGCCGGGACCGCCGCGCGCGGGCTCAGCAAGGACGAACTCGCGGCCCGTGTCGCACGCGACATCCCGCGCGGCGCGTTCGTCAACCTCGGCATCGGGCTCCCCACCAGGATCAGCAACTACCTGACCCCGGACAGCGGTGTCATGCTCCACACGGAAAACGGCATGCTGGGCATGGGACCGGAGGCACACGGGGATGCGGTCGACCTCGACTTGATCAACGCCGGGAAGGTTCCCGTCACCGAACTTCCCGGGGCATCATATTTCCACCACGCGGACTCCTTCGCGATGATGCGCGGCGGCCACCTGGACATCTGCGTGCTCGGCGCCTACCAAGTGTCGGCCCGGGGCGACCTCGCGAACTGGCACACCGGCCGGCCCGGCGACATCCCCGCCGTCGGCGGCGCGATGGACCTGGCCCTCGGGGCCAAGGAGACCTTCGTGATGATGAACCTGCTATCGCGGGACGGGGTCCCCAAGCTGGTGCCTGACTGCACGTACCCACTGACCGGTCTGCGCTGCGTCAGCCGGGTTTACACCGACCTCGCGGTGTTCCTCATCGGGGACGAGGGCGTCGCAGTACGGGACCTGTTCGGCTGCACCTTCGGCGAGCTGGCGGATCTTCTCGAGTTGACTCTCCTGGACCGGACTGGCAGACAGGGGTCGCAATGATAAGTGAACTCGTGCATCAGACAAGCGACGTACTTCGCGCTCGTGCCGCGTTCTTGAATAGCGACGAGCGCCCATCTTGAGTGCGGCCGGCAATTCTTGCCTCTTGGCACCGGCCTGCGCTGCTTGGAGCCCAACCGGACATCCCGACGCTGCCGTCCGCGCCGAGATTGACGGCTAGGACGTGCTGCATGTCGCGGCTAAACCGAGGGCCTCGACGTAGGCGGCGAGTGTCAGCGAGCGCCGGAGGCCCGCGCCTGAGGTGGTGTCGTCGACTTCGAAATCAAAGCGCAGCGGGCGGGTCACCGCCCGGCTGAGCGAGCTGCTCCCGGGAGCCCGGCGAAGGTCGACACGAAGGACCAGGCCACGGTCCGCTGCTGTTCATCTCCGGCGAGGGCGAGGGCGAGGGCGAGAAAGACCATACCGTCCTGTCGGCGGTCACGAACGCCGCCTTCAAGCGTCAGCAGCGCAACAAGGGCGTGACCGAGATCGTCGAGGTCCCCAGCCGCGGGCACGCGCTGACCATCGACAGCGGCTGGCGCGACGTCGCCGGCATAGCGCTGGCGTTCGTGCAGCGCTTCACCCGTAGCGATGACCCACCGTCCGTGGGTCGCGAAGTGAGAAAGGATTCCGCAGATGAGCTGCTCGTGCTGCGGCATGAGGTCGCCGTGCTGCGCCGCATCCATCCGCGGCCCCGGCTCGACTGGGCTGACCGCGCCGTTCTCGCCGCGCTGATCCGGCTCTTGCCAGCAAGGGTGCGAGCGCACCGGCTGGTCACCCCCGGTACCGTCCTGCGCTGGCACCGCCGCCTGGTCACCGGCAAGTGGACCTACCCGAACCGGACAGGACGGCCGCCGGTCAGCGCCGAGATCGCCGCACTCATCGAGCGGCTCGCCACCGAGAACAACGGCTGGGGATACCAGCGGATCCAAGGCGAACTGCTCAAGCTCGGCCACCGGGTCGGCGCGTCCACGATCCGTAGGGTCCTCAAGGCGCTGAAGATTCTCCCGGCTCCGGAGCGGCGCTCCGACACGACGTGGCGGAAGTTCCTGCATACCCAGGCATCGACGATGCTCGCCATGGACTTCTTCCACGTGGGCTGCGCGGTGACCCTGCAGCGGCTGTACTGCCTGTTCGTCATGGAGGTAGGCAGCCGTTACGTGCACATCCTCGGGATCACCGCGAACCCGGACGGTCCCTGGACCGTGCGGCAGATCCGTAACCTGCTGATGGATCTGGGTGATCGTGCCGCAGGCTTCCGGTTCCTGGTCCGTGACTGGGCCGGGCAGTTCACCGAGGCGTTTGACGCGGTCCTGGCCGATGCTGGTATCCAGGTCGCGAAGATCCCGCCCCGCAGCCCGCGAGCGAACGCTTATGCGGAAAGGTTCGTGCTCACCGCCCGGACAGAGGTCACCGACCGGATGCTCATTTTCGGCGAACGGCATCTGCGGACGATCCTGGCCGAGTATGAGACCCATTACAACGGTCGGCGGCCTCATCGCAGCCGACAGCTCCGCCCGCCCGGCCCGACCACCCTGTCGCGGACCTCTCCGAGGAGCGGATCAAGTGCCGGCCTGTCCTCGGCGGCCTCATCAACGAATACGAGCGAACCGCATAGAAGCCCAGGTCAGGACCGGCGGCCGAGTTCTGGAACCCCACAGGCCGAGGACCGACACGACCCATTGCCCCATATCGCACTATCAACTACAGCGCTGAAGTCAACCTATAGGAATACGGCATCCCTGTCTACTCATACTGCCGATGAGCTGCGGGAACACCTGATCCCGGTCGGCCGGGAATAATGGTGCCCCCGGGCCGCTCTTTTTCGTCTCGGGACGTGGCGGGATTGCGTGAAGCGTGTTATAGCGCAAAGGCAGTTGCGGTCCAGGCCAGATGATCGCCGTATTGCAGGCGCCGCGGCCGGGATAACGTCTTATGGGCGGGTGATCTCATATCGTGCCAGCGTGTCCTGGCTCCGGTGATCCGAGCGGGCCCGCCGCCCGCCGCTGAGACCGCCGCCGCCCGGGTCCTTCCCGGCTGGAGCCAGCGCCGGCGAAATCCCGGTCTGCTGTGGCACCCGGTCGCCATGTGATGGGCCTGCCCGTACATGCCGTTACGTACGGTAATTAACCGAGGGCGGCTATCTGGTAGTTTCAGCACATAACTGCCGAATAGGTATCCGTCAAGAGCGCGATGGTCCCTCATGATGCGGCGCGCCGATCGCCCGGTTATGCCGGGATCGGGGTGGCTGTCGGGGGTCTGCCGGCAGCGCCGGATGAGCCGGCGGGCTGCTGTGGTCAGCTCAGCAGCCCGCGTTTGTAGGCGGCGGCGACGGCGGATGCCCGGTCGCGGACGCCGAGCTTGGTGTAGATGTGCAGCAGGTGGGTCTTGATCGTGGTCTCGCTGACCAGCAGCTGGCGGGCGGCCGCCTGGTTGGTGGCGCCG
>Ga0070708_100004272_pt1 | contig 11228 bp, 11 predicted proteins | sample KBSK5503metaG_FD_65469 | JGI IMG/M metagenome (GOLD analysis project Ga0070708, IMG submission 65469) | Corn, switchgrass and miscanthus rhizosphere microbial communities from Kellogg Biological Station, Michigan, USA - KBS K5-50-3 metaG | ecosystem: Host-associated > Plants > Roots >...
TCCCGGTGATGGCGACGAGCCCGAGCGCGCAGGCCATCTGGCCGTACCACCAGGTCCCGAAGGTGTGGTGGCCGCTGACGGGACAGGCGACCACCATCGCGACGAACAGAGCCGCCGCGCCGAGCGCAGCCACTAGGCCGAAGCGGCGACGCGTGATCAGGCCTGCCGCGGTCACCGCCAGCACGCCGAGCAGCGTGAAGTCGATCGTGTTGGCAAGCCACGACGGGATCGCGTCGGGATGGTCGGCGGCCGGCTCGAGCGCGACCGCGATCGAGAACAGCGCGTACCAGGACAGGCCCACGATGAGTGCGAGGTGGCCCGCGACCTCCTGGCCCAGCCACTCGCGAGTTTCCGGGCGCGTCGGGACGACCTCGCGCCGCTCCTCGGTGATGGGGTTCTGGCGTTCCTCGGTCGTGATGCTCATGCCGGGCCCTCCTCCCCTGAGGCACACCATATTCGCGCGATTCGGCCCGTCGTGGACCGCCCCCGCAGCCCTCCGATACCGTCCGAACGCGCGGTGACGCGGCTTTGCCGACCGTCACCGCAGGAGCCGGAGCTTGCGACGGCGACCAGGAGGCATTTTGTGATCATCGAGCGCGAGCGGCGAGGGCGGGTCGAGATCCTCGCCATCAACCGGCCCGAAGCCCGGAACGCCGTGAACGCCGACGTCGCCCAAGGCATCGAGGCCGCGCTCGACGACGTGGAAGCCGACGGCGACGTGTGGGCCGTGGTGGTCACCGGGCGGGGCCCGGTGTTCTCGGCCGGCGCCGACCTCAAGGCCGTCGCCGCCGGTCGCGGCCTCGAGCTGATGACGAAGCGCGGCGGTTTCGCCGGGATCACACAGCGGTCGTTCCCCAAGCCGCTCATCGCCGCTGTGAACGGCCCGGCGCTGGCCGGCGGCTTCGAGATCGTGCTCTCGTGCGATCTCGTCGTGGCGGCCGACGACGCAAGGTTCGGGTTACCGGAAGTGACGCGCGGCCTGTTCGCGTCGGCCGGTGGGTTGGTCCGGCTCCCGAAACGAGTGCCGCTCGCGCTGGCGACCGAAGTGGCGATCACCGGCGAGCCCATCGACGCCGGGCGCGCACATGCGCTCGGGCTCGTGAACCGGGTGGTGCCGCGAGAGAACGTCGTGGACGAGGCGCTGGCGCTGGCGGCGCTCATCGCCGCGAACGCGCCGGTCGCGGTGCGCGCCTCGTTGCGCATGGTGCGCGAGGCGGGCGACCTGTCCGAGGCCGACGCCTGGCGGCTCAACAGCGAGCTCGCAGCCGAGGTCGGCTCCACCAAGGATGCGATCGAGGGCGCCACCGCCTTCGCCGAGAAGCGCCCGCCCGAGTGGACGGGGGCCTGACCGGCCCTGATCGCCCGATCGTGACCGCGGGAGCAAACACTCCTAGAATCCCGGGTCATGGGAGCGGGGTCGTCTCCGGAGCTGCGGGTCGAGGAGCTGGCGGGGCGGGCCGACGTCTCCGTCGACACGATCCGCTTCTACCAGAAGCGCCGGCTGCTCCCGCCGCCGCAACGGCGAGGGCGCATCGCCTGGTACGGGCCCGAGCACGTCGAGCGCCTCGCCCACATCAAGGACCTGCAGCGACGGGGGTTCTCGCTCGCCGTCATCCGCCGCATCATGACCGGCGAGCTGGACCGGGCCGACGAGCCGCTCGCCGCGGCCGTGGTCGGCGCGGCAGAGGACGGCAGCGGGGTCGAGACCGGGGCGGAAGAGTTCCTCACCCTCGATGAGTTGGCGGCGCGCTCGGGTGTCCCGCAGGCGCTCATCGAGTCGATCGTGCGCGAGGGTCTGCTCGTGCCGCGGCGCCACGAGGGCGACGCCCGGTTCACGACCGCCGACGTCGACATCGTCGCCGCCGGGCTGCGTCTCCTCGAGACGGGTCTGCCGATGCCGGAGCTGCTCGCGCTGGCGCGCCGGCATCACGAATCCACCCGCGAGACGGCCGAGGGCGCGGTCGCGATGTTCGACACCTACGTCCGCGAGCCTCTCCGCTCCGCCGACCTGTCCGACGACGAGCGCGCCGACAGGCTCGTCGAGGCGTTCCGCGTCCTCCTCCCATCCGTGACCGCGCTCGTCGCGCACCACTTCCGGCGCGTGCTGCTCGAGGTCGCCCAGGAGCACCTCGAGTCGGTCGGCGATTCCGCCGAGCTGGAAGCCGCCAACGCCGAGGCCAGCCGCCGCCTCGAGGTCGTCTGGCCGTGACCCGCGTGGCCGCGCACGCACCCGCGACGAATGCTCGCCTTCCCGAAGGCGACGACAAACACCGCGCGGTCGAGGCGATGTTCGACCGCATCGCGCCGCGCTACGACCGCCTGAACCGCATCATCTCGCTCGGTCAGGACCGGCGGTGGCGGCGCCACACCGTCGCCGCGCTCCGACTGGCGCCGGGCGCGACCGTGCTCGACCTCGGCTGCGGCACGGGCGACCTGTGCGACGTCGTCACCGCTGCCGGGTACTCCGCGACCGGCGTCGACTTCTCCGCCGGCATGCTGGCCGCCGCGCACACCCGGGCTCCCCTGGCCCGCGCCGACGCGCTGGCGCTGCCGGTTCCCGACGCGTCCGCCGACGGCGTCGTCAGCGGGTTCGCGCTCCGCAACTTCGTCGACCTCGACCGCTTCTTCCGGGAGTGTGCGCGCGTGCTGCGGCCGGGCGGGCGTCTCGCCACCCTCGAGACCGCCGAGCCCGCCGGCCCGGTGCTCCGGGCCGGGCACCACATCTGGTTTGGGCGCGTCGTGCCCTTCCTCGGGGCGACCCTGGCGAACGACGCCGAGGCCTACGAGTACCTGCCCCGCTCGACCGCCTACCTGCCGCCACCCGGCGACCTGCTCGCACTGGTCGAGGCGGCCGGTTTCGCGAACGTCGAGCGACGCACGTTCACCGCGGGCGCGGTGCAGCTCATCACGGGAACGCGACGATGACGGCGACCTCCGTCGCCGCCGGTCTCGTCGCCCGCACTCGGGCGGTCGATCGGCCCGGCGATCTGCTCGACTCGTTCTCGCCCGACGGCTTCGCGTGGCTGACCGACGGGTCCGGGTTCGTCACATCCGGTGTCGCGGCGCGGGTTCGCGCCGGCGACGTCGATCGCGTCCTCGCAGGTATGGAGGTCGACGACCCCGTTGCGCGGGCGGGAACAGGTGCGATCGCGGTGAGTGCGTTGCCGTTCCACGACGCGAGCGCGGGCGACCTGGTGATTCCCGCTTCCGTCGCCGGAGTCGATGCGGACGGAAGTGCGTGGCGCACTGAGATCGGAACCACGCCGCCGCTTGCGTCGAGCGCGACGCCGCCGCCCACCCGGTTCAGCGTCGAGGGTCGGGTGTCCCGGGCCGAGTGGACATCACAGGTCCACGCCATCCTCGACGCGGTCGACGCCGGAGACCTCGCCAAGGCAGTGCTCGCCCGCGAGGTCGTCGTGCACGCCGACGCGCCGTTCGACACGCGTGTCGTGGTCGGCCGTCTGCGCGCCACCCAAGGCGGGTGCGTCGTGTTCGCCGCCGACGGTCTCGTGGGCGCGACCCCGGAGCTGCTCGTGCGCCGGCAGGGCGCAATCGTGACGTCGCGACCCATGGCCGGCACGATCCCGCGGGGCGCGACCGACGCCGGCGACAGCGCCGCCGAGGCCGCGCTCGCCGCTTCGGTCAAAGACGGCCTCGAGCACCGGCTGGTCGTCGACGCGGTCGTGGACGGCTTGCGCGCCGGCGACGTCGACGTCACCACCGTGCGCGGCCCTGACGTCGCCCGGCTCGCGACCGTGAGCCACCTCGCCACCACGATCGCCGGCACCGTCGAGCCCCAGTCGGCGCGCTCCGCGCTCGATCTGGCCTTACGTCTCCATCCGACGCCCGCCGTCGGCGGCGCGCCGCAGGACTTCGCACTGGCAATGCTGGAGGACATCGAGACGTTCGACCGCGGTCGCTACGCCGGACCGGTCGGGTGGGTTGATGCGCACGGCGACGGCGAGTGGGCGGTCGCGCTGCGCTGCGCCGAGCTCGACGGGAGCACGGCACGCCTCGTGGCCGGGGCCGGTGTCGTCGCCGGCTCCGATCCAGACGCCGAGTGGGCCGAGACGCAGGCCAAGCTCGAGCCCATGCTGCGGGTGTTGGTGCAGCCGTAAGCGCTGCGCGGCCAGGCGAGGCGCGGCGCCCCGGATTCTCTAAGCTCTGACGCCGCTCGCCCGGCGCCGAGCCCCTCGTGGAGAGGACCGAAATGGGCAGCTCGCGGATGGCAAAGCTCGTGTCGACTGTCGCGGTGGCTGGTCTCGCCACGACGGTCTTCGCTGCCGGCGGCGGACCGGCGGGCGCGGGCGGGACGAACCGCGGGAACGTCAACGGTTCGCTCGAGCTCGGGCAGCTCGCGTCCCAGACCGGGCCGCTCAGCAACATCGTGCAGTCGCTCACGACGCCCGTGACCATGGCGGTCGACGAGATCAACGCCGGCGGCGGCGTGCTCGGCAAGCCGGTGACCTACACGTTGGCCGACGACGCCACCGACCCCAACGTCGCCAGCGAGTCGCTCGAGGGTCTGCTGGAGGACAGCAAGGTCGACGCGATCATGGGGCCGACCTCGTCGGGGATCACCCTGAACATCATCGACGAAGTCCGCCGGCGCAACGTGCTCATGTGCTCGGGATCGAACACGTCGGCCGAGCTGTCGACGACGGACTCGCGCGGCTTCTACTTCCGCACGACGCCGTCCGACCGCCTGCAAGGCCCGGCGCTGGGCAAGCTCGTGCTCAAGGACAGCCGCAAGAAGGTCGGCATCCTCGCCCGGAGGGACACGTACGGCCTCGGCCTGGCGAGCTCGGTGAAGAAGACGCTGGAGAATGGCCACGCGAGGGTCGTCGCCGATGTCTCCTACGACCCCGATGCCACGAGCTTCGACCGCGAGGTCCAGAAGGTGGTCGACAAGAAGCCCGACGCGGTGATCGTGCTCGGGTTCGAGAGCGACGGCAGTGACATCGTCCGGACGCTGATTGCCAAGGGGCTGTCCCCACAGCAGTTCCCGATCTACACGGCCGACGGCATGCGCACCAACGCGTTCCCCACCCTCCTCGACCCGAACAACCCCGCCGCCGCGACGGGCCTCAAGGGCACGTCTCCCGCGACCCAGCCGGCCGGCGTGCAGCACCCGTTCCTCGACGCGTTCAACGCGACCGGCATCGATCCGATCTACTCGTCCTTCTATTACGACTGCACGATCCTCACGGCGTTGGCGGCCGAGAAAGCGAAGTCGGACGACCCGTCCAAGATGAAGAAGGTCTTCGCCGCGAACACCAAGGGAAAAGAGCAGTGCACGACGTTCGCCGACTGCAAGCGGCTGCTCGACGCCGGGAAGTCCATCAGCTACCAGGGCGCGTCAGCCGCGTTCAAGCACATGAACAAGTTCGGGACGTTCGAGCCGAACGCCGGCGTGTACGAGGTGTGGACGTTCGACGAGACCGGCCGGGACGTCACCGCGCCGCCCGAGACCCAGATTCGCATCGGCTAGCTCCCCCGTTCAAAGAGCGGAGGCGACGGCCTTCCACGCATCGCGGTGACGCCTGACGTTGTCGGCGCGTTCGGTCGGGACGATCACGAAGCGGACGCCGCCGGCCGCGATCGCCGCCTCGACGGCTGGAACGACCTCGCCCGCCTTCTCGACCCGATCGGCCGGGAGACCGTGCATCGAGGGCAGTGCGGCGAGGTCGACGCCGTGGGGAGTGCCGAACAGGAGCTCGAAGTGCTCGGGCTGCTCGGCCTGCGGGAGAAACGAGAAGATGCCGCCGCCGTCGTTGTCGAGCACGACGAACGTCGCATCGACCCCGCGCCCGCCGGCGCCGAGGAGGCCGTTGGCGTCGTGGAGGAGGCACAGGTCGCCGACCAGCGCGACCGTCGGTCCCGGTGAGGCGGCTGCCGCACCCAGCACGGTCGAGACGAACCCGTCGATGCCGTTGACCCCCCGGTTGGCGAGAAAGTGCACGCCCGATCGCGGTCGGGCGAACGCCTCGACGTCACGCACCGGCATGCTCGACGCCACGACCAACGTGCCGCCGTCGGGCAACGCGTCGAGCGTGTCGCGCGCGACGCGGCCTTCGAACAAGGTCTCCCAACCGTCCAGGAGGTCGTCGAGCGCGGCGCGGGCAGCGCGCTCGGCGTCGTGCCACGAGCGCAGCCAGGCCGGGTCGTGCTCGGCGCCAGGCGCGAGCGCGTCGGCGAGCGCGGTGAGCAGCGGCTCGGAGTCGACGGCGAGGCGCTCGGCGACGCCCCGGCCCGGGTCGAGCCACGCCCCGTCGGGGTCGACGAGGAGCTGTGGGGCCTCGGGACCGAGCCAGGCGCTGAGCGGCTTGCTCGTCGGCGCCGCGCCCAGACGAAGCACGAGATCGGGGCGGTGCCGGTCGGCGAACCCGGGGCTGCGCAGCAGCGCCTCGTACGTGGACACCGCGTTGCCGCCCTGGCGCAAACCGGAGATCGGGTCGGCGAGCACGGGCCAACCCGCCGCTCTCGCGACGCGATCGACGGCCTCGGCGGACGCGTCGCTCCCCCATCCGGCCACGATCAGCCCGCGGGGGCGCGCCCGGACGGCCTCGGCGACGCGCGTGACGGTCACCTCGTCGGGCGCGCGGGTCGGCCGCGTCACCGCTGTCCACGGACGCCCGTCCGCACGACCGGGTGCCTCGACAAGTGGCGCGCCCGTGGGCACCAATGGCTCGCGGAACGCGAGGTTGAGGTGCACCGGGCCGGCGGGGGGCCCGACGGACTCGGCGACGGCGCGCGCGGCGGTCGACCGCCACGACGCCGCCGCGCTCGGGTGGTCCTCGGGCACGCCGACCTCGCAGAACCAGCGGACGGCGCGGCCGTAGAGGTCGAGCTGGTCGACGGTCTGCCCGGCGCCGGTGTCGCGCAGCTCCGGCGGGCGGTCGGCGGTACAGACGATGAGCGCCGTGCGGGAATGGCTCGCCTCGAGCACGGCGGGATGGAAGTTGGCAGCGGCCGTCCCCGAGGTGCACAGCACGACCGCCGGCGACCCGCTCGCCTTGGCCGTGCCGAGCGCGAAGAACGCCGCCGACCGCTCGTCGAGGTGCACGTGGACCCGGATGCGGTCGTCGGCGGCGAGCGCGAGCGCGAGGGGCGCCGACCGCGACCCCGGCGCCAAGCAGGCCTCGTGCACGCCGGCCCGGGCCCACTCGTCGACCAGGGCGCGGGCGAAGGCGGTGGTGGCGTCGCGGGTCATGCGAGGATCCGTACGTGCCGCTCGTCCTGGTACCGGGGTTCACGCAAACGGCCGCGTCGTGGGATCCGGTGCTCGCGCACCTGCCGCCCGACCGCGAGGCCGTCGCCGTCGACGTCCCCACCGGGCTCGGGTTCGTGGAGACGGCCGCCGCGATCGGCGAGCGGGAGGGCCGCGCCGTCTACGCCGGGTACTCGATGGGGGGACGGTTGTGCCTGCGCCTCGCGCTCGACCGGCCCGATCTGGTCCGCGGGCTGGTGCTGCTGAGCGCCTCGCCCGGCATCGCCGACGACGCCGAGCGCGCGACCCGGCGCGAGGCCGACGAGAAGCTCGCGCAGGAGATCGAGCGCGACGGCGTCGACGCGTTCCTCGACCGGTGGCTGCGCCAACCCCTGTTCGCGACCCTGCCGTCCGACGCCGCCGGTCTCGACGCGCGCCGCGCCGGCAACACGGTCGCCACGCTCACGCACGCGCTGCGCGCCTTGGGACCGGGCACGCAGGAGCCGCTGTGGGAGCGCCTCGGCGAGCTCGAGCCGCCCTTCGTGCCGGCCGCCGGCGTCCTCGACGAGAAGTACGTCGACATCGCCTTCGAGATGGCCGGAGACGTGGGGCCCGACGTCCACCCGGTGCTGATCGGAGGCGCGGGCCACGCTGCGCACCTCGAGAACCCCGAGGCGGTCGCGGCGCTGCTGCGGCGCGTCGCTCACGACGTCACCTCGTAGCGACGGAGCAAGGCCGGATCGGGCTCGACCCGTCGCACGCGCATCTGACCGTCGACGGGGACGAGCGGATCGCGTACGACGTCGCCGCCTGGCATCCGCGCGGCGAGCCCACACGCGTATGGCAGGTCCGGCAACGCCGCCGCGAGCGCGAGCCCGGCCGCGATCCCGATCGACGTCTCGCGCATCGAGGTGACGAGCGCGGGAACCCCGGCCGCCTCGGCAACTCGCAGCGCAATCCGCACACCTCCGAGCGGCTGAACCTTGAGGACGACCACGTCGGCGGCATGCAACGCGGCGAGGCACCGGGCGTCGCCGACCGAGCGAACGCATTCGTCGGCGGCGACGGGCACGTCGACGCGACGCCGGAGCCGGGCGAGGTCGTCGAGGGCGGCGACGGGCTGCTCGACGAGCTCGAGTTCGTGGGGCGCGAACCGGCGGATCATCGCCTCGGCGGTTTCGACGTCCCACGCGCCGTTGGCGTCGACGCGCAGGGCCACCGAGGGGCCGACCGCGTCGCGCACCGCTGCAACGAGGTCGAGGTCGTCGCGTGGGTCCGTCCGTCCGACCTTCACCTTGACGGCGGGAAAGCCGGCCAGTGCGCCGGGATCGACCGGGCCGTTGTCCAGGAGCGCGTTGACCGGCACGGTGTCGCGCAGGGCCGCCGGCCAACCGTCACGCGCCGACTCCTCGGCGGCGCGCCGTGACGCGCCGTCCCCGCAGGCGTAGCCCGGAAGCGGCGACGCTTCGCCCCAGCCCGCCGGCCCGGCGACGAGCATCACATCCCGATCACCGATGCGGAGCCGGTGCTCCCTCACGCGGTGACCAACCCGATGGTCAACAGCACCGCGACCGCCAACTCGAGGCGCGCGGTTGCGACCAGCGCGGCGACGAGCGACGGCGGGTCGCGCCGGGTCAGGACGAGCCGGACGGGTTGCACGGCGAGCGGGAGCGCCGCCAGCGCGATCAGCGCCGGCGGATACAGCACGCCCACGGCGGCAACGGCCAGGAACGCGCCCGCCGAGCACGCCACGAACAACCCCCGTGCTGCCGGGGCGCCGACCAGCACCGGCAGCGTGCGTTTACCGGTCGCGCGGTCGGTGTCGATGTCCCGGATGTTGTTGGCGAGCAGGATGGCGCAGGCGAGCAGTCCCACCGCGACCGCACCCCACCACGCCCCGGCAGGCACGCGTTCCAGTTGCACGTACGCCGAGCCGGCCGTGGCGACGAACCCGAAGAACACGAGCACGGCGACCTCGCCGAGCCCCGAGTAGCCGTAGGGGCGCGGGCCGCCCGTGTACAACACGGCGGCCGCGATGGCGACCACCCCCACGACGAGGAGCCGGAGATCCACCGCGATCGCGAGGGTGAGGCCGACCACGGCGGCGACGCCGAACGCCAGCGCGGCCGCGTTGCGCACGGCCGCCGGTGCGGCGACTCCCGACGCGGTGAGGCGGAGCGGACCGGCGCGCTTGGTGTCGGTGCCGCGCACACCGTCGGAATAGTCGTTCGCGTAGTTGACCCCGACCTGGAGCGCGAGCGCGACGACGAGCGCGGCAGCCGCCCGCCACCAGATCACGGTGTCCGCGTCGGCGTACGCGGCGGCGGTGCCGACGAGCACAGGAGAGAGCGCGGCGCCGAGGGTCCGCGGCCGCGCCCCCGCGAACCACTCCGCCGCCGTCGTCATGTCAGGGACGCTTCGGGAACCGGTCGAACTCGGGACGACGCTTCTCGAGGTACGCCTGCTTGCCCTCCTGAGCTTCCTCGCTCATGTAATAGAGGAGCGTCGCGTCCCCGGCGAGCTGCTGGATGCCGGCGAGGCCGTCGTCGGCGGCGTTCAGCGACGCCTTCAGCATGCGCAACGCGAGCGGGCTGTGCTGCAGCATCCGCTTGCACCAGGCCACGGTCTCGATCTCGAGCTGCTCGAGCGGGACGACCTTGTTCACGAGGCCCATGTCGAGCGCCTCCTCCGCGCCGTACTCGTCGCACAGGAACCAGATCTCGCGCGCCTTCTTCTGCCCGACGCTGCGGGCTAGGAGGCCCGAGCCGTAGCCGCCGTCGAAGGACCCGACCTTCGGGCCCGTCTGCCCGAAGCGGGCGTTGTCGGCGGCGATGGTCAGGTCGCACACGACGTGGAGGACGTGCCCGCCCCCGATCGCGTACCCGGCCACCATCGCCACCACCGGCTTCGGCAGCCGGCGGATCTGGACCTGGAGGTCGAGGACGTTGAGGCGGCCGACGCCGTCGTCGCCCACGTAGCCGTCGTCGCCACGGATGCGCTGATCGCCGCCGGAGCAGAACGCCTGCGGACCCTCACCCGTGAGCACGATCACGCCGACAGCGGGATCGCTGCGGGCCCGCTCGAAGGCGTCCTGGAGCTCGAAGAGGGTGCGGGGCCGGAAGGCGTTCCGCACCTCCGGGCGGCAGATCGTGAGCTTGGCGATGCCCTCGGCGACCTCGTAGCGGATGTCGCCGTACTCGGTGTCGGCGGCGGGCTTCCATGCCAGCGCCGCCTGGATGCTCCGGTTCATGGGCGTCTCCACTCTGGGAGCGGTTACTCCTACGAACCGTTACGGTAGCGCCAGGCCGCGGAGCGGCCCAAAAGATCGTCTCAGCGGGCGATCGTGAAGGCGGAGCTCAGACCCGTGATCTCGAAGACCTTGCGGGCCGAGGGCTTGAGTCCCCGCAGCTCGATGCCGCCACCGCCCTCGCGCGCCCGCTTCAGCGCACCGACGAACACGCCCAGGCCGGTCGAGTCGATGAAGTCCATCCCCGAGAGATCCACGACGACTTGGCGGGATCCCTGCTCGATCAGCCGGTAGAGCTCGTCGCGCAGCGCCGGCGCGGTCGCGACGTCCACCTCGCCCTCGACGACGACTGTCGGCGTGCCGGCCTCGTCACGGATCGAGATCCGAAAGTCATCGCCCGCGGGCGGGTGAGAGCCGGGGGAGACCATGGCGGCCAGACTACCTAGCCGCTACCGCCGGTGAACCAGCTCGAACCACACGGCGGTGCCCCCGGCGTTCGAGTGGTAGCCCCATCGATCGGCGAGCGCGTCGACGATCTGGAGCCCGCGGCCGTCGACGCGATCGGTGTCGAGGGGCCGGAGCTCGGGCTCGCCGCGCCCGACGTCGCGCACCTCGACGCGGGTGCAGTCGTCGTCGAGTCGGACGGAAACACGCGTCTCCGTGCCGGCGTGCCGGTAGGCGTTCGTGACGAGCTCGCTGGTCAAAAGGAGGACCAACTCGATGAACTCGTCGGGGCATCCACCGCGTCGCAACGCGGCGGCGACGAATCGG
>Ga0070708_100004273_pt1 | contig 11228 bp, 11 predicted proteins | sample KBSK5503metaG_FD_65469 | JGI IMG/M metagenome (GOLD analysis project Ga0070708, IMG submission 65469) | Corn, switchgrass and miscanthus rhizosphere microbial communities from Kellogg Biological Station, Michigan, USA - KBS K5-50-3 metaG | ecosystem: Host-associated > Plants > Roots >...
GCCGGCCGATCGCCGTCGCTCGGTCCAGAGCCCGGGGGATGGCAACAGCCCGAACGCGACGGCCGCGATCGCCTCGGCGCCGAACACGAGGGCGGCGAGACCGCTGCCCGCCATCGAGGTGTCGGCGCCGACCGCGGCCGCCGCGGATCCGCCCACGGCGGCGGCGACGAGCAGGATCACGGCGCGCGGAAGGTCGAAGCGACGGGCGAGCATGTGCAGCCGCATGATGCCCCATCGGACGCCGTCCGCCCGGGCCTCGCCAACGGCTTCCCGTCGCCATGACGCGTTAACACCGCGCCGCCATACTGGACCGGAAACGCACGACCCAGCGTCCTGCCCAACCCCCGGATCGTGAGGCTTCCCGGATGACGTACGCGGCTGCCGCCGACGGCTCGACCATCAACCTGACGCCGCGCCAGCGGCTCGAGATCCTCGGCGCGATCCTCCTGGCGATGTTCATGTTCGCCCTCGACCAGACGGTCGTCGGGACAGCATTGCCCCGGATCGTGACCGATCTCCACGGCGACAAGCTCTACACCTGGTCGGTCACCGTCTACCTCCTGACCGCGACGATCAGCGGTCCGATCTACGGCAAGCTCTCGGACCTCTTCGGCCGGCGGCCGATCTTCATCTTCGCCCTGAGCCTCTTCCTGATCGCGTCCGTTCTGGCCGGGCTCAGCCAGACGATGGAGCAGTTCATCTTCTTCCGCGGCCTGCAGGGTCTCGGTGGCGGCGCGGTCTTCCCGGTCGCCCTCGCGGTCGTCGCAGACCTCTACACCCCGGCCGAGCGCGGCAAGTACCTCGGCCTCTTCGGCGCGATGTTCGGGCTGTCGTCATTGATCGGCCCGGCGATCGGTGGGCTCATCACCGACAACATCGGCTGGCACTGGATCTTCTTCGTGAACGTGCCGGTCGCGGCGGCCTCGCTCATCGTCTGCTGGCGCCTCCTGCCGCCGATCCGCCATCCCGACGCGGCCCGGAACATCGACTACCTCGGCGCGGCGGTCTTCACCGGCGCGATCGCGCCGTTCCTCATCGGTCTCTCGAACAAGCAGTCACCTGGCGCGCAGTGGACCGATCCGGCCGTTGGCGGACTGATCGTCCTCGGCCTGGTCATCGGCGCGGTCTTCATCTGGGTCGAGTCGCGGGCGAAGGAGCCGATCGTCCGGCTCGAGCTCTTCCGCAACCGCTCGTTCACGATCTCGGTCACCGCGATGTTCCTCGCGGCCTTCGGGTTCTTCGGGGCGATCATCTTCCTGCCGCGCTGGTTCCAGGTCGTGGCTGGGACGAGCGCGACCGAGTCGGGCTACAGCCTCCTGCCGATCCTCCTGGCGCTGATCTTCAGCGCCACCGCCTCCGGCCAAATCGTGGCCCGGACCGGCCACTACAAGGCGCTGATCGCCGGTTCGATGGTCGTCCTGGCGATCGGCCTGTTCTTCCTGACCAACCTCCGAGCCGACACGGATCGCTTCACGCTCGCCCTCTGGATGATCGTCACCGGCCTCGGCATCGGGCCGTCGTTCGCGGTCTTCACGCTCGTCGTGCAGAACGCCGTGGCACCGAAGGTCATCGGTGTCGCGACCTCGAGCCTGACCTTCTTCCAGCAGATCGGGGGCACGATCGGCCTGACGATCGCGAGCACGATCTTCGGTGACACGGTCTCGAAGGAGCTGCCGTCGCACCTGGCCGCGGCCGGCGTTCCGCAGCAGTTCCTGGGCCAGTTCGCCTCGGGCGGCTCGCTCGACATCTTCGGCACCGGCGACCTCGGCGCGAAGATCCTGGCCGCGACCCCGCCCGCCGTCCAGCCGCTCGTCCAGCCGCTGATCGCGGGGATCGTCCAGGCGATCCACGAGTCGATCTCGCTCGGGATCGCCTCGACCTTCTGGATCAGCATCGGCGCGGCGCTCATCGCGGCGGTCGCGGTGCTGTTCCTCCAGGAGGTCCCGATGCGGACGACGTTCGAGCTGGATCCCGAAGCCGCGGTGCCCGCCGGCTAGGGGTGGGCACCAGGAGCGGCGCCGCGGCGATCGCCCGCGGCCGATAGCGTCGCCGCGGGTCTCCCAGCGTGACCGCGTCCCCGCTGCGCATCTCGCGCGAGGTCGCGAGGCGGTTCCTGCTCGGCCGCCAGGGACTCTGGCCCGGTCGCCGCTGGACCGGCTTGAAGGGCACCGAGCAGGCGATGCGGGCCATGGCCAACCTGCAGCTCGACCCGCTGCAGGTGCTCGCCCGGGCACAGGACCTCGCGCTCCAGGGCCGGGTGATCGGCTACACGCCCAACGACTGGGCGATCCTCACCTACGAGAAGCGGCGGTTCTTCGAGTGGGGCGGCTGGCTGGCCGTCCGGCCGATCGAGGAGCTGCCCTACTACCGGGTCCTCATGCGCCGATCGCAGAGTGACTGGTGGGCGGACTGGATCCGCGGCGAGCACACGCCGGCGATCGAGGAGATGCGGCGCCTCCTGCCGAAGCGGCGCGAGGTGTCGAACCGAGACTTCGCGATGGGCGAGCGGGCGCGCGTCGACTCGTATCGGGGCCGCAAGGACAGCTCCGTCGCCCTCCACTACCTGTGGCGGGTCGGCGAGGCCATGGTCACCCGTCGAACCCCAACGTTCGAACGGGTCTACGCGCCGGCCTCGCGGGTGGCGCCCCGCCGCTTCCTCACCGAGGCCACCGACGCGGACGCCGACGACTTCCTCCTCCTCAAGATGGTCCGCTCGGCCGGCTTCTCCAAGTTCAGCCTCCCGAACCGATCGCTCCAGCGCGACGTCGCCAAGGGCGAGATCGCCGCCTGGCGCGACCGCAAGATCGACGAGGGCGTCCTGGTCGAGATCGAGGTGGACGGGATGAAAGCCCGCCACGTCGCCCTCGCCGCCGAGGTGCCCCTCCTGGAGGCGCTGGCCGGTGGCCGTGTCCCGCGCGGCTGGAAGCCGATCGAGGTGACCACGACCGACGAGGTGACCTTCCTGTCGCCCCTCGACCCCGTGATCCACGATCGGGCGCGAACGCTGGCCCTGTTCGACTTCGACTACAAGTGGGGCGTTTACGACAAGGTCGAGAAGCGGGCGTTCGGCTACTACGACCTCCCGATCCTGTGGGGTGACCGGATCGTCGGCCGAACCGACCTCAAGCTCGATCGCCCGACCTCCACGGTCCGGATCCTCGGCCTGTGGTTCGAGGACGAGGCGACGCGCGACGACCCGGCGTTCGAGGCCGCCTTCGCCGCCGGGCTCGACCGGCTCGCGCGATTCGTCGGAGCCTCGGCCACGGTCCGCTGAGGGTGGCCGCCTCACGCCGATCCTTCGTCCTGCGGCACACGCGGCTCCGGCCGGTCCCCGGCCTCGAGGAGATCCGGCTGCATCTCGCCGATGAGGTCCTGCCGCTCTGGCATGCCGTCCAGCTCGAGACTTCCGACCCGGATGCGCCGCTGCCGTACTGGGCGTTTGCGTGGGCCGGCGGTCTCGCGATCGGGCGGTACCTGCGAGAGCACCCCGAAGCGGCCAAGGAGCGGCAGGTCTTCGATCTCGGCTCCGGCTCAGGGCTCGTCGCCCTGATGGCGATGCGTGTGGGTGCATCAACCGTGACCGCGTCGGAGATCGACCCGTTCGGCGTCGCCGCGATCGAGGTCAATGCTCGGGCGAACGGCCATCGGGTGGCGGTCGTCCGCCACGACGTCCTCGACGACGAGCCGCCGGATGTCGATCTCATCCTGGCCGGTGACACGTGGTACGAGGCGGGACTTGCCAAGCGCGTCCTGCCGTGGCTGCGACGGGCCCGCGATCGCGGGATCGACGTCCTCGTCGGCGACCCCGGCCGGCGCTACCTTCCGACCGCCGAGCTCGCCGAGCTGGCGACCTACGATGTCCGAACCACCACCGAGCTCGAGGACCTCGAGCTCAAGCAGGGTCGCGTGTACCGGATGAACCCGTCGACGGAGGAGAAGTGATGCCCAGGCCCGCTGTCGCTCTTCGGACCCTGATCGCCATCCATTTCGTGTGGACATTCCTGTTGACGCCGATCGCCTTCGAGCCTCGCCCGTTCAGCTCGTTCACCGTCCTCGGCTTCGGGAGCCTCGCGCTGATCTTCACGACCGTGGCCCTCGACATCGCCGCCTTCGTGCTCGCGACGCGGCGACCGAGGACTGCCGGTCTTGCGGCGTCGATTGGTGCGGTCCTGTTCATCCCGGCGTTCCTCATCGATCGGGCGGGCCTGTTCTCATCCGAGTCGGCGCCCGCGACGATCGTGATCCTGGAGGCTGCGGCGCTCGTCACGCAGGTTCTGATTCTCTGGAGTGGATACCGCCTGCGCACCGCGAAAGGCTCCTGATACCCCGGGACCGGTATGGTCACGGCATGACAGTCGCGGAGCGTTCGGACCTGGATCGAAACAAGTCGATCGCGAAGCGGTTCATCGACGGCGTCTTCGTCCGACAGGACCCGGCCGCGGTCGATGAGCTCGCATCGCCCGACTTCACCCCGCACACCTGGGGCGACACGCCGCCTGGCCGGGAGGCGTTGAAGACCGTGATGCAGCGCGCGGGAGCGGGCGTCACCGACCCGGTCTTCGAGATCGAGGATGTCATCGCCGAGGACGATCGAGTCGTCGTCCGGGTCACCTCGAGCGGCCTGCACAGCGGGACGTTCATGGGCATGCCGGCCACCGGCAGGCGCTACTCGATCCCCGAGATCCACATCTTCCGGATCCGGGATGGCCAGGTCGCCGAGCACTGGCACGAGTTCGACAAGATGAGCCTCACCCAGCAGCTGTCCGGCAGCGACCCCTCGGCCTAGCTCCGGCGGTAGGCGATCTCCCAGCGGACCTGCCAGGTCCCGCCGCCGTCCGGAGACGCCTCCCAGGTCCATCGGAACGCCGTCGGCGTCACCTCCCGGAACACCATCCGCTGCCGGGCGGCCGGCCCGACCTCGGGCGCTGCCCGCTCGAACGCGAACGCCTCGTCCACCCGGCCACCGACGAGGTCGAGGTAGCCGCCCTGGTCGTCGACCCACGTCTGGCGCCAGAGGCGCCGCTTCGGATCGAACACGGACCAGCTCTCGCCGACGAGCCCGTTGGTCTCGTCGCGGCCCTCGAATCGCTCATGCAGGACGTGGCCGCCGAGGGTCCGTTCGATCCGGTTGGTGCCACGCCCGGCGCTGCCCCAGCTGACGTCCCATTCGCCGATCCAGAAGTCGAGCTCGGATCCGTCGAACTCCGGCATGGCACCTCCCCTCGCCTGTATTACCGCGAGGAACGAACGCGGGTTCCCAACGGCTCGGCCCAGCCGACGCTGGCAGCACCGCTCCCCGCGATCGGGAACGCGATGGCCTCGGCCTCGATGGCGTCCCGCTGCTGAGCCGACACCTTGGCGAACGGATGGACGGTGACCTTCCGACTCTGGCGCTGCCAGGCGCCGACGATCTCGCCATCGACGAGGATCGCGCCGGGGATGAAGCCGCGCGAGTAGCCCGGCGGCAGCACCGTAGCGCGCCGACGCTCGTCCGGTAGCAACAGCTCGTGGTCGAGCTTCGTGAACGGATCGTCGAAGGGAAGCAGCCGGACGCCGGAAATCGGCTCGGCGTGCTCGACGGCATCGATGTCGGCGGCGAGCATGAACCGCTTCTCGTCGACGCCATCCACGGCGACCTCGACCAGCTCCGACTCGACCGCGGCCCACGTCTCCGTTGCGTCGCGCGGCGGGACGCCCGTCCACGACGCGAGACGCCGCTTCGCGACCGGTCCGTACCAGTGGATGAAGCGCCGGGCGAGCTCCCGGCGGGCGTCCTCGACGTCGATGGCGGGCCGCTTGGCCGGGATCACCCAGATGTTCGAGGCGTCCCAGCGGATGTGGACGCGTCCCGTCGTCGAGGACGCTCGCGGATGGAGTGGGTCTGCCGCGCTGCGGTGTCCGATGCGCTCGGCGACGTCGCGAACCAGCATTGTCTGACTCTTGGTGGCCCGGTGGATGTCGTCGGCCAGCCGTTCCAGCGCGGCCGCCCGCTCGGGATCCCGTGGATAGCAGCCGAGCGTGAAGATGCCGACGTCATCCCGCGGCACGATGTAGTCGGCGCCGCCACGGAACCAGATCTGGACCACCGACGGATCCGCCCACGAGCCGGGCTGCGTCCCCTCGACCCGGGCATGGAGCGAGATCACGCCGGCACGCGGCACGGAATCCTGGAGCCCGCCCCAGGCCGCGGCGGCGAAGGAGCCGGCGGGCAGCTTCGCGTCGAGGTGGCTGACCCGGGCCCGGTACCGCAGGACCTGCTCGCGCGTCAGCCTCGGCGGCACGAAGCTCAGCCGGCCGGCGGGATGTTCTGGTTGCCGTCGAAGAGGTTCGTCGGGTCGTAGCGCGCCTTGATCTGGCGCAGGCGATCCCACGTCGCGCCGGGGTAGGCGGCCCGGGTTCTGTCGGGACCCTCCGCCATGAGGAAGTTCACGTAGGCGGCCTGGTCTCCGCCGCTGAGCCAGCCAGCGAACTCCTTCACCCACGACTCGCGACGGGGCTTGTCCTCGGCTCCCTCGTAGAACGCCGCGATGTTGACCATGATCCGGCGGTCCCGATGGGCGTACGCCGTCTCCTCGTTCCCGACACGGGCCGAGGCCCCGCCGAGGACCCGGATCTGGGCCGCCCGCATCGACGCATCCGATGCCTCGAGCGACTCGACGATCCGCTTCGCGACCGGCAGGTCGATCCGCTCGACGAACAGGTTCCGGGAGACCGCGAGCGGGTGGTAGGCGTCGTCCTCGGGCGGGTAGATCTCGGGGTAGGGGATCGGTTTGACCATGTCGGCGATCGGGTCGGCGATTGCCCGAAACGGCGCGAGCATCTGCGCTGCCGCCTCGTCATCGGCCGCACAGGCCATCAGCGCGAAGATCACGAGCTTGCCGTGGTGCTCCTCGGCCACGAACGGCAATGGCGGGCAAGGCATGACGTTTCCGATCGTCGTCACCTCCTCGGGCGCGGTCTCCGACTCGGCGACGAAGCGGGCCACGGCCTCGGCCGTCGCCGGCAGGACCAGCAGCCCACCGCTGAAGGCCGGCACGGGCGAGACCCGGAACCGGAACCGGGTCGCTACGCCGAAGTTGCCGCCGCCACCACGGATCGCCCAGAACAGGTCCGGGTGGCTCGTTGCGTCGACCGTCAGGACCTCGCCATCGGCCGTGACGATCTCGGCGGCGAGGACCGAATCGATGGTCAGGCCGAACTTGCGGACGAGGTAGCCGACGCCGCCGCCGAGCGTGATCCCGCCGAGCCCCACCGATCCGGTGTCCCCGAAGCCGACGGCCAGGCCATGCCCGCCGGCCGCCTTCGAGAACTCGAGAGCGGTGAGGCCGCTGCCCGCCCAGGCGGTCCGCTCCTCGAGATCGAGGTCGATCGCGGTGAGATCCCGGACGTCGATGACGATCCCGTCGTCGACGACGGATTGGGCCGTCGAGCCGTGCCCGCCGCTCCGAACGGAGAGGGGCAGACCCCGGGCCCGGGCCAGGGCGATGACCGCGGCGGCATCCTGCGCGTCGCCCACCCGCACGATCAGCGCCGGGTGCTTGTCGAAGCCGCCGAACATCACCGCGCGCTGCTCGTCGAAGTCGGCGTCCCCCGGCGTGATCACGCGGCCGCGGATACGCGAGCGGGCTTCCTCGGCAAGGTTCGCGGTCACGGTCGGGCTGGTCATCGCGACGTCCTCCTTGTGTCACCACAAGGCTATCCGTGACGGCGCATGCCGGTCTTGCAGCGCCGTTACGCGCGAACGACGGCGACCTCCACCTGGGAGCTCTTCCCCTTGAGGTCGAGGTGTCGGTGCTCGACCGCCGACGAGTCGATCTCGGTGCGCCCGACCGCCGGCATCGTCAGCAGGATCTCGCCCGCGCCCGCCGCCCCCGCGAGCCTGGCCGCGGTGTTCACGACGTCGCCGATCGCCGTCAGCTCGAGATGGGTGCCGCTCCCGACGGAGCCGACGTACGCCACCCCGGTCGCGATGCCGGCGCCGATCGGCAGCCACGGACCGCGCGGGTCGTCGTGGCCGGTCGCCGCCATGAGGGCCGTCGCGGCAGCGAGCGCCCGCGAGGCGTGTGCCTCGTAGGCGAGCGCGGGAATGAAGATCGCGACGACCTCATCGCCGACGAACTTGTCGATGATGCCGTCCTGGGCGACGAGGATGTCCGCGGCGACACGGTAGAACCGGTCGAGCAGATCGCGGAACTGCGTGGCCGCCATTCCCTCGGCGAGTGCGGTCGAGCCGCGGACGTCGGCGAACAGCAGGGAGCACTCGATCTCCGCACCCCCGTTCTGGGCTTCGAGGATGCTGAAGCAGAAGTGGCAGTACCGGGGGTTCCGGTGCCATTGGCGCCGCCCGATGACGCGCATCCACGGCGTGAAGAGGCCCTCGAATGGAGCCGCGCAGAGCTTGCATCGGGTGCCGCCGGGAACGTGCTTCAGCCAGGCGCGAGAGCTTCGATAGCGCGGGTCCGTCCCCATCAGGATCCCGCGCCAGAACGCCTCTCGACCCGGGTCGCTCTGGGGGGCTTCCGGCACCTCGTCGGCCATGTTGGCGCGAGCATAGGCCTCCGTGCGCCGGTGGCGTAACGCTCCCGCAATGCCTCGTTCGAGATCGGGTCGTAGGGTTGCGCTCATGACGCGACGAATCCTCGTGACGACGTTCGTCACGCTCGACGGCGTGATGCAGGCGCCAGGCGGACCGCAGGAAGACGACAGCGGCGGGTTCCGCTACGGCGGCTGGTCGGCGACGTACTGGGACGACCAGATGGGCCAGGTCATGGGCGAGGTGATGGCTCACCCGTTCGACCTCCTGCTCGGTCGCCGGACCTACGAGATCTTCGCCGGGTTCTGGCCGAACGCCACGGACAACCCCGGCGCGAAACCCCTGAACGACGCCACGAAGTACGTCGCGTCACGGACCCTCCAGCAACTCGACTGGGGACCGGCGGTCCTTGTCCCGGACGCGGCCTCCGATATCGCCGAGCTCAAGCGCGGCGACGGCCCGGAGCTCCAGGTCCACGGCAGCGGCAACCTCATCCAGACCCTCCTCCGCGAAGGTCTCATCGACGAGCTCAAGGTCTGGACGTTTCCGGTCCTCGTCGGCGGGGGGAAGCGCCTCTTCGCCGAGGGCACGGGTCCGAGCGCCCTGCGCGTCATCGATCGCACCGCCTCGACGACCGGCGTCGTCATCACCACCTATCAGCCGGCCGGCGAGCTCGTCACCGGCTCATTGGCCTAAGGAGGACGACATGACCGCCACTGCCACCACGACGAACATGACGACGACGACCCTCGAGGTTCCCGGGGCGGTCCTCACGTACGACATCCGCCCGAACGCCGAGACGACCGAGCCGCCGCTGCTCCTCATCGGGTCGCCGATGGGCGCGAGCGGCTTCGGAACCCTGGCGAGCTACTTCACGGATCGCACGGTCGTGACGTATGACCCACGCGGCTCCGACCGGAGCAAGCGGACCGACGGGGCCCTCGACACGAAGGTCGAGGAACACGCCGACGACCTCCACCGGCTGATCGGCGCACTCGGGTCCGGTCCGGTCGACATCTTCGCGAGCAGCGGAGGCGCCACGAACGCCCTCGCCCTCGTCGAGCGGCACCCGGAGGACGTTCGGACCCTGGTCGCCCATGAGCCGCCGTCCGCGGCGAGCGTGCCGGATCGCGAGGCCGCGCTGGCGGCGATGCGGGACCTCAAGGACACGTATCTCAAGCGGGGCCATGGTCCCGCGATGGCCAAATTCATCACGCTCGTCAGCATCCGGGGTCCGATCCCGGACGACTGGACCGCCCGGCCGGACCCGGATCCGGCAATGTTCGGCATGTCGAGCGAGGACGACGGGCGCCGAGACGACCCGCTGCTCGGCCAGAACATGCCTGCCAATCCCTCATACGAGTTCGACTTCACCGCCCTCCGGCGAGGACGGACACGGATCGTCCTGGGAGCGAGCGCGGAAGGCGAAGGCACGCTCGCGCACCGCGGCGCCCTGGCCGTCGCGGAGGGGATCGGGACGAAGGCGGTCGAGTTCCCGGGCAGCCACGCCGGCTTCCTCGGCGACGAGTACGGCCCGGGTCAGGCCGGCCAGCCGGAAGCCTTCGCCGCGAAGCTTCGCGAGGTCCTCGCGGCCGACGCCTGAGGCGGGCTCAGCCCCGAGAGATCGATCGGGGCCTGGCCGATACCGTAGCGTCAGGCGCTCGCCCGGCGGATCGACGCCTCGAGGAGCTCCCAGTCGCCCGGGACGCCCTTCAGGCTGAACGTCCCGATCGGCCGGTAGGCGAAGCCCGTGCCCTGCGTCAGGTCCTGGACGGTGCGGGTGACGAGGACCTGGCCGGCGCCGGCCTGGGCGGCGACTCGCGCCGCGATGTGGACGCCGATGCCGCCGTAGCCAGCGTCGCGGCGCTGGATCTCGCCGGTGTGCACGCCGGCCCGAATCCGGAGATCGAGATCGGCCACGGCCTGCTGGAGCCCGAAGGCGCACTGGAGGGCCCGCGTCGGGGTCTCGAAGACGGCCATGATCCCGTCACCCGTGCTCTCGACGTAGGTGCCGAGCCAGCGGGCGACCTCTCGATGCGCGATCTCGTGGTGGCGATCGACGAGCTCGCGCCAGGCGCGGTCGCCCATGCTCGCCGCACGCGCGGTCGAATCGACGATGTCCGTGAACAGCACTGTGGCGAGGATCCGGTCGAGGTTCTGGGCCGCCTGGAACGCCCGGACCTGCTCGTCCGTCCAGCCGTACTCCTCCACGAACGGGCTGGTCCGCTCCTCCAGCTCTCGACGGTAGGTCAGCAGCACCACCCCGGAGCGGAAGGTCCGGGCCGCGACCAGACGCAGGTTGTGGGTCGCGATCCGGTCGGCGAAGAGGTGCTTGCCGCTCCCGAGCACGATCGGAAAGAGCACGAGCCGGAACTCGTCGATGAGGTCGTGGGCGAGGAGAGCGTTCGTGAGATCCGCGCTGCCGTACATGAGGAGGTCGCCCTCGCCGCGGGCCTTGAGTGCCTCGACCTCGGCGACGGCGTCGCCCGACAGGATCGTCGTGTTCGCCCAATCGGTCCGGTGCAGGGTCCGCGAGGCGACGTATTTCGGGATCGCCTCGAGGCGCTCCTTCAGCTCGCTTGCTGGAGCGGTCGGCCAGAAGGCGGCCCAGATCTGGTAGCTCTTCCGGCCGAGCAGAATGGCGCTGGCGTCGAGGATCTGCTGGAAGTTCCAGTCCTGGTTCTCCTCGTCCTGG
>Ga0070708_100004274_pt1 | contig 11226 bp, 8 predicted proteins | sample KBSK5503metaG_FD_65469 | JGI IMG/M metagenome (GOLD analysis project Ga0070708, IMG submission 65469) | Corn, switchgrass and miscanthus rhizosphere microbial communities from Kellogg Biological Station, Michigan, USA - KBS K5-50-3 metaG | ecosystem: Host-associated > Plants > Roots >...
ACGCGGCAGGTGGCAGCGCGACCTTGCTCGTCTCGACCCAAAGCGCGCGCCGGACCACCAGAAGAACGAACGCAATCAGCGCCAACCCTTTGGGGAAGGTCAGGGCCTTCATCACAAGGCCTCCTTTCGGAGTGATAGGGGAAGTTCACAAGGCTGCCACGCCGTCTGCCGTCTCGACGTGATACGTGTCACAGGCCAGCCGCGAAGCCAAAAAATCACGCACGTTGAATTATGGGCGACATTGGTGAATAATGGTGCCCCTCCCTTCCTCGGGGGCCCGCTTGCGACGGCTCCGAATCGGCGTCATTGATCTCGTCACCAAAGGCCCGACCCGCGCGCTGTATGCGCGCGTCATGAACCCCAACCTCGCGAGCATCATGCCCCAAGCCGTCGCGGTGTGGTGCGAGGCCGAGGGTCACGAGGTCACGCTCGTCTGCTATACCGGATTCGAGAATCTCGTCGCGGAGCTGCCGGACCCGGTGGACCTGGTCTTCATCGGGGCGTTCACCGAAGCCGCGCTCCTCGGGTATGCGATCAGCAACCTGTTTCGATCGCGGAGAGCGGTGACTGCCCTTGGGGGGCCCCACGCGCGCTGCTACCCGGAGGACGCGCTGCGGTACTTCGACTACGTCGTGGGCTTCACCGACCAGGTCGTGATCCGCGAGGTGCTGCGCGACTGCTCGCCCCACCGGCCGATCGGCGTGCACCTCGCGGCCGCGCGCCAACCCGCCCATCTCCCCGGCGTTCGCGAGCGCTGGAAGTTCATCGAGCCCACGCTTCGAAAAGCGCCTCTAATCAAGATGGTGCCGATGCTCGGCAGTCTCGGGTGTCCCTACACGTGCAGCTTCTGCATCGACTCGGTCGTGCCGTATCAGCCGCTCGATTTTGCCGTGCTGAAAGACGACCTCCGGTTTCTGGTCCGGACGGTGCCACGGCCGCGCGTCGCCTGGCACGATCCGAACTTCGGGGTCCGTTTCGACGATTACCTCGACGCGATCGAGGAGGCCGTGCCTCCGAACGGCATCGACTTCATCGCGGAGAGCAGTCTATCCCTGCTCTCGGAGCCGCACCTGAAGCGGCTCCAGCGCAACGGCTTCAAGGCCCTATTGCCGGGCGTCGAATCGTGGTACGACCTCGGCAACAAGTCCAAGACCGGCCAGCTGAAGGGGATGGACAAGGTCCGTCAAGTCTCCGACCATGTCAACACGATCCTGCGGCACATCCCTTACGTGCAGACCAACTTCGTGCTCGGGCTCGACGCGGACGCCGGGCCGGAGCCATTCGAGCTGACCAAACGATTCGTGGATCTCACTCCGGGGGCGTTCCCCGGCTATTCGCTGCTCTCGGCGTTCGGACGGGCGGCGCCGCTGAACCTCCAGTACCAGCGCGCCGATCGCGTGCTCCCCTTCCCGTTCCACTTTCTGGACAACAACCACGCCATGAACATCAAGCCGAAGAACTACGCGTGGCGTGACTTCTACGATCACCTGATCGGCCTGACCAGGTACACGTTCTCCTGGCGCGCGATTGTCAACCGCTTCAGGGCCACGAGGACGGTCATCCCGCGGTGGATGAACGTGGTCCGGGCCGTATCGTCGGAAGGGTTCGGCAGGCTCAAGTACTACACGGAGGTGCGGCGCCGGCTCGACGCGGATGTGCAGTTGCGGCGGTATTTCGAGCAGGAGACGAGCGAGCTTCCGGCTTTCTATCTCGACCAGGTGCGAAACGACCTCGGGCCCCTGTGGAGCTGGCTACCGGCGGGCGCGGTCTACCACGACCCCCACGCCTATCTCAAGTCGGAACCGGCCCAGCAGCCGACACCCGCGACCGGCGCCGCCGCGACCGGGGTCCCGCATCAAGTTGCCACGGTGGCGCTGGCGCGGCTCACTGCTGCACCGGCAGCCCGCTCGGCACCGCCGCCGGAGTGAGCGAGCGCAGGTCTCGCGCCGACGGGTCCGTCAGCGACTCGAGGAACGCCACCACGTCGCGTTGCTCGTCGTTCGAGAGGCCGAGCGGCTGACGCAGCCGGAAGTCCAGCGTCGCAAGCACCGCGCTGATCGTCGCCTCGTCGCCGTGATACAGGCTGCGGAGCGCCGGGGCGAGCTGCGACACGTCGAACCCCCGCAAGGCGACCGGCACGTCGTTGTAATGACGCACCACGGCCGCGAGCGTGGGATAGGCGCCGTCGTGGAAGTACGGAGCCGTGAGCTCGACGTTGCGCAGCGGGGCCACCCGGAACGTGAACCGACCGATCTCGTTGTTGACCACGTCGCCGTGGCCGAAGTCCAGCGGCGCACCCGCTCCCCTCCCGGGCCCAAGCTGGGGTGCCCCGTTGTTCGCGAACTGTCCCCCGCCGAGCAACGGGCCGTTGTGGCAACTCGAGCACCGAGCCTTGCCGAAGAACAGCACTGCGCCCCGCTTCTGCTCCAGCGTCAACCCGGCATCGTCGCGGTTCAAGTAGCGGTCGAACGGCGAGTCGGTCTTCGTCAACGGCTGCATCTCGAACGCGGCAATCGCCGTGGCCGCGTGCTGGAAGCCGAGCCGGCTGGTCGGCATGTCCGGGAAGGCGGCGTTGAACATCGTCACGTATTCCGGTATGGCCAACACCCGTCGCATCGCCGCCTGCCAGATCTCCACGAACTGGCTGTCGCCGAATTGGGCCAGCTCGTTCGGGTTGCCGAACACGTCACGGTCGCCCCGCTCGCCGCGCATCTCGCGACGGTCTACCACAGGGAACATCGCCTGGGCGGCGAGAATGTTGGGCAGGTCGGGTGGGAGGGCGGATCCCGCCGGCGTGGTGAACGGTCCCGACTGGAAGCCGGAGATGCGGCCGTCCCAGAACAGGTAGAACAAGCCGAGCCCCGCGTTGACGAGCGACGGCGCGTTGCGGGGGACGAATTGCCGCCCCGGCCCGAGGGTGCGGGACTGGCCGAGCCCGGTCCCACCAGTCCCAACGGCCAGCGACAGGCCGTCGGCGGCGTGCTCCGACGGCTGATGGCAGGTCGCACAGGAGATATCCCGGTTGCCGCTGAGGATCTTGTCGAACATCAGCGTCCGGCCGAGCGCGACCAGTGCCGAATTCTGGGCCGGCAGCGGCCCGATCGGGATCACGCCCCAACGCGCCAGGTCCTGTCGCAGCGCCGCGTCGATCGAGGTCGGCTCGGCGGGCGAACTGCTCCGGTCGCATCCCGCCGCGAGCGCGACCAGGCCGACTGAGATCGTGGAGAGTGTGCGTATCATCCGCGCCTCCTCGGTCCGGCTCAGCGAATTGGGAGAGACAGCGAGACCTGATGCGTGACGACACTGACCGCGTCCAGGGTGAGCGGACCGCTCGGCGCCACGAGGAGGCTGCCCGCCCGCACGGCGCTCGCGTCCAGCGCCCACCCGTTGGCCCGTGTCCCCACCCCCGGCCGCCCCGTCCCCTTCGTGACGCGCCCGCTGTAGCGGAGCTCTAGCTCCGGGAAACGGACACTGAGCCCCCACGTCGGCGTCCACTCCACCCACGACTCTACCTGGTTCCGTCCTGAGACCTGAACCCGGTCGTACTGGTCGAGCCGGTAATGGATGGAGCGCGCCGCCAGGCCGAGCTGCAGGAGGGCCGCCGGCGCTCGACTGCCGACCGTGAGCGCGCGACTGATGCCCATCCGGAAGATCGCGTCCGAGAAGCGGAAATGGTTCTCTACGGTCTTGCCCCCCGCCGGGATCGTGTCACCGAGCGCCGTCTCTGTCGGCGCTACGGCCTCGGCCCACGTCTCGCTCCAGATCGGCTCGTAAATCGCATCGATGCCGAACGTCGCGGGCCCGTTCGTCCGCGAGAACCCGATCCCCAGGTTGTACGCATGCGAGCGCCCCGGATCGCGCGGAATGTTCATGATCTCGTAGTTGGGGATCTTGGGATGGGACATGAGATTGCCGGTCGCGAGCCAGCCGACGCGCCATCCGGACGCCCCGAGCGGGCGCTCGTACTGGAGGTGCAGCCCCCACGTGTTGGTGCGGTCGAGCTCGTGCTCCACCCGGGCGCGCTGCAATACTCGTTGCGTGCCCGGATCCCAGAACGAGTCGAGGTAGGTCACATCGTCCGTCATGCCGAACCGGTCGTGCAGCGCGACGGCCTCGAGCGCGCGGTCTCCCGCCCACTCTTTCAGCATGCCGACCCGGAAGTCGGCCGCGTGGCCGAGCTGACGGAGGGCTTGGCTGCCGGGGTACAGCAGGTCGACGCCGTCAACCGCCGTGAGCCTGGACCAGGAGACGCTGCCCGCGAGCGAGAGTCTGGGCTCGGCCAGGACCTTGCCCAGCATCGCGAACGCGTAGGCGTTGCCATGCGAACCCTGGTCCGGACCGGGGTCGGGCACGTCTGGGAGGATCGAGGCGCGGGCCTGGGCAACAAACGGCACGGCGACCCCAACGGGCGGCCGGCCTGGATCGACTTCCTGAAGCGCGAGGGAGAGGCCTCCGTACCAACTGCCGGCCTGCGTGACCGCGGCGAGAGGCAGGGTCCGTCCCCCTCCCGCCCCGTTCGAGACGCCGTAGAAGGTGGGGGAGCCGAAGAAGCGCGGCGCGGCCGCGAGCCGCGCTCCTTTCGCCGGGTTACGGAAGGGATCGAGCAGCGTGTCGGGCACTGCGATCGACACGCCACCCATCGCCAGATTGTGGGATGGGAAGATCTCGAACTGATCCCCTTGAGCGATTGGGACCGTCTTGATCGAGATGAGTTGCGCCGACGCCGTTTCGGCCCACGCCGCGAGTAGACCGGAGAGGCAGACGGCACGGACGCCGGAGGTCGTCATACGGCACCTCGCTAGGAAGGAGGCGTGGAAGGGAGACGCCAGGGTCGTCATAACGACACCTCGGTGCGAACCGCTGTGTGTAGACGTATACCGGGCGACCCGTGTCCCGCGTCACAACTGCCCGCGCCGCGCCGGGCGTGATGCGTGTCACGCGCATACCGGTCGCCTGCGGCGGAGCCACTGAAGCGGGGGGGGCCTGGGCCCCACCCGATGGTGGGTAGACGCCGGGCCCGGAGCCCCATTACACTTCCCCCATGAATGAGACTGGGACCTAGCTCGTCATCTCGGCTCAGGCCTATCGCGGACGCCCCCACACTCCCGTTGCCGAGCGTGGGGGCGTTGCATGTGCAGATGGGGACGCAACTTAGCCGGCAGCCCGGAACCTCGGCCCTCCGCAGGGCGTTCGCCGACGGGGTGGGAGGCCGGGTCACGGCCGGAATCACGGAGTGAGATCACGCGACATGACCGACAAGTCTGTCAAACGCTATCTGTTCGCGAGCGACTTCGACCAGACGCTCACGTTCAACGACTCGGGTTACGTGCTGAGCGAGATTCTCGGGATCGCGACCGAGGAATTCGAACGCAAGGCGGCCGGCATGGCGAAACTCAACCTCGTCCAGCAGGGGGCGGAGTTGGCGTACCTCCTGCTCCACGATCCCGAATTTCGCAGCCGGGTTCGCCAGGAGCATCTCTATGAGGTCGGTAAGCGTCTCCGGCTCAAGGAGGGCATCCAACTGCTGTACGAGATTCTCGACCACGGAATCGACGGCTATCGGTTCGACTTCTATATCCTATCCGCTTCGCCGGTCGAGGTGATACGATCGGCCCTGGAAGGGATCGTGCCCGCCGACCACATCTTCGGAACGGAGTTCCGCTTCAACGGCTCCGGCGAGATCGAGACGATCGTGCGGGCCACGGCCGGATACGGAAAGGTCGCCGTCTTGGACGAGCTCCAGACGGCTCTGCAGGTGGGGCCGGACCACATCATCTATGTCGGTGACGGGAGCTCGGACATCCACGTCATGCTTCACGTGAATGCGCGCGACGGGTTTACGATCGCGGTCTCGGAGAGCAAGCACATCGCACAGATCGCGACACGAACCGTGCTCGGGGCCAATGTGCTCGCCGTGCTGGCGCCCATCCTGGAGAGGATCGTCGGCTGGGAGCGGCCGCGCATTCGCAAGTTCTTCGAGTCGTACGGCTTCCTGATCCAGGGGTGGGACCGGGTGCGGACCGACTGGCTGACGCTGGGGTCCGCCACGACGGTGTAGTGGGAATCAGGAAACGCGCGCAGCGTCGAGCAGCTGCCGCACCTTGCGAGCGAGGGCGTCGAGCGTGAACGGCTTGTCGAGGTAAGCCGATCCCGGCGGGAGCGCCCCTTGTTGCGCCAACACGCGCTCCGTATACCCCGACATGTAGAGCACCCGAATGTGCGGGCGGACGAGGGCCAGCTGCCTGGCCAGCTCCGGCCCAGTCATTCCGGGCATCACGACATCCGTGATGAGCATGGCGATCGGCCTCTGCTCGCGCTCGCTCAGCTGCAGCGCCCCGGCCCCGGTGGCCGCTTCAAGCACCCGATAGCCTCGCTTGACCAGCGCGATGCGGGCAAGCCGGCGAACGACTTCCTCGTCCTCGACCAGCAGCAAGGTCTCGCTCCCGCGCGCCTGCTCGGCAGGAGACGGCCGCACGGCAAGCGCGACCGGCTGCTCGTCCACCCGGGGCAGATAGATCTTGAAGCTCGCTCCCGTGCCGGGCTCGCTGTAGACCCACACGTAACCACCGGACTGCCGCACGATTCCGTATACCGTCGCGAGACCGAGGCCGGTCCCCTTCCCCACTTCCTTGGTCGTGAAGAACGGCTCGAAGACACGCGCCTTGGTCTCCTCCGTCATCCCCGCGCCCGTGTCGCTCACCGCGAGCATCACGTAGGCCCCCGGCTTGACCGGCTCGTGGGCCGACGCGGACCCGGCGTCCAGCTCAACGTTCTTCGTCTCGATCGTCAGCTTCCCGCCCCTGGGCATGGCGTCCCGGGCGTTCACCACGAGGTTCAGGATGACCTGCTCGAGCTGCCCGGGGTCCGCCCGCACCGCGGCCAGGCCCTCAGCCGGAATCGTGCGTAGCTCGATGTCCTCGCCGATCAGGCGGCGCAGCATCTTCTCCGCGTCGGCCACAAGCGCATTCATATTCACGACCTGTGGCTCGAGCGTCTGGCGGCGACTGAAGGCCAGGAGTTGCCTCGTGAGGGCGGTGGCGCGCTCGGCGGCCTTGAGCATCTCCTCGACGTCCTCGCGCGACGGGTCGCCGGCGCGCAGTTCTCCGAGGACGAGCTCCCCGTGGCCCGTGATCGCGGTGAGGAGATTGTTGAAGTCATGGGCCACGCCGCCCGCGAGCCGCCCGATGGCCTCCATTTTTTGCGACTCGATCAGCTGGTCCTGGGTCCGCCGCAGCTCCGTCACGTCTTCCGCGATTCCTACCGTGCGCACCACCTTGCCCGACGTGTCTCGCACGGGCGAAACCCGGCTCCGGATCCAGCGCACCGATCCGTCCGAGCGGACCACTCGGAAGACCTCCCTGCCGACCGCGGGGCCCGCGGTAGCCAGGGTGGCCGCCAGCAGGCGTTTGCGGTCTTCGGGGTGAACCGGTTCAAGCCACTGGAGCGGCTCGGCGTAGGCATGAGCGCGGGTGCGTTCGAAGACCTCCTCGTACGCGGGACTCAAGTACAGGGCCCGGCCGGTCTCGGGGTCGGCCACGAAAAAGACCTCCCGCACGTTCTCGGCAAGCTCGCGGAATCGCTGTTCGCTCTCCCGCAGCGCGTCCTCCACCCGGTGCCGCTCGATGGCGTACCGGATCGAGTGGTACAACAGGCGCCCGTCCACCTGTCCCTTGACGAGATAGTCCTGCGCGCCCTCGCGCAGAGCCTTCACCGCCAGGTCTTCGTCGTGAAGCCCCGTCAGCACCACAATGGGGGCGTCGGGCGCCTCGGCGCGCGCCCGCGTGAAGGTCACCAGGCCTTCGCTGTCCGGGAGCCCGAGGTCCAGGAGAATCGCGCTGAAGCCCTGTTGCTTGAGGTAGCCGATGGCCTGGCGCAGGCGCTCGGCGTGGGTCAGTGCGATCGGCTCCCCGGCCTCGCGCAGCATCTCCTTCACCAGCCGCGCGTCGGCCAGGTTGTCTTCGACGAGCAGGACCCTGAGGGGCTGGGCTTCCTCTTTCACACCCGAGACAGTTTCACGGTCTCAAGCCAGAACTGCTCGATGGATTTCACCACCTGGAGAAACCGCTCCAGATCCACGGGCTTGGTCACGTACGCGTTGGCACTCAGCCGGTAGGTTCGCAGCACGTCCTGCTCGGCCTGCGAGGTCGTGAGGATCACGACCGGAATATGCCTGAGCGCATCGTCGCTCTTGATCTCCTCCAGGACCTCGCGCCCGTCCTTTTTGGGGAGATTGAGATCGAGCAGGATCAAGTCGACCCGCGGGGCGTGGGCGTGCTTCCCCTGCCTCCGCAGGAACGCCAGCGCCTCCACGCCATCGGCCGCCACGTGCAGGTGGTTCGGGACCTTGGCGTCCTTCAGGGCTTCGACGGTCAGGCGCACGTCGGGCGGGTTGTCCTCTACGAGCAGGATCTCGATCGGGGCGACGGCTGTGGGCATACTCAAGCCTCCGGAGCGGCGGCAAGCGTGAAGGAGAAGGTCGTGCCCCGACCCTCCTCCGACTCGACCCAGATCCGGCCCCCGTGGCGTTCGACGATCTTCTTGCACACCGCGAGTCCGATGCCGGTGCCGGGATACTCGTCGCGGCCGTGGAGGCGCTGGAAGATCACGAAGATGCGCTCGAAGTATTGAGGAGCGATGCCGATCCCGTTGTCCCGCACACGGAACACCCATTGCGTCCCATCGCGCTCTGCGCCGATGTGCACGCGCGGGGGCTCGGCGCCCCGAAACTTGAGCGCGTTCCCGACGAGGTTGGTGAACAGCTGCCCGAGCTGCACCGGGTCGGCCAGGACCTTGGGGAGCGGATCGCGCGCGAGCGTCGCCCCCTCCCCGGCAGCGGCCTTGAGGTTTTCGAGCGCGGCGTCGAGGGCGGCGTTCGCGTCGGTCGGAACCAGCGCACCGGCGCGGGTGCCCACGCGCGAGAAGGCGAGCAGGTCCTCGATGAGCCGCTGCATGCGCGTCGCCCCCTGCACCGCGAACTCGATGAATTCCCCTGCGTCGGCATCGAGCTTGTCGCGATACCGGCGGGCGAGGAGCTGGACGTAGCTGGCGACGGTCCGGAGCGGCTCCTGGAGATCGTGCGAGGCCACGTACGCGAACCGCTCGAGCTCCTCGTTCGAGCGGCGGAGCTCCTCTTCGGCGCGCTTGCGGGCGCTGATATCGACCACAGAGGCGAGCACGAACAGCCCCTCGTCCGTCTCGATCGGGTTCAGGCCGATCTCGACCGGGATCTCGGTGCCGTCGCTGCGCCGGCCGAACAGGTCCCGCCCAGCCCCCATCGCGCGGGCCTGCGGATCGACGAAATACGTGGTCCGAAACTCCGGGTGGCGCTCGCGGAAGCGGGTGGGGACGAGCCGCTCGATGGGCTGCCCGAGCAGCGCCTCCCGGGCATACCCAAACAGCCGCTCGGTCTCGCGGTTGACGAGCACGATCCTGCCGCCCCGATCGATCATCACCATCCCGTTGGGCGACGACTCCACCGCCACGCGGAAGCGCGCCTCTGCCCGCTTGCGGGCGCTGATGTCGACTACGGAGGCGAGCACAAACAGCCCTTCGTCGGTCTCGATCGGGTTCAGTCCGATCTCGACCGGGATCTGGCTGCCGTCCTTGCGGCGGCCGAACAGGTCCCGCCCCGCCCCCATCGCGCGGGTCTGCGGCTTTGCGAAGTACGCGGCCCGGAACTCCGGATGGCGCTCGTGGAAGCGGTCGGGGACGAGCCGCTCGATAGGCTGCCCGAGCAGCTCCTCCCTGGTATAGCCGAACAGCCGCTCGGTCTCGCGGTTGACGAGCACGATCCTTCCCCTCCCATCAATCATCACGACGCCGTTGGGCACCGATTCCACGATCGCGCGGAAGCGCGCCTCGCCCGAGGGCAAGGCGGCTTCGAGAGAGGAGCGCCGACCAGAGCTCGACGCCTCCGCACGCTTACGGGCCATAGACCCCGGGTCAGAGGGGGCTCGGCGACCGCTGACGGCAGCCGCCTTCGCGATAACGAGGACGTCTATCTATATGAGACCCGAGCCCCGACCGACAAGGGGGCGGCACGGATTCCGCCAGCCGCTCGCGGTGATTGCCATCACCGCCGGCAGCGTGCCGAAGGGGGGTGGCTCGCCTCGTAAGCAGTCAGGAACGGCAACGGGAAGCGATCGCGGGCGCGCCGCTCTGCAGCGCGCCTTTGGGGGATTGATCGCGCCCCCCCACCGGGTGGCTCGGTAGGAACTGGTCGCTCGCATGCGGTGCCAGCGGCCGCGAGCGCTGCGAACAGCGCGAGGGTCTTCAGGCTGGACGGGACGCTTCGGATGCGGCAGCGGTGTGACAACATGACACTTTCTCTCCTTTCACCCGCACGCTGTTCTGTAGCCCAGACGCGCAGTCGGGGCATGGCAGGGTGTCCCCAACCCCGCTTGACATCCCGGGGCAGAGACATGATCGTTGATTATTGTTCAGCAATGAATCACATTTCGACTAGCAGGACTGGATGGAGGAACTTATGGACACGGCACTTCTCATCGGTCGGCTGTTCTTCGGCCTGGGCATCGCCGCGCACGGCGCTCAGAAGCTGTTCGGGTGGTTCGGCGGCTACGGTCTCGCCGGCACCGGCGGGTTCTTCGAGCAGCTGGGCTTTCGTCCCGGCCGTCTCTTCGCCGCCGCCGCGGGGCTCGGTGAAACGGTGGGCGGCGCGCTGGTGGTCCTCGGGCTCCTGGGGCCCATCGGGCCGGCGCTCGTCCTGCTCGTGACGCTGGTCGCGACGATCGTGGTTCACTTGAAGAATGGCTTCTTCGTGACGAAGAACGGCGTCGAGCTCCCCATGCTGTACGCCATGGGCGCGTTGGTGCTCGCGTTTACGGGGCCCGGCCGGTACGCCCTGGATCGAGCGCTGGGGCTGACCTGGCTCGAAACCGAGCGCGCCGCGGTGATCGCGGTTGGGATCGCGATTCTGGGCGCGTTGCTGAACGTCATGGCTCGCCGCGCGCCGCCGCAGGCACAGGCCTCGGCGAAGGCAGCCTAAAGACTACCGCTGCCGACCGCCGAGCGCTGCCTGGAGCTGGCGCAGCACGTCGCCCAACCGGGAAAGCTGCTCTCCGTAGCGCGCCCAATCACCGGCGCGCTGCGCCTCGACGGCCCGCTGATATAACTCGGCCGCCTGGCGGGCGAGATCGGCGGCACGCCCTTCGCCGGGACGGGCGACCGCGCCCGGCGCAGCCGCGACCCTGGAAGGCTCGGTCGCGC
>Ga0070708_100004276_pt1 | contig 11225 bp, 11 predicted proteins | sample KBSK5503metaG_FD_65469 | JGI IMG/M metagenome (GOLD analysis project Ga0070708, IMG submission 65469) | Corn, switchgrass and miscanthus rhizosphere microbial communities from Kellogg Biological Station, Michigan, USA - KBS K5-50-3 metaG | ecosystem: Host-associated > Plants > Roots >...
ATCTCGTCTTTGCCGGTGAAGTGGGAGTACACCGAGCCGGCGGACAGGCCGGCCTCGGCGAAGATGTCGGCCATCGTGGTGGCCTGGAAGCCGTTGCGGGTGAAGCAGCGCTGGGCCGCGGCGAGGATCTGCTGGCGGCGGGCGTCGCGGGTGCGCGGGGTGAGGCGGGGCATGCCCCATCTTAAACGAAATGAAAGTTCTGTTTGACACGGCTGCGGGGAGGGGGCACACTCGGGAGTCAAGCAGAACGATCGTTTCGTTTGGAGGTGTGATGGCATGAGCGACAACAGCGTCACCGTGGGCGACGCCGAGATCAGCCACCTGTACGACCTGGTGGCCGACTTCCCCTTCCCGAGGACCCTGGACCAGGCCTTCCCGACCGTGCCAGCCGAGGCGTGGGAGCCCTACCGCCGCCAGTACCCCAGCCTGTTCGGCTCGGGCAACGTCCCCCGCTTCCACGTCGGCTGCTACCTCATCCGCTCGCCGGGGCGGACGATCCTGGCAGACACCGGCGTCGGCCCCGCACGCCTGGGCATGGCAAAACTCTTCGGGACAGGCGGCCACCTGCCGGACCGGCTCCGCTCGGCCGGCGTGTCCCCGGAGGACATCGACACCGTGATGTTCACCCACCTGCACCCGGACCACGTCGGCTGGAACCTCCAGCAAGACGGCGGCCACTACCGCCCGACCTTCCCGCGCGCCCGTTATGTGGCCCACCGGGCCGACTGGGACACCGTCCGGCGAGCCGAGGTCCAGCAGAAGCTGGCGGCCATCGCCCCCGGCTACGTCGGACAGACCCTGACGCCGCTCGAGTCTCTGGGGGTCCTCGACCTGGCCGACGGCGACCGCATCCTCAGCCAGGAGGTGACCGCCCTGCACACGCCGGGCCACACGCCGGGCAGCATGAGCCTGCTCGTCGCATCCAGGGGCGAGCGGGCGATCCTCGTCGGGGACGCGATCGGGCACCCGGCCCAGGTCGAGCACCCGGACTGGGGCGTGGTCGACGACATGGACGGCCCGCAGGCCGAGAAGACCCGCCGCCAGCTCCTGGACCGGATCGAGGCGGAGGGCCTGGTGCTCTCGGCCAGCCACTTCCCCGAGCCGTTCTTCGGGCGCGTGGTGCGCCTGCAGGGCCGCCGCTCCTGGCAGGCACTAGCCGCGCCGGCAGCAGCAGGACCAGGTGCGGGCCGGACGCCCGGACGGTCCTGACCACCGCCGCCGGCCGTCACAGCCCACTTCCCCGCCATTATCGGCCGCCATGAGCAGACAAAGCGAGCCACCGCGCATGATCTCCGGTTCACCGGACTGCGCCGCGCGCGGCACCGCGCCGCCGGCGGCTGGGTCCGGGGTGCCCGGGCAGATGGTGACGCCGCGGGGTGCCGCCTGCGGCCCGACCGCCGGCGCCGTGGCCGACCGGGGGCCCGTCACGGAGGTCATCAGCCGGCGGGCAAAGCCCGGCACGCAGAACGATGCCGCGGACCGGGCCACGGGCACCTCCCCGGAGCCGATCCGCCGGCACGACAAGGCCCGCGACATCGCCGACGCACCTGTGGCGGCGCAGCGGCGAACGGCGCTGGAGGCCTGGTTCTGCGTTCCCGGCCACGCCGCACAGACGATCAAACCGCCACCTCGCTGGAAGCATTGGCTGGTCTCGCTGGTCGCGGCCTACCCCCTCGTGCTGTTGTTCCAGGCGTTCATCGCGCCCCAGATCAGACACTGGCCGCTCGAGGCGAAATCGGCGTTGCTGCCGCTGTGCGTCCTGACCCTGTTGACCTACGTGGTGATGCCGCCCGTCAGCCGGCTGCTGCGCGGCTGGCTCAACCCGTCCTCCCGGGCGCGACGGCGTGGGCGTTCCCGTCAGCACAGCTCCGGCACCGTCGCTGCTTCAGTCCGCCCTGGCCGTGATGGTCGCGGGCGAACGCCTGCCCGCTGCTGGCCGGGTCGGCCCCCCATCGCCGGCTGCCTCGCCGCCTCACCGCACCCCTCCCCCGGCAAGGGGCTCACCCGCCCCGTCCCCCCTGCCGCGGTCTTCGACCTGGCGCTGGAGAGCACCGGCGACAGCCAGTGGCCGGCCGAGCAGGCCCGGCGCCCCGGAGTTCCCGGGGTCAAAGTAGCTAACCCATCTCCGAAAGGCATCTAAGACCATGACATCACAGCCGGGACAACCCGTACCGGCCGCCGGCTCGCGGCTCCCGCTGCGATCGCGGCTGGGGGCGCTTACGCTGCTGCTGCTGTGCGCCGTTCAGCTCCTCGACGGCGTCGACGCGTCGATCGTCAACGTCGCACTGCCGTCGATCCAGCGCAGCTTGCACTTCTCCCAGCAGAACCTGCAGTGGGTGACCAGCGGCTACCTCCTCACCTTCGGGGGCTTTCTGCTGCTCGGCGGCCGCCTGGGCGACCTGCTCGGCCGCCGCCGCATGCTGCTGATCGGTGTGACCGTGTTCGCCCTGGCCTCGCTGACCGGCGGACTGGCCAGCACCCCGGGCCTGCTCGTCGCCGCCCGCCTCGTCCAGGGCACCGGCGCCGCGCTGATGGCGCCCGCAGCGCTGTCCACGCTCACGACCACCTTCCGCGAGGGCAAGGACCGCGCCACCGCGCTCGGGGCCTGGGGGGCCATCAGTGGAGCGGCCGGCGCGGCCGGCGTGTTCCTCGGCGGCCTGCTCGCCCAGGACGCCGGGTGGCGGTGGGTCTTCTTCATCAATCCCCCGGTCTGTGTCCTGGTGGCCGCCGGCGCGCTGACCCTGCTCGCGGATGACCGGCAGGCCCAGAACCGGGCCCCGTCGTTCGACACCCAGGGCGCGGCGCTGATCACGGGGGGCATGCTGCTGCTGGTGTACTCACTGGTCCGCGCGCCGGCGGCGGGCTGGGGCTCGGCCCAGACCATCCTGGGGCTGGCCGGATCGGCCGTCCTGGCCGCCGCGTTCGCCGTCAACGAGCGGCGCAGCCGCAACCCCCTGATCCCGTTCGCCATCGTGCGGGTGAAGGGACTGGTGGCCGCGGATGTGACCCAGCTGATCGCCTTCGCCGGGTTCCTGTCGATGTTCTTCTTCGTCACCCTGTACATGCAGGAGGTCCTGCACTACACGCCCCTGCGGGCCGGTGCCGCCTACCTCCCCATCACGGCCGGCATCGCCGCCGGCGGAGGCATCGCCTCCCAGCTGATCACCCGCATCGGCTCCCGCCCCGTGGTCGTGGCCGGGTCCCTGATCGCGGCGGCCGGGACCTGGTACCTGTCCCGCCTGCCGCTGCACGGCTCCTACGTCACCGACCTGCTCCCCGGGTTCCTGGTCATGTCGCTCGGCGCGGGCCTGGCATTCGTCTCGATCACCGCCGCCGCCAACGCCGGCGTCCCCGGGGACAAGGCGGGCCTGGCGGCCGGGCTGCTCAACGCCTCCCAGCAGGCCGGCAGCGCGCTCGGCCTGGCCATCTTGTCCGTCCTGGCGATCACCCGCACCAGCGACCTGATCGCGGCCGGGGCATCCCCCGTCGTCGCGCTGGACGCCGGGTACCATCGGGCCCTCCTGGCCGGCAGCGTGTTCATGGCAGCCGCCGCCCTCATCGCCCTGCGGATCAGCAACACTCGCGCCGCGGCGCCGGTGGCCCTGGTGAACACCGAGGCCCCTCCCCAGCCGGCTCCCCCACGGATCCGCTCATCCCGCACCCCGGTCTGGCAAGAAGCTCGGGAAGCCGCACGGCGTGACGGAGCACACCGGCGAGTGCGCCACCACCGATCCGCGGCCCGGCAGCCGCGGTGATCTGAAGAAAGGAACATGTCATGAACACGCCACTAATCCGCCGTCCGGAAGGCAACGGCGCATCCCTCCAGGTCGTCCCGGCCGCGGGCCGGTACCGGCTTGACCCCAGCCACACCGTGGTCGCCTTCCGCACCCGGCACCTGTTCGGGCTGGGTGCGGTGTCGGGAACGATGGCCGCCACCGGCGGCGAGATCACCATCGACCCAGCGGTACCGCAGGCATCGGTGACCGCGACCATCAGCGCGGCGTCTGTCCGCACCGGCAACCGCGCCCGCGACCGTGACGCCCGCGCGCGGTTCCTGCACGCCGGCCAGTACCCGGACATCACCTTCCAGGCCGGAACCCTCAGCCGCGCCGAGGACGGCTGGGTGCTGGCCGGTGAACTGGAGGTACGCGGGGTGAGCAGGCCGGTGACCCTGGCGATCGAGTCGGTGGAGGCGGCTGGCGCGGGATTCCGGGCCCAGGCCGCCGCCCGTATCGACCGGTATGCCTTCGGGGTGACAGCGGCGAAAGGAATGGCGGCCCGGTACCTGGATATCAGCCTGACCGCCGTCGCCCTGCCCGCCCGCTGACCGCCCGGGGGTTGCGGGCCCTGACGGGGGCCAGGACCCGCACCCCGGGCCGCCGGGCGGCCCTTTACGTCCCGCGCGGGCACCCGCAGCAGATCGACAGCTCAGGAGCACGTCATGAGCGTTAGCTACCACCAGCAACACCAGCTTCACCGCATCGAGACCGGCCTGCTCCGGTCCGACCCCAGCTCACCGCGATGCTGGGCATATTCGGCAGGCTCTCGGCGGGCCAGGCCATGCCCGCCTGGGAGCAGGTACCCACCCGGCAGCACAGCATCCAGCAGGCGGCCGCACTGAGCGTGAAGGCGACCATCGTCGTGGCCGAAGCTCTCGTCCTGCTGCTCAGGGCGGTCCTCGCCCTGCTCGTCGTCGCCGCCGGCACGCGTCACGGCCGCCGCCTGCCGGCCCCGGGCCCGAGCGCACCCGCCGCGTTCGCGGAGCCGGCGGCCGCCCGGACCCGGCCGACCAGAACTGACCGCCGATGAGCCCCGTGGCTGACGACGACTCGTTCGGCACCGCCCTCCAGTTCGCGGCCAGGGTAGCGGCGTACTCCTGCCAGGCCTTCGGCACCCGCGCCTGTATGAACTCGTGGCCCGGACCGCCGTAGATACTGGCGCCATGAGCCTCGCCTGCTATCCGTTCAAGTTCTGCCAACGAATGGCGACGCAGGGCACTAGCGACCACGGACTCGGCCGCCGACACCACGAACGTTCAGGGACGATCCAGGCACCGTCCGGCCGGGAGAATACGCGACAGTTGAATGAGCGATCGTGCCAGTAAGTAAGTACCAAGCCCCGATGCGGGAGAGCCTGTGACAGGGATTTTTAGTTGGTCACTGAGGGTCGATTGTTGGCCACTGCAGGCCCTCGCGGGTCACGACGAAGACGTCGGCGGCTGTGACGGCCGTCGCTTCCCTGCGGTTTAGTGCCGCGACCGGAATCGTTTGCGTTGTCTGGCAGCACGAACCTGCGTCACCTCAAGAGGTCTCGCCAGCCGACTACGCCAGTGCGCTCGAGCGGCTGCATGCGGGCATGCGCGAGCTGGATGTCCCTGCGCCGCACTTCACGGACCGGGTCGAGCAGGCTCAGCAGCTCGTGGCGAGCCGCGACCGCACTCCGGCGCTCGCTGGCGCGGACCGGGAGCTCCTCGGCGGCACGCTGCGAGGCCTGAGGCGAGTGATCGGCGGCCGCGGCGGCGCCGAGCAGCTGCTGCACGGCGAGCCGCACCCGGGCAACGTGCTCGCCGCGAAGAGCGGGCTGCTGTTCATAGACCTCGAGACGTGCTGCCGCGGGCCCGTCGAATTCGACCTCGCCCATGCGCCCGAAGAAGTCAGCGAGCACTATCCGGGTGTCAATCAAGACTTGCTGCGCGAGTGCCGGATCCTCGTGCTGGCGATGATCACAACGTGGCGCTGGGATCGCGGCGACCAACTCCCAAACGGGCGCCAGCTGGGCACAGAGTGGCTCAGCCAGATCCGAGCGGCACTCGATCGATACCGACTGGACGTCCGCCGTTGACCGCGGAACAGAATCACATCCTGTGTAGCTGCGACGGCATGGCCGTGCTCCACCCAGACGACGTCAACTGATTGTAGTCATACGAGCCAGGTAGTGGCCCTCAGACAGGTCGACGACCGGCGGCTCGTCGAGCCCTTTGCTGGCGGCACCAGCGTCGAGCAGCTGCTCGACGACCCCGACGAGGGGACTATCGCAGTAGGGGAACCCCCAGCGCACACCCGGCTCCTGCGTGCACGGTCAGTCACGGCCAGGACCTGCGGTGTCGCAGATACCCAGTCCGGTGGAAATCTCAAATGCCGGGGGCTAACCGTACGCTCCCGGTCATGAGCGAGACCTTGATCGGCTACGCCCGCTGCTCCACCGACACCCAGGACCTCACCGCCCAGCGTGACCGCCTGCGCGAACTCGGCGTCGCCGAGAACCGCGTCTACCTCGACCACGGACTGACCGGCACTAACCGCAACCGCCCCGGCCTGGACCAGGCCCTGGCCGCCGTCCGCGCCGACGACACGCTCGTGGTGCCCAAACTCGACCGGCTCGCTCGCTCGGTACCCGACGCCCGCGCCATCGGCGACGACCTGGCCAGCCGCGGCATCAAACTCTCACTCGGCGGCCAGGTCTACGACCCGGCCAACCCGATGGGAAAGATGTTCTTCAACATCCTGGCCACCTTCGCCGAATTCGAGGTCGACCTGCTGCGGATGCGCACCCGCGAGGGCACGGCCATCGCCCGGGCCAAAGGCAAGCTGCGCGGCAAGCGGCGCGGAAGGTGGCCGCTGAGGCGATCGAAGAGGCCGCCTACCGCAAGAACGACCCGGCCGATCTGATCAACATCGCCCTGGAGCGGCTGGTGGAAGGTAGCTATGAGCTGCCCGCCTTCCGCACGCTCAACGACATGGCCGCCACGATCCGCGCGCGGGTCAACGAGGAGATCTTCGAGCTGGTGGCCGCCCGGCTCGGCCCGCCCGGGGCCGCGCGGCTGGGCCGCCTGCTGGTCACCGGCCCTGGGGGCAAGAGCGAGTTCTATCAGCTGACCCGGCCGGCGCGGCGGCCGTCGTGGTCGAAGTTCCGCAGCCAGCTGGAGCATCAGCGCCGGACCGAGGATCTCGGGGACGCCCGCGCGTGGTGGCAGGGAGTGGCTCCGTCGAAGATCGCCGATTTCGCCGGGGAGGCGGCTGCGGCCGACGCGGCGGTGATGAGCGACTACAGCCCCGCCAAGCGGATCGGGCTGGTGGCCGCGCTGGTGCTGCGTGCCCAAACCCAGGCCCGTGACGACACGGCGGAGATGTTCTGCCGGCGCGTGGCCACGCTGACCAAGCGCGCCCGCGAGGAGCTGGAGGCACTCAAGGCAGCGCACGAGCAGATCACCGAGCGGCTGGTGGCCGCCTACCGCTCGGTGCTCGAGCAGATCGACCCGGCCGGACAGGCCGCCGCCCGGGAACAGGCCGCCCTCGAGCAGGCCCGCGCCGCGGTGGAGCGGGCGGGCGGGTTCGCCGCTCAGTACCGCGATATCGATGCCGTCACCGCCCACCACGGGAACAACCACGTCCCGCTGGTGGCCCGGCACTTCCGCAAGGACCGGGCAGCGATGCTGGCCATGCTCGACGCGCTGTGCCTGGAGGCCACCAGCGCCGATACGAGCGTGCTCGACCTGCTCGAGCACGTTCGCGAGCATGCGGGCTTGACCCGCGACTACATCCCCGACCACATCGTGGTCTGCGACGAGGCGGGCACCCCGCTGCTGGATGAGCACGGCCACCCGCGGGCGAAGGTGTTCGGCACTTCGTTCGCCTCGAGAGATTGGAACATCGCGATCCGCGACCGCGAGCATCCGGGCATGTTCGTCCGCCGGCACCTGGAGGCCTGCGTGTTCACCTACCTGGCCGAGGAGCTGCGCACCGGCGACATCGCCGTGGCCGGGGCCGATTCATACGCCAGCTGGGCCGGCCAGCTGATCAGCCCCGCCCGGGCCGCCGAGCTGCTGCCCGGCTTCTGCGCCGAGGTGGGCCTGCCCGCCACGGCCGGTGAGTTCCGGGAGGCCCTGCAGGGCAAGCTCGCCGCCCAGTGCGCGGCGACCGATGCGGGCTACCCGGACAACGCCGATCTGGTAATCGATGACGAGGGCCGGCCCAGCCTGAAAACACACCGGGCATCCCGCCCCGCCGAGACCTCGCTGGCGCTGGAGGCCGCCCTGCGGGAGCGGATGCCCGAGCGGACCCTGCCGGGCATCCTGGCCCGCACCGCCCACTGGCTGGACTGGCACCACCGGTTCTCTCCGGCCTCCGGGTCGGACCCCAAGCTGGCCGATCTCCTGTTCCGGTACGTGCTCACCACGTTCTGCTACGGCACCAAACATGGGCCCGGCCCAGGCCGCCCGGCACATCCGCAGCATCACAGCACACGAACTCTCGGTGACCGCCCGCCGGCATGTCACCGTCGAGAAGCTCAACAAGGCCATCGCCGACGTGGTCGACGCCTTCACCGAGCTGGACCTGATCAAGGCCTGGGGCGACGGGTCGGTGGTGGCCGCCGACGGCACCCAGGTGGATACCTTCATCGACAACCTCCTGGCCGAGACCAGCATCCGCTACGGCGGCACCGGCGGCATCGGGTACTACTACATCTCCGGCACCTACATCGCCTTGTTCTCCAAGTTCATCCCGGTCGGAGTGTGGGAAGCGGTCTACCTCATCCAGGGCCTGCTGGAACAGCAGTCGAAGATGCGCCCCTCCAAGGTGCATACCGACACCCAGGGCCAGGCCCTGCCCGTCTATGCGCTCGCACACTTGTTCGGGTTCGACCTGATGCCGCGGGTGCGTAACTGGAAAGACCTGAACTTCTACCGGCCCGCCGCCGAGGTGCGCTACCGGCACATCGACGCGCTGTTCGGCGAACCCGGCCGCAACGTCATCGACTGGCAGCTGATCGAAGCCCGCTACGCCGACGTCATGCGGGTGGTGCTCTCCGTCCAAGGGGGCAAGATCTCCTCGGCCACCCTGCTGCGGCGGCTCTCGACCTACTCCCGGCGCAACAATATCTACCAGGCCTTCCGCGAGATCGGCCGCGCCATCCGGACCGTGCAGCTGCTGCGGTTCCTCTCCGACGCCCAGCTCAGAAGGCGCACCACCGCCGAGACCAACAAGGTCGAGTCCTACAACAACTTCTCCTCCTGGTGCCGGTTCGGCAACGCCGGGGTGATCGCAGCCAACGACCCCGCCGAGCGGGAGAAGATCCTGAAGTTCTCCACGCTGATGACCAATGCCGTCATCTTCCACACCACCGTGGACATGATGACCGTGATCCGCGAACTGATCGCCGAAGGCTGGCAGATCACCCCCGCCGACCTCGCCGTGCTCTCCCCGTACGTGACCGCCCGCATCCAGCGCTTCGGGGTCTATGCCACCGACGAGATCGCCCTGACCCCCGAACCCTTCAACGCCCACCTGGGCATCGACCTGGCCGCCGCATCCTGAGCTCGCCCGACCCGGCCCCCAGCTTCAGGAACCGCCCGTGGCGGGTATTGGGCTTATCTTGGCTGCACCCGCACTGCTACCGGATGCTCGGCGTCCACCGGGCGTTCGGCCTGGCGGTGCTCACCGCGACACGCACGGGCATCGCCCGCATCGTGGTGTTCGGCGATCCCGGTCTTGTCACCAGGTGGGGCTTCCCGCCCGTACCGTGATGCGCCCGGCCGCGGGCCGTGCTGGACTAGAGATCATGGATGTACTCGTTCTCGGCGGCACGGCGTGGCTGGGCCGCGAGGTGGCCCGGCAGGCGGTCGACCGCGGCCATGCGGTGACCTGCCTGGCCCGGGGCGAAAGCGGCGAGGTTGCGGCGGGCGCGGTCCTGGTCGCGGCGGACCGGCGTCAGGAGGGCGCCTACGACCAGGTGCGCGACCACGACTGGGACGCGGTGATAGAGATCTCCTGGCAGCCCGGCCTCGTCCGCGGTGCCCTGGCGGCCCTGGGCGAGCGGGCCGCGCACTGGACGTACGTCTCCTCGGTAAGCGCCTACGCCTCGCGCGCGGTCATCGGCGCCGACGAGTCCGAGCCGCTGCTCGCCCCGCACGACCGCGACGAGGCGGATCTCGAGCACTACGGCCGGGCGAAGGTGGCGTGCGAGCAGGCGTCGGCCGCGGTCACGGGGGGTCGGCTGCTGATCGCGCGCGCCGGGCTGATCGGCGGCTCCGGCGATCACACCGGGCGATCCGGCTACTGGGTGGCGCGGGCCGCGCGCGACCCGCTGGGCCCGATGATCGTGCCGGCCGCCCCGGACATGCCCACCCAGGTGGTCGACGTCCGCGACCTGGCCGCCTGGCTGCTGGACTGCGCCCAGGCCCGGACCACAGGAACCTATAACGCGGTCGGTCCCGTCGTCTCGTTCGGGAGCTGGATCGAGCAGGCCCGGGCGCTGGGCGGGCACACCGGGCCGGTCATCGAGGCGGACGCGGCCTGGCTGCTCGGCCAGGGCGTGGCCCAGTACATGGGCCCGGAATCGCTGCCGATGTGGGTGGCCGAACCCGGCTGGGAGGGTTTTTCCGCCCGCAGCGGCCGGGCCGCGCTGGCGGCCGGGCTGCGGCACAGGCCGCGGGCCGGACTGCAGGCCGACGTGCTGTCCTGGGAACGCGAACAGGGCCTGGACCGGCCGCGGCGGGCAGGACTGAGCGCCGGGCGCGAGCGCGAGCTGCTCGCCGCTCTCGGGCCGGCCTGAGCGGCGCGGGCCAGGATCGAGGCGTCCTTCGGGCCGCGGGCGCGCCCGCGCCGGCGCTGCGCGCCGCGATCCTCGACCGGTACCGGCAGGCGAGCTGACCTGCGGAATCCGTTACGAGCCGCGGTACAGGCCGGTGAGCAGCCCGACGGCTGCCGCGGTGGCCGGGTGCGCGTCGTCGCGCCACCACACGAGGCGGACCGGGACGGGCGGGGCGTCGCGCAGCGGCCGGTAGACGATCCCCGGCCGGGGATACTGCGTCACCGTGGACTCCGGCGTGAGGCCCACGTAGGGGCCGGTGGCGATCGCGGTGAGCCAGTCGTCGATATCGCCGGTGTACTCGATCCGCGGGCGGGCTCCGGGCGGCCACAGGTCCGGGGTGGTCGTGCCGGTGCGCCGGTCGATGACCAGGACACGCTCGCTGATCTCGGCCAGGCGCAGGGAACGTCGCGCGGCCCACGGATCGTCGGCGGCCATGGCGCAGTACCGGCGCTCGAGCCCGACGATGGCGTCGCGGAACCGGTGCTGATCGGGCTCGGTGCGGATGACGGCGACGTCGCAGGCGCCCTCGGCCAGGCCGGCCGTGCTGGAGTTGGTCCTGATCAGCTGGAGTTCGATGTCGGGATGCTCCGCGGCCCAGCGGCGCTGGAAGGGCGTGGTGTGCCGGCCCATGGCCG
>Ga0070708_100004277_pt1 | contig 11223 bp, 6 predicted proteins | sample KBSK5503metaG_FD_65469 | JGI IMG/M metagenome (GOLD analysis project Ga0070708, IMG submission 65469) | Corn, switchgrass and miscanthus rhizosphere microbial communities from Kellogg Biological Station, Michigan, USA - KBS K5-50-3 metaG | ecosystem: Host-associated > Plants > Roots >...
GAAGCGCGATAAGAACTGGGCGTGGGTAGTCGAGCACCCCCGCCAATCGCGCCGCCCAAATTTGACCTACGTCGCGATGGCGTTCTGGGGGTCGCGCTTCTCTTCCTGGTCGCGGTCTGGTTCACTCTCTTCGGCTCGCAGAGTTGGATCAGCGTGCTTCGGTATTGCGCCGAGCACTTCGACTTCGGCATCTACACCCAGGCGATTGCGGGATTCTCGCTGCACGATCTGAATCCGTGGCTCTCCGCGCGCGGAGTCCACATCTTCAACGATCATTTCGATCCGATCCTGCTGGCCGCTCTGCTCTTCCGGCCCTTCTTTTCCCCTTCCATTTCTGCGCTCCTCACCGAGCACGGCTTCGTCCTCGCCTCGCTGGTGCCGCTCGTATGGCTCTGGATGAAGCGGGACATCGGAGGGCTCGAGGCCCTTACCCTCTCCGCATTGCTGTTGTTCAGCGCCGGAACGGTCGATGCCGTGGTTTATCCGGTACACCCGACGACGTGGACCCTGTTCCCGGCGATGCTCCTGGCCGCGGCGTGGGTCAGGCGTTCCGACCCCGTGCTGCTGGTCGCCCTGGCTCTCCTCTTCGCGTGCAAGGAGGAGCACGTCTTCTGCGGACCCTTCATCGCCTATGGTTTGTGGAGCACCGGGCGGACGCGGGCGGCGTGGGGTGCGCTGGTTCTGACCTTGCTCTGGGGCACCTTCGTCTTCGTCTTGCGACCCGTGCTTCTCGGCCCGTCCATTCCCTATCTCGAGCTGACGCTGCTGGCGGTACGCGATGACCCCCGCGCCGCGCTGATCGCCTCTGCGCGTGCGCCCGAGCTACGGCGCCTGGGAACGCTGCTTGTGCCCTTCATCCCGCTCGCCGTCTGGGCCGCTGTCGCCTACCGGCCCGTGGCCTGGGGAATCGCATTGGCAACCCTTCCTCTTCTGGCGTCGCGCTTTCTCGCCGTGAAGTGGGGATACCAATACGGACCCCCGCTCGTCGGACTGTGGGTGGCGGCGTTCGTTCCCGCGCTGGCGGTGGCGCGCCTTCCGCGCTGGGTGGCTCTATGCACCATCATTCTTCTCCTCACCTCGCTGGAGAACCCACTGCGCGGCGCGATCCATCGGTTGGACCCGTCCGCCCCTTCCGCCTGCTCCAAGAATCCGCAGCGATTGGAGGCAATCGATCGCGGCGTGAGCTATCTCCATCAACATCGAGACGATGCCGCTCTCGTCACCGGTACGTTCGTCGCCCCGCTGGCGGATCGGTCCGAAGTCTACGCCTTGGCCTACCCGCAACGACGGAGCGACTTGCACTACCGATACCTCTTCGTCGAGAAGCCTCCGTCTGGCTACGATTGGCCTCTCTCCTCGGCCGAGGTATCGAAAATGATCGATGGATTTCGTCAAAAGAAGAGCACGCGAATTCTATTCGAGACAAAATACATCCTGTTCGCGGAGGGAGACTTCTAGACTGTCTTCCAATTGCGTTGGGGCCGCATCGCGCCGCACCGCCCCGGTGACGGCGAAGGGATTCGTGGTCCGCCGCTGGCGACGCTCACCGCGCGCTCTGGTAGATCACCTTGCCGTCCCGGATCGCATAGCGCACCGCCGCAAACGCCCGGGCGTCGCGCGACGGGTCCCCGTCCAAGACGACCAGGTCCGCGGCAAGCCCCGGAGCAATCCGCCCGAGCCGTGCCGACTCTCCAAACTTCTCCGCCGGCGCGGTGGTGAGCGAGGCCAGGATCTGGCGGAACGTCATCCCCGCCTCGGCCATCAGGGCATACTCGTCGCTGGGGTCGTAGTCGTCCATGCCGCCGACGTCGGTGCCGAACAAGACGACGCCACCCAACGCGTGCCAGGCGCGCAATTGACCCACCGCGGTCTTCGCCGAGGCGTCGCCCAGGGAAGCGGGGTCGTGACGCAGCAGGTATTTCCACAGTTTCAGAGTCGGTATGAGCGCGACTTTCGCTTCTCGCATCGCGGTCGACACCGCCTCGTCCCAGGGGCCGGACTGGGGAGTCGTGTGCGCGATGATGTCCACGCCGCCTCCCACCGCCGCGAGCAGACCGCCTCGGCTGCTCGGGTGGGCGAAGACGAGCTTGTTGCGGCGATGGGCCTCGCCGACGGCCGCTCGAATGGCTTCGCCGGGCAGAGTGGGAAACGGCGGATACGAGGCGGCAGTGAAGACCTTCAAGCCATCCGTCCCGCCGTCGAGGACCTTCCTCGCCGCCTCCAGCGCCCCGGCGGCATCCGTCACCTCCAGCGGTGGGACCGGCATGAAGCCGAGGGCTCTAATCACCGCCTCCGGCGGCAACCAGCCCTTGCCGATCAGGATCTCGCCGGTGGAGCGGATTCTCGGACCTGGGATTTCGCCGGACTCGATGCGATCGCGGATCCGCCGCGTGTTCTCCCAGGCAGACCCGGTGTCGAACACGCTGGTGAAGCCGTAGCGGGTGAGCATCGATTGAAGCTGGCCGGCGAGCTCGGGCGCCGGGATGTTCGCCGCGTCCGCCCACTTCCGTTCAAAGAGGTGAATGTGGCTGTTCCAGAACCCGGCGAGGATGGTGAACCCGGAGCAATCCAGTGAAGGAATGCCCTTGGGAACCTTGACCGATCCGCGACCACCGACCGCGGCGATCTTGCCATCGCGGATAAACACGACGCCGTCTGTGATTGGCCTTTCCGCGGGGCCGGCGTAGATCGTCCCGCCTTTGAGAACGAGTGAGCCGTCTGACGCGGAGTCTGCCTGAACCGTCATCGACGGGCTCAAACCCCAGAGAAGAATCGCCATTCCCAGAGCGCGATGGCTGACGTCAAGCGGCATTCAGCCCTCCCGAGGGATTCAGGTGCCCTCTGCATGCGTCTTAGCCTCTCGACGGAACTTAACCCAACGCCTTTACCAGGCGAACCCAATCCGGAGGAGATTCAGGTTCAGATCCAATGCCAATCGATTCGTTCGAGCGTCGCTGTATTCAGTGATCAGCCCGCTGGCGAATCCATCTCGAGAACATTGATGACAGTACCCGACCGCCACCCCACCCACCACGGCGAGGTAGAGAGGGCCCCAGATGAACTGATAGCCCACGTCCAATCCGGCGCTGACGGTTGAGGTCACGAAGTGTCGATCGACATATGGACTAGGGAAGTCACGCGGAGGCGGTCCGAGCAGAAGCGAGATTCGATACACCGAAACGAGCAGCTTCGGCTCGAGGAAAAAGCCGCGCAGGGGCTCGGGTCCGGTGAGCAACATTGGACCGATCGCGGTGATCAGGCCCACGGATCGCCAAGTGACCTCGCTGTCGCCGAGCCGGTCGTAGACGGGCGTCACCTCGAGGGCAATGGGGTGCCCCCACGCGCTGAAGCTCGCGCCGATCGGCAGGTAGAGCGTCGAGTTTGCCCTCGCTCCCGCCCAGACGAGCGAAATGGGCAAGCCCGCCTGAATCCAGAACGCGGATCGCGGGGAATCGGTCTTCGTTCCAGCCTGCCGGGCGCTGGTGGGCTCGTCCAACGTGGCCGGTCCGGCCCAGGAAGGGGCCGCCGACAACACGAGAAGCACCAATGACGCGTGTGTGATTCGCTTCACGGTTGGTCCTGGAGCAACAATCAAGCCATGCGCCAAACCCGGTTGTTTTGAGAGTCGGCGACCTGATCCGATAAATGATCGCCTCGGCAGGCCAACCCGACATTTCAGACAATCCTTGCGGGTTCCATCAGAATACTGATGGTCGAATCAGGGCACGTCCGTGCCCTTCGCCGTGCGACGAGATCGCGGGCCGCTAGAATTGACGCGCGATGCAGGCGCGAAACACTGTGCGTGTGCCGGGCCCGGCGATTTTGGTCGCGTGGCAGCTTCGCCCAGTCAACGATCTCACTTCGCCGACTTTCGCCGTTGACAGACCCCCCGTTCGGCGTAGTCCTCGACCCGAGGCGAACGGCATACCGCGCGCGGCGGTGCCGCCGGTCACCTCCAACATCGGGACGTACCGAGAGGGAGAGAGGAGCCATGCAAAGCCAACAAAGATGGGGGTCAGTAGCGATCGCAGTGGGATTCTTGCTCGTGACTGTCTTGGCACAATCCGGCGAGGCTCGCCTCGTCGGGCTCGTCGTCGAGCAGCAGGAAACGTTCGTCGGCGGCATCGACTGGGGGGACACCGGGCCCTACGAGCGGCTCCTCGGCACCGCCTATATGGAGGTCGATCCCCGCGATCCGCTCAACGCGCTGATCGTCGACCTCGACAACGCGCCGAAGAACGGGCGCGGGATGGTCGAGTTCGGCACCCGCTTCATGATCATCAAGCCGGTGGACATGTCGCGCGGCAATCAGAAGATTTATTACACCGTGAACAACCGCGGGAACGATGGCCTCGTCGCGGCGCAGACCGTCGCCCAGGTGGGCGCCAACGACATCTACTTGCGGATGGGCTACACCATCGTCGACGCCGGCTGGGAGGGCGACGTCGTCCAGACGGCGGTCAACCTCACCGCGATTCTGCCGATCGCCACCCAGCCGGACGGCAGCCCGATCGTCGGGCGGATGCGGGTGGAATACTCAGACCGCAACCTGCCGCTCACCGGCGCGTTCTCGGTGAACCTCGAGGGAAGTTCCGCCTTCCGCTCCTACGAGACGGCCGACACGGATACTTCGAACGCGACGCTCACCGTCCGCGACGACGTGGCCTCGCCGAAGATTCCGATCGCGCCCGACCGCTGGGCCTTCGGGACCTGCCCGACCGGAAAAGGCAGCTTCACCCCTACCACCTTTGACATCTGCTACTTCGATGGCTTCCAGGCCGACAAAATATACGAGCTCATTTATACGGCGAAGAATCCGATCGTGATGGGGCTCGGCCATGCGACCACGCGCGATTTCGGCTCCTTCCTGCGCTACGAGACGGCGGACGACGCCGGCAATCCTAATCCGCTCGGGCCGGGCATCCGCCGCGTCTATTCCACCGGCGCCTCGCAGACCGGCGGGTACCTCCGCGACTTCATGTATCTGGGCTTCAACGAGGACGAGTCGCACCGCAAGGTGTTCGACGGCATCATGCCGACCATCGCGGGCACCGACCGGGTCTTCATCAATGTTCGCTTTGCCGATCCAAACATCTGGTCCGACCAGGACGACCGGCACGACTTTCTGCAGACCAGCTATCCGCCGTTTACCTATGCCGTCACCACCGATCCGGTCTCGGGGATCCGCGATGGCGTGATGAAACGGCCGGAGACCGATCCGCTGGTTTTCCAGACCGACTCCGGCACCGAGCTTTGGCAGCTGCGAGGCTCCTTGAACATCCAGGACGGCCAGGGGCATCCGGTCCCCCTCCCGGACAACGTCCGGATGTATTTCAATTCGAGCACCGCGCATGGAATGCAACTCACCGGGCTCAACACTCCACCGCCGGGCTCCAACCCCAGGTGCGATAACCCGACGCCCAGCGCGGGCATTACCGAGACGGCGAGGGCGCTTCTCGTGGCGATGGACCAGTGGGCCGATCAGGGGATCGAGCCTCCGCCGAGCAATTATCCGAGACTGGAAGACGGCACCCTGGTCCCCGTCGGGACCTACGACGTGTATTTTCCCTCGGTCCCCGGCGTCACGGTGGCGACGATGTTGAACGAGCTTGCCCTTCTCGATTTTGGCCCGCTGTTCGGCCGGCTCGGCGGGGTGCTCACGTTGCAGCCGCCGATCTCCGGGGCGGCGTATCAGCAATTCGTCCCCCGGCCGGATCCGGACGGGCTCGACATCGCCGGCGTCCGCCCCCTGCAGATTCGCGTTCCGCTGGGAACCAATACCGGATGGAACGTTCGCAATCCGTCTTTTCGGGCGGGCAACCTTTGCAGCCTGAGCGGCACCCACGTCCCGTTCGCCCAGACCAAGGCAGAGCGGCTCGCCAACGGCGACCCGCGCCCGTCGCTGGAGGAACGGTACGGCAGCCACCTGGGCTTCGTGAACGCGGTGAGGCGCGCGACCCGGGAACTCGTCTACGAGCGCTTCATGCTCCAGGAGGACGCGAACACGCTGATCAGCGCGGCGGAGGCAAGCGACGTCCTGCGCATGATGAACTCAGAGAAATAATCCGGGCAGGACCAGGGCCTGAACCGTCGAACGGTCTCGCAGACTGGCTCCGCTGAACCCATCGGAACGGGAGGCAATCGCGTTGCCTTCCGTTCCAGGCGGGTACCGGCGCGTTCTCGACAACTGTTGTACATATAGCCCCGGAAACCGGGGTAAAACGTACAACAGATGTCGATCAGCGAGGACTCGAGCGCGTCGCGGCCGGATGCCATCAAGGTGGCGAGGCTCGACGTCATCCGCCCTTCGACAACCCCCAGGCTCGGTGGCCTGTCACGCTAAGGCCATCGTGCCCCTCGAACTCCAGCCCCTCCCGCTTGGAGAGGATGGCGATTCCGTGATCGCCGATCGAGCCGGAGAGGAGAATCGCATCGCCTTCCCGAACCCGCGATGACGACACCTGGACGTTCGCCAGCGGCAGGCCGATTCAGTTGCAACTTATCAAGCGCTGAGACTCGCCTTGTCGCTGCTGGATCGAGCGCACGCGCATCGAATAGCGCGATTGTTTTCCGTCGCGTCCTGCCGTCGGCAGGTATAGGGTCCGGCACCCTTGAAAGGGGTGCTTTGGGTGCAATGCAAAATTCCCCGTCGCATCTGGATTGCCTGCGTCACTGCCGTGGCTTGCTCGGCTCTCGCGCAGAGCCAGACGCCGGACGGCGGAACCCCGCCGGGTACCGCAGGTCAGGATGGTGAGCAGGACCAAACGGCTGCGGCCGAAACCGAGCGCATCCCGGTCTGGGAAACCGTCGTCACCGGCACCCGCAGCAAGCAGGACATCCGAAACATTCCTGCAGCGATCACCGTCGTCAACCAGGACGAGATCGTGGAAGGACGCGAGGCGACGAACCTGGAGGAGGCGCTCCGGCGCGTCCCCGGCCTCAAGATCGAGGATGAGCTCGGAGGCGTGAGCTCGAGGACGCGGATCACCATTCGCGGCGTGGGAACGCGCGCCAACTCGCCCGCCGGGTCCGGCGTGCGGGGGGTCAAGGTCCTGGTCGACGGCATCCCCAAGAACAACGCCGGCGGATCGGCCCAAGACTTGATCAACATCGATCTGGAATCGGCCGAGCGGATCGAGGTGCTCCGTGGACCGTCCAGCGTTCTCTACGGCAATCAGGCGGGCGGCGTGGTGAACATCATCACCCGCAAGGGAACGTCGCCTTCCTACCTCGATTACCGGCAGCTGGTGGGCAGTTATGGATTGAGTCGAGAGCGCCTGGAAGGCGGGGGCGAGGTCGGAATGATGCAATACATCGCCAGCGTGTATCGAGTCGACCAACAGGGTTATCGCCAGAGCTCCCGGTTCAACAGCACCGGAGGGAACCTGAGACTCGACTACAATCTCGACACCCGCTCCGGCTTCACCACGCTGGTGAGCTTCGAGAAGAACTTCCAGAAGACGCCCGGACCTCTCACCGCCGCCCAAGTCGCGGAAGATCCGCGCCAGGCGGAGCCCACGTTTCTCGCCAACGACGTGCAATCCTATGCGGATGAGCTGCGCCTCGGTCTCATCTACCGGCGCCAGCTTCTGGGTCCCGACGAGCTCGAGGTGACAGGCTATTACGCTCCGCGTCACCTCGGGCCATTCCAGCAGATCGGCGTTCGCATCCCTCAAGATTTCATGAATCGCGGGGCGAATGCCCGCTACCTCTACGCGGGTTCCGTGCTCGGCTTTCGCAATCGTTTCACCGTTGGCGCCGACTTCCAGGACACGCCGATCGCCACCGGCACCTTCAACAGCACGACGGGCGCGGCCGTCGCCGAGCTCGAGGAGAACGCCACCACGTTCGGAGCCTACGCCCTCGACGAATTCAATGTCCTTTCTAATCTGCTGCTCACCGCCGGCGGACGGTACGATTACATCCACTTCTCGTCGCGAGACGATTCCAAAGCCGGGGCGAAGCTGGGCCGAACCTTCGATCGGTTTACACCGAAGGTGGGGCTGACCTACCGCCCACTGCGCGATCTCTCTCTGTACGCCACCTACGCGAGGGGGTTCGAAGCGCCGGTGATCGGCGAGCTCCGGATACTCCCCGGCGGCGACTATGGGTTCAACCAGGACCTCAACCCCCAGACGTCGACCAACTACGAGATCGGCTCGCGCGGCGCGCTGCTCGACGGCCGCCTCCGGTTTGAGCTCGCCGCTTTTCGGCAAGAAATCCGCGATTACATCAGCCCGGTCGGGACTTTTCCGAACAACGCTTTCCAAAACGCCGCCCGGGTGAAGCAGTACGGCGTGGAAGCAGGCGCATCCGTCGAGATCATCCAGGGACTTGTGCTCGCGGTGAGCTATACATACTCGAATTTCACCTTTGAAAAGTTCAATCCGACGGGGGAGGATTTCTCGGGCAACTCGCTGCCCGGGATTCCCAGGAACCAATTCTATGCCGAGCTGAAATACCGCCACCCGCTCGGGCTTTATGCCGCGGTCGAGGCGCAGCACGTCGGGCGCTTCTCTGTGAACGACGCAAATACCGCCGACAATCCACCCTATACGGTCGCCAACGCCCGCTTCGGGTACGAGGGTAAGGTGGCGGGTCTGGTGATTGCACCGTTCGTCGGGTTCAACAACATCACCGACGAGAAGTACTCGGCGTTCACGCTGATCAACGACGCCGCGATGAGGTATTACGATCCCCTCCCTGGCTTCAACGTCTACGGTGGCCTTCGGCTCGCCTACTAAGAATCGCGGGCGAAGGAGGTGGGACGTCGACCACCGCCTCTTTGCGCTGGCGATTCCGCTCGCCCTCCTGACCATCCCGCGCGGCGGGGGGCTCGCGGCGGAACCGAAACGCGCGCTGATCGTCGGCGCCGGAACGGATTCGAGCCCATCCGGCGCTTTCCAGGCGCGACTCGGCGTCTACCCTCTCAATACCAACGTCGCGGAACCGCTGGTCCGGCTCACGCCGGAGTACTCGGTCGAACCCTTGCTGGCGACCCGATGGGAATACGTCGGCAAAAATACCTGGCGATTCTTCCTCCGGCGGGGCGTCAAGTTCCACGATGGACAACTGTTCACCGCGGCAGCGGTGCGTTGGTCAATCGCGGAGCAGGTCCGACAGGGGCTCGCCAGTGCTCCCCTGACCGAAGACGCGGTGCGCGTGGTGGATGATTACACGGTCGATATCACCACGACTGAGACGGACCTGCGCCTGCCGGAACAGCTCGTTCACCCGAACTACGGCATCTTCGCGCTCAAGAGCGATCCCCGATCCAAGCCGATCGGCACCGGGCCATTCCGATTCGTCGATTACCAGCCCCACCAGGAGATCACGGTCGCGCGCTTTGATGGCTATTGGGGAACAAAAGCGCTCCCGCATCGGATCACCTTCCGCTTTCTCCCCGACGCCACTACCCGGGTGCTGGCGCTGATCGCCGGCGAGGTGGACTTGAGCATGGACATTCCCCGGGAGCAGTTGGGTGCAATCGCGTCAAAGCGCGGCATTTCGGTGGCCAGGGCGCGCGTCGGCCAGGTGATGAGCCTGAACATGAATGCGCACGGAAGGCCGCCGTACGACCAGCTTACCGACCGGGCTTTGCGCCGGGCAATTGCTTTCTCAATCGACCGCCGGCAGCTCGTCCGGCAGATCTGGCAGGGTGAAGCGGAAGTCATCCAGACCGTTTCCGTTCCGGCGATCCTTGGGCCCTACGCCGAGCGGGTGAAAGGGTTTGGGGTCGACCGCGCACAGGCGGGGCGGCTCCTCGATGGCGCGGGCTGGAAAATGGGCGAGGATGGCATCCGCCGCAAGGGGAGCGCCGCCCTACGGCTAACGCTCATCTCCAATCCCGAGGTCGACCCGGCCACGGTTGAGTTCGTCCAGGGGCAGCTTCGGACGATCGGAATCGACGTGAAGTGGGCGAAATCGCCTGACCTGGGCAGCTTCGCCGCCCGGACGAGCGCCGGAGAGTTCAATCTCGCGGTGGCGACGGCGAATCAAAATGACGCGAATCCGATGTTTCTTCCAGCGTTGATCTACGATTCCCGTTCGAAGCGCCCCTTTGCCCGGTGGTACCACCTGGGGCCGGCGCTCGATCGAATCATCGATGCCGGACTGCAGGCGATGGATTCCGACGAGGTGTGCCGCCGGGCGGCAGAGGCGATAGCGATGATCGTGGACGAGGAAGCCATCGCCCTTCCCCTTGCGGGGTTGTTTCGAATCTACGCGATGAAAAGCTCGGTCGAGGGATTTGTTCCACACCCATCACAGACAAATCAGACATGGACAGCCGTGTATCTAAAGTGAGAGGCTGCCGTTTCCAGAGTTCTCACTCAGGTCGCGGAAGGAACGGCAGAGCTCATCTTCACGGGATGAATGCACGCTCGGACGAGTGCGCGGCGAGGCGAAAGCCGGGACGATGACACGTTACCTCGTCGCGCGGCTGGCCTGGATCATCCCGGTCTGGCTCCTGATCTCGATCGTTGCATTCGGCTTGAGCGGCCTGGCGCCCGGAAATGCCGCCGAGATCGTTCTTTATCGCCAGGCTGGCGAGCCGCCGACGGAGGACGCCGTCCGGGCGCTGAGCAAGCGACTCGGGCTCGAAGGTCCGCTTCCCGTGCGGTACGGCCGATGGCTCGGCCGGGCAGTCACGGGAGATCTAGGCCGATCGTTTCGAACCGGCGAATCGGTGCTGCAGTCGCTTGCTGGAGGGTTCCCCAGGACGCTGCTGCTCGCTCTCACCGCGATTGTCATTGCTCTGGTGGTTTCTCTTCCCCTGGGCGCGGTCGCGGCGCTTCGGCGAGGTGGCGCCATCGATCGCATCGCGCGCCTGTTGATCCTGGGCTTAAGCTCCCTGCCCAGCTTCTGGTTGGGTTATCTTCTCATCTTCGCGCTGGCAGTCAGGCTGCGTCTGCTTCCGGTGGCCGGCTACGGCGGCCCTCAGCACCTGATCCTTCCGGCGGTGACCCTCGCGGCTGGAGCACTGGCCTCCATGACTCGCCTCAGTCGAGCCAGCTTCCTGGACGTTCTAAGCCAGGAATACATCCGGACTGCCAGAGCCAAGGGATTGAGCGTTGCGGCGGCGCTGCTTCGCCACGGCTTCCGAAACGCCCTCGTCCCCATTCTCGCGATCGCGGCGCTTCGATTCGGCCAACTTCTCACCGGCGCGGTGATCGTGGAGACGATCTTTGCCTGGCCGGGGATCGGCAGGCTGATGGTCGACTC
>Ga0070708_100004278_pt1 | contig 11222 bp, 8 predicted proteins | sample KBSK5503metaG_FD_65469 | JGI IMG/M metagenome (GOLD analysis project Ga0070708, IMG submission 65469) | Corn, switchgrass and miscanthus rhizosphere microbial communities from Kellogg Biological Station, Michigan, USA - KBS K5-50-3 metaG | ecosystem: Host-associated > Plants > Roots >...
GGCGGCTTGCGCCGAGTAGTACGTCTCCATCGTGTCGTTGTAGGCGCGCTGTGCGTCGAGGACATCCAGCAACGAAATGGCGCCGGCCTGATACACGTACGCCGTTCCTCTGCGAGCCTCGTCGGTCGGTTCGAGGAGATCGCGCTCGATCTCGTCGAGAAGCTGCCGGGACGCCGTGAATTCCGCGTACGCGGAGGCGACCTGGCCGGCGACGTCGGTTTCGAGCGCAGTCAGCGATCGCGTCGCCTTGTCGGCTTCCGCTTCGGCCCGAACGATTTCACCTTGATTGCGGTTGAACAGCGGAAGCGGAACGCTGAAGAAGAGGCCCAGCATGTTGCCGCGTCCATTCACGCCCTGCTGACGGCGGTACTCGGCCCCGAGCGTGTAGTCGACTTTGCCTTGCGCGAGCTGGAGTCGAAGATCGGCCTGCGTGCGAGCCTGCTCGCGCCGAGCCGCGAAAAGATCTGGTCGCGTGGATCGGGCAGATTGCTGCAGCACGGTCAAATCGGCAGCGGTCGCCGGGGGCGGCAACGCGAGCCGGTCGTCGATGTCGATCGGCTCTTCGTCGGGCTTCTTGCCAAGGAGCGGCAGCAGTTTCAATCGCGCCTGTGTCAGGGCGAGCTGCGCGCGCCTGACGTTTCCGCGGTACTGCAGCATGGCCACACGCGACCGCGACACCTCGAGTTGCGGTATCGCGCCGCTCGTGAGGCGCCGCTCGTTCAGCTGAACGAGTCGTTCGAACGATTGAAGGGTGTCCTCGGCGAGACGAAGCTTGGCTTTGGCCTCGAGAACGTCGATGCTCGCGAGGATGACCTCCAGCGTCAATCGCCGCACTGCGTCGGCGATCTGCGCCTCCGCGACCCGCCTGGCCTGTTCGGCGACATGAGTCCGAAGCTCACGCTTGCTCGCGCGTTCGAACGGAACGTCGACGCGGACGGCATACTGGGGTGGTCCGGCACCGTTCCGTTCGTTGAACCCTGTCCCGAGCCAATCGAGGCTGTCGCCGCCTCCCGACAGCACCGGATTCGGTCGAAGCCGTGCTGTGACAAGGGCGGCCTCGGCGACCGACAGATCCGCTCGCGCGGCGAGCAGTCCAAGGTTCCGCTCAACCGCTTGGTTGACGGCTTCCTCGATCGTCAGGGTGTGAAATCCACCCTGACCAGCGATGCTCGTGGCGGCGATGCTCGACAGCGTCGCCGCGACGATCGATTGGCGAACCTTCATGGACGATCGACTCCGAAATTGCGCCGCGCCGGTGCGCGGCCGCCTCGATGCTTGACGAATGCGATGGATGCGCGAAAGAACGGCGGGTGATCAGATACCCGCGCGTGTCACGCGTGCGTTAAGACGATGACGCTTCGGAAGGAATCGGAGGCGCGCGAGGGGCTATTCGAAGAGACGCGGGTGCAGACGGGCGGTCCTGAATGCGCGAGAGCGATGTGCCGCGGGACGCATTCGGGGGCGCCGCCGCCTGGAAGATCCGCGGGAGTCCGTCAACGGCACGGCGAGGAGACGGCTCGAACGGCGCCGGTCGGGCGAGCGAATGTCCGATCGCGGCGCTCTGTTCCGCCTCGAGCGTTGCAGGAAACTGTGCGACATCGGCGGACGTGAAGTGGCCGTGCCCGTCGTTCAACCACACGCCGACGGTCCGGCCTGAAATCGGCAGGCCGACGACGATGTCGAGATCGCGATCGGAATCGACATCGGCGGCGCGAATCGTGACCGCGTTCTGCGTCGACTGGAACGTGACGCCGCCGGGAACCTGCCCCGACATCGAGAACTCGATGCGATACGCGTAGCCGTTCGCGTCGCGCCCGATGTGGTCCGCGATGGCAACATCCGGCTTGCCGTCCGTATCGAAGTCTCCGATGACCGTGGACCAGCCGAAAGGCTTCGCAGCATTCCCCAGTCTGAAGACAGCGGCGTCCGATGCAGGCGCTTCGATCAGCGAGGCGCCTGAAACCGAAGAAACTCGCGATCGTCCTGCCTGGGATGTCGGTTGCGCCTGGGAATTGACCGATGCAAGCACCAGGAGCGCGGCGCACATGCACGCCCAGAGCGGGCGTCGTACAACACGCGTTCGGTCAACGAGGTTGTTTCGGACGAACTGATTCATCTGCGGAAACGTGCTCGATCACCTCGTCTCCGCAATGTCGATGCCAAGGATGACAATCGATTGCAGTCAGCGGTGGAGGGCTGAAACCGGATGCGATCCGTGCTGCTTCGTCAGCCTGATGTTCGTAGATCGACGCGGCTTCCGGGCGTACGTCGTGCACTCGGTTTTCTTACTGCCGAATAAAGAGATCACCGGAACGGCATCAACAAGCTGCAAGAAAGCCGCGGCGGGACAGACAATTGTCAGCGTGCAGGAAGAGTAAGGTACTCAGGCTACAGACTCGAATTACTTCGTCGTGATGCGGAGGTTTGCGAAATCGCCGTCGCTGTTGTTGCCGGTCCACAAGCCGACGAGACCGCGATCGGTCCGGAAATTCCTCCCGAAGGCGCGGCCAATCATATTCCGGCGACGCGATGTATTGGACGGCGTGCCGATGTCGGACGGGATCGTCGGCGCGAAAGTTGAACGGGCGCAGATAGACGGCTTCGTACGTGCGGTCGTCCTTTCGACTGAAATCCTTTCAATCGACAGAACAGCAGCGGCCACCATGGAGGCGGTGAGCGCCTGACGAGCAGCAATGCGAGTGACTGCGGAATACACAGGGCGTCAGTTGATTGCGGGTTCGAGCGGCTCGCCGGGCACGGCCAAATCGGGCATGGGTCTCCCGAGGAACAGCCGCCGGCAGGCAATGCCAATCCATCGTGCCCACTGCGTCGATCGCTGGACGCGCGCGCTGTCGGTCGCGATGCCCGTGTTCGCGTACATGTGGCGGTAGAGCTTCGAGATGAGCACGAAGGCGATGCGGGCGCGAGCGGTTTGGACGACGCTCGATCGGGCCCAGACGTGGCGCCACCCGTAAAAGCGATCCCACGCGCGCTGGGTGCCCACCCGAATCTCCTCGAGCGACATCGTCGGATGCGCGGCGTACAGTCTCGGCCGGCGTGCTTCGGGAATGAGCCAATGCTGCGTGATCGGCACGCCGTCGACCGTCGTCCCGCGGCGGTTCTCCTCGGCGGCCCACTTGTCGAAATCGACGGTGCCGGGGAACGGTGTCAGCAGCACGAACTGCGCGAACGTCAGATCGGCGCGTTCAGCGAGCGCGACCGTCGCATCGAACGTGTCCTTCGTGTCGCTGTTGAGCCCGAAGATGAACGAGCCGAGGACGTGGATGTCATGACGCCGGAACGTGCGCAGCCGCGCCACGAGCTCGTCGCCGGCCAGGTTGAAGCCTTTGTAGACGTCCTTGAGCCCTTCGCGGGTCACCGACTCGACGCCGACCAGCGCGCCACGAATCTTCGCGCGCTTCATCGCGTCGAGGAATTCCGGGTCTTCGGCGGCCTCCATCGTAATCTGCGTGTAGAAGACGAGATCGGCCGGCAGCTCGGCCAGCCTCGCCATCAGCGCGAAGCGTTCGTCGCGCAGCGCCTGGAGCTCGCGAAGCCGCGCGGAATCGGCTCGGCGCCGCGCCTGCGCCAGATCGTCGAACGTGACCGGATAGAAGTTGTCGTCGGCGAGCGCGATGAATCGAAACCCGAGACGGCGCAGCTCGACGATCTCCCGGACGACGCGATCGACGCCGCGCTGGCGCGGCTCCTGTCCGTCGGTCCGCCACACGGAACAGAACGAGCAGTGCTTCGGGCAGCCGCGCAGCGTCTGTACCGACGCCCACATGTACCGCCGCTCCGGAATCAGATCCCATCGCGCCGACACGAACTGATCACCGGCGATGCGGCCCCCTTCGTAGACCGGCCGCGGCTGTCCAGCCAGGCACTCCTCGATGACGCGCGGCCAGACGATGTCGCCGTCGCCGCGCACGACCGCGTGCGCCAGACCGTGCGTCGCCGCTTCGTCTGGAAACAGCGTGGCATGAATGCCACCGAAGACGACCCAGGCACCGCGCTGGCGCACCTGGCGTCCGATCTCGTAGCCGCGGAGCGCGTTGCCGGTGTGAATGCCGATGCCGACGACGTCGCCCGCGCAAATCGTATCGAGATCGAGCGGGTCGAGCGTTTCGTCGACGATGACCGGATCGCCCCAGCGGCTGCCGGTCGCGGCCGCGAGGACGTAGAGCCAGCGCGGCGTAATCACGGCGACGCCGAACGATTTCACACTCGGATTGACGAGATGAATGCGGGGCAAGTCTGGACGTCCTCACGAGGCGAGGGCTTTGGTGAGGGTCTGGGCCGGAGTGGCCGAGCGCTCAGAAAAGCAGGAGCCGTCAGTATACGCCCGTTCGACGGGCGCACGCGTGACTCGTACGCACGTCGAGCATGCGAACGTAGGCGCTATCCAGCGATAGACGTCCATACGAGCGCAACGGTGAGCGCGACCATCACCGCGCTCGTGCTCCAGGCGATCACGTTGGCCACCCGCGAGTTCCTGTACGTCCCCATCAGGTCCTCGCGATTGATCAGACGCAGCATGAAAAACAACACGAACGGAATCAGCACGCCGTTCGCGACCTGCGAAACGATGATGACTTTGATCAGCGGCAATCGCGGGATGAGGACGAATCCGGCGCCAACCACGACCAGCGATGTATACAACCAGTAGAAGATCGGCGCTTCTGAGAATTTCTTGTTGAGGCCGGATTCGAACCCGAGGCCCTCGGAGACGTTGTAGGCCGTCGCGAGCGGAAGAATCGCCGCCGACAGCAACGCCGCGTTCAACAGGCCGATTGCGAAGAGGACCGACGCGAAACGGCCCGCCAGCGGCGCCAGCGCCACGGCGGCGTCTGCCGCATCCTTGATTTCGCGAATGCCCTGCGTGTACAGCGTCGCTCCGCAAGCGACGACGATGAAGAATGCGACGACGTCGGTGATGATGCAGCCGATGATGACATCCCATCGACTCAGCGAGTATTGGCGCGTGCCGATGCCCTTCTCCACGATGGACGCCTGCAGATAGAACTGCATCCACGGCGTGATCGTCGTCCCCACCAGACCGATGATCATGACGACGTACTCGGACGAGTCGTTCACGTCCGGAAGGAACGTGTGGGTGACGGCCAGACGCCAGTCGGGGTGCGACAGCCACGCCGACACCGGGTACGCGAAGTACACGAGCGAGAACACCAGCAAGAGTCGCTCGACCACGACGTAGGTGCCTCGGACGACCACTCCCCACACCACGAATGCCGCGAGCGGAACGGCGACGTACTTCGAAATGCCGAAGATGCCGACCGCCGACGCGACGCCGGCGAATTCGGCCGCGATGTTGCCGAGATCCGCCAGGCCGAGCACGATCATCGTGAAGAACGTGGGCCGCAGCCCGAACTCTTCCCGAATCAGATCGGACAACCCCTTGCCGGTCACGGCGCCCATGCGCGCGGCCATCTCCTGCACGACGATGAGCGCCACAGTCGTCGGGATCAACGTCCACAACAGCGCATAGCCGAACTTTGCCCCGGCCTGCGAATACGTCAGGATGCCGCCCGGATCGTTGTCGACGTTCGCCGTGATGAAGCCGGGGCCGACCACAGTCAGAAATGCGAACACGCGGAGCCACATGGCTCGGAGCGGCCGGGCGCCGGCGATGCGCATGGCTTCCCCCTTTTCTTGAAAGCGACGACGAAGTCAGGGAGCGAGAAGCGAGGCGGGGACGTCGGGAGACCCACGTCTCAACAGGCTGACCGGCGCTGTTGGACGAGAGTCGTTCGGATGAATCAGGACCTCAGCGACCGGGGGGAATCAGCACATTCGCAACGACTACTGCCGTCGTCAACCATTCAGCGATCTCCAACACGTCATCGTACCCGACGATCGCATTCGAGTCCATCTGCCGAAAGCAATAGATCGCGTTAGGAGTTCATAGCCGTTGGCGCGATGAGCGATTCGATTGCGCGAATCAACTCCCGGGCGTCGATCGGCTTCGACAGGTGTCGATCGTACCCGGACGCTGCGGCGCGCTCGCGATCGGCGGCCGCGGCGTACGCCGTCACTGCGATCGCCGGCGTTCGTCCCCCATTGTCCGCCCGGCGCATTCTCAGCTGCCGAACGAGCGCATATCCGTCTTCTTCCGGCAGACCGATGTCGCTCACGAGCACGTCGGGGCGTGCCTGGTCGATGCTCGCAAGCGCCTCGCTCGTCGATGCGACGGTCGTGACCTCGGCGCCCGCCTGCTCCAGCACCGCATGGAGCACTTCGCGCGCATCACGATCGTCGTCGACGACGAGAACGTGAACGCCGCGACTGAACCTCGGAAGCGGCGTGGTATCCGCGGGCCTGCCAATAGTGGCGACGGTGCGCAGCTGGCTGACGTCGGTGGCGCCAACCGCTAGCGGAAGCACGACTGTAAATGTCGCGCCGCGACCGACGCCCGGGCTCTCGGCCCCAATCGATCCGCCGTGCAGCGCCACGAGGTGACGCGCGATCGTGAGCCCGAGTCCGATCCCGCCGTGGACCCGCGTCGTGGACGCGTCCTGCTGTCGAAAGGGTTCGAAGATGTGCGGCAGGAACTCCGGTTTGATGCCCGACCCGGAGTCGCTGACGATCAACGTCGCGTGGCGGTCGTCGTGAGACAGACGCACTCGAATGTCGCCTCCGGGCGGCGTGAACTTGATGGCGTTGGCGATCAGGTTCGCGGTGATTCTCTGCAACTGAAGCGGATCGCCTGCGACCAGGGCGTCGTCCTGCAGCTGGGCGTCGAGCCGGACCTGTTTGGCGTCGGCACTCGGAGACAGGCTCGCGATTGCCTGGTCGATGATCGGCGCGAGCGCCAGGAGCTGTCGCTCCACCTCGCGCCGTCCGGCCACGATCTGCGAGACGTCGAGGAGGTCTTCGACCAGCCGCGTTTGTGCCCAGGCATTGCGTTCGATGGTGTCGAGCGCCCGCGCGCGCGCGCTCGCTGTCAGACGCTCGGTGCGGAGCAGCCGCGTCCACCCCAGGATGGCGTTGAGTGGTCCGCGCAGCTCGTGCGACATCATCGCCAGGAACTCGTCCTTCGCCGCATTCGCCGCTTGCAGGCGTGCTGAAAGATCGACGTGCTCGCGCGAGCGTTCGTGCTCACCCAACACGGTCTCGGCCAGCACTTGCAACAGTTCGCCGTCGCTGGTGATGCGGGGCCGCGAAGCCGGCGTCTCCTGGCGGACGGCGTCCCACAGTCGCGCCTGCGGCAGTCGTGCCTCGCGCGCCAGCCGCTCGATCGCAATCGGCTGGGGAAACTCGGACAGATGGTAGCCGGCCACGGCTGCGCCGACTGTGTCGCCGTTCAACGCCAGCGCGGTGCCGACGGCTGCGAGTCCGAATCGGTTGGCGATCACGATGCCGCTCGCGGTCTGGCGACACCGCGCGACGCACTCGGCGAAAAGTCCGGGATCGTGTTCAGATTCGGCAAACAGATCGAACAGTGACGTGCGATTGATGGGCCCGCACGCGAGACGTCCCTCGGCGTCGTACAACGCCACGGTCAGCCGCGTGACGCTGCCATATTTCTCGAGCGGCGGCCGCCAGATGTCCTGCGTCCACAAAGCTGGATCGTGCGGCATCCCGATCACAGGTCACAGGCGGCGAAGCTGCCGTGTTCGTTGACGGTACTGGAACGTACCGCATCCCGCGTGACACTCGAACAGATCCCATTGCTCCGGATGGTTGGCGCTGACGCCGCCGACGTAACTCCGCTGATAGGCGAGCGGCTGATCGCACGTCGGGCAGACCAGCGCCGGCGGCGCGTGGGGCGGAGCGGTGGTATGGCCGCGCCTATAGGACCGGCTCTTGGTGAGCGCGCGGCCGCCTGCGGGCCGCTCCGAGATCGGCGCACTCTCCGCCGACATGTTCGACAGATCAAGATCCGCGGCATCCATCGCCTTCCCTATCGCAGCCAGCAATGCCTCAGGGAGGCACGGCTTGACCAGGACAGCGCTGGCGCCCGCACGCTCAACCCGCGCGAGTTCGCTCGGTTGCGCCGCACCGGTCACGACCACGATCGGAATCGCCCGCGTGTCTGGATCCCGCCGCAGAAGACCGCAGAGCTGATAACCGTCGATCCCGGGTAATCGCGTCTCGGTGACGATCACGTCGTGGTGGGACGACAAGGCCTTCGCAAGCGCTTCGCGGCCTTCGCTGGCCTCCTCGACCTCGAAGCGCGCTAGCGTCAGAACGTGTGTGTACAGCTGACGCGTGTCGGCATCATGATCGACGATGAGGGCGACGGGCGGTGAAGGCGAACCCTTTGAATCCATGGACTGTGCGAGCCAGCACCGAGCGATCGTACTCTGCAAATCGCGCCACGCCAAGAACTGTCGGTCACGCGAATCTCGGCGCCGCAACCGAATCCTTACGGAGCAGTGGGCATTTGATTTAGCGGCGAGACGAGCGTAACATCCGAGCTTTCCCGCAGTTACAGGGGCAATGGCGAAGAGTCATCGATTTCAACACCTGCTGACGAGCATTGGTGTCCTCCGCCACCCGTGCGATCTCGATCTTCTCGTGTTTTTCCATCGCCACCCGCATTCCCTTTTGACGACCGACCGGCTGGCCGCTTACGCGGGATACGATCTCAATCAAATCGCGAGCTCGCTCGACTTGCTCGCCGACGCCGGTCTCTTGAAGCGTTCGCAGACCACGAGTCGCACCGCCTGGATGTATGTCCTGCAGACGCCTGCTACAGGGTGGCTGACGTCGCTGATCGACGTCGCCTCGACCCCCGACGGGCGCAGAAGCCTGCTCGATGCGATGAGAGAAGCGTCGGCGATCGAAACGTCCGACGATCCATCGAACCCGTCAGATGCCGTGCCACGCGGTCGCCGCGGCACGAAGGCCTCATAAGGTAGGACATGGCGCAACCCGATCTCGTCATGACCGGCGTGACCGGGCTGGACGCGATTCTCAACGGGGGAATCCCGCGCGACAACGTGATCGTCGTCGAGGGACCGGCCGGCAGCGGCAAGACGACGCTCGGTCTCGAGTTCATTTACCGCGGCGCGACCGAGTTCGACGAGCCGGGACTGATCGTGCTGTTCGAAGTGTCGCCGATCAAAGCGATCCGCGACGCGTCGCAGTTCGGCTGGGACCTGCCCGAGCTGGAACGACAGAACAAGGTCAAAATCATTTTTACGACGCGATCGGTGTTGCAGCAGGAGATTCAGCAGGCCGACAGTCTGTTGCTCGCCGAAGCGGCGCGCATAGGCGCGCGGCGGATGTTCATCGATTCGCTGCCGCCGCTTTCGGTCGACGGTCTGAATGGCCAGAGCGGCCACGACGACGGCACGCGTGAGATGTTTCATACGCTCGTGCAGGGGCTGCACCGCGAGAATCTGACGGCGATGCTCGCGGTGGAATCGCCGGGACTCGAGCGGGTTCGCCATGCGGTGCCTCCGGTCGAGGAATTCATCGCGGACACGCTCATCGTCGTCAGCATCAAGGACGTTCAACGCGCCGCCAGCCGCTCGATCGAGATCGTGAAATCGCGCGGCCACGATTTTCAAATGGGCAGTCATTCGTTTCGCATCGTCGACGGTCGCGGCCTCGAAGTGTACAAGCGAGTCCAGGCGCCGCGCGGCGCGAGCCGGGAGATGGCCGCCGCGTACGACCCGACGACGCGGGTGCCGACGGGCGTGCCCGGCCTCGACGAGCTCGTCAACGGCGGCTATTTCATCGGCAGCACGACGCTCCTCGTCGGCGTGTCCGGTGTCGGCAAGAGCGTCATGGCGCTCCAGTTCATCGCCGAGGGCGCCCGACGCGGCGAGCGCAGCCTGATGCTCAGCCTGGACGAGACGCCGGCGCAGATCGTGCGCAACGGCCGCACGATCGGGATCGATCTCGAATCGCATCTCGCGAGCGGGATCGTCAGGGTCCAGTACGATTCGCCGCAGGAAATCGAGATCGACCGCCACTTCGCGCAGGTCGAGCGGGTCGTCGAGGAATTTCAGCCCAAGCGTGTCGTCATCGACAGCTTGTCGACATACGCATCGACGCTCGGATCGTCGATGCGACTCTTTCGCGATTTTTTCCACGCGCTCGTGGTGCTCATGAAAGAGCACCAGATCGCGGCGGTCTACAATCACGAGAATCCGGAGATTCTCGGCATGTCATCGATGGCGGGCGAGTACGCCATGAGCTCGCTCGTCGACAACATCCTGCTGTTGAACTGGGTCGAGCTGCGCGACGAATTCCGGCTGGCCATCACCGTCGCGAAAATGCGCGCGAACCCGACGAAACGCATCACGCGCGAGTGTGAAGTCGTGGACGGCAAGGGGATGCGCGTCCTGCCGCGTCAGGTCCCGCCGGCGGCGTTGCCGTTCAGCGCCTATTACGGCCTGGTCTCTCGGTCGCCGGAACGTCGTCACACGACGCGTAGGCGCGTTCAGGAGTAACCAACATCAACAGCGGCGGGAGGCTCCTCGCCGCGTCGGCGCCGTCATCGCGCGGTGAGATCAATGGGATTCGCGAGAGGCGAAGCGCCAGAGTCGGACCGAACCACTTTCCGTTCGGCGATTTCGTGCTGTGCCGTGACCGTGATCTTCTGTGATTCCGCAACGCGCGGCGTGCAGCCGCGATGCAATTGGGCAGCGCGAAGACCCGACAGCACGGAGAACTCGAAGGCATTCATTCCGTCCGGACGCTTGACCATGATGTGACACCCTCACAAGCCGGGGCTTTGGTGAGGGCTCAGGCCGGAGCGGCCGAAGGCTCAGAAAAGCGGGAGACGTCAGTATACGCCGGTTCAGCGCGGCCGTCGTCGGTGTCTCACGCGGAGCGCGCGTGCGCCGCTGACGGCATCCTCGAGCAACTCGAACGTGACGGCATCGCCGACGACGAAATCGTTGAAGGATGTGCCCTCACGCACATCGCTCCGATGAAAGAAAATCTCACGATCGTCGGCCAGGCGGATGAACCCGTGACCCTGGCCGACGAACAGCTTCACGATTCGGCCGGTGGACACGATTCCGTGCGCATCGGCGGGACGCTTGGCGGCGTGTCGAGCGGTTGGCGCCGCCTTTCGGGCGGCGCCATGGACCAATTCGCTCAAGTGTTACCAACGCGGCTCGGATCGGCGGCGATGCGACTGGCCGCCGCCGTAACCGCCGCTCTGCGGCTTGGGACGGGCTTCGTTGACGGTGAGACTTCGCCCGCCGAGTTGAAAGGCATTCAACTCGTGGATGGCCTTC
>Ga0070708_100004279_pt1 | contig 11221 bp, 7 predicted proteins | sample KBSK5503metaG_FD_65469 | JGI IMG/M metagenome (GOLD analysis project Ga0070708, IMG submission 65469) | Corn, switchgrass and miscanthus rhizosphere microbial communities from Kellogg Biological Station, Michigan, USA - KBS K5-50-3 metaG | ecosystem: Host-associated > Plants > Roots >...
CGGTGCGGGCGGCCGATATTCTTGCGCAGCGGCTGCCGTCGGTTCCGGATAAATCGGACGAGCCCGCGCCGAATTCAGCCGCGCCGAATTCGGTTTCACCCGGGGTCGCTCCTGCGGTCACGCATCCAGCCGCAGCCGGCGAGGGCGTGCGCTCAACAACCACTCCGGTAGCGAAAACTCAAACTACTGTGCCGAGTGCATCAGTCACTGCAAAACCGGTGACCCCGACAGCTCAACAACCGAAGCCCGTTGTGAAACCGCCAGTAGCAGCGCCTCCTAAGCCGGTGGCGGACACCACTACCGTCCAGCCTCAACCCGACTCTTCCGGAGACACTCCTCAATAAACGTGGCCGTTACTTATACATCGCGCGACCAAATCGAGGTCTACCGGTTCAGTCTGCCGGTCGCGATCTTAGTGCCGCTGCTAGCTATCTTTTTCCAGGCGTTTGTTCCGTTGCGATTTTCGTTCTTCTCCATTTTCGATTTGCCGCTGCTAGTCGTGATCTTTTTTGCCATGGCGCGCCGAAGTCCGGTTGCCGGGTTGCTCACCGGCGCGTGCATTGGTGTTCTCCAGGACTCACTGACCCATCATCCAATCGGAGTCTATGGCATCGCAAAAACCGTGGTTGGCTATGGCGCATCGTCCCTGGGAGTAAAGCTGGACGTAGAAAGCGTCGGCACGCGGCTGCTGGTGACGATCGGATTCTACGTCGTCCATCAGGTGCTGTATTTCCTCGTCGCCCGGGGTATGGTGCGCCTGGATTTACACTGGAGCTGGTCGCACGAATTAGGAGCAGCATTCGCCAATGCGATTTTAGGGGTGTTCTTGTTTGCGCTGATGGATCGACTTAAACAGAGGGCATAAGAGCGGCTCCAGGCTCCAGGCTTCAGGCTCTAGGCTTTAGGATTTCTTCCCACAAAATGGCGTGTGCGCGCGAGTCTCGATACGTTTCAAACCGGGAAAGTCAATGCGAGAAATCTGTTTTGGTTAGAACAAGACTCTCTTTTGTCGGCTATGCTGTGGGTTCTTGCAGTCAGGCTAATATGAGCGGCACCTTCAGGGATTTGAAGTCTTGGCAGAAAGCATTTGATCTAGCACTTGATGTGTATCGGGTTACGCGTTGCTTTCCGAGAGAAGAGATGTATGGACTCACAAGCCAGCTTCGGCGGGCGGCTGTCTCTGTACTCAGCAACATCGCCGAAGGAAAAGGTCGCGCATCAGACAAGGACCTCCTGCGGTTTCTCGGGAATGCGAAAGGCTCTCTATTCGAACTCGAAACTCAACTTGCGCTAGCCGAGCGACTTTCATATCTTGCGAAGACCGAAGCGCAAAGATTGCAAGATGAAATCACCGAAACCGGGAAGCTTCTCAACGGTTTGATGAGGGCCTTTGACCAAGCACCGCACTCGATGTCAGTAGCCTAGAGCCGAGAGCCTAAAGCCCAGAGCCTAAAGCCGCCTTTATGACCTTCGTTACTATTCGGACTGTCGGTCCATCCAGAGAAGATTTACAATAAAGTTAACCCGTCTCAACAACGGCCAAGGACCAACAACCAACAGCAAACCTTATGTTTGGCCGCGATGAAAAGCTCTCGCCTATCCGCTTGACCGCGGTGCAGTATGTCATCCTTGTCATCTTCCTTTTTCTGGCTTATGGGCTGTGGCGGCTGCAGGTCTCGCAGAGCGACTACTACTCCGCGGCTGCTGAGAAAAATCGGATACGCAATGTCCCGATCCTCGCGCCACGAGGGAAAATTCTCGATCGCAGTGGGCGCACCATCGTCGATAACTATCCCTCATTCACCGCGCTGCTTATGCGCGATTCTTCGCGCGACCTGAATGCCGATGCGAGCCTGATCGCTCAAGGGCTGCATATGGATGTTAAGGAGGTGCGCGATAAAATTCGCCACTTCGCTTCCATGCCGCAGTTTCAGCCGATTTACTTAAAAGAAGACATAACCATGGATGAAGAATCCTTTATCGAGGCGCATAAGAGCGAACTGCCGGAACTCGCCACCATCATGGCTTACCGGCGTCTCTATCCGCTTAAGGGATTTTTGGCGCATTTGATCGGGTACGTCGGCGAGGTCAGTGAAGACATGCTGAACCAAGCCCAGTTTGAGCTCTACGATCCTGGCGACGTGGTTGGAAAATCTGGCGTCGAGCTGCAGTACAACTCGGTTTTGATGGGCAAGAACGGCTCGCGGCAGGTGGTCGTGAATAGCCACGGCAAAGAAGTCGGCAAGCCACTGGATGAAAAACCCGCAGAGCCAGGCAAACCGCTCAAGCTAACAATTGACGTTGATCTGCAAATTGCAGCGGAAGAAGCCATCGAAGGGAAAAACGGCGCGATTATCGCTATGGACCCACATACTGGCGAAATTCTCGCCATGGTGAGCCGCCCGGTATTCGATCCCAACGATTTTGCAGTCCGAATTTCCAAGGGCGAATGGAACAAGCTGGTCACCGACCCAGATAAACCTCTGCTGAATAAGGCGATTCAGGCGCAACTCGCGCCCGGTTCAACATTCAAGATCATCATGGCAACCGCGGGATGGCAGGAGGGCGTTGCCCAAGACCTTAATGTTCACTGCAACGGCGGAGCGGAGTTTTATGGCCGCCGATTTGGATGTTGGGTAAAAACCGGCCACGGTGAAGTTGATCTGACGAAAGCGATTTATCAGTCATGCGATGTGTTCTTTTACACGCTGGCGGAAAAACTGGGGATCGGCCGCATTTCAAAGTACGCTACCGACCTGGGTTTGGGGCAGAAGACGGGAATTGACTTGCCGCAGGAAGCCAGCGGAGTCATGCCCTCCGAAGAGTGGAAACTCCGCAACTTCCGGCAGAAGTGGTTTGCCGGAGAGACGATTTCCGTTGGCATTGGCCAGGGTGCTGTGACGACTACGCCGGTGCAATTGATGCGCGCGATCGCAGCCATCTCGACGGACGGCCGCATGGTTGTCCCCCATGTGGCCGACCCAGCCGGACTTCCCCCGGGATACCTCGAAATCAATCACTACACCGACGTGAAGAACATTCCGATCGATTCGACCGGATGGAACCTGATTACTGACGCGATGGGACGGGTGCTACTGCCAGAGGGTACGGCTCCTTCGGCACACGTTCCGGGAGTCGACATAGCTGGCAAGACGGGATCGGCCCAGGTCGTCTCTCTTGCGACCCGCGCGAAGCACCAGAACAACGAGGCATTGAACCAGAACGGGTGGTTTGTGGGGTTCACGCCTCGGCGCAATCCCGACGTTGTTGTGGCGGTGCTTTTCGAGGGCGGCGAACACGGGAAACTTGCAGCGCGCCTGGCCACTCAGGTGATCAAGGCCTACGTCGATAAGCAGAGGCGCCAGCCAACGAAGATGGTGGAGAAAAGCGACGGCAAAGTCGAGATTGGCAGCCTCTGGACCGATCCCGGTGCTGATGGAGATGGCCAGAAATTGCAAGGCGGACGGTTTTCAGTGAATTTGCCGAAGCAGCCATTGCCATTGGCGACAGCAGCGCCGGGGCTGAACTGATGCCCTGCCCTGTCCCCACATTTGAGATGATTTCATGTGCCTAGAGGTTTTGCTTTTCAAGCTAGGAGCTAGAAGCTAAAAGCTGTTTTTATGGCCCGTAACATTTCATTTCGCGATTTTGACTGGCTGCTGTTGACCTTTGTGCTGATCATCTGCGCTCTGGGAGTGGTTGAGATCCGCAGCGCCACTCTGCATACCAAGTTTGCGGGTGTCCACATTAAGCAGCTTTACTGGATCGGTGGCGGACTGGCGGGGATGTTCGCGGTGAGCGTGCTGAACTACCAGATGCTGCTTGAGCGGGTGCACTGGATGTACATCGGGGCGGTTGCATCGCTCATGTCAGTTCTGGTCTTTGGGCAAAAATATCTAGGCGCGCGGCGCTGGGTGAAGCTGCCCGGTGGCAACCACTTCCAACCGTCAGAATGGGTGAAGTTGATTCTGATCCTGGCAGTCGCCAAGTACTTCGCCGATCTTCAACAGAGAGAACTCTCATGGTCAGACTTTGTCAAAGCTGGAGCGATCGTCGGTGTGCCCATGCTCATGGTGCTGGCGCAACCAGATTTGGGCACCGCTCTGACATATCTTCCAATAGCGATTATTGGCTTGTTTCTCGGGGGGGTGCGCTGGAAGCAAGCCCTGATTGTTGTCATGTTGGCCGGTTTGGCGATGCCGCTGGCCTGGCATCACCTGAAGGATTATCAGAAGCAGCGACTGGTTAGCTTCATGGCGCCTGACGCCGATCCCAGGGGAGCTGGGTACCACGTCGCGCAATCGTTAATTGCGGTAGGCTCCGGCGGAATATGGGGCAGCAGTTCAGGATCGCAGACCCATCTGGCTTTCCTGCCTGAGCCTCACACCGATTTCATTTTTGCGGCTTTCTCCGAGGAACATGGTTTTGTAGGTGCGCTGGCGTTGTTGCTGTTATACTTCATAGTGCTGATGCGCTTGACCCAGAACGCGCAGACAGCGCCCGACCGCGCTGGCACGTTCATAGTGATGGGTGTGGTGGCAGTTTTGACCTTTCATATCCTGGTCAACATCGGCATGGTGGTTGGCTTTATGCCGGTCACCGGAATACCTTTACCCTTAATGAGTTACGGGGGTTCATCGGTCCTATTCATGTTTCTAGCGCTGGGGATGGTGATGAACGTCCGGATGCGCCGCTTCGTGAACTGAAGCAAAGGGGTAAGCAAGCAGTAAACCGCGCGCTGAGGCGTGCGGACTAAAAAAGATTACGACCGCCCTCACGTGAAGAGGGTACGCACCGGCAGGAGTGATAGGCCGGGTAGGATTGAAGTAAGGGCGCTTTGGGCAGGTAACGGCCCCCTCAGAGAAACTGAGAGAGCGGTCACAACCCCGGCGCATTGCGATCAGTGGAAAAGACTTTCGAATTTCTGCAGCCAGCCCGGCTCGGGACAGAGATCCCGAGCCAGGGACCTTCTTTGCAAATAGCGCATCGAACGGTCATCGCATTCTTCATTCCTCCTCGCCCCACTCCTAGTTTCCGGTGAAACCCGCAGCCGATTAAACGGCCTGCGGACCGGAGTTTCAATGACAAAAGAATTGTTTGTGTCTTCCACGCCGCACGAGACCAAAGTCGGCATGGTGGAAGATGATCAGTTAGCAGAAGTGTATCTGGAGCGTGAGAACGAATACACACTTGCGGGATCAATTTACAAAGGACGAGTCACCCGGGTGCTGCCCGGAATGCAATCTGCGTTCGTGGACATCGGTCTGGAGCGCGATGCATTTCTCTACGTCTCCGATTTCATGGAACTGGAGAACCAGGACGAAGACCTCGAGGAGATTCCGGCGGGGCGGAGCGTATCAGACTACCGTCCAGCACAGCAGCCATCGATAGCGACAGCTGTTCCGGTTGCAGAGGCGCATTCCGAACGCGAAGTGCAAGATCATGTTACCGTCGCTCATCCAGCGGCTGCCGAGGCCCGGGAGACCTCAGGTCAGCGCGATGAGCGGGACAGCCGGGGCGGGTGGCGAAGTCGGCGTCGCCGTGGCGGGCGGCGCGAAACTGGCGGCCAGGAGTCCCAATTCTCGCGGCCGGCGCAAACTGAGCCGAAGCTAGAGCGCGAACAATACGGGCCGCCGCCGGGCTATCAACCGATCATCCTGCCCGGCGAGTCGATCTCCAAGTACCGGCGGGTTGCGGAACATGCGCCTGCCCCGAGTCCGATTGCAGAGAAGTCGACTTCCTCCGCCCATGAGGGCCACAACGCCATTGCTGTAACCTTTCCTCAGGACGAGCCGCTGTTCGCCGGGGCCACTGTTAGTGGAGAGACTCAGCAGGCTGAGTCGAGTCTTCCGGCATCCGGCACGGGCGAGGACGCCCGCGCCTCCACGTTCATGAATGCCGAGCCTGCCCCCCCAATTCAGTATGGAGAAACGAGCGTCCCCGCCCGTTCAACCGGGCATCCGGAGGATGCACGCTTTGAAGTCTCCCCTCCAGAACCACGGGTCGGCTCCGACGAATGGGAGCGCGAACAAAGGCGCCTTCACCAAATGAACGTGGCCGCCGTATTCGGCGAACATACGGACGAAGATTCTCACTCGTCCGAATCGCGCCCGGTATCAGACGAACCGTCCGCGACTCCGCTGGCCGCAGCGCCGGGCACCATGGAAGAAGAGGAAATCGACGAAGAAGAAGCCGATCTTGCTTCCTACGTAGAGGACTTGGAGGAAGACGCGGCATTCGATGAATTCGAGGAAGAGACACACGCGGCCGGAGATCGGGTCGAGCCTGCAGCGGAGCAGGAGATCGCTGCTTCGGCCGAGGACAATGCTGGTGTGATCCCATTCTCGTCCGAGCCAGTGTCGCAGGGGACGGTCGAGGTTGCTCAGGCTGAAGAAGAAGTGGATGACACCGCTGAAGACGAAGCTGAACTCGAGGAAGCCCAGGCAGAAGCCGAAGCCCTGCTGGCCGCCGAGGCCGTGGGGAACGGCACGGTGGACGCGCGGGCGGAAGTACGGGCCCCGGTGGCCACCGCTGCCTACACTCAGCGCGCGCCGCGCCCAGCCTTTGACCGTGACCGAGGACGCGGCCAGCGCCACCGTAGCGGAGGAGGAGGGCGCCGCTTTCGCCGCCACGAACCGCAGAATCTGCCGTTGATTACGGACCTGCTGAAAGAAGGGCAGGAAATTCTGGTACAGATTGCGAAAGAGCCGATCGGCAAGAAAGGCGCGCGCATTACCAGTCACATCGCGCTGCCAGGACGTTTTCTGGTCTATATGCCGACGGTAAATCACACCGGCGTCTCCCGGAAGATTGCTTCCGAAGAAGAACGGTTGCGGCTAAAGCGGATCATCCAGAGCGAACGCGAAAACGGACACGGCGGATTCATTGTTCGAACCGCTGCCCAGGGCGCTGACGAACAAGAATTGCGTGCGGACATCCGCTTCCTGAAGGGACTGTGGAACGAAATCCGCACCCGCGCGGAGAACGGCAAGCCACCTGCGCTGATCTATCACGATCTGAATGTGGTCGAGCGCATACTGCGCGACCAGGTCACCTCGGACTTTTCTGCCATCTGGGTGGACACCGAGCAGGAATACGAACGCATTCTGCGCTTCGCCAACCGCTTCCAGCCCGCGCTGATAAGGCGTGTGAAGCTCTACACAAAAGAGACACCACTGTTCGAGCAGTTTGGGCTGAAAGATGAAATTGATAAGGCACTCAAGTCGAAGGTCTGGCTGAAGAGTGGCGGCTACATCGTCATCAACCAGACTGAGGCGCTGGTAGCGATTGACGTAAACACGGGCAAGTACGTCGGCAAGACGGCGCGCTTGGAAGACACCATCGTCAAGACCAACGTGGACGCCATCAAAGAAATCGTTCGGCAAATCCGTCTGCGCGATCTCGGCGGAATCATCGTCATCGATTTCATTGACATGGACGAACGGCGCAACCGGCAGAAAGTCATGCAGGCCCTCGAAGAAGCTTTGCGCGGCGACCGCTCGCCTTCAAAGGTCCTTCAATTTAATGATTTCGGCCTGGTAGCGATCACCCGCAAACGGGTAAAGCAGTCGCTGGAGCGCACGATTGGTTCGCCGTGCCCGTACTGCGAATCCACTGGGTACGTTAAGTCAGTAAATACGGTTTGCAACGAAATCTATATCGAGATGCGGAAGATCGCGAAACAACTCGACCACTCGGACGTGATGCTGCGTGTACATCCGGAGGTAGCGAAGGCGCTCAAGACCAACAGCGGGCGTTGGCTGAACGAACTGGAAGAGCTGACGAAGAAAACCGTGATCGTTAAGAGCGACCCGGCACTGCACCAGGAACAGTTCGATATTAATTAGCCATCAGCAGTCAGCCGTCAGCTCTCAGCAATCGGAGTGGAGAGACGGGGGCGTCTCCGCCCGTCTTTTTCCTTGTCCGAATAGGGTTGCTATCCCATTAAAACTTCGTTTATTGGAACTTGACTTTTTCCTGCAATATGGCACAATAGAATGGCACATATTATATGCACACTCATAGAGCACATATATTACTTCCTGAAGACTTAGTCCAGGAGATCGACAATCTGGTCGGCCCGCGGGGACGCAGCGCCTTTCTCGTAGAAACCGCTCGGAATGAAGTCAGGCGCCAGAAGCTGCTGCGATTTCTGAACAGTAAGGAGCCTGCGTGGAGGGATGAAGACCATCCAGAACTAACCAGCGGATCCGCAAAGTGGGTGCGGAAGTTGCGTGCAGAGAGCGAACACGCTACCCGACAGCGTCAGAAGCGCAGGGACTGAACTGCGAGATGGATCTATTACTTGACACTTCAGTTCTCATCGATACCCTACGCTCCCGTAACGGACGTAAAGAGTTGCTGGTTCGGCTTGTCGAAGAAGGACACCGCCTGACCACTACCGGCCTTAATATGGCGGAGATCCATGCTGGAATTCGTTCCGGCGAGGAAACGCGAACTTCCTTGTTGCTGGATTCATTGGAATGCTACGCCCTCGACTGTGAGACTGGAAAACAGGCAGGGCTTCTCAAGAACGATTGGGCGAAAAAGGGTAAAACAGTTTCACTGCCCGATGCAATCGTCGCCGCGATTGCGATTGAGCGAGGCTGCACCCTTATGACGGACAATCGCAAAGACTTTCCGATGCCAGAACTCAGTCTGTATCCGTTGCCCTAGTGCAAGGCAGTTCAGTTGACTCCGGCTGCCGCACTCTTTGCTTCGACCGACCCGGTCAGCGTCGCGACCGCGATTCCACTGTAGTCATGCAACTTCTTCAGCGAAGTCTGCATTTCTTCAACCTGCTGGCGATGACCGCGCTGCGAAGCCAGCGTACACACGCGTTCGGAATTCTCGGTCGCTTTGCTGGCTATTTCCAGCAGCGCGACCAGCGAGTCCGCATGCAGCTTCCATAATGAAGGAGAGTTGCTGGCGCGCTTGAGTTCTTCAAGCTCGGTGATGATGCGGGCAGTCACCGCGACCAGGCGCAGTAGCACCCGTGCCACTCCTGCGCGCAGACTTTTTTCTTCTAGATAATCCGCGCAATACGCGTCGGCCTCAGCCGGCGTCAGAGTCAGATTGAAAAACCGCATGGGCACGACTTGGCGGAATTTGGGGTCAGCGACGCGCACAAAAATTCGCACTGATTCTTCCACTTTGAGCAGCTTGGTTTCTTCAGATGCAACCTGCTGCGGTGTCACTGCCTTCCGCATGGCTTTCAGATTGAATGGAGGCCTGACCGCAGGACTGCTGCCAGTTTTTGTCGCAGGCTTAGGCGCTGGCGCTGAACGCGTCTGCTTCGAGCCGCGTTTTACCGGGGGCTTCGCCTCCAGAGTCTGCTTCAGCTTCGACACGCGGCGGAACTTTTCGAGAGCATGGCCATAATCCAGCTTGAGCAGGCCGTTCTCGTCCATGTCTTTTACCTGGTCGACAGTGACGTCCACTCCGTCCACGCTGCCCAGGATGGTGCCGCCCTGCTCTTCCAGCTCTCCAGCAAAATCCTTGATTTCTTTGCTAGCGGCGTGAAAGAGTTCGTCAAACTTCGCGCCGAACGTCGTATTGTAGGGCGCAATCGTCGCCAGCACTCCGGGATGGAAGAACGAATCTTCCAGTGTCTGCTTCAGTTGGCGGACGGTTTGTATAACTCCTGATTCAAGCAATGCGTTCAAATCGCGAAAACGCAGCACCTGTTCTTCCAGCGGATCGAAGCGGCGCAGGATCTGAATGTGTTCCTCCGGAAGGGGTGGCGGATCGGAGTCGGCGAGAATTTCAATCAGCGCGATTTCAAACGGCGAAAGTGGGAGCGACCCGTCAAGTCCGTAGCCGCGCTGTTCCCACTGCCCAGGCACGCGAGGATGGCGATAAAGAAAAGTAGAAACGATGTCAGTCTTGTCGCGGTCGCTGTCCAGGTGCTCGTGCTTGCGCACGAAATACCGGAGCATGGCTTCGGCGATCTCCGGGTCGGTGTCGTCGTTGAAAGCTCTCCGCAACATAGCTGGCGAAATGGCCATGTCGAGAAGGCGCAGCCAACGGCGCATGGCGCCCAGCATCTCGCCTACATCGTTGTCCCCTTGCAGGGAGACAGTCTCCAGCCCTGCCGGGACCGGGACCTCGCCAGCCACGGCCTCCTGCAGGAGCTTCTCGTAAAAGCCCTGAACAGTGGCCAGGATGGCAAGCTCCCATTTGGGATCTTCAGCCAAAAGCGTTCCCCTCGATGAAACCAGTTCCAAAGTAATACTGCCAGAGGGCGGGGATTACGGGGTAGTTACCTTGGTAAGCGCAGGGCGAGGGCAGCTCCGGGCAAGTCAAGAACCAGCCACGGATTACACGGATTCACGCGAATAGAGCAAGTTCGAGGCTTGAAGATTTTGTGAATTTCGATCCGCGCTAATCCGTGTAAATCCGTGGCTGGTTTTGCGTTTGGTCCGAAAATAAAACCGCATCTACTCAAACACCACCGTTTTGTTCCCATACAGCAGAACGCGGTTTTCAACATGCCAGCGAACAGCGCGAGAGAGTACGACCTTTTCCAGATCGCGGCCCTTCTGAATGAGGTCGTCGACTGAATCACGGTGCGAGACCCGGACCACGTCCTGCTCAATGATGGGGCCATCGTCGAGCACTTCGGTCACGTAGTGGCTGGTGGCGCCAATCAGCTTTACCCCGCGGGCGAACGCCTGGTGGTAGGGTTTGGAGCCGACAAACGCGGGCAAGAAAGAGTGGTGGATGTTGATGATCCGGCGCGGATAGACACTCACGAACTCATTCGAAAGGATTTGCATATAGCGCGCGAGCACGATGAAATCCACGCCGTGTCGCTCGAGCAGTGAAAGGATTTGGCGTTCGGCGGCTTGCTTGTCTTTCTTTTCGACCGGCACCAGAAAAAAGGGAATGCGGTAGAAATCCGCGATGGCCTGGCTGTCGGGATGATTGGAGACGATACAAGGGATTTCGCAGGGAAGTTCCCCGCTCTGGTGACGGTAGAGCAGATCTACGAGGCAGTGGTCGTACTTAGAAACTAGAATCGCCATACGCGGGCGATAATCGGACTGTGCCAGCCGCCAGCGCATATCGAAATCAATGGCAATCGGAGAGAAGTGACGGGCGAAATCGTTGAGGGGAACATCGAACTCGGCGGGATCGAATTCCACGCGCATCAGGAAGGTGCCAGAATCCACGTCACTATGCTCGTCGGCGTGCAGGATATTGCCGCCGTGCTGAAAAA
>Ga0070708_100004280_pt1 | contig 11221 bp, 9 predicted proteins | sample KBSK5503metaG_FD_65469 | JGI IMG/M metagenome (GOLD analysis project Ga0070708, IMG submission 65469) | Corn, switchgrass and miscanthus rhizosphere microbial communities from Kellogg Biological Station, Michigan, USA - KBS K5-50-3 metaG | ecosystem: Host-associated > Plants > Roots >...
GTGACGTTTCACGCGGCCGAAGCCGTCGCCGCCGCGAGCCTCACGAGCCAGGTGATTCGCGGACCACTCGGACGTACGCGCCCGGAAAACGCCGACCGGCCGTACGACGATCAATATGAATTCCATTTCTTCAAAGGCTTCACGCATTTTCAGCAGCGCGCGTTTCCGTCGATCCACTCGGCGTCCGGCTTTGCCGCCGCGTCGGCGCTCGTGGCCGAAGTCAAGCGCCGCGATCCAAGCGCGACGTGGTATGTCGCGGTGCCCGCGTACTTACTGGCGCTCACACCGGGTTTGTCGCGGATGTACCTCGGCCAACATTGGGCAAGCGACATCGTATCGGGCGCGCTGGTGGGAACGTTCTACGGCTGGCGCATCGTCGACTATTCGCACGAGCATCCGACGACGCGCATCGACCGAATCTTTCTGGGATCCGTCTCGCACCTTCGCGTAGGCGCGAGTCCGGCGGGGGCGTCGATGGCATGGAGCGCGACGTTCTAGCCGCGCGTCGCGACCTCGCTCCCGACGAGCGTGTCGAGCGCTCGTCGTAACGCGGGAAAGATCGCCTCGATCTGCGCGACCGACACCACACCGATCGAGAGACGGAACCACCCGCGGTCCTGCTGCATGCCAAACGCACCGAACGGCACCACGGCGAGACCGGCAGCGCGCAGCAAGTAGCGGCGGACGTCCTCATCGGTCTCGAGGAGGTCACCCGTCGCGGTGCGCATGCCGTGGAGCGCGAAACGTCCGCTCACATAGATCGCGCCCTGCGGACGGATGCATTCGACGGGAAATCCATCGCGCTGCATCGCGTTGAGCCCGTCGTGGACCGCGTCGAGCCGCGCGCCCGCCTCGCGACGCATGTTGTCGATGTACCGGTCGACGGCTGCGTGGTCGGCGAGCAACCGCGCCGTCGCCACTTGCTCGGGCCTGGGCGCCCACGCGCCCACGTGTCCAACGATGTCACTCATCGGCTTGATGACGTCGGCCGGTCCGACGGCCCACCCCACACGGAGGCCAGTCGCCGCGAACGCCTTGGAGATCGCGTCGACGAAGATGACATACGGCGCCATCGCCGGACGAAGCGTGACTGGATCGACGTGCGTCAGGCCTCCAGCGGTGATCATCCAATACACCTGATCGTACATCACGTACAAGGGTCGCTCCCCGCCCCTGCGCCGCGCGTTCTCCTCCAGCACGAGATCGCAGATCGCCCCAAGTTGTTCGGCGTCGAACGCCGTGCCCGTGGGGTTCAAGGGCGAGTTGAGCGCGAGCAAGCGCGCGTCGCGAATAATCGGGCGCAGAATGTCGGCGCTCGGTAGGAAGCCGGTCGACGCATCGCACTCGACGATGACCGGTTTCGCGCCAACGAGCTCACAATAGGAGTCGTTGTTCCATGATGGTACCGCGAAGACAACCCGATCGCCCGGATCGACGAGGGCGCGATACGTCGCGTAGATCGCCGGGCGCGCACCGGCGGCGATGAGAATCGACGGCAACTGGAATTGGAGTCCTAAACGTCGCGAGTAGAACTCGCCGACAGCGAGGCGCAGCGCCTCGAGTCCATTCGAAGGCGGGTACGTGGACTCACCGGCGCGCAGCGCGTCGACGATGCCATCCTCGAGTTCGCGTGGGATGCGGAACTGTTTCGAGCTGAAGTCGCCGACGGTGAGATCGACGATCTCTTCTCCCTGATTCTTCAGCGCCCGAACGTCAGCGGCGATCTGGAGAATCGCCGATCCGTGGATGTCGTTCGCGAGACGAGAGAGGCGTGGTGATGTCATGTGGTGGAAAGTGCGACGAAACGCTTCCCGGTGGAAGGGTTTCAGTGTTCCGGCGGGCTTCGGTCAATCCGCCGACGACCAACGGATCCTGCTGGCACGCGTGGACGGCCATCAAGAGTTGCGCGTACGCCACGTCCGCCGCCGTGAGCAGCCCCGCGCGACGCGTTCGCGTCTCCATCGCCGACGGCCACGCGACGGTATGGCCGAACCCGAGCACGTGCATGAGCTCATGCTGCACGATTCCCGCAACGCGCATGTCCGCCGAACCGTGGAACCGAACGCTCCCCTCGAAGATATTCCCGCCAGCGTCCCAGGTGACGAACGTAATTCCCGCGGCGGGAATTCTCCGGTCGATGCGGATGTCGACGGGATAAATTCGCCCGCGAATCGTTGTGTCATTCCACGGGAGAAAGAAACGACCGCCTAACGCGTCCTCCACATCGTGGGCGGCGACCCAGAACGCGAGCGAGTCGCCCGCCGTGATTCGACCGCCACCGTCGTGGCGCAGCACGATCGGGATCGGAAAACTTCCCGGAACCCAGCCCACGACACGTGTCGCGCTGACGCGTCCGAAGCTGCCAAAGTCCGGAGCGCGGTGGAGCGCCGCCGCCGGATCGATCGTCACCTCGACGCCTGCGAACCGCCCGCGCCGGATGATCCAACGCTTGGGCACGAGGAGAACTCGAATCTCGTCTCCCAGACGCGACCGCGGCACAACCAACTGGGCGCCGTCGTAGCGCGAGGCAGGCGACGCATCGATCACCAGCGAGACCGAATCGCCGGGGACGTCGCGAGCAAGACCGCCAAACCGGCCGGCGGAGTCGACCTGAAGTGTGTCAACCGCGCCGAGGATGGATTGTTCGCTCCATTGCACGATCACCTGGACGCCGGCAACCGGCTGGCTGTCCAGCGCAACCAGTCGACCAGTGAGCAACGCGACGGCGATCGGACCAAACATGTAAGAGAAAATGGATTCGGCGACACGCCACTAGGGAATGGCATCGTTTTGCCTGGTGGACAAGCGGACGCCAGCGTCGTGGTGGATACAGTGTGGTGTGATCCATGTTCCCACCGCGCCGCCGTCGAGGTCACAAAAGAGTGGTCCAGCGCTTGCTTTCTCAGCCAACGAAACTTCAGGGAATGCTCACGGGATAGAAGCGCGGCGAGCCGCCGCTGGCCGTCGTCGCAGGAACATCATTCGGGCTACGCCGCCATGGAACCGAGAGACATGAACTCGACGGGATCGGCGCGAGACGGAGGATACCGCCTGAAGCACTCGGATGCCGCGAGTCGCCTGCGACGCGCGCTCGCCGCCGTCGCCGATGGCCACGGCTCGCCTCACGAGTTGCAGCACGCGGCGCACGAGCTGGTCACCGAGCTGCGACAAGCGAACCAACCGCCGGAGCAGATGCTGTTGCGGATCAAAGAGATTCTCGCCGAGGCGGGCATGCGGCCGACATACGCGTCGCCGGAGTTGGACGGCCCGGTTAGCGACAACGCGGCCCTCTATCGCGATGTCATCGCGTGGAGCATTCGCTCCTACTACGGCGACGGGGACGGCGCGAGCAACGGGTAGACGCTACGGAGCAACCTCGTGGAACGTGACACTCGTTTCGCGTTCCAGGGCCCACCGAAGCCCCCAGGAATCCTCGAAGAGAATGAGCGGATTGCCTTTGGCATCATAGAGCAACATCCGTCCGCGATCGCGGGCAATCCGCTCGATCTCGGCTGCGGGGCCGGTCACCCAACGGGGATAGCGTGCCGTAATTCGCTCGAGACGGCACATCGCGCCGTACTCGTGCTCGAGACGATGCAACATGACATCGAACTGCAGCATGCCGACGGCGCCGACGATCGGCGTGGGGCCTGACGTCTCCGTTCCCGACGTGAAAAAAACTTGCGCCGCACCCTCTTCCGTGAGCTGACGCAGCCCGCTGTCGAGCTGCTTTCGTTTCATTGGATCTCCGATCACCACGCGAGCAAAATGTTCCGGGGCGAAACGCGGGATGCCGCTGAACTCGAGCTCGGACGCGTCGGAAAGCGTGTCGCCAATGCGCAGCGTCCCACGGTCCATCACGCCAATCACGTCGCCTGGCCAGGCCTCCTCGACCGCGGTCCGCTCGCGCGCGAGGAACTGCTGCGGCGACGCCAGCCGGATCGACTTTCCAGTTCTCACATGTTTGACCTGCATTCCCGCCTCGAATCGCCCGGAGCAGATGCGCACGAACGCGACGCGGTCGCGATGCCGGGCGTCCATGTTCGCCTGAATCTTGAACACGAACCCGGTGAACTGCTCGTCGGTCGGCTGGACCATGCCGAGCGTTGATTCGCGCGGCGCCGGTTCGGGAGCGAGCTCCAGAAACTCGCGGAGAAAGGGCTCGACGCCGAAGTTCGTCAGCGCGCTCCCGAAAAAGACCGGTGACAGCGCGCCGGAGACGACTTTCTCCTCCTCGAATGGATGACCGGCTTCGTCGAGGAGATGGATGTCCTGCACGAGCCGATGATGTGACTCCGGGCCGAGGAGCGCCGCGAGCGCCGGATCATCGAGCGACGAGATGTGCACCGCAGCGCGGCTGGCGCCGTGATCGTCGGCGCGCTCGAACACCGAGACGAGCTTGAGGCGGCGGTCGTACACGCCGACGAACGCGCCGTCTTTGTGGATCGGCCACGTGATCGGGTGACACGCGATGTCGAGGTCGGCCTCGACGTCGCTCAACAGCTTGAGCGGATCCTCACCCACGCGGTCGCACTTGTTGACGAATGTGAAAATCGGAATGCGCCGCCGCTTACAGACGCTGAACAATTGACGGGTTCTGTCCTCGACGCCCTTGCGGTTGTCGAGGAGCATCACGGCACTGTCGGCCGCCACCAGGGTACGGTAGGTGTCCTCTGAGAAATCCTCGTGGCCCGGCGTGTCGAGGAGATTGATGTGATAGCCCGCGTATTGGAACTGCATCACGCTCGACGTCACCGAGATACCGCGCTCCTGCTCGAGCTTCATCCAATCCGATGTGGCGTGTCGCGCCGCGCGTCGCGACTTGACCGAGCCGGCCAGATGGATCGCGCCACCATAGAGCAGCAGCTTTTCGGTGAGGGTCGTCTTCCCCGCATCCGGGTGGCTGATGATGGCAAACGTTCGCCGGGTATGGACGGCGTCTTGGAGACGGGTTTCCAGGTCGAGCGACGACAACAGACTGCCTAGATTCAGGGGGCGGGGCTACAGCGCGGTACAACGCAGCGAGGGCCCGACCCCGCAGGATTAGGCCCTCGGACACTCTAGGTAAGTTAATGGTTCTCCGTAGCCCGAAGGAATGCCCCCAGTGACCCCATGGGTCAAGCGACTCATCGTCGCCAACGTGATCGTGTTCTTCCTCCAGCAGACCGCGCCGGGGGTCACTGGCTTGCTGGCGTTCATTCCGCGCTACGTGTTGCTGCAACCCTGGACCGTGTTGACTTATATGTTCGTCCACGGCTCGGTGACGCACATTCTGTTCAACATGCTCGCGCTGTACTTCTTCGGCCCGCGGGTCGAGGAGCGAATTGGACCGAATAAGTTCATCACGCTGTACACGCTGAGCGGGATCACCGGCGCGCTGATGTCACTCGTCTTCGCGCCGTTCTCGCCGATCGTTGGCGCGTCCGGGGCGATCTTCGGTGTGATGTTCGCGTTCGCTCGTTATTGGCCGGACGCGCAGATCTACATCATGGGAATCCTTCCTCTCCAAGCGCGCGCCGCCGTCATTCTCATGGCGGCGATCTCACTCTGGAGCGGTCTACAGGGGTCACGCACGGGCGTCGCCGACTTCGCACACCTCGGCGGGTTCGTCGGGGGTTGGCTCTACCTGGTGTGGCTCGAGCGACACCAAGGCGCGCGGAAGTTTCGCGCCAAGACGACACCGACGGTCACCAAGGAGACGCTCCTGCAATGGCGACGTGTCGATCCGCAATCGGTGCACGAGGTCAACCGCGACGAAGTGAACCGGATCCTCGACAAGATCAGCGCCAAGGGACTCGGCAGTTTGACGCCGCAAGAGCGCCTGTTCCTATCGAACTTCGTGCCGCCCGACGACCGCGTTTCGCCGCCGACATAACTCGTACGAGCTCTGTGACATGAATCACGGGACGCGCCGAGCGCGCGTTGGATCTCACCTTCGCACACTCGCCGTCACGATCTGGCCGACTTCTCGCAGCAGATTGATGCATGCAACCACCCGTTGAAGCACCGACCCCGGAAGCACTCGCGGATCTCGTCGCGCGTTGTAGTCAGATCAATCGCTACGCAACACAACTGACTGCCGCGGAAGAGAACCGCATCGCCGCGCTCGCCTCTGGAATCGTCACGATGCGCATGGTGCTCGATCTCAAGCCGATCGCGCCAGAGAAGTTGCCGATGCGGCAGCAGAGGATCGACCACTGGGCACTGACCGGCGGTGACTTGGCGGACTTGGCGACGCCACCAATTCGGAAGCTTCACGGCGTGCTGGTGCTCGACGAGCATGAGCAGGTGAAGATCTTGTCGCACCGAACGTGGCGAGGGGTTTGGCGCGCCGTGACGCTGTGGCGCGACGGGGTGCATGGCCTGTCGGCGCACGATCTCATGCAGTACTTGGCGCAACTCGCCGCCGCCGCCCAGCAGAACGCGCCAGCCAGTGCCCGTGTGCTACTCACTCGGAGTCAAGACGTGGCTGCGGCGAGCCAACTCTTCCGTGAAGGCCCGCGCGGCCGCGCGGACTGAGGAATCCAAACAGAAGGCCGGGAGCAGGTTCGCTCCCGGCCTTCTGTCACCGCGACAACTCTGTTAGGCGAACAACTCGGCCACTACTCGGGCTTACTGTCCGTCCGGCGCCGCGAGCGCAACCGCCTGCTGTCCCTTGGACTCGATCACGAACACGACGCGGCGATTCATTTCCGCGCCCGGCTGGTCGCCCCACGCCTTTGGCGTGACGAGACGCGTCTTGCCGTAGCCGATGGCGTTCAACTGATCGGCCGTCAGACCCTGGGTCACGAGGTAGTCACGGACGGTCGTTGCACGCTTGGCCGACAGACCGAGGTTATAGCGCGCGGATCCCTTGGGATCGGCGAAGCCCTCGATCGTGACCTTCGACTGCGGATAGTACTGTTGGACGATGTGCGCGAATCGAGCGAGCACCGGAGTGTCACCATCGCGGATCGTGGCGGCGTTGTAGTCGAAGTTCACCGGCATGGCGAAATGGAGCCCGTCTTCCAGCGAGGCGATCTTCGCGCCGAAATCGGTGCGCAGCGACTGCAGCTCGGTGCGAAGGGCCGCGACGTCACCGCGAACGGCGCCGACTTCCTGTCGAAGCGCGCTGTCGCTGGCCGCCCGTTCAGCTCGCTCTGTGGCGAGCGCCGTCTGTTGTGCGGCGATCGCCGCGTTTTCCTGTTCTGTCGCGCGGCGAAGCGCGCCCGTTGTCGCGCAGCCGCTGAGAAGCGAGATGGTCGTCGCGCACGCGATCAGCGATCCGCTGTGAAACCGCATGGTGTGTTCTCCTGTCATGAGTGAGCCGAGAGTGGTCGGGAGAGCCGTATTGCAAGAAGCGCGCACATCATCACAATCGTGACCATAATCACGGGGCCCAGGTAGCGAATGGCACAACATGGTCGTGGTTGTGATGTCCTGTTCCTTCGACCGGTGTCGCCGATCACACCGATCGTCGTCGTCTCGAGTCGAACACCGCGATGGGACACGAAATCCGTGACATTGTGTGTCCTCAATGTTGCACGGACTCATCACGCGATGCAGGACGATCCACGGCGACGGAGGTAATATATACTACTCGATGGTTTTTTGATATGACATCTTCAATTTTCCACTCTGGGCCGCGGCGCTGTGCGCTGCGTCACATTCGCGAGCGATCGACGCTTCCAGCCACCCATGGCGCGCCGCTTGCGAGCCCACCCGGGTCGCGTCGGCGCGTCTCACGTCGACGTGCATCCAGAGCAAGACGCCAACGAGCACTCCCACGTTTGGAGGACACATCATGAAGGCACATCGACTCACGCTGCTCGTCGCAGTGACCGCGGCCATTTGCGTCACGGCTTCCGCGGGACATGCACAAGTCAAGGTCACGACGTCGGGCGGCGACGTCGCCACACTCTCGCAGAAGAACGTCGTCGATCACATGATCGTCGGCGACTCGCTCGAGGTCGAAGAGGCACAACTCGCCATGACGCGGACGCAGAACGCGGCCGTCAAAGACTTCGCGAACATGCTCGTGACCGATCACAAGGCCCATCTCGACAACCTTCGCAAGCTCGCCGGGAAGAGCGACATCGGACGCGAGGCGAATTCGGCGGACTCCAGCGCCGCAGTCGCTGCGGCTACGTTCGGCCAGTTGCAATCGATGGGCGCGGACGCGGGCTTCGACAAGGCGTTCGTCGACGCGCAGATCCAGACGCACACGCGTGAGATCGCAGCACTGAAGACACTGCGAGCCGCCGCGAAAGACGACGACCTCCAGAAAGACATCGACGCGACGATTCCGGTGCTCGACCGCCACCTCGCGCGGGCGAAGGCCGTCTCGGCGCAACTCAGCGCGCCCAGCGCGCCCGCCGGCGCCAAGCCACCCGCTGACGCCAGCGCCAACGGCAACAACGCCAACAAGCCGCTCAGCGACAGCACGGCCGCAGCGAAGAAGCCGGCGCCAGACAGCACGGCCAAGAAGCCCGCTGCCGACAGCGCGGCCGCGAAGAAGGTATCGCCGATTCCGCCGAAACCTCCGACCATTTGAACTCGCGACACCAGACCGCCGTACCCGAGCTGAGATTCGCTCGGGTACGGTTTTTTTCGCTTTATGCGAGCGCGTCGATCAACTCATCGACCGCGAGTGACAGAGCGGCGAGACGATCCTGATCCCAATCGGCGCGAAATTGCTCGAACGCGGCGTCGGACTGTTGCCCGGCACGCTTCGCCAAGAGAATCATTCCCGGACGCACGCGCGACAGGACGGGTGACGGGGCGTCATCGCTATCAACCGCCAATGCCTTCGCGGCGTGTCGTCGTGCCTCGATCATCGCGACCACACCGATCCGTTCCACTACGCGGGCAACGAACAGGTGGAGGTCACGCACCGTGCCGAGCGCATCCTGCAAGTCCACCAGCTGGGTTGTCGCCTCCTTGGCCTGCGGAAAATCGTCGAGCGCTTCGAGCAAATAGCGAAGACGCTTCGCGGCGATGCGACAGCGGTGGATCGCTCCCACCTCCGTTGACGCTTGCACGCGATCGATCCGCGCCGCGAAGCGTTGGTGATGACGTCGAATCAGCTCGGCCAATGCGTCGGCCATCGTTGCCTCGGACGTGCTCCCCTCGTCGGCTGGGACGAGAGCACTGTAACTCGACAACTCGTCCTCGAGCGTGTCGAGTAAGCGTGGCAGCCGAGCGCGAATGCGCTTCGTCGCCTTGCGCCGCTGGTTATCGTCGTCGGTGCGAAGCCATTTGGTCATGTACCGCAGCCCACTCCGCGCCCGTCGCGAGAGACCGGCCTGCGCGGCGATCCATTCTTGCCACACCTCCACATCGCGAGCCGCGTTGGTCACGTGCGTCAGATCACGAAGGCGACGTCGCGTCTTGCCGCGCACCGTATCATCGATCTCCGGCCGGAACGCGCGCAACCAGCTACGCAGCCTCCGCAGCCCGACGCGAAGATCGTGCAACCCGTTGGGATCGGTCGCGTCGAATCGCTCGTAGGCCGCACGCACGATGTCGAGGCGTGACCGAGCGATCACACGCGCCCCACGCTTGGCCGGCTGCGCGAGGAGCTCGCGCGAAATCTGACCGTTCATTGCCCTTCAGCCATGGAGTGACGTCGCTTATTTGATCTCGAGGGCGCGCACTTCGGGGGGCGCCGGAGGATATCGCAGACCGAGGCCGGCGAGCGTATCAGCGATCGTCCGCGCCACGAGGAAGTTGCGCACCGGCTTATCGTCGGCGGGAACGACGTACCACGGAGCATGCCGCTTCGCGCAGTGGCGCAGCGCGTCGCGATAGGCCGCGGTGTACTCCTTCCACAGCGCCCGATCGTCGAGGTCTCCGGCGCGAAACTTCCAATTCTTCGTCTCGTCGGTGAGTCGCTCCTCGAGACGACGACGCTGCTCCTCGCGCGAAACGTGCAAAAAGAACTTGAGGATCACGACTCCATTGTCGGCCAGCATGCGTTCGAAATCGTTGATCTGGTCGTAGCGCTCGGACCGCACACCCTTGGACATCGTGCCGTGCACGCGTTCGACCAGAACATCTTCGTAGTGGGAGCGGTTGAAGATGCCGATCACGCCCCGCGCGGGAACACGCTGGTGGACGCGCCAGAGGTAATCATGATGGCGCTCGACGTCGGTGGGCACCTTGAAGCTCGTCACCTCGCATGACTGCGGGTTTACCGCGCTGAAGACGTGACGGATGGTGCCGTCTTTTCCCGACGCATCCCGACCCTGGAGCACGATCAACAGCGCGTATCGCGCATCGGCGTAGAATACGCGCTGGAGCTCCGCGATGCGATTCGTCTGCTCGACCGTCAGCGTCTCGAGCTTGTCCCCTGACGGCGCGCCGCGCGGTGGGCGCGCGTCGCCATCCTTCAGGCCGATTTTTTTTTTGGGATCGATCGGTTTGAGGCGCATGCGCTCCGTCGGATGTGTCAGGTGACCACGGCCGGCGACGCGCCGGGACGACGATACCAATAGGCGATGCCCAGGAGAAAGGCACTCGTGACGAGATACGCCGCGATGCGCGCGGCGAAGTCAAAGTAGGTGTTCGCTCCGTACACGGCGGTGCCGGCGGCAACGAGACCGAGCGCCAATCCGGTTTGTCTCACCTTTGCCGCACGCCGAGCGCGCCCCGCCGCGACGCACGCGACTGCCGTGGCCGCGAAGTAGGTCACGAGCAGCAGCATCGACGTGCTCGGACTCACTGCCATCGACAGCTCGACCATCACCCACACGAACGCCCAAACCCACGGCGCGAGCGTCACCAACCGTACGAGACGCTTGAGCGATCCGGCATACGTCCATTCTGGCTGCTCACCGATCGACGCCCGCGTGGCCGCGCGTATCCTCCGCCAAAAACGACCAACGATCACGAGTCCGATCACGACCATCAGCGCCGTCATCGACGGTTCGGTCATGAACGGCGTGAACCGGTACGACGATCGTTCGGTCAACGAAACAAGGCTGAGCGTCGCCGCGAACAACATCAGCGCGCCACCCATCGCCACCCAGCTGCGGCTCGGCCGTACCGCGTGCATTGCGAGCGCGGCGAGGCCGAGGACGAGGAATGCCGCGACGCGTCCCGACGGCGCTTCGAGTGGCAGCGACGTCACGGCGCCGATGGCCAACGCGGCGCCGGCGAACGCCGCGGCGTCGCGCAGCGGACCGACCGTGCGCCGCCAGGCGAACGCGACGAAGGCGAGCGCCGTCGCGATCCACGGGTA
>Ga0070708_100004282_pt1 | contig 11220 bp, 14 predicted proteins | sample KBSK5503metaG_FD_65469 | JGI IMG/M metagenome (GOLD analysis project Ga0070708, IMG submission 65469) | Corn, switchgrass and miscanthus rhizosphere microbial communities from Kellogg Biological Station, Michigan, USA - KBS K5-50-3 metaG | ecosystem: Host-associated > Plants > Roots >...
CACGCGGCGATCGGCATCCTCCCGCTGTTCACCATCTGCGACCGCTGGGACGTGGGTGGCGTGTCGATGGCGTCACACCCCGACACCGGCCAGGCGACCATCGTCATCTATGACGGCTATCCCGGGGGCGCCGGTATCGCCGAGCTGGGCTTCGCCGCCGGCCGGCGCCACCTCGAGGCCACGCTCGGTGTGATCGAGTCGTGCCCGTGCGATGCCGGGTGCCCGTCGTGCGTGCAGTCGCCCAAGTGCGGCAACTGGAACGAGCCCCTCGACAAGGCGGGCGCCGGCGCCGTGCTGCGGGTGGTGCTCGCTAGACCAGATCGACGGGCTGGATGACGCGCCCGTTCAGGAACCGCAGCTGGAAGGCGACGACACACAGGGCGGCTCCCGCCGACAGCGGGATGAGTAGCGCCTTGGTGCTCGATCCTGGCGTCGTACCCCGCAACGGCAGAGCCCTGGTGGAACGGCCGCCGCCCGGCGTGCCCTTCTTGGGCTGAGCGCCGAAGGGCAGGTTCTCGTTGAAGGCGCCTTCGTCCACATTGATGCCGCCCACCTCGCTGCCGGTGGCGTTGCCCACCCGGCCGAGGTCCTTGCCCCGGCTGATGATGGGCGCGGGCAGGGAGCCGATCTTCAAGTCGGAAGCCGTGGGCACCGGCACCGTCGGCGGCGTGCGGCTTCCCGTGGTCGTGCCGCCGCCACCACCGCCGCCGCCACCGCCGGCCGCGGTCGTCGACGTCGTCGTCGGCGTCTCGACCGCCGCCACCTTGACCTTGGCCGCGGCGGAGACGTCGGAGCGGATGCTGTCGACGCCTTGCTCGCCCGACGAGCGAAGGGCGTACACGTAGTACGTGAGCTCGCCCCCGGCGCCGAGGCTCTCGTCCTTCAGCGTCACCTCGCTGGCGGTGCCCGTCGGCTGATCGACGTACTTCAGGCGGGTGAAGGATCCGTTGGCGTTCTGGCGCACGGGCACGTAGGCCACGATGTCGGGCTCGCTGTTCTTGTTCCACGAGACCGTGACCACGGTCCCGGCGTCGTTGGCGACCGCCTTCACGTTGGCCGGCGCCGCCGGCGCCACCCGCACCTTCACGGTGATGGGCGTCGCAGTACCCGTCTGGTCGCCGTCGAGGTCGAACTGCTCGGTGCCGGTGGAGCTTGCACCGATCTCGTAGGGACCGTTGACCGCCAGCGGGCCGATGGCCTTGGAAAACGACTTGGTGTTGGTGCCGCCACACGTGGGCGCGCCGTTGCCGCACACCTTGACCGTTGTGGGCTGCACGCCCTGGGCCGTGCCCTTGTAGGTGGTGGTCACGACGATCGTCTTGATGACGCTGCCCTGGCTCATGTGGAACTCACCGCTGACAGTGGGCGAGGCCGTGGTGATGACGCTGTACGCGTCGGGCGCAGGCGACACCGACAACGGGCCCGCCTGCGGCGCCTCGTTGGCCCACGCCGGGCCCCCGGCGGCCATTACGACCGCCAGGCTCGCCACCACCCCCAGCTCCAGCCGCCTCATCATCGGTGCAGCGCCGGACCTTCGCTGCTCGCTCCGCTCGCTCACGTTTCGCGTAGATCCTTCTGGTACTTGGCGCGGATGACCAGACGCTGTGCCGCCGAGCCCTTCGGGTGGCAGGTGGTGAGCGTGAGGATGCGGTCAGGAGACGGGTTGATCACCGACAGGTCGTTCTTGCCCACGACGAACGGGTCGCGGGAGACCTCGTAGACGCAGCCTCCTACCGGCGTCGCCAGCTCGATGGTGTCGCCGATCTTCACGCGGTCGAGGTTGGCGAAGGGCTTGCCGTAGGTCGTACGGTGCCCGGCGATGGCCACGTTGCCGGTTTCACACGGCAGCGGAGTCTTCGAGTAGTGGCCGGCCCCGGCGCGGAGGGCGGCAGCGGTGGTGCCCTGGACGACGATGGTGTCGACGTCGATGGCCGGGATGCGGATCCGGGTCAGTGAGTCACCCACCTCGACCTTGCCGTCGCGATACGCCTGCTGAAGGTCGGGGCTGGCGAACTGCTTGTTCAGCCGCCCCTGCAGCCGGTCCTGGTACAGGTTGGTGAACAGCGGATAGCCAAGCATCGCCACGCCGCCGATCAATAGGAACACGGAGAGCACTGAGATGACACGGCGGGCGCCCTTACGTGTGCGCAGGAAGTGCGCCAGACGGTCAACCGAACTGCGCGCGCCAGCGTCCGTCGAAGCCATTCCCTCAGGGTATCGACGGCGGACCTCGAGAATAAAAGCGCGCGTTGGGAAAAATATGCCTGGCGCCTACCGTTCCACCCGCATCGTCGCTCGACCACGAAGGGTGACATCTCCCAGCGCAGCGCCCACGAGCGGCACATCGGTCGGCGCCCGGTAGGCGACCGCCACCGCCACCCGGCTTCCCGGACCGGCCCTGCCGGTGACGTCGACGTGCAGGCGGGATGCGGGCAGGCCCGAGCCGTCGGCGGCCGCCGAGGAAGCGGCGTCGGGCGACGGCTCGACGGCGGCGGCCCGAGCGGCCTCGCGGGCGGCGTGGACGACCAGGATCTGGTCACGCACGACGAGGCCCAGCTGCACGAGCGCCAGCAACAGCAGCACGACAAGGGGCAGCACGAGGGCAAGCTCGACCGCCGCCTGCCCTCGTTCCCGCCCGGTCACTTGATGGATTCGAGGATGTGGTTCATGACGCCGTCCATGAGCTTGCCGACCATGTCGTTCTTCGTGGCCCAGGCGACGACCAGCAGCGCGATGGCGGCGGCGCCGAGGAGCACGAGGGCGTACTCGGCCGACGCCTGGCCCCGCTCGTCACGGGCGTGGGCCAGCGAGAGCAGCGCCACCAATAAAGAGGAAACAACAGACACGGCGAACCTCCAGAGCGCGGGTGTTGTCAGAGGCTCAGCGACCGGATGGCGCTGGCGAGGAGGGGCGCCACCGTCAGCAGCGCGAACGCGGGAAGGGTGCAGAGCACCAGGGGGAAGAGAAGCTTCACCGGGACCTTGCGGACTGCCTCTTCGGCTCGGCGGCGGCGCTCGAGGCGCACCTCGTGGGCCAGCCGGTCGAGGCCGGCGACCAGCGGGGCGCCGTAGCGCTCAGAGGCCACGAGGGCGGCGACCAAGGGCCGCACCGCTTCGCCACAGCGCCCGGGAAGGTCGTCGAGGGCATCGGCCAGGCGCCGGCCCAGCGCCACCTCTTCGCGCACCCGAGCGAGCTCATCGGCGAGCGGTCCGGTGGCCCGCCGGGCTACGGCGTCGACCGCCAGCGACACGGTCAGTCCCGCGCCAACCGCCAGCGACAAGAGGTCGACGACCTCGGGCAGGCCGGCGGCGTAGGCATCGAGCACCCGGCGGCGCCGGGCGCGTGCCTGGAGGGCCGGGATCAGCCACCCGGCCAACGCCGCGGGCACGACGAGCGGGAGGTGGACGGCGGCCGCCGGTATGGCCAGCACCGCGACCGCGCCCACCTGGCGAGCCCGGACGGTGGTGACCGGGCGGCGGGCAACCCGTAGCACCGCCGCGCCGGCGGCGGCGAGGAGGTCGGTGCGTTCGTGCCTGTCGAGCGATGGACGCAGGGCCGCCAGGCGGCTGCGGACCGAGGGTGCGGGACGGCGGCGGGTGCTGATGATCATCGCCGCCCACATCGCCCCGACGAGTGCTTCCGTCATACCGGGACTCGCGCGAGGTGGCGCATCCACACGGCCGACATCGCGTCGAGAGAGAGCCCGGCGGCGACGAACGCCCATCCCAGCGGGGTGCGGAAGAGAAAGGTCGACGTGCGGGGGTCGGTGGCCGAGGCAAAGGCGCAGAAGGCAATCGGGGCGAGGCTGATCACGAGCACCGACGCCCGCACCTGGGCGGCGTGCGCCCTGACCTCGGCGGCGATCGCCAGCCGGTCGCGGATCGTGGTGGCGACGCCATCGACGGCCCGAGCCTGGGCGCCTCCGGTTTCTGCGCCCAATGACAACGCCGCCACCGCCAGCCGCACGCCTGGCGTCGGCCGCCGGGCCTGCCACCGCTCCAGGGCATCGACCAGCCCGATCCCCTGGTCGAACTCGCCGGCGACCGCGGCGAGCTCGGCGCCGACGGCGCCGCCGCAGGATGCCGCCTCAGTCACCGCCTGGCGCAGCGACGCCCCCGACCGCAGCGACCGGGCCACCGCCTCGAGCCCGACCGGCAGCTGGGTCTCGACGATCTCCGCGGCCCGACCCCGCCGAGCCCGCGCGGCAAGGAGCGGACCAGCCACCGCCACCCCGGTGGCGACGAGGCCGAGGCCGGGACCCCCGACGATCACGCCGCCGGCGAACATTGCCGCCGCCGCGCCAACCCACGCCGTCCAGGCGATGCCGGCGGCGACGGGAACCGCGGCGTCGGCGAGCGCCGCCTCGATCCGCCGGGGAGGCCGCAGGAGGAAGCGGGCGTCGCCGGGCACGCGGCGACGGCCGCCGGCCTCGAAGCGGCGGAGGACCGTGGCCCGCCTCGTCATGTCTTCCCTTCCAGCCAACGCTGGTCGGGCGGCGAAGCGCCCGGCGCTCGTGCCGGCCGCGCCGGCAGCGCGACGACCCGGTTGTTGCGCGTCAGCGGCCGCACTCGCCCTTCATCGCTGGTCCCGTCGACGACCTCGGCGGCCTCGACAACCATGCGGCGGCCGTTGGTGCCCCGAGCCACCTGCACGACGAGGTCGAGAGAAGCACTGAGCTGGTCGCGCACCGCCGCCAGCGGCAGCCCGACGTCACCCATGAGGACCATGGTCTCGAGGCGGCGCAGCGCGTCGGCTGGGCTGTTGGCGTGGCAGGTGGACAGCGAACCCTCGTGGCCGGTGTTCATGGCCTGCAACATGTCGAGCGCCTCGGGCCCGCGGACCTCGCCGACGACGATGCGATCGGGCCGCATGCGCAGGGCGTTGCGCACGAGGTCGCGGATGGTCACCTCGCCGGCGCCTTCGGCGTTGGCGGGCCGCGCCTCGAGACGGATCACGTGCTCGCCCGGGAGTTGCAGCTCGGCGGCGTCTTCGACGGTGACCACCCGCTCGCGTCCGCCGATATGGGCGGCGAGGGCGTTGAGCAGGGTGGTCTTGCCCGCGCCCGTCGCGCCGGAGATCACCACGTTGCACCGGGCATGCACGGACCACGTGAGCAGCGCGCCGACCGCCGGGGAGCAGAAGACGTCGACCGGCAGCGCCCGGGCACCGAACCGGCGGACGGTCACGTACGGGCCGTCGATGGCCAGCGGCGGGACGACCGCGTTGACCCGGGAGCCGTCGGCCAGGCGGGCGTCGACGAACGGCGACGCCCGGTCGACCCGCAGACCGAGCGGCGCCACCACCTTCTCGATCAGGTGCTCGATGGCGGGGGCGTCGAGACGGATGTCGGTGCGATGGATGGCGCCGTCGCGCTCGATCCACACCCCCGATGGCCCGTTCACCATGACCTCGGTGACGTCGGGATCGGCCAGCAGCGGTTCGAGAGGCCCGAGACCGGCAACGTCGCCGACGACCTCGGCCACCAAGTCTCGACGGGCGGCGTCACCGAGCAGCGGGCCTTCGCTGTGGACGAGCAGCGCCACCTGGCTGGTGAGGTCGCTGTGCAGGCCCTCGTCGAGGAGCCGGGCACGCACACGTGCCTTCACCGCCTCCCGGGCGGCGACGCTCGTCACGCTGCACCCCTGAGCGCACGAGCGACGCGGCGGGGCAGTCGCGCGGTCAGCAGGCAGCAATCGATGAGACGCGCGACCTCGCGGGAGCACTCGATCCGGGCGCGGACGGGAACGCCGAGTACCTCCTCGACGTCGCGGCTGCTCAGCGCCCGGCCGTCTTCCTCGACGAGCACGACACCCGACGGGCGGGTGGGGGCGAGCAGCGCCCGGCGCACGGCGAGGAAACACGGGCGGAGGACCAGCAGGGACGCGCTCGCCTGCTCGGCGACGATGCGGGCGGTCTCGTCGACGAGGGTGCCGCAGTCGGCCACCACGGGGCGCGGATCGGCAACCAAGTGGTCGGCCAGCGCCGGCGCGCGGGTGGCGTCGAGCGGCAGCGTGCCGCGAGGCAGCAGCCTCACTCCCCGAGCAGCGTCGAGCTCGAGACGGCGGATGCCGTCGTCGGGAACGTCGTCGCCCGCCGCCAGCCAGTCCGACAGGCCCGGACCTTCGGGCTCGGGAAGGCCGAGGATCGCAGCGCCGTCACCGCAGAGGTCGGCGAGCACCGCACCACGCGGGTCGGCGCTCGCCATCACGACCGCCAGCCCCGCCGCGACAGCCGTTGTTCCGCTGCCGCCCTTCGACGACCAACAGGCGATCAGCACGCGCCCTCCCGGCAACGACGGGGTGTCGGGGGGAAGGCGGCGTCAGGGTAGGAGGCCCGCCCGCCTAAGGCAAGAGGCTCTTCGCGGGACCGTATGCTCGGCCGCGTGGAGGCGGCGTTCTTCGACCTCGACAAGACCGTCATCGCCCGGGCGTCGATGGTGGCCTTCGGCCGGCCGTTCTACCGGCAGGGGCTGATCTCGCGCAGCCTGGTTTTGCGCAGCCTTTACGGGCAGCTCGTATACATGCATCTGGGCGCCGACGAGGAGAAGTTGGCGCGGATGCGCGACTCGGTACTGGCCCTGACGAAGGGCTGGGAGCGAGCCCGGGTGGCCGAGATCGTGCGCGAAACCCTCGACGAGGTTGTGCAGCCGATCGTTTACGGCGAGGCGCTGGCGCTCATCGAAGAGCACCGGGCCGCGGGACGGGCCGTCTATGTGGTGTCGGCATCGCCCGAGGAGATCGTGGGTCCGATCTGCGAGTACCTCGGAGTGGAGGACTACATCGCCACCCGCGCCCGGCTGGACGACGAGGGCCGCTACACCGGGGAGACCGAGTTCTACGCCTACGGCCTGGCCAAGGGCGACGCCATGCGCGCGATCGCCCGCGAGCGCGACATCGACTTAGCCGCCTCGTACGCCTACTCCGACTCGGCCACCGACCTCCCCATGCTGGAGGCCGTCGGTCATCCCGTCGTGGTCAACCCCGACCGCGAGCTGGCCAAGGTGGCGCGTGAGCGAGGGTGGGAAGTCAGACGGTTCGTGCGACCGGTGCGCCTGCGCGACCGGGTGCCGATGCCACCGCCGGGGCCGTCAGCCGCGGCGGCGGCCGCAGGCTTGGTCGCGGGCGGTGCGGCGTGGTTCTGGCGTCAGCGCAGCCGCCGTCGCGCGGCCCCGCCCCCCAGCATGCTCGCAGGACTGGCGGCGCGGGCGAGGTCGGGCGCGACGCGCGCGAGGACAGGAGCTACGCGGAGCGCAGCTTCCGTGCGGCGACTACCCCGAGGCCGACGATGATGAGCAGCAGCAGAAGCTTCTTCATAGGGAGCGGACCCTAGTTCAGCCGGTAGCTTCTCGCCGGAGGTGTCCGAGTACCTGGTGGGCTCCCCCGCCTTCAAAGCGGGTGGGACGGGCGAACCCCGTCCGGCGGGTTCGATTCCCGTCCACCTCCGCTCTTTCGCCGTCGCAACCAGAGGTTGCTCGGCGAGTTCTATCGGCGCCGACCTCCGGTCGGCGCGTCTTCTGCCGACGACCGGCAAAGCCGGATCGTCGGCGATTTGTGGCGACGAGCGACTTAGACGGCCAGGAGGTCGCGGGCGCCGGTGTCGCTCGAGGGATGGCGCAGCTTCGACATCGCCCGAGCCTCGATCTGGCGGATGCGCTCGCGAGTCAGGTTGAAGTGCTCGCCGACCTCTTCGAGGGTGCGGGGCTCGCCCCGGTCGAGGCCGAAGCGCAGACGCAAGATCTCGCGCTCGCGCTCGTCGAGCGGGCCGAGGAGCTTGGAGATCTCTTCGGGGAGCAGCGCGGTGGCCGCCACCTCGAAGGGCGACTCGGCGGAACGGTCCTCGACGACGTCACCAAGCTCGGCGTCGCCGTCCTCGCGGAGGGGCTCGGACAGCGACAGCGGCTCGGCGGCGAAGCGCAGGGCCTCGGTGACCTTGTCCTCGGGCATCTCGACCTCGGCCGCCAGCTCGGCCAGGGTGGCCGGGCGGCCGAGCTTCAGCTCGAGACGGGCACGGGCCTTCTGCAGCCGGGCCAGCGTGTCGCCGGCGTGCACCGGCAGCCGGATGGTGCGGCCGGTATTGGCGATGCCGCGCGTGATGGCCTGACGGATCCACCACGTGGCGTAGGTCGAGAACTTGAAGCCCTTGCGCCAGTCGAACTTCTCGACGGCGTGCATGAGGCCGAGGTTGCCCTCCTGGATCAGGTCGAGGAGGGGCAGGCCCGAGGCCTGGTACTTCTTGGCGATCGAAACCACCAGGCGAAGGTTCGACTGCACGAAGGTGCGCTCGGCGTCCTCGCCCTCCTGGGCCTGCTTGCGCAGCTCGCGACGGCGGGTGGCGCTCAGCGAGCGCCCACCGGCCTCGTAGTCACGCCGCGCCGCATTCCCTGCCTCGATGGCCTTGGCGAGGCGGACCTCGTCGTCCTTCGTAAGCAGGGGATACTGGCCGATGTCAGTTAGGTAGAGCCTGACGAGGTCTTCCTCGTCCCGCTCGACGCGCTCCTTGGGCAAGCTAAACCTCTTTGTGGACGTGCCGGTCTAAGGAGAACATCCGCGGAGACGCGGAGATTCCCGCCCGCTGGCGGCCGATGCCGGCCCCGTTTCTAACGATAAACACCCGGTCAAGAGCCAAATCGCGGCCTTTTGTTCGCCACGGTCCTCCCCGGGTCCTTCCCTATACGGTTGTCGGCGTGCCTGGCGACGACCTTGACGTGGCAGTCGTCACACTCTGGTTCCACGCCATCGACGCCGAGCGATTAGGGGCGATTTTGGCCCGATATGTGGTGCTCACGAGGGGGGCACAGGGCTGCAGGAATGTCGACCTGTGCGCCTCGGTGACCCGGCCAAACCGCCTCCTGGTCATCGAGAAATGGGAGAGCCGGGAGGCCCAGCGGGCCCATTTCGACTCCGCGGTGGCCGTCGAGATGGCCGAGGCCGCCAAGGCGCTACTGGCCGAGCCCCCCGACATCGACCTGTGGGACGGCGTTTCAGCCCACGATTTGCGGTGAGCTGGCCGTTTGCTCACAGGCGGTGGCGATATCTGCCCACGTAAGGCCCTCACCGGACCACAGGCGTTCGAAGACTTCGTCGGTCTTGTCGCTGAAGCCGTGGCGAATCCGGAAGTGGTACTGGCGCCGGCCCTTCTGTGAGGGGTAGCCGAGCCGGGCGGTGCGGCCGACGCTATACACGTCCCATGCCACCGCCTGGGACGGGGTCAGCTCGGCGTCGACGGGAGCGTCGGCGAAGGCCGGGGTCGTGCGGTCATAGGCGCGGAACAGCAGCCGGGCGGAAAGGCCGATCACGTTGCGCTCGCTCAGGTGGCGGGGGTTCTTGGCGTCCTCGAGGGCCCCGCTCTCGACCCTGATGGTGATGGGATCCAGCGACGCGAGCGAGCTCGCACCGAGCGGCGTGTGTTCGTCGACCTCGACTCGGATCTCCGTGTCCGCCGGCAGGCCGACGGCTTCGGCAACCTGTTCCACCAGCGCGGCGATCCGGGCGCCGTCGTAGTCCACCATCGTGAACGTCTCGGGCGTAACGGAGACTTCAGCCACCGTCGGAGTCACCGATGGAGCCCGGTCCGGCGATGCCGCCGGCGGCGACCATCAGCTCTTCTAACCGGCGCTGGTGGGAGGCGGCTCGCTCGACGTCGGCGGGCGTGCGAAGCAGCGACTGCAGCAGAAGCTCCCCGTCACGGAGGTCGTCGACCTCGTCGATGAGGATGAACTTCAGCGACCGGATGGTGGGAGCATCGGTGATCGGGCTCGTGCCGTTCAGGTGGTACGTGTACGCGGCGATCTTGCGGGGGATCAGCACGCGGTAGACGCCAGTGAGCTTCTCGATCGTGAGCTCGGGCGCCTCGGGTTCGGTCATCGCATCCATGAACGCCACGAACTCGTCGTTGGCCGGCACCGTGAGTCGATCGGGGGACATCTCCCGTAGCTCCGGCAGCCGCTTGTGCCACAGCTCGGCGTGCCACGCGTGCTTGTAACAGTGGGTGCCGAGGCGCATCTTCACGTCGAGCTCGGGGACGGTGGCCACCCAACCGCCCAAGGCCTCGAACAAGCGCATCTCCACCCACTTGTAGTTGCCGACGCGCCGGGCGGACTCTTCGACCGAGAACAGACCGGGAAGCTGGCGGCGATCCCACGGGGCGAACGCGGCACGGGGCGCGGTGGGCTCTGGCATCGGGCCGGAGACTAGTGACTTTGTCGCTGGCGGCCGGCGGTTTCGAGGCGTCGGGTGCGCCGCGCGCCGCCGAGCTCGCTGACGGCCACGCCAATCAGGATCACCCCCGCCCCGGCAGCGGCGCGCGCGCCAAACCGCTCGCCGGTGGAGATCGCCAGCAGAGCGGCAAAGACCGGTTCGAGCATCAACAGGAGGCCGGCTCTCGAAGGATCGACCCGTCGCTGGGCCCACGTCATCAGCGCGAACGCCACCGCCGACGCGGCCACACCGGTGTAGGCGGCGGCCAGCCACGCCGACGCTGGGAACCCGTAGCCGCCGGTCGCAAAGCCCGGCACCAAGCAGGCGATCCCCACGACGGTGAGCTGCACGGCGGTGAGCTTCCGCCAGTCGTGGCGCGGTGCGTACACGCCGAGCTGCACGATGTGCACCGCGAAGGCGAACGCGCAGAGCAGTGTCTCGAGCTCGCCCGCCCGCAGCCGGAACCCGGTGTCGGTCAGCAGCACGAGCCCGACGACGGCAACGGCGATGCCGGCGACTGTCGGCGCGCTGGGAGGGCGGCGAAGCACCCCGGCGCTGAGCACGGGGACGATGACCACCAGCAGATACGTGATGAAGGCCGAGGTGGTGGCTGACGTTCGTTGCAGGCCCACGGTCTGCAGCACATACCCGGCGAGCAGCGTCACGCCGCAGGCCGCGCCGGCGCGCACCACCCCGGGATCGGTCGGGCCACCGCGAGCGACGACCCCCATCACCGCGCCAGCAATGAGGAAGCGGACGGCCAGGAACGGGACCGGCTGGGCGTGAGCGACGGCGTCCTTCACGACGACGAATGTCGAGCCGAACAAGAAGGCGGCGCCGGCCAAGGCGATGTCGGCCGACCAGCGGTCGGCGACACGAGCGCGGCGGCTCAGCCTTGGTACCAGTTGGTGATCGGAAGGCGGCGGTCCTTGCCGAACGCCTTGGGGCCGACACGCGGGCCCGGCGGGTTCAGCTGGCAGTTGGCAACGCGGCACAGGGCCATAGCGAGAGGTTAGTGACGGCC
>Ga0070708_100004283_pt1 | contig 11217 bp, 10 predicted proteins | sample KBSK5503metaG_FD_65469 | JGI IMG/M metagenome (GOLD analysis project Ga0070708, IMG submission 65469) | Corn, switchgrass and miscanthus rhizosphere microbial communities from Kellogg Biological Station, Michigan, USA - KBS K5-50-3 metaG | ecosystem: Host-associated > Plants > Roots >...
CGTGCTGTACAAGGCCCAGCTTGCCGGCACGATCTACGGGGTGATCATCGCCAACCTGATTCCCGCGGCACCGTTTGTGATCCTGGTCATGACGCCGTTCATCGAGCAGATCGATCCCAACCTCGAGTCCGCCGCGCGTGTGTTCGGCGCAAGCACCGGCCGCATGTTCTGGCACGTGCTTGTGCCGCTGCTCGGGCCGGGAATCCTCGCGGCATCGCTGCTGGTGCTCGTGCGCACGATCGCGCTGTTCGAGCTCACGTTCCTCACCGCGGGGCCGGATTCGCAGACGCTGGTCGTCGCGCTCTATTACGCAGTGTTCGCCGCCGGCGTGCGCGCGCCGCAGTCGGTGGACGCGATGGCGATGGTGTACATGCTGGTGACGCTGGCGTGGCTGCTGATCGCGCTGCGCTTCGTCAATCCGACGCAGTTGGTCAGCCGGGTCAAGGAGCACCCGCAACCCGCATGAGTCGCCTGTCGCTGCGCACCGTGGCCGGATTGCCCGAGGGTGTCGTACGGCCCGGCTTCGATCCGGCGCGCGTGACGGTCGGCATCCTGCACCTGGGGCTGGGCGCGTTCCATCGCGCGCATCAGGCCGTTTACACCGACGACATCCTGGCGAGCGACCCGCGCTGGGGGATCTGCGGCGTGTCGCTCAAGACGCCGCGCGCGACGCTGCCTCTCGCGGCACAGGATGGCCTGTATGCGGTGCTGACAAAAGGCAGCGATGGCACGGTCGCACGCGTCATCGGCAGCCTTCGCGAGACCTTGTTCGCGGGCGCCGACCGGGCCGGGCTTATCCAGCGCTTTGCCGATCCGCGCATCGCGATCGTGACAGCGACGGTCACGGAAAAAGGGTACTGCCACGATCCTGCGACGGGCGTGCTCAATCGCGATCATCCGGACATCGTCCACGATCTCGCCAGTCCCGATGCGCCCGAATCGGCGGTTGGCATCCTGACGGCGGGCCTCGCTGCGCGGCGTGCTGCGAACGCTGGTCCGCTCACGTTCGTCTGCTGCGACAACCTGCCGCACAACGGGCGCATGGTCGAGGGACTCGTTCATGCGGTCGCGCGCGAACGCGATCCGGCGCTTGGCGAATGGATCGCCGACAACGTCGCGTTTCCATCCGCGATGGTCGACCGCATCGTTCCCGCGACGACCGACAGCGACATTGCGGAAGGCGAGCGGCTGCTGGGCGTTCACGATGCCGCGCCCGTCGTCGCCGAAGCGTTCGGCCAGTGGGTCATCGAAAAACGCTTCGCCGCGGCGCGTCCTGCGTGGGAGGAGGCGGGCGCGCAATTCGTCGCCGACGTGGCACCCTTCGAGACGATGAAGTTGCGCCTGCTGAACGGCAGCCATTCGACACTCGCGTACCTCGGTTTCCTGCTGCGGCACGAGTTTGTCTGGCAAGCCGCGGGCGACCCGTTGCTGGTCGCACTCATCGAACGTCAGATGGCCGAGGACATCGCGCCGACGCTTGTCCGGCCGGCGGGTACGGATCTGCCGGTCTATTGCGCGCAGTTGATGCTGCGCTTCGAGAATTCCGCGCTGCCCCATCGCACGCGGCAGATCGCGATGGACGGATCGCAGAAATTGCCGCAGCGTCTGCTGGGAACCGTGCGCGATCGCATCAACGCAGGCGCGCCGTTCACTCACCTCGCGGTGGCCATCGCCGGATGGATCCGCTATGCCAGTGGAGTCGACGAGCAGGGTGGACGGATCGACGTCGCGGATCCGCTCGCGGGGACGTTCGAGCGAATTGTCCGTGAAGCCGGCGGCGACCCAATGTTGATTGCCGAAGGCTTCCTCGATCTCAAATCCGTGTTCGGCGCCGATCTCGTCGCGCACTACACGTTCCGCGAAGCCGTGCGCAAGAACGTCGTGGCGCTGTTTCGCGACGGGGCGCGCGCCACGCTGGCGCGCCATCTCGGCGCGGATCGTTAAGGAACACGTCTTCAAGGAATCGACATGGCCATTCCTTTGAATCTCCACCCCGATCGCCTCTTCCCCGCCGATACGGCGACGCGGGACCTCGCGCGCCGCCTCTACGCGACGGTTTCGGGCCTGCCGATCGTGAGCCCGCACGGGCACACCGATCCGCAATGGTTTGCCGACAACGCGCCGTTCGCCGACGCGTCCGCGCTGCTCATCACGCCGGATCACTACGTTTTCCGGATGCTGTACAGCCAGGGCGTGCCCCTTTCCGACCTTGGCATTCCGCGTCGCGATGGAGCCGCGAGCGACCGCGACGCGCGCAAGATATGGCATGCCTTCGCCGCGCGCTATCACCTCTTCCGCGGCACGCCCACGCGCATCTGGCTCGACCACGCGTTCAACACGGTGTTCGGCATCGACGAGCGGCTGACGGCGGAATCGGCGGACCGCTACTTCGACCGCATCAACGCGTGCCTGGCGGAGCCCGCCTTCCGCCCGCGCGCGCTGTTCGAGCGCTTCAACATCGAGGTCATCGCGACGACCGAATCCCCGCTCGATCCGCTCGCCTATCACCAAAAGATCCGCGCGTCTGGCTGGAAAGGCCGCGTGGTCACTGCGTATCGACCCGATCCTGTCGTCGATCCCGAGTTCGAGGGTTTTGCCGGCAACGTCGCGCAGTTCGCGGCGCTGACCGGCGAGAACACGTCCATGTGGAGCGGGTATCTCGCGGCGCATCGCAAACGCCGCGCGTTTTTCAAGACGCTGGGTGCGACTTCCACCGACCACGGCCACCCGTCGGCGCGCACGTCGGATTGCTCGACCAGCGAGTGCCAGCGTCTGCTCGATCGCGCGCTCTCCGGCGCGATCACGGCGGACGAAGCGGAGGCGTTCCGGGGCCAGATGCTGACCGAAATGGCGAAGATGAGCCTCGACGACGGCCTGGTGATGCAGATCCACCCGGGCAGCTTCCGCAATCACAACCCGCGTGTGTTCCGCGAATACGGCCGGGACAAGGGCGCCGATATTCCCGCGCGGACTGACTACGTGCGCGCGCTCAAACCCTTGCTCGACAAATTCGGCAACGAACGAGATCTCACGATCGTGCTGTTCACGCTCGACGAGACGGTCTATTCGCGCGAACTGGCGCCGCTGGCGGGCCACTATCCGGCGCTGAAGCTCGGCCCGCCCTGGTGGTTCTACGACAGCCCCGAAGGCATGCAGCGCTTCCGCGAGCAGGTCACGAAGACGGCGGGCTTCTACAACACGGTCGGATTCAACGACGACACGCGCGCGTTTCTTTCAATTCCCGCGCGTCACGACGTCGCGCGGCGGATGGACTGCCGGTTCTTGGCGACGCTCGCCGTGGAACACAAGATCGGCGAAGACGAGGCGTTTGAATTGGCACCGCTGCTCGCCCATGGGCTCGCGAAGGCCGCATACAAGCTCTAGCGCCGCGCCCGAATGCTCGCGGGCTTTTGCCGCGACACGGTGGGCATCACGGGCCCGAGGGCCAAGAACCGCCAGTCCGCGTGCGCCACCGCGGCGATCCACCAGGCAAGCGCGCGACCGGGCCGGGCCTCGCGCCACGCGGCGTGCAGGCGCAGCGGATTGCGTGCAGGTTCGACGGCCTTGACGATGAGGCGACCGGCGGCCACGTCCGGTGCGGCGAGATGCGCGGGGAGGAAGCCGCATCCGAGTCCCGCCACCTGCGCGGCGAGTTTCGTATCGAGATCCGGAACGGTCAGCGTGTCTTGTCCCGCGATCAATCCCACCGTGCGCGGCGCGAGGCGGCGCGACGTATCGGCCGCAACCACCGCGCGAAATCCGGCGATTTGCGCTTCGGTCAGAGGCTCCGCCGCGGCGGCCAGCGGATGCCCGGGCGCGACGGCGAAGATGATCGTCGTCTCGGCCATGACGCGCAGCCGATAACCACCGCCGGGTGGCGGATCGGCCGGCGCGCCCAGCACCAGGTCCGCACGGCCTTCGGCCAGCGCGTCCCACGCGCCGCCCAGCACTTCGCTCGAGAATTTAAGGCGCGTGTGCAAAGCGTTGCGCGCACGACATTCGTCGTAGAACGAGGCGGCGAGCGGAAGCACGCGAGCGAACGGCACCATGACGTCCACGGCGATGCGCAGCTCGACTTCCCATCCGGTGGCCGCGCGCCGCACGCGCTGCTCGATGTCGTCCGCTGCGGCAAGGAGGCGCCGGCCGTCGTCGAGCAACAGCCGGCCCGCCGGCGTGAGCCGCGCGCGATGTCCGCGGCGGTCGAACAGCAGCACGTCGAGTTCTTCCTCCAGCTTGCGCACGGTGTAGGTGATGGCGGAGGGCACGCGATCGAGTTCGACGGCGGCGCCCGCGAAACTGCCGCGACGGTCGATCGCATCGAGAACGGCCAGCGATTCGAGGGAAAGCGACACGATCCTCATTCTCCTCATTCAAAATAACTGAACAATTCGATCAATATAGGCCAGTTCCGAGCGGTGCGCCAGCGGCCTATGATCGCAACATGCTATGCGCCCGACCGGCAGGCCGGGGTGGGGCACGCTCAACAGGAGATTCGAATGATCACGCTGCGTCCGTCCGGCCAACGGGGCCATGCGAACCACGGCTGGCTCGACTCCTTCCACAGCTTTTCGTTCGCGGGTTACTACGATGCCGAGCAGATGGGCTACGGGCCATTGCGCGTCATCAACGAGGACCGCGTGCAACCCGGCATGGGCTTCGGCACGCACGGGCACAGCGACATGGAGATTATTTCCTACGTGCTGGAGGGCCAGTTGTCGCACAAGGACAACATGGGCAATGGCTCGATCATCACGCCGGGCGACGTGCAGCGGATGAGCGCGGGCCGCGGCGTGCTCCACAGCGAATTCAATCCGTCGCGGACCGAAGGCGTCCATTTCCTGCAGATCTGGATCGAGCCGTCGGCGCGCGGCATTCCTGCGTCCTATGAGCAAAGCCGCGTGTCCGACGACGCGAAGCGCGGCAAGCTTGCATTGATCGCAGGCCCCGAAGGCTCGGGTGCGGCTGTGACGATCCACCAGGATGCGCGGGTGTACGCGACGCTTCTGGATGGAACCCAATCGGTCACGCAGCCGATTGCGCCGGGCCGGCGCGCTTACGTGCATGCCGCGCGAGGCAGCGTCAAGGTGAACGGCACTGCGTTGACGGCGGGCGACGCCGTCAGGATCGAGAACGAGGCGCAAATCACGCTGTCCAACGCTGATCGCGCTGAAGTGCTTGTGTTTGATCTTAACTAGCTAGAGGGAACTATGGATAGAACCATGAATGCTGGAAGTGACATTGCGGCATTGGCAGGCCGCGTCCTGATTGCAGTGATGTTCGTGGGTGCCGGCGTCGGCAAGATCACGGGGTATGCGGACACCGCGGGTTACATGACGAGCGAGGGGCTGCCGATTGTTGGTGTGCTCCTGCCGCTGACGATCCTCCTCGAAGTCGGCGGCGGCATCGCGTTGATCGCAGGCTGGAAAACGCGCTGGTTCGCGCTGGCCTTGGCAGCCTTCACGGTCATGGCATCGCTGCTGTTCCACAACTTCTGGGCGATGAGCGGCGAAGCCGTGATGACCAACACGCTGTTCTTCACCAAGAACGTCGCGATCATCGGTGGTCTGCTCACCGTGTTCGCCTTCGGCCCCGGCCGCTTCAGTGTCGACCAAAGGGTGAAGCGCACCGCGAGCACGGCTATTCCCGCGTACGCGAGTCGAGCCAGACAGTGACCGGTCCGTCGTTGACCAGCGCGACCACCATGTGCGCGCCGAAAACACCCGTCGCAACGGGACGTCCGAGCGCGTGCGCCAGCGAAGCGACAAAGGCGTCGAACGCAGGCTGAGCGATCAGCGGCGGAGCGGCGCCGGACCACGACGGGCGGTTACCCTTGCGCGTCGACGCGTAGAGGGTGAACTGGCTGACGGCGAGCACGCCGCCGCCCGTTTCGGCGACCGACAGGTTCATCACGCCGGCATCGTCGTCGAAGACGCGCAGTTGCACGATCTTGCGTGCGAGCCAGTCACGATCGTCCGGCGCGTCGCCTTCGCCGACGCCCGCGAGGACGACGAGTCCCGAGGCGATAGCCCCGGTGACGCGTCCGCCGACAGTGACGCTCGCCTCGGACACACGCTGCACGAGCGCTCTCATCGGCCGACCGTCATTTCGCGCTCATGTGAAAGCCTCATTCGACGGCCTCATCTGACAATTTTTCTCTCGACTTCGACGACTTTGCCGTAATCGAACACTACCGTGGTGATCGTGTTCGGGTCGCCGGCGGCCGGAAGGTAGCTCCAGCGCGATGACTTGCGGCCCTTGCCGCCGGTCGTCATGTCGGGATGGCCGATTCGTGCGACCACCTCGCTCTCGTTCATGCCGGCGACGATGAATTTTCTCTGCGCAATGTCGGCGCCCGTCGCTACGTCCTTTTTCTTGTCGATTTTCGCTGCAGGCTGCGCTTTCGCGGGCTTGGCCGCGACCGGCGATGGCGTGGTTTCGGGTACCCGGAACGGAATGACGGAGACTTCGGCGGGGTCGGTGTCGAAATTGCGCAACTCCCGGCCGGGCGGGCACGGGCTGTCCTGGTAGACGGGCTGGCTGCCTTCGCCGACGCATTTGTAGATGGCCGCCGGCGCGCCGCCGGGCAATGCGGCCAGGATTGCGAAGATGGCGGCGGGGAATGAAAAGCGCATGCGTTGGTCCAACGTCGCGGGCAGGCGTTACGATAGCGCTTTCCCTTGCCTCCTGGATTAAGACTTTCGATGGATGCCCGCATTGAGACGGCCGCCCGCGTGGCCGAAATCGCGCCGTTCCACGTAATGGAGGTTCAGACCGCGGCGCGCGCGCTCGAAGCCGCCGGGCGAACCGTCGTTCACATGGAGATCGGCGAACCGGATTTCCCGACGCCGGCGCCGGTCATCGCCGCTGCCCAGCGCGCCATCGCGGATGGCGGGATCTTCTACACGTCCGCACTGGGTTTGCCGGCGTTGCGAGTGGCGATCGCCGATCATTACCGCGACCATTATGGCGTGGCCGTTTCGCCGGAGCGCGTCATCGTCACGGCCGGATCGTCGGCGGCGCTGCTGCTCGTGCTGGCGCTGATCGTCAACCGCGACGACCGGATCCTGCTGTCCGATCCGGCTTATCCGTGCAATCGCCATTTCGTCCGGATTCTCGAGGGCGAGCCCGCGGCTATTCCGGTCGGCGCCGACACGAACTATCAGTTGACGGCGAATCTGATCGAGCGCCACTGGACGCCCGATACGCGAGGTGTGCTGATCGCCTCGCCGTCGAATCCTACCGGAACGGTCGTGCCGCACGACGAAATGCGGCGCATCGTCTCCGCGGTTGCGGCGCGCGGCGGCCAGCTCATCGTCGACGAAATCTACTTGGGACTGACTTATGGTGAAGAGCCGCGAAGCGTGCTCGATTTCGCCGACGACGCGTTCGTCATCTCGAGCTTCTCGAAATACTTCAACATGACCGGATGGCGGTTAGGCTGGGTCGTGGCTCCGGAGCGCCACGTGCGCGACCTTGAAAAGCTCGCCCAGAATCTCTACATATCGCCGGCAGCGCCGTCGCAGCACGCTGCACTCGCGTGCTTCGAGCCAGAAACGCTCTCGATCCTGGAATCGCGCCGGCGTGCGTTCGAGGCGCGCCGCGATTACCTCGTTCCGGCGCTACGCGACCTGGGCTTCGGGATTCCCGTGATGCCCACCGGCGGCTTTTTCGTTTACGCGGATTGCTCGAAATTCTCCCACGACAGTGAGCAATTCTGCCGCGACGTGCTGGAAGGCGCCGGCGTGGCGATCACGCCCGGGTTCGACTTCGGCCGCCATCGCGCGACCGAGCACGTGCGCTTTGCCTACACGATTGCACAGGAAAAGCTGGAAGATGGCGTTGCGCGCCTCGCCCGATTCCTCGAGCCACTGAAATGACGATCACGAGAATGCTGAAAGCTGCATCGCTCGCCTTGCTGGCGGCCGTTCTCCTCGCCGGCTGCGGCGCGTTCGAGGCCGCCGATTACTACTGGCAAGGCGCGTCGGGGCAACTCGACATTCTCTCTCGCGCCAGGCCGATCGACGAAGTCATCACGCAGGGCGACGATGCGACGCTTTCGAAGCGCCTCGCGCGCGTGCAGGCCATCCGAGCCTATGCGAGCCGTGAACTGGGGCTGCCGGACAACCGCAGCTATACCCGCTACAGCGATCTCGGCCGCGCCTTTGTCGTGTGGAATGTCTTCGCCGCGCCGTCGCTGTCGCTCGTCGCGCGCCAGTGGTGTTTCCCGGTGGCCGGCTGCGTCAGCTATCGCGGCTATTTCCACGAGAGTGAAGCGCGTGAAGAAGCCAAACGGTTGGCGGCGGCCGGCGACGACGTCTACTTGAGCGGCGTTCCCGCCTATTCGACGCTCGGCTACTTCGACGATCCCATCCTGTCCACGTTCGTGAAGTGGCCGGAACCCGAGGTCGCGCGGCTCGTCTTCCACGAACTGGCCCACCAGATTGTCTATGTCAAGGACGACTCGATATTCAACGAATCGTTCGCGGCCGCGGTCGAAGAGGCCGGCGTCGAGCGCTGGTTGAAGTCCGAGGCCAATCCGCAATTCGATGCGCAATTTGCGCGCGCGCAGCGGCAGCGCGCGGTCTTCCGCGATTTGATCCACGATACGCGCGAACGCCTGGCCTCCGTCTACGCAAGTGGTGTGACCGACGAAATGAAACGCGCGGACAAGGCCGCGGCCTTCGCGACGATGAAGGAAGCGTTTGACCGCGCCAAAGCTGGCGAGGCGGGGATGGCCGGATACGACCGGTGGTTTGCGGGCTACGACAACAAGGGCGCCAACAATGCGAGCCTCGTATCGGTCGCGCTGTACACGGCGCGCGTCCCGGCGTTTCGCGCGCTGCTCGCGCAGGAAGGCGACAGCCTGCCGCGATTCTATGCGCGTGTGAAGGAGATCGCGGCGTTGGGGAAAGCCGAGCGGGATGCCGCTCTGGCAAAGCTGGACGGCGACACGCGGGTCACTGGACTGTATGACCCTGCGAAATGAGCCTTGCCCATGCGGCAGCGGTAGACGATACAAGGATTGTTGCGGCGATCTTGCCAAGCGTGAGGGGATGCTAGTCATACTCGATGACTACTTCCCCAATCTTCTGACCGGATTTCGGATCGCCGAGTACAACGCCTATCTGGAGGCGTTTCCGGATCTGCTCATCATGTCCGTGAGCAATGAATTCGACCGCGCGGCATCCGAATATTTCACCCGGTTTCCCCAATTCAGGAATCGGGTAAAGCGTTTCGACCAGGTACCGTTGCTCCGTGCCAAGCTCGCCTATGTGACGTTTCTGGAAAACGCGTCCATCTTCGTTCCCTACCTGGAACATTTCCGCGTGCCATTCGTCCTGCAGCTTTATCCGGGGGGTGGCTTCGGATTGCACAATCCCGAGCGTGACGCCAAGCTGGACCGCGTTTGTTCGTCGCCGATGCTGCGACGGATCATTACTACGCAATCGATCACCGACCACTACATCCAAGCCCGCTTCAATGGACGGGTCAAGACCGATTTCATATTTGGCGCCGTATTCGACGACTCGCTGTTCGAGCCCGTTGTCGATCAACGCACGTACTTCGGGGCGGGGAAAAGCGTGCTCGATGTGTGCTTTGCCGCCTTCAAATATATGCCACTCGCTGCAGACAAGGGTTATCCGGAATTCGTCGAGGCAGCACATCGAATTGCAGCGGCATCGGACAAAGTACGGTTCCACGTCATAGGCAACATTGAACCGGGCGATGTAGACACAGGCGCCCTGGGTGAGCGAATTCAGTTTCACGGCAGCCTGGCGACGGCGGATCTGCGCCGGCTGTTCCTGCAGATGGACTTGATCGTTTCTCCAAACAAGCCATCTCAGATCTACCAGGGGAACTACGACGGCTTTCCCACGGCCACCGTGACCGAAGCAGCCCTGGCAGGCGTCGCGATGGTCACCGCAGACCCGCTCGGATTGAATCATGTATTTCAGGATGACGATGCGATTGCCATTATCGATTCGACGGCACGCAGCACGGCCGATCGCATTCTGCGATTTGTGGGCGACCCTCCCAGCGTTCAGCGCATGGCGCGGCGCGGTCGGGACCTCAGCGTGGAGACCTACAAACCCCAACAACAGCTTGCGCCTCGCATGGACATTCTTCGTGAAGAGCTGGGTCGTACGGCCAAGCCAAATATTCCCTCGGTCGCATCGTCCAGTCCGGCCATAGGCGACACCTCCGCTCTGGCGCTGGAGATTTTTCGCGTATTCGGGTTACTCATTCCCGCCGACGTCGGCGGTGGTTGCCCAATCGAAAAGGCGCTTTACCTGGCCAACGCCATTGTCAAGAACAACATGAAATGCACGCTGGAAATCGGCGTCTACCGCGGCCGGTCACTGGTTCCGCAGGCCATCGCGCACAAACGAACCGGAGGGCTCGCGATCGGCGTCGACCCGTTTCGCAAGAGCTCTGCCAAGGAGTTGGAGTCTCCCGCTGAGCACGCCGCAGAAATCGACAGGTGGCTCGAGAGCACCGACTTCGATGGGATCCACGCAGAGCTGGCCGCCGCTTTGACGGAATTGGAACTGAACCCCTATGTGAACCTGATCCGCGCCACCTCGGACGAGGCGTTGCCGCGCGCGAAGGAGTATGCGCTGGATATGCTGCACATCGATGGCAATCACGACAGCGTCTTTGTACGACGCGATTTGGCCAATTACCTGCCGCTATTGAAACAAGGCGGTTTGTTGATCATGGATGATATCGATTGGCCTTCGGTTGCGGTTTGCCTGGACGACGTCGAGGCATCGTGTGTGTGCATGGACCGATTCGCCGGTTGGGGCGTCTGGAGAAAATCCTGATTCATGGCGAGAACGCTGGAGCCGTGCCACCCACGGCGTCGTTCCCGGACCGCGAGATCAGGGATTCCTGAGGCAGTGCCGGATCATCGCGCAGATTCGCAGCGCGTCTTCGGTGGTCAGGGCGCCATACAGCGGCAGGCACAGCACCTCACCCGCGGCGCGGTGCGCGACGGGCAAATTCTCCGGTGCGGCACTGGGCAAAGCCCGATACGGTTGGGATTCGCTGCAAAGAGGCCAGAAATACCGGCGCGTGTTCACGTTGAATGGCTTGAGCCGCGCATAAAGTTCGTCGCGTGTGCAGCCGGCAGCCGCGCCGTCGACGCGAATGACGTAGTACTGGAGGCTGTCGGTCGAGGCAGGCGACGGGCGCACCGGCGCGATGCCGGGCAAT
>Ga0070708_100004284_pt1 | contig 11217 bp, 16 predicted proteins | sample KBSK5503metaG_FD_65469 | JGI IMG/M metagenome (GOLD analysis project Ga0070708, IMG submission 65469) | Corn, switchgrass and miscanthus rhizosphere microbial communities from Kellogg Biological Station, Michigan, USA - KBS K5-50-3 metaG | ecosystem: Host-associated > Plants > Roots >...
GGCGGCCGTCGATCAGCTGCTGGTACTGCTCGGGCACGCCGGCCTCAACCTGGTGGATCACCAGGCCGGGGTAGCGGGCCTGGACCTCGTGCAGGATCTGCGGCATCGAGTCGTAGCTGGCGTCAATGATGCCGACTCGCAGCGTCGCAGCCGCTACGACCGCACGCCGGGCCACCCCCGCCGCCCGGTCCACCTGAGCCAGGATCTGCCGCGCCTCCACCAGGAACGCCACCCCGGCCGCCGTCAGTGAGACGTGGTGCGTGTCGCGCTCGAGGAGGCGGACTCCCAGCTCACGCTCCAGCCGCTGCACCTGCTGGCTCAGCGAAGACTGCACGATGTGCTCCCGCTCAGCCGCCCGGCCGAAATGCAGCTCCTCGGCCAGCGTCACAAAATAGCGAAGCTGCCGCAGTTCCACACCCGCCGCCCAGTCCCTGTCCCGTCCATCCCGTGTACTCCCTGGAGCTGCCAACCTGATCGCGGGACACCGAGGTCACCGCGATCGGTCGCGACGGATCCGCCCGGACGCACCCGGCCCGGGACAGGAAACCCTGCCCGAAAGCCTACTTCCGCGCCCGGGCCCTGAGAATGCCTGACGGGCCTGTCTCGCCGGCGAGCGGCAGGTGATCGGTTCTGGTGATGGGCCATGCTCAGATTGCCCGTTTCCGCCGGGCCGCCACCAGGGTTGACTGGCCAGTGACCAGCCGGGCCACACTCGGCGCCTCCACTACGGTAAGGGGGGCCCTGCCATGATCCCCGCCCAGAACATGGCCCTGGGCGCGCCCGTCATAAGCCTGAACGGCTCAGCGCCGCGCTGTGAGCACCTCAACGGGCTCGTGCCGGTCACGCCCAAGTCGGATGACTGCCGGGACTGTCAGGCCCAGGGGGACCGCCGGTCGCCCCTTGCGGTCTGCCTGACCTGCGGCTGGGTGGCCTGTTCCGACGGCTCACCCGTCCAGCACGCCAGGGCCCACTACGAGGAAACCGACCACCCGCTCGCCGCCCGCCTGGAACCAGGGTCACGGTGGAGATGGTGCTACGTCCATCAGCGCCTCGTCTGACCCGGCCGACCCGGCCCGCCAGCGCGGGCTCCCCCCGCTATGCCCATCTCCCCGGACACAGGAACGATCATGATAGATCAGTCGGCAGCGGCCCCTTATGGCGGGGCACCATTTCCCGGGATCGCCGCGCAGGCGTGGACCGGCAGGCAACGATTCCAGGCGGTGGTGACCGGCCTGTTCGTCATGGCGCCGTTCGCCGGGCTGGCGGTCGCGGTCGCGATGCTGTGGGGACATGGCATCGGGCTCGCCGACGTGCTGCTGGCGGTCGCCATGTACACCATCACGGGGTTCGGCGTCACGGCCGGATTCCACCGCCTCATCACGCATCGCAGCTTCACCGCCCGTCCGTGGCTGCGGATCACGCTGGCGATCGCCGAGCCGATGAGCTTCCAGGGGGACGTGATCGGCTGGGTCGCGATCCACCGCCGCCACCACGCGTTCACATGTGGAGCGTCAACTCCCTGTGCCACATGATCGGAGCCCGGTCGCACCCGGCCCGGCGCTTCGACCGGTCGACCGACCTGTGGCCGCTTGCGCTGATCTCCTTCGGGGAGAGCTGGCACAACGGGCACCACTCCGCGCCGGCCTGCGCCCGGCATGGCATCGGCCGCCACCAGGTCGACCTGTCCGTCGGCCTGATCCGGATCTTCGAACGCGCCGGCTGGGCCACCGGCGTCCGCTGGCCCGCCCCGCAACGCCCCGCCGGTCACCAGCCTGGCCGACCAGGCCACCGCCGGCCCCCGGCGCCCGCCCTGCAACCCGCAGGCCGATGACGGGCCCGGCCGCCGCCGTTAAACGATCCTTGGGCCACGCGGTACAGGTGCGGGAAACACAGGTTTCCGCGGCGCTCCTCAACATGCAGGACGGCACATTATGGTTCCGGGCTGACCGCCTCTTGCTTCGGCAGGCCCGTGCGAATGGTCCCGTGATCGGTCTGAGTGATGAGGTCTGCGGTTTCTGGCTGTTTCCGCCGGGGCGCGGCTGGGGTTAGCTGGAGTGTGACAAGCCAGACGGCAAGGTATCGCGATGCCGCGGCCGGGCCAGCCCCGGCCACGATCCGGCACTAAACCGGCCATTAGCTCACCGCAATAGGAGTCCGGTTATGGGTATCATCGCATGGATCGTTCTCGGCCTGGGCGCAGGCCTGCTCGCCAATATGCTGATCCCCGGCAGGAGGTCACAGGGCCTCCTCATTACGTGCGTGATCGGCGTCGCTGGGGCGCTGCTGGGCGGCTGGCTGGCCATGAAGTTGTTCCACGTGGTCACCCTGCACGGGTTCTTCAACTTGTCCACCTGGCTGACCGCCATCGCCGGAGCGGCGATCCTGCTGCTCGCCTACCACCTGGTCACAAGCCGGACCAGCGGCCGCAGCCGCCAGCGGTCACGCGGGTGGGCACACCGGTGAACGAGCAGACCGGTCGGCTGCGGGTCCAGCCCGCAGCCGGCCGACGGGTGATGGGCACCGGCACCTGCATCGCGCTGGTCGCGATCGGGGCGATCTTGCGGTTCGCCATCGCGGCGGGCTCCCCCACGGCCTGAACGTGCACGTCGTTGGCGTCGTCCTGATGCTGGCAGGCCAGCTCGGCCTGCTGCTCTCACTGCTGGTATGGGGTCCGCTGAACCCGGCCAGGCGTCGCCGCAACAGCCTCGGCGGCTATGAGAATGCAGCGCCGCGGGTCGTCGAAGAGCGCCGCCTCTACCGCGACCAGACGCCGCGGGTCATCGAGGAGCGCCGGGTCTACCAGGACCAGCCACCGCTATGAGGCCACCGGGTGAGGCGCACCGAATCGGACGGCAAGGAGATGGCGAAATGACCTCACCACGCCAGACTGCGACAGATCACCAGATGGTGCCGGATCCTCAATCACCTGCCCCGGCCGGGGCCTGGCATCCGGGCGCTGCCGCGGTGAGCAGCGCTGCGGCGGAAGCAGGCGTCGCCGACCGGGCTGAGGCTGAGAAACCTCTGGCTTCCGCAGTGCCCGGCGCGGAGCCTGCGTCAGTCCCGGCGTCAACTGTCGCCCGTGACACGACAAGCCCCAGCACCCGGTGGCCCAAGATCTGGGCGGTGTTCGTCGACGATCCGCGCTCCTCTGTGGAGCTGGCAGCCGGTCTCGTCCATGACAGCGTCCAGGCGCTCGTCGCGTCCGTTACGGAGCCGCTGGATTCGCTGCTCTCCGCCTGGGCAGAGCGAAAACGCAGGAACCAAGGAACTGCGCACGGCGGTCCAGCACAACCGCGCGTTCCGGAACCGTCTCGAAGATTTTTCTCCTTGTGAAAACTCGGGCTCATGGCGTTTGCCTGCCGCATTCCCGGGCCGCAGAGACGTTAGCCAAGCCGGGATAGGCAGTCGTCACCGATGAACCCGATCGAACGAGCAATCCGCCGCGTCGACGCTGCGCAGCAGCGCCACAAGGCGTCGGCGTTCGTGTTCGGGATCATCAAGAAGTACGGAGATGACAACGGGGGGGTGCTTGCTGCCAACCTCGCTCACGCGGGCTTTGTTTCCGTGTTCCCGCTGCTGCTCGTCCTGGTGACCGTCCTTGGCCTGGTTGCCTCCGGCGACCCCGCGCTGCGCCAGCAGGTTCTGAACGCCGTGGCAGGGCAGGTCCCGCTGATCGGCCACCAGCTCGCCGGCAACGTCCATCAGCTGCGGCGCTCCAGCATCCTCGGCCTGGTGGTCGGCCTGCTCGCCCTGACCTGGGGATCGGCAGGCCTCGCCCAGGCGGGCCTGTTCACGATGGCGCAGGTGTGGAACCTGCCAGGACCCGCGCGGCCCGGCTACCTGCAGCGCCTGGGGCGCGCCGGGCTGTTCCTGGGAGTGCTCGGGATTTCCGTGATCGTGACTACGCTGCTGACCAGCCTGGCAGCCTTCGGTCACCTCGGCGCCGTGATGGTCGTGCTCAGTGAGGCTGTCGCGGGCCTTGCCAATATCGGGATGTATTTCACCGGCTTCCGTGTCCTGACCCCCAGGGGCGTCCGAGCCCGCAAGCTGGTGCCCGGCGCGGTCGCCGGAGCCGTCGCGTGGACCGTGCTGCAGGCGGCCGGCACCTATGTCGTGCATCATTTCCTGCACAGCGACTCGGTGTACGGCGTGTTCGCCACGGTGCTCGGGCTGCTCGCCTGGATCTACCTGGGCGTCGAGATCACCGTATATGCGGCCGAGCTCAACGTGGTCCTCGCCCGGCGGCTGTGGCCGCGCTCCATCGTCCAGCCGCCGCTCACCGACGCCGACCGGACCGTCCTGGCGGTCCAGGCACTGCAGAACCAGCGGCGGGACGACCAGCACGTGGAAGTGTCGTTTGATGACCGGCCAGGCGACGTCACGGCATCCGGCAAGGCGCCGCAGGCACCACACGGGGCATAAGCGGGACATCCACATACATGAGATCGCACCCGGACTTGTCATCAGCGGCGCCGTCGGCGGCTGGGCACTTTCCAGCCTGTGCCAATCCCCGCTACGTGCAGGGCGAGGCAGGCCAGCCCGACCAGCAGCAGGCTCATGGGCGAGAACACCGCATTGGTGGCCGTACTCGTCGCGTTCAGCAAGAATGCGATGGCGAATATGATGGCCGCAATGATGGCGAGCATCCAGACTCCTTCCCCGATCCTTCCCCGGGTGTTGCGTCAGGTGACAGAAGGTTCCGGCCCGGGTTCGTTACGCGCTGGGCTTCGGCGCCGGGCACTTGATCTTCGGGTTCACGCCGATGTAGTTCAGCGGACCGGCAATGACGGTGACCGCGATCGTCCCCGCCTTGGCGCAGGTCGTCTTGGACTCGTTATAGTAGTGGCGTTGGGCGCCCGCGATGGCACCAATGATCAGCCAGACGACGAGGATTACCATTCCGATGCGCATTACTGCCTCCAAGAGCTATGCCCGCCGTGGCGGGGTATGAGAATGACTGTCTTACGATCGTTCACGTCCAGATTCGCGTCCGCGGCGTCACTTGACACCCGGCCGGATGGCCCGGCAGGTTCCGGGTGCGGGGTCGGCGAACCACCGGGTGGCACCGGCGCGCGCCGCCGCAATCGCAGGAGCAGGCTCGCCCTGGAAGACCGCCGCCCAGCGGGGCCCGGGATTAGGTGCCCGCGCGGCTTGGCGGGGGTTAAGCACCGGGCCAGGCTGGGCGCTGTGGCAGTGCCGACATCGCCGCCGGGGGCCATGACCACCAGCCGACCGCGGGAACTGATACCCCTGGTCGGCGCGTCCTCCGTGCTTTGCGCCAGGACGCCGTGAACGAGCGGCGCGCTGTGCCTAGGCGGCCGCCACGTCCCGCGCATGCGCCACCTCCGGCCGCACCAAGGGCGTGCCACCGGGGTCCGGAGTGGTTCGACTACACGATCACGAGACCCGTGCGGACAAGACGGGCTGATCGCGCAATGTCAGGTTAACGGGCGAACCGGCCCACGGCAAGATGCCGCGCCCTGCGACCGCGGCCCCGGCTGACCCTACGCCAATGCGGCCATCCAGCATGGGCCGGTGGCCGGGCGGCGGCCCTGGCGGCCCGGTGACTCGCTGGGCTGGCGCGGGATAGGGGCCCTGGGCCTGTGGTGGGCTACCGGGAGTCGAGCCGGTAAGGGATGGTGCAGATGACGACGTCGGTGCTGGCCCGCAGGACGGTCGCCAGGAGCAGGCCTCGCTGGTTCTGCAGGATCCGGTAACGCCACCGGCGCGGCTGGACCTCAGGGATGAGGACAGCGACCTGCCGGCTGGGTTGCTGTGCCTGCCGGACGTAGTCAACGACCGGGTGGACCAGCGAGCGGTGCGGGCTGTCAACGGTGTCCAGCCGCACGCCGGGGTTCCAGCGGTCCCATTCGGCGCGGAAGGCGCGCTCTGGCCGGCTTCGGGGTGGACGCTGACGGCGACGACGTCGTCGCCGAGGGACAGCGCTGCGTGCAGGGCGTGCTCGGTGAGCTTGCTGATGCCGCCGACCGGCACGATCACCAGGCTGCTGGCCGGCAGCGGGCGCTGCGGGCGCGCGCCGAGGTCGAGTTCGAGTCCGACTGCCTGGTAGTAGCTCTGGATCCGGGCGAACAGCAGCATCAGCGCCGGCACGGTGAGGACCACGACCCAGGCGCCTGAGGTGAACTTGGTGGCTAGGAAGACCGCGGCGGCGGTCGCGGTCAGGACCGTGCCGGTGCCGTTGAGCGCGGCTCGCAGCACCCAGCGCGGGGGGCGCTGGCCGTGCCAGTGCCGGACCAGGCCGGCCTGGCTGATGGTGAAGCCGATGAACACCCCGATCGCGTACAGCGGGATCAGCCGGGCGGTGACGGCGTTGACCGCGATCAGCAGCACGCCCGCGCGCACGGCCAGGGCGACCACGCCATAGCGGTGCACCGGCCGCTCGGCCCGCAGGCCCAGCAGGTGCGGCAGCCGGTTGTCATCCGACAGCAGGCTCATCAGCACCGGCAGGCCGCCGAAGCTGGTGTTGGCGGCCAGCGCCAGGACCAGGGTCACAGCGATGCTGGACACGTAGTAGGCCCAGCCCGTGCCGAACGACCCGGCGGTGAGCTGGGCCAGCACGGTGACGCCGCCGCGCGGCGCCACATGCTCGCGGCGGATCAGTACCGACAGCCCGATCAGCATCGCCCCGAGCAGGACGCCGAGCATCAGCTCGGTCCGCTGCGCGCGCCTGGCCCGCGGCGGGCGGAACGCGGGGACCCCGTTGGCGATGGCCTCGATCCCGGTCAGCGCCGAGCAGCCAGCGGCGAAGGCCTTCAGGATCAGAATCACGCCAAGTGCCTCGCTGACGCGCACCGGCTGCGCGGCGCCGACCACCGCGGCCGGCTGCGAGCGCAGCAGGCCGACGACGATGACGCCAAAGATCGCGGACAGGAACGCCACCATCGGCAGCATCAGGACGCGCGCTCTCCGCGATCCCCCACAGGTTCACGGCAGTGATCAAGACCAGGCCGGCCAGGCACATCGCCAGCAAATGGTGAGCCAGCGAGGGGAACGCCGACGCCAGGCTCGCCGCCCCGGCGGCGAGGCTGACCGCGACTGTCAGCACGTAGTCCACCACCAGGCTCGCGGCCGCCAGCAGGCTGACCGTGACGCCCAGGTCCTTCTTGCCCACCGCGTACGCGCCGCCGCCGTCCGGGTGCACCGCGATGACCTGGCAGTAGGAGACGACCAGCACGACGAGCAGCCCCGCGATGGCCAGCGTGACCGGCAGCGTCAGCCGCAACGCCGACGTACCGGCCGCCGCCAGCACCAGCACGATGGCCTCGGGCCCGTACGCCACCGAGCTCAGCGCATCCAGCGACAGCGCGGCCAGCCCGCCGAAGCTGGTCAGATGATCCTTGTTACCCTCCCCATGCCGCAGCGGCACCCGCGCCACGACCTTCTTCGACACCGTCCCAGAGCCCATAGGTGCCTTCCCCGCCAGCGGCCCCGCAGCCGCTACCCAGTCCTGGCCGCCACAACACTCCCATGGGCCGGTTCACGTCAAGATTGGGACGAGCAATGATGTTGAAACGGCTGAACGCCTCCGTAGGCGGCCACTCCGCCGTGGCCGTTATCTCCGCCCGGGGTGCCTGGGCGTTGCCCCTGACTATCAGGGTGAGCCCTTCGTCCGGGCCGATGACTGGCCGTTCCCGGGCGCGGCGGAAGTCACGCTGCACGTAGTCCTGCTGGAGGCCAGCGAGCTCCCCGCACAACCTGAACGTGCACATCGTGGGTGTCATCCTGATCCTCGCGGGCGGGCTCGGCCTCCTGCTGCCCCGAGTCACGCGCGCTGCCCCCGGCGACCGCCTGCGCCGCTGGGTCCGCCCCAACCAGCCCCGGGCCTACGACAAGCCGCCCGCACCGGCCAAGGCGCCGACGGCAACCGCCCGGCCCTGGTCCAGGACCACAGCATCCATGACGAACGCCCGTCACTGACCACGGTCCCCGCCGACCGCGACCAGGCTGAGCCACTCACGGGCCAGAGCCAGGGTCAGCGACGGTGACGCCTGCGAGGCGGCCATACCGCCCGGCAACACCGCGGATGGCGTCAGGATGCCGGCTCCCATCGGGGTAGGCTCAGGGACGAGGCAGCGCTATGGCGCTGCGGGAGGAAGGCTGGCGTGTTCGAGGCTGCCGACATCCGGGAATGGCGCGGCCACGACGTGGTCGACGCCGACGGTCACAAGATCGGCGAGCTGGAGGCCGTCTACGTTGACACCGGCAACGACCTGCCGTCGTTCGGCACGGTCAAGGTCGGGCTGCCGACCCGACACCGGCTCGTGTTCGTGCCCCTGGACCAGGCGACCGTAGGCCCGGGATACCTCAAGGTCACCTACCACAAGAAGCAAGTGAAGAATGCCCCCTCGATCGGCACCGACGGCGAGCTGCCCGCCGGCGATGAAGAGGCGATCTTCAAGCACTACGACCTGACCTACGAGCCAGGCGGCGGGGGCGAGCGGCGGCTGGCCCGCCGCTGAGCCGCCCAGCTGATCGGAGGATCCGATGATTGCCCTGTTCCTGCTCCTGGTGATCGTGGCGATCGTGCTGGGCATCGTGGGCGTGGTCGCGAAGGGCCTGCTGTACCTGCTGATCATCGGCATCGTCGTGTTCCTCGGCGCGCTTCTCCTCGGCGCCCTGCGGATGCGGCGGCGACCCGGCAGGCGCCCAGCCCGCTAAAATCCCCCGCTTCCCGCCGCTGTGACTTGTCCAGCGGCCGGTTCAGTCAGGCTCAGCCCGAGGTCATGGCAGGCCGCGCAGCCCGTGTCCGGCCCAAAATGCGGGCGGGCAAATCCGGACGCGCTGTCTTGGCACTAAGTCGGTTGGGACGTGACGGCCTTGACGCAGCCTGTCTCCCGATCTGCTGAAACGGGTCCAGAACGCTAACACTCCGGCGGGCACGACGACGGGATGATCGTTTGAGCGATACGGGCGCGCAAGCCGTCGCCCATGGCAGCTATCGGAGAAACGGGCACAGCAAGATCAGCCCAATCAGAGTGTCCACACTTCCAGGGGAACTCCGCCCGCAGGCAGGCGCGCTACCGCGCCCCACGTAAGGGGAACTTCGGGCTAATGCCTGCGCTGCCCTGGGACCGGTCCTGTTTTGCGTCCGAAGCAAGCAGCGCGCGTATTTCTCTGCGAGTTCCGCCCGCCACTTCCTCTGGTCCTGGCGCGCCGTCAGGCGGTAGGTCGCGTAGGCGGTGAGGGTTGTTGACAGCTGCACAGCCTCGACCAGCTCAGCACAGCAATGCACGATCTGCTTGTCGATGATCGTTACCTTGCCATCCTGCATAGTCCGCGAGCTGGCGAGCGCGCCAAGGAGCGCCCCGCGACGCTGCGGGTCGCTTCACCATCGCCCGGCGCCGCAGCCAAGACTCGGGGCAAGGACGCCGAGCACGGGCGCCCAGCCCGGACGGCGCCTTGGTGGTCACTCACCCTGGACGGGACGAAACATCTCCCGGTCTATCCGGCCCTGGACGAGGTCCGCGGAGATCTCCCGCACTTTCCGGTTGATGTTCTGTGAGACCCGGCTCAGCAGCTGGAACGCCTCCTCGGGCGGGACGCCGAATTCCGCGTTCAGCATGCCTTTGGCCTGCTCGATGGTCGCCCGCGACTCAAGTGCGGTGTGCAGGTTGTCGGTCATCCGGCGGCATTCCCGGTACAGGGCGGCGTTGCGCACGGCGGTGCCGCCCTGGGCTGCGAAGGTCAGCGCGATGTCGTGTGCGGCCCCCTGGAAGACGTGCCGCTCCTGCGCGTAGAGCGCGACCGCGCCTGCCGGCCGCCGGTCTGTGCGCAGCGGCAGCACCAGGCAGCTACCAAACCCCGCCTTTTCAGCCGCCCGGCAGAACGCCGGCCAGCGAGGCTCACCTGCGGTGTCGTCTATGCGGCGGGGCTCGTTGTGCTGCAAGGTCTCCCACACGGGACCCTCACCGCCGTCGAACTGCCGGTGCAGCTCGTCGATCCGGGGGTCGGACGCGGCAAAGGTCAGGGCCTGGCTGCCTGCGGTGACGGTCACCGCCGCCGCAGTACATCCCGGGACCAGCTCAACGCCCAGGTCAGTCAGCCGGCGCAGCGCCTCATCTGGCATTTCGTCGCTCTTCAGCAGCTGTGCGACGACGGCGATGCGGTCGGCGAGTGCCCGGGTGACGGTCACCACCGGTAGCGCGTCCGTTCCGGCAGCGCTGATCCCATTCTCCGCACCTCCAGGCCGATCCGTGCCCCCACACTGTGCCCGGGCCGCGAAGCCGACGTCAAGGCCGCAAACCCGGCCAATGGTATGGCTTCGGTTCGTGAAGCCGGGTAAACTGTCGGCGCCGGCACGGCAAGTGCGCGGGCCTGCTCTCGAAATGGTGGGAGCCGGCCTGAAACCCTGAGCGACGCTCCGCCGCCGTTGCCAGCTCAAGTCACGTACCTGACTGTGGCCTCGAAACCTGCCGGGGCCGACACCGGCAGGCGATGAGCGATCCTGCGTCGCTCCCCTTGTGTGTCGAGCACGAGCTGCGGAGGCCAGTCATGAAGACGGGAATGACCCGGCTAGGCCGGAGATCACCAGGCCAGACTCTCGCGGTGCCGCGGCCGCATACCGACGACTGGCTGCCCGCGGGGGCCAGCCAGTGGCGCCCGCACCGTAAGGGGCACAGATGGCCGACATCATCGAGGTGATCCTCTACGGGAAGCGCGTCTGCACGCCGCCGGTTCTGCGCTCTGGCGGCGAGCGGTCGCCTCCGCCCTGTGGGCCAGCAGTGACCATGTTGCCCGTGAGCAGCGCGGTGCCCTGGCGGCTTTCGGCCGCCGCGCCGCCCCGCCTGTTACGCAATGAGCTTGGCCGCCAGTGGGCCGCGTTCATCGCCGCCCGCACCCGTGACGCATACCGGAAACGCGAATCCGCGACCGCCTGGCCGGGCGAGCCCGGCCAGGCGCGACCCGTGACCGCGCCCTTTACCACGCACCCAGCGGATCTTGCTGCCTTTCCTGGGAGGGTGAGCGGGGATGGACGGAGAACTGCTGTCGGAGACGTTCGTCGAGCTGACCGACACCATGGTCGCCGGCTTCGACGTGATCGACTTCATGCACGTGCTGACCGACCGCAGCGTACAGCTGCTGGACGTCTCCGCAGCCGGGCTGCTGCTGGCTGATCCGCGCGGTGAGCTGCGGGTGGTGGCGGCCTCCAGCGAGGCCGCCCGGCTGCTGGAGCTGTTCCAGCTGCAGAACGACCAG
>Ga0070708_100004285_pt1 | contig 11212 bp, 8 predicted proteins | sample KBSK5503metaG_FD_65469 | JGI IMG/M metagenome (GOLD analysis project Ga0070708, IMG submission 65469) | Corn, switchgrass and miscanthus rhizosphere microbial communities from Kellogg Biological Station, Michigan, USA - KBS K5-50-3 metaG | ecosystem: Host-associated > Plants > Roots >...
GTGCTCATCGAGTAGATGTCGTCGTTGTAGCTCATGAAGATGAACGGGGATGTTCCCGGCACGCCGGTCGAGAACGCGCCCATGCGCTTTCCCCTGTTCGGGTAGACGTCGACCCAGCGATCCTGCAGCGCGCCGCGGCGCATGACCTGCACGTATTCGTGTCCGAGTGGCTTGACGCCCTCGGAGATCCAATCCACCGCCTGTTCGTAAGGCACCTTCAGCGTCGCTGCTCCGAGCTGGGCGCGCGTGTCGTATGGCTTGAGGACATCGAGGTTCAAGGCTTTGCGCCTGATCCGCCAGTACCTGTGCCAGGTGCCGACGTTCTCGCGGAACGTGCGAATGACGTTGTGATAGACGTCCGGGGGTACGTGGCTTGGCTCGAGCGCCGCGGCCAGGGATGAGGTGAAGCCCCGAGCTCGTGCGTAGAAGATGTCCCGCTTGATGCCACCGACCAGGCTGGTCGCCATCGCATGCTGCACGGCGAGGTGGGCGTCGGCGTAGTTCTCGAATGCGGTCCGCCTGAGCTCGCGGTCGGGGCTCGTGAGCAAGGCCGCGATGGTGCCCTGCGCCACCTCGTGCTGCTCGCCGTCAGTTGCGGTGGCAGGAGAGAACCTGAGGTCGGCGTTTGCAAGGACCGCGTGCACGGTAAGCGCCGTGGCCAGCGGGTCTGACGCCTGGGTCAAGACCTCCTCCACCTCCGCGCTCCGAATATGCTGCGAAAGCTTTTCGACCCGGTCGAAGTAGTGGCCGAGGTGCGCCAGCCTCGGCGAAGTCCCCACCCACTCACGCAGCTTTGGAATGCCGATGGCGATCATCTCGGGAAGGGCAAAGGCTGTCGCCGCGCCGAGCTGGGCTGCGATCGAGCGCGCGCGGTCCGAGCGCCCGAGCGAGGACTGGTTTCCGGTATCGACCGAGTACGACATCGTGCTGTAGACGAGCACCTTCCCCATCAGCCGATGCGCCCGCTCGCTGGCGTCAAACCAGTCGGCGAGAGCGTCGGGTGAGTCGCCCAGGTGACCCTTGAACTCCGCGAGGTCGGGCAGCCGGCTGACGATGGTCAGGACCGCCTCCTCCCAGCCTGCCTCGTTCGCGAAAACGCTTTCGCTGTCCCAGGTGAAGCGCCTGTCGACCTCGGAACGAGCCGGCAGCGTCCTGGTCACGGTTCGTAAGCGTAGGTCGCTAGGATGGATTCGTGCCGCGAGCCAGGGCCAATGGAATCGTGCTCGAGTACGAAACCTTTGGCGATCCCGAGGCCCAACCCCTGCTGCTCATCATGGGATTGGGCGCCCAGATGACGACCTGGGACGACGAGTTCTGCGCGCAGCTCGCGAATCGGGGATTCCACGTCATCCGCTATGACAACCGCGATGTTGGCCTGTCGACCTGGATGGAGGACGCCGGCTACCCGGACATGGCCTCGGCGTTCAGCGGCGACCCCCAGGCGGCGTACACGCTCGACGACATGGCCGGCGACGCGGCGGAGCTGCTCGACTCGCTCGACATCCGCGCGGCGCACATCGTCGGCGCATCGATGGGAGGCTTCATCGCCCAGCTGGTCGCCATCAACCACCCGGAGCGCGTCCTGTCACTGACATCGATCATGTCGGGCCCCGGCGGACACGATGAGGTCGCGCCAAAGCCTGAGGGCGCCGCGATCTTGATGGTCAGCCCGCCGGATTCACGCGAGGAGCAAATCGAGCAGGCGATGTCGTTCCGGCGAGTCCTTCTGGGCTCGCGCGATCCATTCGACGAGGCGCACGAGCGGGCTCGCGCGACGCGTTCGATCGATCGCGCTTACTACCCCCCGGGTGTGGGCCGCCAGCTCCTGGCGGTCCTGGCCGCGAAAAGCCGCGTGGAGCGCCTGAAAGAGGTGCGGGTGCCGACGCTCGTGATCCATGGCGTGGATGACGTCCTGGTGCCGGTCGAGAACGGGCGTCTCGTCGCCGCAGCTGTACCGGGCGCGCGGCTGATCGAGGTCGAAGGGATGGGCCACGACCTGCCGAGGCGCGTATGGCCGCAGGTCCTGGACGCCATAGTCGAGGTCGCCGGAGCGCCACTCCAGGGCCGCTAGCCCATGCCCAACCTGGACGGCATCAGCCCGCCGATCGCCTTCCTCGCCGGCCTGGTCTCGTTCATCTCCCCGTGCGTTCTGCCGCTGGTCCCCGCTTATCTCGCCTACCTCGGATCGCGCGCGGGTCAACCCGTTCTGGTTTCGAATGGCGTTGTAACCGCGCAGAGGACCGCACCCGCGCTCCCGGTCGCTGCCGCGGGCCTCGCGTTTGTGGCTGGCCTCTCGTTGATCTTCATCCTCTTCTTCTATGTGTTCTCGCTGGTGGTGCAGCCGATCCGGACCTACGTGCCCGTCGTGGCGGGCGTGCTGGTGATCGTGATGGCTTTTCAGGTCGCCGGGCTGATCCGCATCCCATTCCTCTGGAGCGAGTACCGGCCGATCAACCAGGCGCCGCAGGGTGGCGGGGTCGCGGGTGGATTCCTGCTCGGCATGGGTTTTGCGAGTGGATGGACTCCCTGCATCGGCGTCACGTTGAGCGCCGTGCTCAGCTCGGCCGTCACCGCCGGCACGACGGCGCAGGGCCTCGGGCTGATGATCGCCTACTGCCTCGGCCTCGGCCTTCCGTTCGTTGCTCTGGCCTTCGCTCTCGAAAGCGCGAAGCCGCTCGTCCGAGAGGTGAATCGTCACCGGCGCGCGATCGACCTTGTGTCTGCCGCCGTGCTGCTGGTCATGGGCGTTCTGCTGCTCACGAACAGGCTGACGGTGCTCGCGGCGGGCCTGACCCAGCTCGTACCAGGGTGGCCGTCGCCGACGATCTAAAGGTCGAAGTATCCCCGGCGGCTGAAGACCAGAGGCTCGGCTCCTTCGCGACGGTTGCCTTCGGTGACCAGGCCGATGAGAACCCAGTGGTCACCGGCCTCGATCGTGTCGCGCAGCTTGCAGACTGCATAGGCAACCGCGTCCTCCTCCAGGACCGGACCGCCGATCGGGCTCTCGGGACGGCGCCAGGTGATGGCATCGAACTTGTCGGTGAGCTTGGTCGCCATGCGCCGCGCCAGCTGCTCACGCCCCGCTGCCAGGATGTTGGCCGTGAACCCACCGGTGTGCTGCACGGCGGGGAGGGTGTTGGAGCTCTTGTCTATGCAGGCCAGCGCGAGCGGCGGCTCGAGTGAGACGGCGCAGAACGCGCTGACGGTGAGGCCTCGCGGCCGGGCATCCTCACCGAAAGCGGTCAAGACCACGACCCCGCTCGGAAAGCTGGCCATCACCTCGCGAAATCGCGCTCCCTGGATCACATCCTGATTAGACTCCTCCCCGGTTGCCGGGGAGGCGGCGCGAAGCGCGGGAGGGGCGAGCCAAGCTGGCATCAAGGGCGGCGTCAAACACTTGTTTGTAGTTCCTGAACGAGTCAAGATTAGGCAGTGGGGAGCTCGCTCGATCTGTTTGCGCCGGCCACGCGCGACTGGTTCCAGGCCTCGTTCGACGGGCCGACCCAGGTCCAGGAACGAGGCTGGCACGAGGTGGCCTCGGGCCGGCACGTCCTCATGGCCGCCCCCACCGGCAGCGGCAAGACGCTGGCCGCCTTCCTGTGGTGCCTCGACCGGCTGACCAGCGAGCCGGTCCCCGCGGAAGCGGAACGCTGTCGCGTCCTTTATGTGTCGCCGCTCAAGGCGCTGGCCCACGACGTGGACCGCAACCTGCGGTCGCCACTGGTGGGCCTCCGCCACCACATCGAGGCGTCCGGCGGCCAGCCGCCAGAGATCTCGGTCGCCATCCGGACCGGTGACACTCCAGCGGACGCACGTCGCTCGATGGAGCGCCACCCGCCCGACATCCTGATCACCACCCCCGAGTCGCTGTTCCTGCTCCTCACCAGCAATGCACGGCGAATCCTGTCGTCCGTCCGTTGGCTCATCGTCGACGAGATCCACTCGGTCGCCGCGACAAAGCGCGGGAGTCATCTGGCCTTGAGCCTCGAGAGGTTGTGCGAGCTGACGAAGGTCGAGCCGCAGCGCATCGGCCTTTCCGCGACCCAGCGCCCGCTCGAGGAGGTCGCTCGCTTCCTCGGCGGCGCCGGACGCGAAGTCGCCATCGTCGACGCCGGAAGGCTGAAGACCATGGACGTCCGGGTCGAGGTCCCGGTCGAAGACATGGCTCGAGTCGACGTCGAGGATGAAAGTGGTCAGAAAACAAACAGCATCTGGCCCGCGATCTACCCGCGATTGCTGCAGATGATCCGTGAGCATCGCTCCACGATCGTCTTCGTCAACTCCCGGCGGCTGGCCGAGCGGATCGCCGCGCGAGTCAACGAGCTCGCCGGTGAGGAGCTGGTGCGCGCCCATCACGGGTCGATCGCCCGGGAGCAGCGCATGCTCATCGAGGACCAGCTGAAGGCGGGCACGGTAAAAGGCCTCGTCGCGACCTCCACGCTCGAGCTTGGCATCGACATGGGCGCCGTCGACCTCGTGCTGCAGGTCGAAGCGCCGCCCAGCGTCGCCGCCGGCATCCAGCGCGTGGGCCGAGCCGGTCACTCGGTGGGCGAGATCTCCCGTGGCGTGGTGATCCCCAAGTTTCGCGGCGACCTGCTCGAGACCGCCGCGGTCGTCGAAGGCATGCTCGAGGGCCGCATCGAAACGACCGTGGTGCCCCGCAAGCCTCTCGACGTCCTCGCGCAGCAGGTGGTCGCGATGTGTGCGATGGACGAGTGGAGCGTCGAAGACCTCGGCCGCGTGATCCGTCGCGCCTATCCCTACAGCGACCTCGGGCCGCGAGCCTTCGAGTCCGTGCTCGACATGCTCAGCGGCAGGTATCCGTCGGACGACTTCGCCGAGCTGCGGCCGAGGCTTGTCTGGGATCGCGTGGCGGGCAAGCTGCGCGGTCGAGCCGGCGCACAGCGGCTCGCAGTCACCAACCCGGGGACCATTCCCGATCGCGGGCTGTACACGGTGAACCTCGTCGAGAACGGGCGCCGCGTCGGCGAGCTCGACGAGGAGATGGTCTACGAGACTCGCGTGGGCGAGAACTTCGTCCTCGGCGCATCCACGTGGCGGATCATGGAGATCACTCCGTCGCAGGTGCTGGTCGCGCCGGCGCCGGGCGAGCCCGGCAAGGTCGCCTTCTGGAAGGCGGACTCACCCAGCCGCCCCGTCGAGCTGGGTGCGGCGCTCGGAAAGATGGTGCGTGAGCTGCGGGCCAGCGCGCCCGAAGCGGCCGCCAAGCGCTTGCGCGAACGCGCCGGCTTCGACGATCTCGCGATCAAGAACCTGCTCGCGTACCTGGATGACCAGGCGGCCGCCACCGGTTCGGTGCCGGACGACCGCACGGTGGTGGTGGAGAGGTTTCGCGACGAGGTGGGGGACTGGAGGGTCTGCATCCACACTCCGTTCGGCGGTCGCGTGCACGCTCCGCTCGCGCTGGCGCTGGAGGCTCGCTTGCAAGAAAAGCTTGGGGTCGACGCTCGTGCGCTGTGGACCGACGACGGGATCGCGATGCACCTTCCGGAAGTCGAGTCACCACCGTCACTCGATGAGCTGATGCTGGACCCGGAGGAGGTCGAAGCCCTGATCTCCGCCCAGCTGCCCGCCTCGGCGCTGTTCGCGGCGCGCTTCCGCGAGAACGCCGCGCGCTCGCTCCTGCTGCCGCGCCGCCGTCCGGGATTGCGCACCCCGCTCTGGCAGCAGCGAATGCGCAGCGCCGGGCTGCTGCAGGTGGCCGGCCAGTATCCCGACTTCCCGATCCTCGCCGAGACGTGGCGCGAGGTGATGACCGATCACTTCGACATGCCTGCGCTGTTGGGATTGCTCCGCGCGATCCGGTCGCGCGAGATCAGGGTGGTCGCCGTCGACACCGAGCGAGCGTCGCCCTTTGCATCGTCACTTTTGTTCTCCTACGTCGCCGAGTTCATGTACGCGGGCGATGCGCCGCTCGCCGAGCGGCGCGCGCAGGCGCTCACGCTCGACCGTGAGCTGCTGGCGGAGCTCCTCGGCAGCGAGGACCTTCGCGAGCTGCTCGACCCCGAAGCCATCGCCGCCGTCGAGCTCGAGCTGCAGGGACTGATGCATGAGCGATTCCCTCGCGACCCGGACGAGGCGCATGACCTTCTCGTCCGTTTGGGTGACCTCACCGCTCAGGACGCTCTCGCCCGCGGCATCTCTGAGGACTGGCTGCGTGGGCTGGAGCGTGAACGCCGCGCCGTGGCTGTGCGCCTCGCCGGAGAGTCACGCTGGATCGCCGCGGAAGATGCAGGGCGTTATCGCGAAGCCCTCGGAGCGAGTCTTCCGGTCGGCCTTCCCGAAGTCTTCCTGAACCCGGGCCCGGAGCCGCTCGACTCGCTGCTGCGGCGCTGGGCGCGCACTCACGTCCCATTCGTCACCGCCGACCCGGCTTCGCGCTGGGCCGTGCCACCTCCCGCCGTCGAAGCGGCGCTCAACCGCCTGGCTGCGCATGGAGAAGTCCTGGCGGGCGAATTTCGACGAGCCACGGAGGGCCGCGAGTACTGCCACCCGGAGGTCTTGAAGGTCCTGCGGCGGAGGTCCCTCGCAGCACTCCGGCATGAGGTCGAGTCGGTTGCGCCGGAAGCGGTTGCGCGCTTCCTGCCTGCGTGGCATGGGATTGGCGCGAAGGCGGCTGGAGTCGACAGGCTGCTCGAAGTCGTGTTCCAGCTCCAGGGCGCCTCACTTCCCGCGAGCGTGATCGAGCGCGACGTGATCGCGGCTCGGGTCGGTGGATACAGCCCTCGCCTGCTGGACGAGCTCATCTCCATGGGAGAGGTGGTGTGGGTTGGGCGCGGCTCCCTCGGCACGAGCGACGGCAAGGTCGCGCTCTACCTTCGCGGAGACGCGCCGCGCCTGGTCCCGGAACCGACTGAATCCCCTGATGACGAGGTCCATCGCAGGCTTGGCGAGCACCTCAAGGCGCGCGGTGCGAGCTTCTTCCGAGACCTGTACAACGCGGCAGGAGGAGGCGACGAGGATGCGATCCTGGATGCCCTCTGGGACCTCGTCTGGTCCGGCGAGGTGACCAACGACACGTTCGCGCCGCTCCGGCTGCTCGGCCCGCTTGCGCGCCGGCCGACCGGCCGTCCGCGGCTGCCGCGACTCACCCAGCCTCGAGCCGCAGGGCGGTGGTCGTTGGTGGCCGATCTCGTCGGCTCCGGAGCTGCTCCAACCGAAAGGCTGCACTCGGAAGCCGGCGTCCTGCTGCAGCGTTATGGCGTCCTGACGCGCGAAGCCGTGGTGGCCGAGAGCTGGCCCGGCGGGTTTGCCGCGCTCTACCCGGTGCTGCGTGCGATGGAGGAGTCGGGCCGCATCCGGCGTGGTTACTTCATCGAGGGCCTGGGCGGGTCGCAGTTCGCCCTGCCCGGAGCGGTGGACAGGCTGAGGGCGCTCAGGGACTCAGGCGGATCGGTGGTGGCCCTGGCCGCGACGGATCCAGCCAACGCGTACGGCTCGCTTCTGGCCTGGCCGCGGTCCGACGGGCGCATGGGCCGGACCGCCGGAGCGTACTGCGTGCTGGATGGCGGCGACCTTCGGCTGTACCTGGAGCGCGGTGGCCGCTCGCTGCTGACGAACGGCGAAGTGTCCTCCGAGCACCTGCGCGCGCTGATCGGCATGGCCGTTCTGGCCGGGCGGGTTGAGGTCCAGCGCGTCGACGGGGTGCCGGTCATGGACTCGCCGCTCAACGCGCTCCTTCGCGAGGCTGGATTCGCGTCTACACACAGAGGACTGGTCGCTTACGCCGGTCGGGGTTAGCCCTCAGGCGCTAGGTACGATTACCACGCTCGGGGAGTAGCGCAGCTCGGTAGCGCACCTGACTGGGGGTCAGGTGGTCGGGGGTTCAAATCCCCCCTCCCCGACCAATTTTGTTGCTCGCCAGTGCGCATTTCCGCGCGGAAGGTGGGTATCGCGCCATCGAAATGGGGCATTTCCGCGCGGAAACGTGGATCTGGCAACTGTCGAAAAGGCGGCCCGTCATTCGATGAGTGAATGAGGCTTCAAATCCCGACCCACGACAAGTTGTAATACGAGGAGACAGAGATGCGTGTACTGATAATGGCCAAGGAAGGCGAGCAGAGCGCGGCGCCGACGCCCCCAACGCCGGAAGCTATGGCGGAATACCAGAAGTTCAACGAAGAGCTGGTCAAAGCAGGGGTGGTGCTCGAGGCGGGCCGCCTCTACCCGAGCTCGCAGAGCAAGCGCGTCAAGTTCGACGGCAAGAAGCGCACCGTGATCGACGGGCCGTTCGCGGAGACCAAGGAGCTCGTCGCCGGGTACTGGCTGTGGCAGGTGCGCTCGATCGACGAGGCCCTCGAGTGGCTCAAGCGGGCGCCGTACGACGGCGGGACCTTCGAGGTCCGTGAGGTCGTCGAGTTCGAGGGCATGTGAAGGAGCACTCGCCATAGGTCCGCGAAACAGCGAAGCGCATCGCGCGATCGAAGCGATCTGGCGGATCGAGTCGGCCCGGCTCATCGCCGGGCTGGCTCGCGTCGTCGGCGACATTGGGACGGCAGAGGAGCTTGCACAGGACGCCCTGGTCGCGGCGCTCGAGCAGTGGCCGGCTGAGGGTGTGCCGGAGCGGCCGGGCGCCTGGCTAATGGGGACTGCGAAACACCGCGCGATCGACCTCGTCCGGCGGCGCAAGACGCTCGAGCGAAAGCACGTAGAGATCGGACGCGATGTCGAGCAGGCCCAGGAAGGACTGGACCTGGACACGGCGATCGAGGATGAGGTTGGGGACGATCTCCTGGGCCTCATCTTCATGGCCTGCCATCCAGTCCTCACGAAGGACGCACGCGTCGCGCTCACACTTCGCGTTCTCGGCGGCCTGACGACCGAGGAGATCGCGCGGGCTTTCCTCGTCCCTGTCGCGACCATCGCCCAGCGGATCGTCCGCGCGAAGCGGACCTTGGCCGAAGCGCACGTCAGGTTCGAGGTCCCTGGCGGCGCCGAGCGCGCTGCGCGCCTCTCCTCCGTCCTCGAGGTGATCTACCTGATCTTCAACGAAGGCTATTCGGCGACGGCGGGCAAAGACTGGGTCCGACCGGCGCTGTGCGAGGAGGCGCTCCGCTTGGGCCGCGTCCTGGCCGAGCTCGCCCCGACCGAGCCTGAAGTCCACGGCCTCGTTGCACTCATGGAGATCCAGGCCTCTCGTCTGGGCGCTCGCGTGGGACCGTCCGGCGAGCCCGTCCTCCTCCTCGATCAGGATCGAGCGCGCTGGGATCGTCTTCTCATCCGGCGAGGCCTGGCGGCGCTCGAGCGCGCCGAGAGGCTCGGAGGCGCCCTCGGTCCCTACGCCCTCCAAGCGGCGATCGCCGCGTGCCACGCTCGAGCCACGACCGCGGCAGAGACGGATTGGCCGCGCATCGTCGCGCTCTACGACGCGGTCGCGCAACTTGCGCCATCGCCCGTCGTCGAGCTGAACCGGGCGGTCGCCGTAGGGATGGCGTTCGGACCCGCTGCCGGCCTCGAGCTTGTGGACGCGCTCGTCGCCGAGCCCTCGCTCAAGTCGTACCATCTGCTGCCGGCCGTCCGGGGCGATCTCCTCAGGAAGCTTGGCCGATCCGAGGAGGCGCGCGCCGAATTCGAACGCGGCGCCTCGCTCACAGACAACCTGCGGGAGCGCGAACTCCTGAAGAGACGAGCCGCGGAGTGCGCCGCGGAAGGGATGACGGGCTAGAGACTGGCGTTGCGTCCGATCACGAAGTGCTCAAGTTCGCCGATGACACGACTCGTCAATCGCCGGAGAAACGGTTTCGCGAGGGGCCAAACGACAAACTGTGACAGCCAGTTGCGCGGTGCGAATTTCCCCTCCATGGTCAGCACGGTCGAATTGGCCGACGCCGGAATGATCGACCATCGGCCTCCGGCTCTGGAGAACGGACCCGCCGGGCCGTGCAGCACATATGCCAGCGCAAGGCCTGGTGCATATTCGGTGAGCTCCTCGGTCACCTGGTTGCGGCCCATCAACGGCTTTGGCAGCGTGCAAAAGCGCCTGGTGCCGACCTTCACCATCTCCGTGTCTCTGACGCAGTGGCTCAGGGTTTTTGTCCAACGGTGCTCGGTGCCAAAGTCGCCAAGCACGAGCCACACCGCATCTGCGGGCGCCTCAAGCGTGCGGCGAACTTCATAGCGCAGCTCCGCGGACATGCACGCATGTTAGGCGTAACGAACAGTCTCTAATTCGAGTCGAAGGCTGGCGGACTACTTGTTCTTGGCGTGATGCTTGGTGTTGTGATGCTTGATGACGGTCGCCGCCGCGATCGCCTTCGCGCGCTTGGTCGGGCGGCCCTGCTTCAACTCGCTTTCTTTGATGTGTTCGTACATCCGCTGCTCTTTGTCGCTCACGCTCGGCAGATGTTGCTTGCGGGGCATCGTCAGTACCTCCTCACCAAGTAAACGCTCAGCTGGAGCTGATGCTCCGGTTTCTATCTGTTTGAGCAGCCGAGGAGAGGAGTTGGGTCAGTTGGCGTGCCGCCCACCTCGAGCTGTAAGTGCAGATGCGAGCCGATCGAAAGACCCGTGCTGCCCACATAGCCGATCTTGTCGCCCTGCTGCACAGGCTGGCCGACGGCTACCGCCACCTCCGACATGTGGGCGTAGATCTCGACGAGCCCGAAACTGTCCGTCACCTCGACCCGGATACCGAAATCGCCCCTGGGCCCCGTGGCCGTCACCTTTCCACCGGCAGCCGCGACAATCGGGGTTCCGTATTCGGCCAGCAGGTCGACGCCGGTGTGAAAGTGGAGGTAGCCGTCGAAGGACGGCTCCACGGCAAACGACGTTGGCCCGAAGAGCTGGATGATCTTCGCCTTGGGAATCGGGCACAGCAGCTGACCGGCGGCGATCGGGTCGGCCGGCACACCGGTACTCAGGTTGGGCCCCTGCGCCGGGTCGACCGGAATCACCAGCAGCGAGCCGGGTGTCAGCTGGGGCCCGCGAATGTTGTTGAAGCCGAGGATGGCGCTGGAGTCCACGCCGGTGGCGGCGGCCAGGCTCGCGGGCGAATCTCCACTCTTCACGACAACCACCACGCCGGGTACCGGTGGAAGTTTCAGAGTCTGTCCCTGCTTGAGCGGCAAGCGAAGGCCGGGATTCGACCAGGTGATGTCCCTCCACGGAATGTTGAAGGCTCGCGCGATGCTTTCCAGGCTGTCTCCTTGCTTGACCATGTAGAGGATCGGCTTGCGGTTCGGGAGCGGCGAGG
>Ga0070708_100004286_pt1 | contig 11212 bp, 12 predicted proteins | sample KBSK5503metaG_FD_65469 | JGI IMG/M metagenome (GOLD analysis project Ga0070708, IMG submission 65469) | Corn, switchgrass and miscanthus rhizosphere microbial communities from Kellogg Biological Station, Michigan, USA - KBS K5-50-3 metaG | ecosystem: Host-associated > Plants > Roots >...
ATGAGCGCGTGGGCCGTGTTCGCGCTCACCTGGGGCGCCAACGTTGGCTCGGCCGCGGCGGTGTACGGTCTCGCCCGACGTTACGGGCGGGCGTTCTGTCGCAGCCGGATGGGCCGAAAGCTCGTGTCGGAGAACGTGCTACAACACATTGAGCGGCAGTACCACCGACACGGCATGTACGGAATCTTCCTGAGCCGGCTCCTGCCGGTGTGGCGCGCCGTCGTGCCCCCGTTTGCCGGGATCGCGGGGCTCTCGGCACCTCGCACGCTGCTCCCCCTCGCCCTCGCCTCGGGTCTTTGGTACGGGATCTTGATCTTCCTCATTGCGACGCTGGGCGCCAATTTCGATGCCGTTCTGGCGACCCTGGGCCGCGTCAACCGCGTGCTCGCGGTGGTCGCGCTGGCGGCGTTGCTGGGGCTGGCCTTCGCGCTGAGGCGACGGCTCAAGCGGTAGAGACCACGCCATGACCGCTACCGAGGACACTTCCGGAGTCCGTTTTCCCCCGCCGCTGATTTACGTCGCGGGGTTCGTGATCGGCTACCTCTTGGATCGGGCGGTTCCCCTCAGGCTCACATCCCGGTCGCTCGGCGAACCCCTCGGGTGGGCCCTGGTCGCCGTGGGAGTAGTGCTCATGGGCAGCGCGGTCATGACCTTCCGCCGCGCGGGAACGTCGCTGAACCCCGCCAGGCCCACGACCACGGTCGTCGTGCATGGGCCGTACCGGCTCACCCGAAACCCGATGTACCTCGGCTGGGTGATCGTCTACCTCGGGTGCGTGCTCCTCACGAACACGGTCTGGCCGCTCGTGTCGCTGCCGATCGTGCTCGTCCTGATCAGCCGGGCGGTCATCGCGAAGGAAGAGCGCTACCTCGACGCCAAATTCGGAGACGCGTACCGGGCGTACAAGGCCCGGGTGCGGCGGTGGCTCTGATCGACGGCGTGTTGGACCGGGCCTTCTACCTCGAGCAGTTCCGGGACTATCTCTCGCTCGAGGCGGGAACGAGCGCCAACACGGTCCACAACTACATGCGCGACATCCGGCGGCTCGCCTCGCATGCCTCACGCCGGGGAGCGCAGGGCCCCGACGCCGTGACGGCGGCACAGCTGCGCGAGCTCATCTACGACCTCAAGGATCTCGGCCTCGCGCCCGCCACGATCCGGCGCCAGGTCTCGGCGATCCGGACGTATTACCGGTTCCTCGTGGGTGAGGCGCATGCGACGCGCGATCCGAGTGAGCGGCTCGAGTCACCCAAGCAATGGCGCCGGGTGCCGACGGTCCTCACCGTGGCCGAGGTGGAGCGGCTGCTCGTCGCGCCCAACGCCGTCGAGCCGCTCGGCGTCCGCGACCGGGCGCTGCTCGAGCTCGCGTATGCGACCGGTGTGCGCGTCTCCGAGCTCGTCGGCCTCCAGATGCAGCACATCCTGTATCAGGAGGGGCTCGCGCGCGTGTTCGGCAAGGGATCGAAGGAGCGCATCGTCCCCGTGGGACGCCGGGCGCTCGGCGCAGTCGCGCTGTACGCGCGGGAGATCCGGCCCCTCTTGGACCGGACCCTGGGCGGGGGTAGGCTGTTCCTCAACGCTCGCGGCACGCCGCTCTCCCGAGTGGGAGCGTGGGGGGTGATCAAGCGGGCGGCGCGACAGGCGCGGATCGCGAAGCGGGTGACGCCGCACACCCTGCGCCACACCTTCGCGACTCATCTCCTGGAAGGAGGGGCCGACCTGCGAGCCGTGCAGGAGATGCTCGGACACGCGGATCTCGCGACCACGCAGCTCTACACCCACGTGGACCGCGACTACCTGCGCACGGTGCACCGCCAGTTTCATCCACGGGCCTGAGATCCTTTTGCAGGGTCCCTAGCCTCGGGTCGCATCCGGCTGGGCCCGGGTGTTGGCCGGTCTCCCCGTCCGGCGTACGTTTAATATCCCTTTCCAAAGGACCATGGCTCATGAACTGTCCGGCCTGCGGGAACGTGATGACCGAGGTCACGGCGGGCGACATCAGGGTGGACGCCTGTAAGGGGGGCTGCGGCGGGCTGTGGTTCGACGAGTGGGAGCTCCGCAAGGTCGATCAGCCCGATCAGTCAGCGGGCGAGGGCCTCCTCGACATCCCGCAGGACCCCAAGGTCAAGGTCGATCAGAGCCGGCCCCGCAAGTGTCCGCGCGATCCCGACATCGTCATGACGCGCCATTTCTGGAGCGTGAAGCGGCAGGTCACGGTGGACGAATGCGCCAAGTGCGAAGGCGTGTTCCTCGATCCCGGCGAGCTCGCGGAGATCCGGAGCGAGTACCGGTCGGACGACGAGCGCCACAAAGCCGCCTCCGCGTACTACCGCGAAATGTTCGACACACAGCTCGCGGGGATGCTGAAGGAAGACAAGGCGAAGCTCGAGAACGCGCGCAAGATTGCCAACATCTTCAAGTTCATCTGTCCGAGCTTCTACCTGCCGGGGAAGCAGGGTTGGGGAGCGTTCTGATGACAGGGCATCAGGAGCCGGTCTCGCACGAGCTCAGCCGCCGGGATTTCGTCGTCGCCGCCGCCGCGACGGTCGGCGCGGCGCTCTGGCCCGCCAGGGCGATCGCCGACCAGCCGGCGACGGCCCCCGCTGCCACGGTCGTCGTGTTTCAGGGGGACTCCATAACCGATTGCGGGCGCGATCGTCGCGTGTCCGAGCCGAACGTGGCGAGCGCACTCGGCACCGGCTACCCGTTGCTGATCGCCGCGGCCGCGCTCGCAAGGAGTCCCGACCGCAGTCTCAGGTTCTATAACCGCGGCGTGAGCGGCAACAAGGTTCCCGACCTCGAGCAACGCTGGGCCGTCGATGTCCTGGACTTGAAGCCGGACGTCCTCAGTGTTCTGGTAGGCGTCAACGACTTCTGGCACAAGCTCACCCACGGTTACACCGGAACCGTACAGGAGTACGAGGACCGGTACACGGCCCTGCTCACAGAGACGCGTCGAGCGCTCCCGCAGGTGCGGCTGGTCGTCCTGGAGCCGTTCGTCCTGCGCTGCGGGGCCGTGGACGGGCGCTGGTTTCCGGAATTCGACACCCGCCGGGCGGCGGCCGCGCGCGTGGCGCGGCAGGCCGGCGCGACCTTCGTTCCACTTCAGGCCGTGTTCGACGACCGGTCACGAAGCGCGGCGCCGGAGTACTGGGCGGCCGACGGTGTCCATCCCACGCCGGCGGGACACGCCGTGATTGCCGAGCTGTGGCGCCGCGCCGTAGACCTCTAGCCCCCGCGGTGCGGAGTGAGCGCCAGACCGCGACCGGCGCCACCACTCGGCGCCGGTCGCCCGACGGTGCGCCTCGCCAAACCAGGGCGGCTCCGGCCGCCGTCGGCATCCGGGTGAAATCGGGCTGGGCCACTGCGGTCCTCGTCCTCGGGCCGAGAGCGGCGCGGCGTGTGGCGGACCGGCGCGTCATCGAGCTCTGCGATCGCGCCGTGCCCGAATCCCGCCAGCCGTACCATGCCGTGCTGGGAGCGTCGGCTGGACAAGGGGCGAGGGTGGAACACCGCCTGGTGAGGATCGTGCAAGACAGCACGAGACGATCGATCAACACCCTCCTCAAAGATTACCGCAAGCGCGGTCATGCCCTTCGCGCGGTCGCCCTCGTCGTCGGGAGCGTGATCGATCCCTCGACCATCGCCAACGACCACATCCGCGCGCACGCTCTCGAGGGAAGGTTGTTCAGGACGGCGCTCGAGCGGGCCGTGCGGTCGTTCAGGCTCCCGTGCTCCGTGCTGGTGGAGCGCGACGCGTACGCCAAGGCCGCGACGGTCCTGGGTCGGCCCGCAGGCGCGCTGAAGCGCGCGGTCACCGAGCTGGGCCGGGCGCTGGCCGGCCCCTGGCGCGCGGACGAGAAGACCGCGACCCTGGCGGCATGGATGGCGCTCCACAACCCCTGAAGCGGTGGATTGGCTCATGCTCTTCGTCCTCGACAACTACGACTCCTTCACGTACAACCTCGTCCAGTACTTCGGTGAGCTTGGCGCGGAGCCCGTCGTCTACCGCAACGATTCCCTCTCGGTGGAGGACGTGCTCGCCCTCAAGCCCACGGCGGCGGTACTGTCGCCCGGTCCGGGCACGCCAGCCCAAGCCGGGATTCTGGTCCCCCTCGTCAGCGCTCTGGCCGGTCGGGCTCCAGTCCTGGGCGTCTGTCTCGGCCACCAGGCGATCGGCGCGGCATTTGGAGGGAAAGTCGTGCCCGCCGACCGGTTGATGCATGGCAAGACATGTCCCGTGATCCATGAGGAGGACGAGCTGTTCGACGGGATCCCGAGCCCCGTCACCGCAATGCGCTATCACTCGCTCGTGGTGGAGCCCAGGTCGCTCCCCAGGGAGTTGGTGATCACGGCGTGGAGCGCCGACCGATCCAGGGACGCCGAAATCATGGCCATGAAGCACCGCACCTACCCGATCTATGGGGTCCAATTCCACCCCGAATCTATCGGGACCGAGCACGGCAAACGCTTGCTAGAGAACTTCTTACGCGTGGCCAGCGCCATGGCCTAGACGCCGCGGCACGAGTCTTGTATCTTTTTCCGTGCCCGTCCTCGGCGTGATTCCGGCGCGGCTCGATTCTAGCCGCCTCCCTCGCAAGCCCCTCCTGCCTCTGGCGGGCGAACCCCTCATTCTCTGGGTCGTCCGGCACCTCGCCGCGGCCTCCGTATGTGACCGTCTCGTCGTGGCGACCGACGCGCGTGAGATCGCGGCAGTCGTGGAGCAGGCTGGATACGAGGCGGTGCTCACCTCCCGGGAGCACGGCTCGGGCACGGAGCGAGTGGCAGAAGTCATTGCTGATAAAGCATTTGACGACTTCAACCTCATTCTCAACGTGCAGGGTGATGAGCCCCTCGTGGCGCTCGCGGCGCTACGCGGAGCGGTGGGGCGGGTCGAGGGAGGGGATCCCATCGGCACCGCCGCGGGAAGGCTCGAAGCCGCCCTCGCGGCCGATCCCAACCGTGTCAAGGTGGTCGTGGACGCCCGAAGCCGTGCGGTCTACTTCTCACGCGCGCCGATCCCATTCGACCGAGACGGCAGGGGCGAGGTGGTCTATCGCCAGCACGTCGGCGTGTACGCTTACACGCGCGAGGCGTTAGAGCGGTGGGTGCGCCTGCCTGCAGTGCCCGAGGAGCGCTCGGAGCGCCTGGAGCAGCTGCGGCCGCTCCTACACGGGATCCCGATCGGCGTGGCGCTGTTCGATGCGCCGGTGGCCCCGGGGATCGACACCGCCGAGGACTTGCGTCACGCGGAGGGGCAGTTGAGTCGTCGGCTGAAGGGGGTGAGCCCGTGAGTTCGACGAAGTACGTCTTCGTAACCGGTGGCGTGGTCTCCTCGCTCGGAAAGGGCATCGCGGCCGCCTCACTCGGCCGCCTGCTGGTGGAGCGCGGTCTGCGGGTGACGATCCAGAAGTTCGACCCGTACATCAACGTCGATCCCGGCACGATGTCGCCGTTCCAGCACGGCGAGGTGTACGTGACCGACGACGGCGCCGAGACGGACCTCGACCTGGGTCACTACGAGCGGTTCATCGACCGGTCGCTGTCACAGGTCAACAACGTCACCACGGGACGGATCTACCTGTCGGTCGTCACGAAGGAGCGGCGTGGCGAGTACCTCGGCTCGACCGTTCAGGTGATCCCGCACATCACCGACGAGATCAAGGCGGCGATTCGGCGGCTCGCGCCGGACCACGACGTCGTGATCACGGAAATCGGCGGCACGGTGGGCGACATCGAGTCGCTGCCGTTCCTCGAGGCGATCCGGCAGTTCCGCCAGGAAGTGGGCCGCGACAACACACTGTTCATCCATCTGACCCTGGTCCCCTTCATCGCCGCCACCGCCGAGCTCAAGACCAAGCCCACCCAGCACTCCGTCCGCGAGCTGATGCAGATCGGAATCCAGCCGGATGTCCTGATCTGCCGCACGGAGCGCCCGCTGTCCGAGGACTTGAAGCGCAAGATCGCGCAGTTTTGCAACGTGGACTTCGGCTGCGTCGTGGAGAGCCCGGACGTCGTGTCGATCTACGAGATCCCGGTCAAGCTGCACGAGCAGGGGCTCGACAAAGAGGTGTGCCGGCGGCTGCACCTCGAGACCAAAGAGCCCGATCTCCGCGCGTGGGCGCAGATGGTGGGGAAAATCCTCAATCCGCCCGAGCGGGTGCGGATCGCCGTGGTCGGCAAGTACACCGAGCTCGCGGACAGCTACAAGAGCATCCACGAGGCCCTGGTGCACGGCGGCATCGCGAACGACTGCGGCGTGCAGATCGACTGGATCGCCTCCGACCGGTTCACCGACCAGGAGACCGCCGCTGAGCTGCTCGCGCCCTACCAGGGACTGCTCGTGCCCGGTGGGTTCGGCGTGCGGGGGGTGGAGGGGATGCTCGAGGCGATCCGCTGGGCGCGGGAGCACAAGCTGCCGTTCTTCGGGATCTGCCTCGGGCTCCAGAGCGCGATCATCGAGTTCGCCCGCGACGTCGTGAGGCTCCCCGACACGAACTCGAGCGAGTTCGCACCCGAGTGCGAGAACCCCGTGATCGCCCTCATGTCGTCGCAGCAGGGGATTCAGGAGATGGGCGGCACCATGCGGCTCGGCGCCTACCCGTGCAAGCTGCGGCCGGGCTCCCGCGTGGCCCAGATCTACGGCGCCCTGGAAGTGAGCGAGCGGCACCGGCATCGCTACGAGGTGTCGAACGCCTACCGCGACGTGCTGGCGGAGTACGGGATGCGCTGCTCGGGTCTCTCCCCCGACGGCTCGCTCGTGGAGATCATCGAGCTGCCGGATCATCCGTGGTTCATCGGCTGCCAGTTCCACCCCGAGCTCAAGTCGCGGCCGACGCGGCCTCATCCGCTGTTCGCGGGGTTCGTGGGCGCGGCGCGCGCCCACCGGCGGGCGCGGGCCCCGAGCGAGGCGAGGCTCGAGGCCCGGTCCGAGCTGGCGCGCTTCGGCGACTAGCATGGGGCAGCACTTCGGGGCCGCCCCGTTCCTGATCGCGGGGCCCTGCGTCGTCGAGTCCGACGAGTTGAACCTCCGGGTCGGCGAGGTCCTTGCCGACCTCGGGGCGAGACTCGGGATCCACGTCATCTACAAGGGCTCCTACGACAAGGCGAACCGGTCGCGGATGCGGGGGGCCCGAGGCCCGGGGCTGGAGCGCGGACTCGGCGCCCTCACGAGGGTGCGCGAGGCAACCGGGCTCCCGATCCTGACGGACGTGCACGAGCCCGGACACGTCGCCGCCGCCGCCCAGGGCGCGGACGTGCTGCAGATCCCCGCGTTCCTGTGCCGTCAAACCGACCTGCTCGTCGCCGCCGGCTGCGCCGGCCGCGCGGTGAACATCAAGAAGGGCCAGTGGATGTCACCCGAGGGGATGATGGGGGCCGTGGAAAAGGTTCGCGCAGGCGGTGCGCCGGAGCTCGCCGTGACGGAGCGGGGCACGTTCTTCGGGTACGGCGACCTCGTCGTGGACATGCGCAGCTTCGCCCGCTTGCGGGCCGCGTGCGGCGCCGCGGTCGTCTACGACGCCACACACTCGGTCCAACAGCCGGGGCAGGGACCCGACGGCTCCAGCGGCGGCCTGCGCGAGTTCGTCCCGCCGCTGCTCTATGCCGCTGCGGCCGCCGGTGCGGACGGGTTCTTCCTCGAGACGCATCCGGACCCAGACCATGCCCCCTCGGACGGGCCGAACATGGTGCCGCTAGACCAGCTGCCGGGCATCGTGAGCGTGGCGCTCGAAATCTGGCAGCGGGCGCGGGAGGCGGTGCGTGCATAGCGTCTCGGTCAGGGGGCGCGGCACGCGAGGCCCGAGAGCGGAGGGCACGCCGACGGCGGCGTCCGAGGGGAAGGGCGGGGCGGTTGTCAGGGGCGACCGCCGGAGGCGTGTCCCCCGCCTGCGGCCAACCAGCTTCCGGAGCGTCGCGTGATCGACGCCGCGCTCGCCCGCCGTCTGAAGCTCGTCGGCTTCGACGTCGACGGCGTTCTGACCGACAACGGCATCTACCTGGGCCTCCTCGCCGATCACCCCGTCGAGCTCAAGCGCTTCCACATCCAGGACGGCCTGGGCATCCGGATGCTGCGGAGCGCCGGGCTCTCGGTGGCGTGGGTCAGCGGGCGCGAATCGGCGGCGACGGCCCTGCGCGCGCGCGAGCTGGCCGTGGACGAGCTGATCCAAGACCCAACCGCTCGAAAGGTTCCGGCGTTCGAGGCGGTGCTGGAGCGGCGCCGGCTCTCCTGGGAGGATTGCGCGTTCGTGGGGGACGACCTCGCCGACATCCCGGTGCTCCGGCGAGTGGCGCTTCCGATCGCGGTAGCCAATGCGGTGCCGGAAGTCCTGGCGGTCGCCGGAGTCGTGACCACCGTCCCCGGCGGCCAGGGCGCCGTGCGTGAGGTGGCGGAGCTGATCCTCAAAGCGCGGGGCGAGTGGGACACCCTCCTCTCGACCTACTTCGTGGAGCGCGGCGATGTCATGCGCGGAGCCGAACGATCTCATTGAGCGCGGCCGGCGGGTGCTGGCGCTCGAAGCGAAGGCGATCGAGCAGGTCGCCGAACGCTTGGGCCCGGCGTTCGCCGCGGCCGTGCGACTCCTCGCCGGGGCGAAGGGGCGGCTGATCGTCTCCGGTGTCGGGAAATCGGGCATCATCGCGCGCAAGATCGCGGCCACGCTCACGTCCACCGGCTCGCCCGCGTCGTTCCTGCACCCGGTCGACTCGCTGCACGGCGATCTGGGCATCGTCGGCCGGGACGACGCGGCGATCCTGCTTTCGAAGAGCGGCAGCTCCGATGAGCTGTTCGGCCTCGTGAGCCAGCTGAAGCGCCTCGGCGTGCCCATGATCGCGATCACCGGCGCTGCCGAGTCCGCGCTGGCGCGCCAGGCCGACGTGGTGCTCGACTCGGGCGTCGCGGAAGAAGCATGCCCCGAGACGCTCGCCCCGACGGCCAGTACGGCCGCCGCCCTCGCCCTGGGCGACGCCCTCGCCATCGCGCTGCTCGAGGAGAAGGGGTTCCGCCGCGAGGACTTCGCCGCGTTGCACCCGGGAGGCGCGCTCGGCCGCAACCTGCTGCTGCGCGTCGGCGACGTGATGCTCACGCAGGACCTGCCGACCCTCCCCCCGGACTGCCCCATGCGTCAGTGCGTCGTGCTGCTGGCGCGGAAGCGAGGCACGGCCGCGGTGGTGGATCAGGCGGGGAGCCTCGTCGGCGTGGTGACGGCGGGCGACCTCACCCGCCTGATGGAACGGACGGACGATTTCCTGGACATCCCGGTGCACGAGGTGATGACGAGGACGCCCAAGACGACGACGCCGGGCGAGCTGGCCGGCGCCGCGGTGCGGCTCATGGAGCAGCACGGCATCATGGCGCTTCCCGTGCTGGACGGCGGGCGCAGGGTGGTGGGGATAGTTCACCTGCACGACCTGATGCGCGCGGGGGCGGCATGAATCCGACAACGCGTCACGCGCCATCGTGCTGCGTCGCGATGTGCTGCGCCGTCATGGCGGGGGCGGCGGGGGCAGCGTGCGAGGGCGGCATCAAGCCCACGGCCACGATCAGCGCGCCCGACTCGGCCGACCAGGTGCTGATCACCATGTCGCACGAGGTGACCGATTCGGGAGTCCGGCGGGCCAAGGTCCGCGCCGACACCGCCTACTTCTATTCGCCCAGCCAGACCGCCGAGCTGCGCCACGTCCACATCACCTTCTACGACCCGGCCGGCGTCGAGACGTCGACGCTCACCGCTCGCGAGGGCACCTACCACTGGCGCACCGGGGACATGGAGGGACGAGGCGACGTGGTCGTGGTGCGAACGGACGGCGCTACCCTGCGCACCGACGTGCTACGTTACAGTCAGGCGAAGAGCCAGGTCAGCTCCGACAGGCCCTTCGTGTTCGACGAGCCGAACCGGCACATCGAGGGTGAAGGCTTTACGTCGGACCCAGGCTTCAAGGTCGTGACCGCCATCAAACCGAAGGGGACGGGCGGCCATTTCACGCTGCCGAACCAATGATCGCCGCCGCGATGCTCCTCGCCCTGATGCAGCAGCCGGCCCCGTCCGACACCGCGGCCGGGCGGCCCTGTGTGGTGGAGATCGATTCGGTCGGCGGCCGCGGTCAACAGGTCGAGGTGAGAAAGGGCGAGAGCAATTTCTTCGCGGGCGGGGGCGTCCTGGCGCATTGCCGGGGGACGGGAAGCACCCTGTCCGCCGACAGCGTGGCCTGGTTCGCTGGGGTGGGCCGATTCGACATGATCGGGCAGCGCAGTCCGGTACACATCCGTGACACGGCGATCGCCCTCGACGCTACCACGGCCTCGTACTTCCTCCACCAGGACCGGCTCGAGGCGCACAGGAACGTGGTGGCGGTGAACCGCAACACGGGGTCGGTGCTGCGGGGCCCCAATCTCACCTACTACCGCGCGGTGAAAGGGGTGCGCGATACGTTCGAGATGTACGCGTCGAGCCGGCCCAAGATAGAGTACCGCTCGCGCCCCGACTCGGGCGAGCCGTATGTGATCGTCACCGACCGCGTGCGCTTCAGAGGCAACGATCAGATGTGGGGCGGCGGCAGGGCGACCATCGACCGCTCAGACATTACGGCGCGCGGCGACTCGATGCAGCTCGACCAGCGTGCCGGCTTCGGCGTCCTCGTCGGCCACCCGGCCGTCGAAGGCAAGGGGGCGCGCCCCTACACGCTCACCGGCACCCGCATCGAGCTGGGCTTCAAGGGCCGCGAGGTCCGCGGTGTGAAGGCCCTGGGGAACGGGGTCGCTACCGGCTCGGATTGGCGCCTCACGGCCGACACGATCGATCTGCTGCTCGATCAGCGGAAGCTGCAGCAGGCGTTTGCCTGGGGAAGGAAAGATTCGACGTCGCGCGCCAACGCGGTGTCAGTGCGGCTCACCATCGAGGCCGATTCCCTGGCGCTCGACACCCCGAACGAGGTCCTCACCGAGGCCCGCGCGTTCAGGAAGGCCTTGTCGCGCTCAAAGCGTGATTCCACCCCCAATGCCGACGTGGACTGGATCGCCGGCGACTCGCTCACCGCGCGCTGGATCCAGGTGCCGGATTCTGGTCCCGGGGATCGCGGGAGCAGTGAGAGCACTGGGACTCGGGCGGGCAAGGGGAGTGGTCCGCAGGGAGGGGCGAGTGGGGGCAGAACGAGGAGCAAGCTGCACCAGCTCATCGCGTGGGGCTCGGCCCGCTCCTTCACCCATCTCTATAAC
>Ga0070708_100004288_pt1 | contig 11210 bp, 11 predicted proteins | sample KBSK5503metaG_FD_65469 | JGI IMG/M metagenome (GOLD analysis project Ga0070708, IMG submission 65469) | Corn, switchgrass and miscanthus rhizosphere microbial communities from Kellogg Biological Station, Michigan, USA - KBS K5-50-3 metaG | ecosystem: Host-associated > Plants > Roots >...
ATAGCCAAGGGTCGCCATTGCCTGACGTCAAAAATCGGGGCCAACCATTAGCGGCATATCAGCGCTACGCAGAGAATACGCAGAAAAAGGCAGAAGTTAACTATTAAGCGCGTGTTTACCGGTACTACGGTGCAAGCGGTGCTTACAAACTTGTAAACGGTGCAAAGTTGCACTGTTTACGGTGCAATTTGAAAATGATATGAAAAATGGGCTAAACCCTCATCAATGCCTGTGATCAGTCGATAATCAGCCCGTATGCATTTGGCGCTGCCTCCATGCTTCTAACGTGCTTGGAAAGGCTGATAATGGTATTAAATGGTGCTGTTCAGCATCGACACGTTTGAATTTGTAAACGGTGCAAGAATGGTGCAAACAAAATTGTTTACCCGTAAACCGTGCTGCTGCGTGGAACATTTGGTACTTGTTTTACATGTTTCAAATGTTTTAGATGTTTGATTATGAGCTTCTAGAAGCAGAGGTTCAAATTCAACTCATGGCCACAACTACATTGTGGCCTTTTTTGCCACGCCACTTTCTACTGCGATCTTGCCTTGAGCCACTGTCCCACCTTTGGCAGAACGTTGTTCTGAGAGTAAAGGCTGGCGATCAGTCCTACATGGCCTGTGTGAAACCTCATGAGGCGCTTGTCGGTGCTCGACACCACATCGTTAAGAGGCGCACTGCACTGTGGCGACACGAGGTGATCTTCGTTTGCGACGATGTTGAGCAGCGGCACCTTAATCCTCGATAGGTCGATCAGTTCACTGCCAAGCTTTAGCTCGTTTTTCACAAAGAGGTTCTTCTGGTAAATGTCGGCTACCCACTGCCTGAACGTTTCGCCTGCTATCGGCGGAGTGTCATACAGCCATTTTTCGATTCGCAAAAAGTTGCCGACAAACTGGTCGTTGTCGATATTCTGAACCAAGTTGAAGTACTTGTTGACGCCTTGCTTGAACGGCTTGAGCGCAGAATAGCATGCATACAATTGCTCGGCGGGCAGGTTACCGATGATATTCACCATCTTGTTCACGTCCATGTTCTTTGCAAGGTTGCCGATGACCGTCGTGTCCTTCTCGGTGTCCACGACGGGCGCAATGACAGCGAGGTTCCTTACTTTTTCCTGATGCAATGTAGTATACATTGTAGACATGGTCGCGCCCATGCAGTAGCCGTGCAGCGTCAGCTTGTCCGTCTTGGTCTTCTTCAGAACTGTGTTGACACAGTCGTCGACATAGCAGTTGACATAATCGTCAAACGACACGTACTTGTCTGCGGCTGTCGGAGGTTTCCAGTCAATCAGATAGACATCAAAGCCCTGACTCAGCAGGCTTCGAACCCAGCTCTTGTCAGACTGGAGATCAAGGACATATGATCTGTTGATAAGCGCATAAACAACAAGTATGGGGGTCTTGGCAGTTTTGGCGACCATTTGCTGGTAATGTAAGAGCCTGTATGCCCTTGTCTCTTCCAAAACTTCTTGAGGAGTCTGGCCAACCTCGATATCACCGGCTGTATGAAGAATGTTCCTCGCTTTTTCCAGCTTGCGGTACGCGTCCTTGACCTCTTCCGCGACGGTAGGCTCTTTCTTTACTTCTTTCGCCTGCTCAGCTGGAGGCTGGACGACAGGCTCCTGGTCAGGTCGAAGCTCTTGCTTGGTCATATTTTGTCTCTAAACTCCTTTTCAAATCGCGGACGCTCCTTTTAAGCTCGGCAACATCCTTCAAGATCTCATCAACCTCGCTTCTTGTCGGCAAATTGAGCGCCTTGAAGTTCTTTTCTGCAATGCCCTGAATTGCCTTTGAGACGTCCAGTTGGCTGCTGAACAGCTTGCCGTAGACGGCGGAGAATTCCGGCGACGCAAATAGCCCTGTGAACGCGTCTTCAAATGCCTCTATTGCTGCGCGCCTGTAACTTTCAAGATCGTCCTTTGAAGTCAGTTGTTTTGGGGCCCGCTCCATCGTTTCCTTTATCGCCCTCGTGTAGGCAGTGCTCACGAGCAACCAGTAGCTGTCCATGCTGCTCTTTAGCTCTGCCATTACCTTTCCCAAACTAACAAAGTCGTTGGCGTACGAGGTGACATCCTTTGAAAAAGCGTATATCGGGCCTATCGTCGGAAGTTTCATTACATCGGTCCAAAAGCTAAACATCTTGTTCATCTGTTCTTGAGTAAACCCTTGTAAATCCTTGGTATTTTCAGCCATCAGACTTCACTTTGATAACACTTATAAAATCCGTCGACAGGCTATTATAGTTTCTCGATATGGAATTTACATTAAATATATGACATTAATATGAAATTTATATTCCCAATTGCATGATTAACATTCTTTACATGCGGAAAATGGATAAAGACTAGGTGCGGTCGACAATGGGCTGTCAGTCCTAAAAGAATAGCTTCCAATAAACATTTTATAAAGGATCGGGTCGCCTCTCTGATGCCCATGCAAACTGTTGGCAAAACAGTTTCCCGAGCGGGCTCGTAGCTCAGCATGGATAGAGCGCCTGCCTTCTAAATTCTATTGGAGAGAGCCGGAAGTCGTGGGATCGAAGCCCACCGGGCCCGCTTTTCCAAGCAAGGCGAACGCGCCGCCTGCCGCGTATGCGATCGCGATTAAAATCCTTGACAGCATCAGCGCGATGTCTTGATGCGTTACAAAAAGCGAGCCGTCGATAATGACTGCGACTGGTACTGCTACTAACGAAATCGCCGCGACTATCAGTTGTTCGCGGTTATCCGAATTGCTATACTTCTTTATCAGCAAATAAGTCGACAGGTTGCCAAGCCCGATGCCAAGCAGGATAAGGTACTGGTAGAATGACGGAAAGGCAGCTATTGCTGCAAACGGTCCTGCCCAGCAAAACCCATTGAGGGCCTTTGCACCAGCTGACCATTTTATGCTCGTCTTCATTCTGCCCCGGATCGCCGGCGCAGCTTTGCGGAACTTCGCAGCGCCAGTGCCAAACACTGCGCCAAAACATCCAAGCCAAATGATGGCGTAATAGTAGAGCGGAAGGTTGTTGATGTACGCAATCTCGCTGATGATGGAAGCTGCACCAACTGCTATTGATACACATACAAAGAGAAATCCAAAAGCTCGGCGCGTCTCTGCTGATGGGTCCTGCAACAATACAGGTGGCTGCCAAAGCTAATTTAAATCAAAAGTTGCAAAGGTTACTTGGCCTTGCCGCTTACCCTTGTCCACTTTGCCATCGCGCCAGCCGCCGTGACCCACTCTGTGACAGTAAAATAGACGGGCACGTTTGCATCTTCGATTCGCTCAGAAATCTTTTTCGTGAACGGGCCTCCCATAGCTCCAATCAAAATCGGCTTTTTCTTTTGCTTCTGGAACGACGCCAAAACATCAACAATTGTCTCTTCAAGCGGGTCGTCTTGGAAGACGAACCACGGCATGACGATGTCGACGTTCGGGTCGTCCATGAATGTCTGTATGGCAAATCTATAGTCGTCCGCGTTTGCAGAGCCGGTGATGTCGGACGGGTTGCCGCTCTGGATTACATACGTTGGCGGGTAGTGATCCATGAGCGATTTCTTGCTCTGCTCGGTCAGCTCTGCCATCTGCAAGCCGAGCCTTTCAAACTGGTCTATTGCCGCAATTATAGGTCCTGCGCCGTTCGTAACCATTGCCACCCTGCCCCCATTTGGCACTGGTTGCCATGTGAGTGCCTTCAGCGCAGCAGTCAGCTCTTCATAGCTGTCAACTGAAATGATGCCTGCTTGGTCGAGCGCTCCCTTGACGACTCCGTACGAGCCACCAAGCGATCCTGTATGCGACGCTGCCTGCTTGGCACCCCTTGTAGTCCTGCCGTTCTTGAACACCACTATTGGCTTGCGCCGCTCCTTGATCACCTTCCTCGCCGTGTGCATGAACTTGCGACCGTCTCCAAGGCCCTCGACGTAAAGGCCAACAACTTTCGTCTGCGGGTCTTCTGACAAGTACCAGATCATGTCAGCTTCGTCGACGTCCGACCTGTTGCCGTATGATATCATTTTGCTCATGCCAAACGTGTCAGAGCTTTCCATGAACGCGATGCCGACGGTGCCGCTTTGCGACAGGAACGCGACGTTGCCATTCTTAGGGCGTAGCATCCTCTCATGGCCTTGGAATGCGCAGTCAAGGCGATTCTCGCCGTTGAACATGCCGATGCAGTTGGGGCCAATGATCCTTATCCGCAGCTGCTTAGATAGCTCCTTTATCTGCGCTTCAATCGCGGCGCGCTCTCCTCCAAGCTCCTTGCCTCCGCCGGAAATCACAACGAAATTGTGTATCCCTTTCTTTGCTGCTGACTTGAGCAGGTCCGGCACGAATTTCAGGTCGACTGTGACCACAACAAGCTCAATCTTTTCCGAAATATCGTCTAGACTCTTGTACGCCTTGATGCCCATGATTTCTGGATAGCCCTTTGCGTTGACTGGAAACACTCTGCCCTTGTAGTCATGTTTGACCATGCTCTCAAGCACAGAATTGCCTACTTTGCCGGCTTCGGGCGAAGCGCCAATAAGGGCGATGGACTTGGCGTTGAAGAACAGATCCATGTATTCAGAGTCTGGCTGGGCCTTTGAAATAATCTGCAGATCTGGCTTGTCGCGCAAAAGGATTTTCGCGTCGACTACGACATAGTCGTTTTCATAAAAAATGACCGGGTTAAAGTCGATGCTTTCGTAGTATGGAGCCATTTCAGTCCCGAAACTGCCGATGTTGACAAGTGCGGTTGCAAGCATGTCCATGTTGACAGAGGGCATGCCGCGGAAGCCTTTCAGGATTTTGTTGCCCTTAAGGTCTTCTATCATGCTGATTGCGTCTTCCTTTGTGATCGGCAGAACCCTGAACGACACATCCTTGAATACTTCGGTGTAAATGCCACCAATTCCGGCCATTATGACCGGACCAAACTGCGGGTCATTCTGCAATCCGACGATAAGTTCTATGCCTCCGGGAGCTGCCATCTTTTCAAGCAAAACGCCCTTTACGTTATACTGCTTGCTCAGCCTGCCGTACATGTCGTTAAATGTCTCCTTGGCAGCAACTTCGTCCTGGATGCCAATCTTTACGCCCTTGACGTCAGTCTTGTGCAGGATTTGCGGCGACACTATTTTGGCTACGAGCGGAAAGCCCACTGCCTTTGCCTGCTTGCTGGCTTCATCTGCGCTTTTCACGAGCGCGTACTTTGGCACCTTAACTCCGTACTCTGTTAAGACCTGTTTAGCAAGCTCTTCTGTGATTACCTTGTCCATGGTCAAATAAACATCATTAAAGATCTTTTGGACTTTCTCGTTGGCCATATCGAGACAAAAAGCCTGTTCAGCTTCCTATATAGTTACCTCAGGTTGGATAGGTAATAGCTAGTAGAGAACTATCTGGATGGTACACTAGAAATCGGATTAGCTATTTCAATACTTTGGAAAAGTTGTTGTATGCGAGCCTGCACCGGGCAGCCAGCTGTGCCACATCGCCGGGGGCCGGCAGCACGCTTTCTGGTTTCATCTTTTGGGCGCTCACCTCTGCACCATACTCGCGCATCCATGATTCTATGATGTGCTGATCGACTTCTAGGTGGAACTGAATGCCGACGGCAGATCCGATTCTGAACGCCTGCGGATAGAGTTCAGAGTACGCAAGTATCTTTGCATTGGTAGGAAGGTCATATGTGTCGCCATGCCACTGAAATACCCTGATGGTCTTGTCGGTGACGCCTCTGAAAATGTCGTTGCTGCTGGCGGGTGTCACATACACATCATGCCATCCTATCTCTTTCTTCTTGCCCTTGTAGACTCGTCCGCCCGCGGCCTGCGCGATGAGTTGCGATCCAAGGCATATCCCGAGGAGTGGCGTGTTGTTCCTTATTGCGTCCCTGATCAAGTCCTGCTCGCGCTGAAGGTACGACAAGTTGTCATACACTGCCATCGGGCCCCCGAGGATCACTATAGCGTTATAGTTTTTGGAGCTGGCAGGCATCGGATCCCTCTGGGCATCGACATTCTCAATTTCAAAGCCGTCAGTTCTGAACATTTGCTCAAGCGTCCCAAGAGTCTCGCACGCAATGTTCTGCACGGACAGTATCCTGCGCGGCAACAACGGGCTTCATCGTTAAGCGTATTTATGTCATGTGAGGGAAAAATGTTAAATCTCACAATTACCAGATATTAGCTGGGCCGATGGGATACCAATCCAACGCCAATGACGACGAGACAGTCGAACGGTTGCGCGGTTTAATTGGCATGCTCAATGACGAATCTGACAAAGGGTCTGTAATCGTCGTAGAGGGCAAACGAGACGCAGAGGCACTCTCGAAGGTGGGATTCACCGGTAGCCCTGCAGTCTTCCATCACTTTAAGGGGATCGCGGATTTTCTCGACAACCACAATAGCGCCGGCAAAAAGATAATCCTGCTCCTTGACATGGACAGGACTGGAAAGTACCTCACGAGTCGGTTGGTGTCGCAGTTGCAGCCCCACAGGCACAACGCAAGCCTGTCCTACAAGAGAGCGCTTGCCAAAATAACAAACGGCAAAGTGAGGCACGTCGAGGACCTGGCGATTTATGCCCCGCGCCTATCTGGCATAACCGGGAGCCGGAAGGACTTGTACTTTTACACTTAGGCCAGAACTCTCTCAAGGTTCACAAAGCACTTATATTCAAGCAAAGAAAATTGTTTCATATACCAAAAAACTACGAGGTTATGAAAGAAATTGCCTAGCACAGGAATCGTGAAATATCACGTTAAGTTAAAATTTGAAGTTGATGGTTTGGTTGAGAAGGCCGATATTATCGGTGCTATTTTTGGACAAACCGAAGGTCTTCTAGGACCAGAGATGAACCTCAACGAACTGCAAAAAGTATCTAAGGTAGGAAGAATCGAAGTCAACGTCGACACAAAAGGTAACATGGCAAAGGGAGACGCCCTTATACCAATGAGCACCGACATCTCTACCGCTGCGTTAATTGCGGCGGCCATAGAGAGCATCGACAAGGTCGGGCCGTTCCAGGCCAAGTTCAACCTGATGGGGATCGACGACATACGGGCCATAAAGAAAAAGGTAATTGTTGACCGCGCAAAAAAGATAGTGCAGGACTGGGCAACGCGTACGATAAGCGAGGGCGAGGAAATGCTCAAGGATGTCTATGACGCAAGCAAGCCGGGCAAGCTCACGAGCTTTGGCAAGGCGCAACTTGCGTGCGGGACCGGAGTTTTCGATTCTGACTGGATAATACTGGTAGAGGGCAGGGCCGATGTCATTAACCTGCTACGCGCAGGCTTTGACAACGCCATTGCGATAGAGGGTGCAAGGATCGACGAAACCGTGACAAAGCTCACGGACGGCAAGCGCGTCGTCGCGTTCTTGGACGGAGACAGGGCAGGTGACCTTATCCTGAAGGAGCTGCACGGATTAGTCAAGATAGATAAGGTGCTTAGGGCCCCGCCAGGAAGGGAAGTCGAGGAATGTACGCCGATAGAGATAGCCGAAATTCTAAAGGATGCGCTTTCAGCAGAGGTGCCATCGGCTCAGCCGGTGCATGTTCACAGCGATCGCGACAGAAGGCACTCGCGAAGGGATAGGGAGCGAGAGCCGCGCGAGGAATACCACCCGCCGGTGACGCAGCACTACGATGCAGCGCCCGTGTCCGCGCAGCCGTCTAAAGAAGTCATTGCGGAGGACAGCCCCGAGATACTCACTGCCGTCCGCGATGTCTATCCTCAGATAAACGAGACGCTCGAGGCGGTAGTGCTTGATGGGTCTATGAACAAGCTGCTTAAGGTGCCAGTGTCAGAAGTCATCAAGAGGCTTGACAGTGCTGAGGGTGGAAAGCTGCTGGTAATTGACGGCATCGTAACCCAAAGGCTCGTAGACGCAGCCGACAAGGCAGGAATTGAATATATTGTAGGTCACAGGACAACAGACCTGAAAAAGCTGGGAGACATTCGCGTCAGGACCTTTGGGGACATTGGGATAAACAACTAGCGATAATGCCAGAGATCAAGCTGCAGCACATATTGACCATAGTGGAACTCCTCTCAAAGGGAGCCCGCCACAATTTTGTAGAAGTTACTACTACGGAGCTTGGCAAGCGCATCGGCAGGTCGCAGCAAGCGGCGTCAAAGCACCTAGTTGACTTGGAAAATTCCGGCTACATCGAGCGCGCAAAGAAGGGACAAACGTTTGCAGTTAAAGTTACGGACAAGGGGTACTCTGAAATACAGGGACTCTTCTCTTCGCTGAGAGCCGCGCTGGAGTCAGTGCCGGCCGCTATAGATTTCGAGGGAAACGTGGTTTCAGGAATGGGAGAGGGCGCCTACTACATGTCGCTTGAAGGCTATAGAAGGCAATTCAAGGAAAAACTGGGCTACGAGCCGTACGCTGGCACGCTTAACGTCAGGCTTATCAACCAGATTTCCATGAACGCCCGGCGCGAACTTGGCAAGCATCCGTCGGTATTCATCAACGGCTTCAGTGACGGCACGCGAACTTACGGCTGGGTCAAGTGTTATAGAGCTGTGATCAACGATGGCACGGTGGACAAGGCCGCTGTGCTGGTGTTGGAGCGGACGCATTATGACGACAGCATGCTCGAAGTGATAGCGCCGGAGTCGATCAAACAAAAAACAGGCATTAAAAACGGAGACAAGGTAAAGGTGCAGGTCCAGCTGGTTTAGATGCGATAGATCGAGTCGCCTAGCTCTTTTTTCATCTTCGAACTCTTGGAGCCCGGTATTGGGGTTGACAGCCGAATCACGTGGACGTTAAGATTTCGCTTTTTGCAGTTCTCCGCGATCTCTTTTTCACTATGTGCCTGATCGTAACCAAGTGCAATAACGTTAGGTTTGACGTATTCAACCGTGTCGTAAAGCGTGCCCTCCCTGCCGATCAGGACAAGGTCGACAAAGTTAAGGGAAGCGACCAGCTCCTTGCGGAGACTTTCATCGTGGTAGATCTTTCTATCCTTCTTTATCTTCTGCGCCGTCGACTGCCTTGCAACAATAACTACAAGGACATCCCCCTCTGCCTTTGCAGCCTTGAGCGTGTGGATGTGGCCAGGGTGGATAAGATCAAACACTCCTCCAACGAGCACTACTTTAAGCGCGTCGCGACCGATAAACGTCAGCTTGCTTGGGTCGGACTTTTCAATGAGCCCGATCTTTACAAGATGGCTTACGCTGGAATTGAACGATTCTTTGCTCAGCGGCAGCCTTGCCCTGAGCCTGTCATATGCCGGAACCGAAACGTCCAGTGCGCTTGCATAGAGCGCGGAAAGAACGGCCTTGTCCAAAGGATCCATCTATCGATCTCCACTACGAGGCAATAGCGAAAACATGGGTGATCTGCTAATGCTATAAATGCTACGTCCGGCAATTGTGATCATTGTCGTCGCCAGCCGACATAAAGAAGAGGCTCGAACAGAATTGGATACAGTTTATCAAAGCAAATTCCGTCAAGTTTGCTCTCGACGCCATTGACGGTTCGAGTCCACCATCTGTATTTGTCGGTCGCTATGGCTATCCAAAGGTCAGGATGGGCCCCATGATTCCACCACTGCATGGTGACACAACTATATTTGACAGGACTGAGCTGTGGACCGGTAAGACCATCGAAGAGATTGCAAATTACCGACTGTCGCTTGTTAGGGGCGTGTTCACCATTAATGTGCAAGACACTTCTGGTCGCTATCTGGAAAATATGCAGGAACTGGCAATGTCAGAGAGCCCCGCCGAAAGTGAAGCGACGTTTGAAAAAAGACCATTTGCAGACATTGAGCTGGAAAAAGAAGTCAGGTTTAACACCGAAGCCGCGCCCTTTGGACCGGCCGCGCCCCTGAAGACATTCAAGGCATCATCACTTTCTGCCGACCAGCGGATCGAGGCAGCTCACTATGACACTGATCTGCGCGCTTCTGACGCGATCATGGAACTGTACTCGCGCGGAGTGGAAACGAGCAGCATACACAGGGTGTTCAGCGTCGGGATGCTTGGGCTGAAAAAGAACCGCAAGTTGGTACCAACACGGTGGAGCATATCCGCGACTGACGACACTATTTCAAGCAGGCTTGCAAAGAAGAACGAGGCGAACCCTTCGATTGATCTGTTTGATGTCACACAGTATTCCCACCTTGCAAACCATTATTCTATAATACTAATACCTGACGATGTGTGGAGCTTCGAAATGATCGAGTCATGGTTCACGAGCAATGGGCAGATCGCGACAGGAAGCGACTACGAAGACGCAAGGGGACTTGACCACTACCCTACGATCGCTGGCGCGTATTTCGCGGCACGCCTTGCAGTGGCTGAGCATCTGGCGCGCAGGCGCAGAAAGGCAGCAGCCATTGTGCTTCGTGAAATACATCCCGAGTACGTCATGCCGCTTGGAGTTTGGCAGATAAGGGAAGGCGTGCGGGAAGCGTTGAAAAAACCATCTCAGCAATTTGAAAGTCTTGACCACGCAATATCAATTGCAAGCACCGGCATGTCGGTGTCAGGGCAGGAGATTGCGCGCAAGAGCAAAGTATGGCATGCCTTCAAACACTACACAAGAATTACGGATTTTACGTAATTCCCAAAGGGTCATATACCAGCGTTGCCAAACTTTGCTGGGATGAGCGAGGCCCTTCCTGAAGGCGTGAAGTATGTCGTTCCAATCAAACAGGTAGAAAAGCCGATTAAAATGACCGATCAGGCCAAAAGCGAGCTCCAAAGTTCTGGCATGATGGATGAAAAGGGCAAGCTAAAGATCAAGGGTGTAAGCCCAAAGATGGTCAAGCGCATGAAATTGGAAGCGGTTGACTGTCCTGTGCTGAAACAGGAGATCGGGTTCCTTCAGTGCTATGTCTGCCCAAATTTTTTCAGCAGACCAGTTGGCAAAGTCTACTGCAAGGGCAATCCACTGTAAAGATACATTCTTTCACGCCTTGATTAGTAAATTTCAAACAACACCTGTCGCTAGATGATGCCAGTCAACGTCTCCGGCCTGCAGCCTGAATAAGGCGATCTTTGGATAAGGCTGCAAGCCGCTGGTTGTACAATAAACTTCATAAATCCTATTCGTTGTGCAATTGTCAAGCTTGAGTTCACCTGGCATAGACACCAAAAAGAGCGAAGATTTCAGCGAGTGGTACACTCAGGTAGTCCTCAAGGCCGGGCTTGCCGACTATGCCCCTGTCAAGGGGTTTATTGTCCTGCGGCCTTACGGCTACGCA
>Ga0070708_100004289_pt1 | contig 11210 bp, 13 predicted proteins | sample KBSK5503metaG_FD_65469 | JGI IMG/M metagenome (GOLD analysis project Ga0070708, IMG submission 65469) | Corn, switchgrass and miscanthus rhizosphere microbial communities from Kellogg Biological Station, Michigan, USA - KBS K5-50-3 metaG | ecosystem: Host-associated > Plants > Roots >...
CCCGCCTGCATCGCCGCTGCGAGCGTGAAGGCCTTGAAGGCGGAGCCCGCCTCCCTGCCCGACCCACCCCCCATCGTGGCGTAGTTGAGCTTGTTCTTCTGCCAGTTGCGCCCGCCCGCCATCGCGAGGATCTGACCGGTCGTGGGATCGAGCGCCACCAGGGCAGCGGCCGGGTCCGCCGGGTAGGGCCGGAGGTGTTGCGCGATCGCGTTCTCGGCAGCCCGCTGGAGCCGCATGTCGAGCGACGTCGTCACCTGGAGGCCGCCGCCGTAGACCTTGGCCTCGCCGTACTTCGCCTGCAGCTGCTGCCGAACGTAGTCCACGAAGTACTCCGACTGGCCCGGCGCCGAGATCCGCTCGAGGCTTCCGCCCTTGACGGTCCCGCAGCAGGGCTTCGCCTTGAGCTTCGCCTCCGTGGTCTGGTCCAGGTAGCCGTACGCAACCATCTGGTCGAGCGCGTAGTCCCGTCGGAACTTGTTGTCGTACGGGCGGTCGATCGGGTCGTAGAGCTCTGGCGCGTGGAGCACGCCCGCGAGCGACGCGGACTCCAGGACGGTCAGCTGGCTGGCATGCTTCCCGAAGTACGTCTCCGCCGCGGCCTCGACGCCGTACGCACCATGGCCGAAGTAGACCGTGTTGAGGTACTGGGCCAGGATCGCGTCCTTGCCGACCTCCCTCTCGAGCTTCACCGCAAGGAGGGCCTCGCGGATCTTCTCCTGGATCGATCGCTCCGGTGGCACGTAGACGGTGAGTCCCGTGCTCGGGTCCTTCTCATAGGTCCCGGCGTAGACGTTCTTGACGACCTGCTCGGTGATCGTCGAGGCGCCCTGCACGGTCTCGCGTTTGATCAGGTCGGTGTAGGCGGCGCGAAGGATGCCGGTGACGTCGACGCCGGGGTGGTTGTAGAAGTCGTGGTCCTCGGTGGCGATCACCGCGTTCTTGATGTTGGGCGACATGTCGGAGAGCGGGATCACGGTGCGGTCGACGACGCCGTGCAGCGTGGCGAGCGGCTTGCCGTTGCGGTCGTAGAGGTACGTCGTTCGGATCGGCGGCAGCGCATCGGGGAGCTTGATCCGGGCGTACGCGATGTAGAGCGCCAGCGAGCCCAGGAGCAGCAGCACGACCGGCGTCAGCAGGACGAGCAGCCACCACCGCCGGCGGAGGAAGGAACGCTTCTTGGTTGCCTTCTTCCTGGCCTTGGGCGGGGCGTGTCTGGGAACGTAGCCGTCCTTGCGGGTGGACGGGCGAGAGTCGGTTGCCACGGTTGCACGATGCTAGCAATGGGCGTCGGCTCGGGCGGAAGAGGCTGTGACGGTTCCGTGGAGGTTGCCGGGGCGGTCAGCCGGTCGCGGTCCGGCGACCCGTGAACGTCTCTCGGAGATGGTTCCAGTGACACGAGCGACAGACCTCGACCACGTAGCAGCGGGTCCCGGGGTCGGCGGCCGCCATGCGCATCCCGGTGTCGATCGACCACACGCGACCGTTGTCCGCCCGCAGCCGGTCGCCGTAGACGTAGGCGAGCAACACCAGCTTGTCCTTCCCGCAGACGGGGCAATCGACGCGGGTCGGCTCGCCCACGTGGTTGGCGGCGCGCATCAGCTCCGGGTGCGCGTCGCAGAGGTCGTTGACCGACTGGAGCCCGACCTGCGCGTCCCGGAGCAGCGCACGCTTGGCGAGCGTGTAATCGATCACGTTGAGCTCCGACCGCCGGGAGCGGCCGAGCGGCAGACGTGGCGTCCGGGACGAGCCGGTGGACCTCTTCTGCATCGTCCGGCGATGGTACACCGGACCCGTGACGAGGGGATACGCCGTTGGTCGTGGGTCGTTCGTGTGTCCACGGCAACACCGTTAGCCTGGAGGGTCGGAGGGATGCGGTGAACCCGTACGGGATGCTCGACCCGAAGGCGAACGAACCCGACGCGCCCGTCCGGTTCCCCGAGGCCGGGACGATCCGGGTCCTGATACGCGGGGTACGCAAACGGTGCCCACGCTGCGGCGAGCGCCGGATCTTCGACGGGTTCTTCGCGCTCAAGCCCCGCTGCCCGTCGTGCGACCTGCGCTTCGAGAAGGAGGAGGGCGGGTTCCTGGGAGCGATGGCTCTCAACTACATGGTCGCGATCGGCTTCTGGCTCGTGGTCATGGTCGTCGGGATCGCCTTCACCGTGCCCGTCGTCCCGGTGGCGCCGCTGCTTGTGACGAGCATCGGGGTCCTCGCGGCCGTGCCCGTCTGGTTCTACCCCCGGTCGAAGGTCCTCTGGGCCGCGATCGAACATCTGGTGGCACGCTCGGAGCCCGGGTACCGGCCGCCGCGGCCGCGTGACCCCGCGGCCAAGGATCTCGAGTAGCTGCGAGGTCGACTCACCCGGTGGGGAGGTCGACGACGGCGCGGGCGCGCGCGACGGCGTCGCGCGCGCCCGGGATCAGCAACAGACCGTCGACGTGCACCGTCACGGCGACGACGGATTCGAAGGTGCCAACGTCGCAGGTGCACGCGGTCAGCGTCGCTCCGTTCCGGGCCGCGAACTCCGCCGCGAGCATCGCCGGGTCACGGCCGGTAGGGAGCGCCAGCTCGTCCGCCGCGGCCAGGGCCGCGGCATCGGCGGCGGTCCTCGCCTTCGATCGAGCGACGAGCACCCGCCCGACGTCGGCCACGCCCATCGTGAGGACGAGCACGACGAGCATCCCCGTCGCGAGCACCACGGACACGGATCCGTGCTGCCGTCTCATCCGAACTCCTGCCGGGCGCCGGCGTCCGCCGTGAGCGTCACGCCCGTGCCGAGCAGCCATCCGACGAACGGGACGCGGAACGGATCGTCATAGGTGACGTGAACGGTCACGGGGTCGCCGCGCGACCCGGCCCGGGCCACGTCGATCCGGATCGCAGCAGGGTCCAGACCCGGCGCGGCATCGGCCGCGGCTTGATCGATCACGGCGGGATCCTCCTGGATCGCGGCGGCGCGCGCGGATGCGCGCGCCGCCGCCTCCACCAGGAGCCGGTCCCGGACCACGAGACCGACCTGCACGAGTCCGAGCACGACCACGAGCACGAGCGGCAGGACGAGCGCGAACTCGACCGCGGCCGAGCCGCGATCGGGTCGACCGGACGCCGGATCCGCCCGGCGATCAGGCGGCGTTCGCATCCCCGATCACCGTGTCGATGATGTTGTCGAAGAACGCGGGCAGCTTCCCGGACGAGCGAGCCCACGCGATCAGCACGACGGCGATCGCCGCCGCTGCCAGGATCACGAGGGCGTACTCGGCGGTGGTCTGCCCCTCCTCACGGCGAAGGGACGTGGTCGCGCGGACCCAGAGCGATAGCAGGAAGAACATCGCTTCACCTCCTCTCAGCGGATGGACCGGACGGTGGTGAGCAGCACGGGGACCACCGTGAGGAGGAGGAAGGCGGGCAGGATCAAGAAGACGAGCGGGAACAGCATCTTGACAGGCGCCGTGCGCGCTCGCTCCAGCGTCGCCGTCCGCCGCGCGTGGCGAACGTTGGCCGCCAGCTCGTGCGTCGCGCCGGCGAGCGAAGCGCCCAAGCGCTCGGTCCGTTGCAGGACGGCGACCGCACGCCTGAGATCGAGCGATCCGGTCGCATCCGCGTACGCGTCGAGCTCGTCCCGCCATCGGGCGCCGAGGTCGGTGCGATGTCCGATCGCGCGCAGGTCCTCACCCAGGGGGCCGCGCAGCGCCTGGGCGGCCCGCCGGAGCGAGAGCTCGGCCGACAGGCCGGCGGTCGAACCGGCCGCGAGCAGGTCCAGGAGCTGGGGCACCTCCCGCTCGACGCGGCGGGCGCGCCGTCGGCGCGCCCGCCGTCCCTGATGCCCGGACGCGGGGACCGCGGGACGAGGCGACGCCCGTCGCACGGTCCGGACGACGCCGAACGAGGCGAGCACGGCGCAGGCGGCGAGCGCACCGGCGATCGTCGCCACGTCAGTCCACGTCCAGGAGCGATCGGATCCAGAAGAACGCGCCGGCCTCCAGCGTGAGTCCTAGCAGCACCGAACCGAGACCCGCCGGCGTCGCCAGCGCGCCTTCGATGTCGCGCCGCGAGGTCAACCACAAGAAGGCGAAGAACCCGACCGGCAGGACGCCGAGGATCCAACCGGAGAGTCGAGCCTGCGCCGTGAGCGCGCGGATCTCACGTCCGACCGCGACGCGCTCGCGGATCGTCGCGGCGACCTGGTCGAGGACCGCGGGGAGGTCGCCGCCGCTGCGGCGGTGAAGGTCGAGCGCGCCCGCGACGAGATGGGCGTCCTCGCTCCCCGTCCGCATCGCCCACGCGTCGACCGCCTCTCCGAGCGGAACGCCGACGTCGATATCGGCGACCATCCGGGCGAGCCCGTCGGCGACCGGCGCCTCGGCCTCGGCCTGGGCGTACGCGATCGCCTGCTGAACCGACATGCCGGAGCGGACCGCCGCGGTCAATGCCGCGACCGCATCCGCGAGCTGCTCGTCGCGGCGAGCGGCGAGCGCGCGACGACCGCGGATCCGACCGAGGAACCGGACACCGATCGCGAGCACGAGACCGATCACGCCGCCGACGGGACCGATGGCGGCGAAGCCCGCGGCGGCGATCACGACCGCGATGCAGACCGCCCGGACGTCGGCGCGCCGAGGTGCTCGGATCGCCGGAGCCGGAGGTTCACCGCGAGATCGTCGGCGAGCGTCGGCTCGCCGCGCCATCCGCGCCGAACGGTCCGCGCAGAGGGCGGCCACGCCCAGGAGCGCGATCGCGAGCGCGTTCACGCCGCGTCCTCGCCGACCGCGAACACCGTGTCGTCCAGGTCCTCCCCGCGTTGACGGAGGACGTCGACGATCGCCGGGATCATGCCGCTCGCGCTGAAGCGCCCGGCACCTCCCTCGCGCGGGCGGAAGCGGAACACCGGCTCCACGACCGGTTCGCCTCGCCGCGTGCCCTCCACCACCGCGATCTCCCAGACGACGCGGCGGCCATCGCGGAGACGTGCGAGCTGCACGACGACGTCGATGGCCGCCGCGACCTGCGAGCGGACGTGCGCCGCCGGCAGATCGACGTCCGACATCATCGCCATCGTCTCGAGCCGCCAGAGCAGATGACGCGACGAGTTCGCGTGGGCCGTGCTCAGGCTTCCTTCGTGCCCGGTGTTCATGGCCTGCAACATGTCGAGCGCCTCGCCGCCGCGAACCTCGCCCACGATGATCCGGTCGGGCCGCATCCGGAGCGCGTTCCGCACCAGGTGCCGCACCGTGACCTCGCCGCGGCCCTCGACGTTGGCGGGTCGAGCCTCGAGCGAAACCACGTGCGGCTTCGCCAGCCTCAGCTCCGCCGCGTCCTCGATCGTGATCAGCCGTTCGTCGTCGGGGATGAACCCCGACAGCACGCCCAGGAGCGTCGTCTTGCCGCTCCCGGCGCCGCCGCTGATCACCATGTTCGAACGGCCTCGCACGCAGGCCGCGAGGAACCGCAACGCCCGCGGCCCGATGCTCCCGGTCCTGACCAGGTCCTCCGCCTCGATGGGGACGGGCGAGAACCGGCGGATGGTGAGCGCAGGACCGCGGAGCGAGAGAGGCGGAACGATCGCATGGACCCTGGACCCATCCGGAAGTCGCGCGTCCACCCAAGGTGACGCCTGGTCGACCCGGAGACCCAACGGCCCGACGATCCGCTCGATCAGGTGCAAGACCGGCTCCTCCCCCTCGAATAACCGGTCCGGCACCCTCTCGATCCGCCCCTCCCGCTCCACGAACACGTCGTCCGGTCCGTTGACCATCACCTCGGTCACCGACGGGTCCTTCAACAGGAACTCGATCGGCCCGAAACCGACGACGTCGTCAGAGATCTCGTTCACCACCCGCGCGAGCTCGCGCGCCGGAAGGATCGCCCCGCGCTCGCGCAACACCGCCATCGCTTCTTCCCGCACGCGCATCCGTCGCTCCGTCGGAGGCGCCGTCGCGAGGCCGCGGGCGTCGACCCGCTGCCGGAGCTGATCCCGAAGCTCGCGACGCACCAGCGTCAAGGGGTCGCGGCTCACGACGCCTCCTCCGCGATCTCCCGTTCGGCGGCGAGACGCTCGGCGAGCCGGTCGAAGGCCCGTCCGAGCCGCCCGCGCGGCGGCGCGAGCTTGCCGTGGTCCTGGAGCCGCGGGACCGACGGGTCGGCCGGCACGACCGCGACCGGATCCTCGTCGAAGACGCGGCGCACGTCGCCCGGCGTGATCTCGCTCCGCGTCGCACGGTTCACGACGAAGGCGACACGCGAGCCGAGCGCGAGCGGCGAGAGCTCCTCGAGCGCCCGAGACGCCGCGCGGAACGACAACACATCGAGCGTCAAGACCTCCACGACCCGATCGGCCTGTTCCAGGCACCAGCGCGTCGTCGCGGAGAGCTCGCGAGGCAGGTGGAGCACCACGACGTCGGCCGAAGCCGCCGCCAAGCCGACGACCGTCCGGAGGATGCCGTCGTCGACCGTGGTCCATCCGGCCTTGGTCGGTCCGAGGACCACGTCGAACCCGGCGTCGTGCCGGGTCCGGATGCCCCCCAGATGCTCGACCCCCAGCTCGCCGCTCACCGGAACGAGATCGGTCAGCGATCGAAGCTCCGCATCGGCGAACCCGAGCGCCTGCGTCAGATCCGCGTACGTCAGGTCGCACTCCAGCACCAGGCACGCGAGGCCCCGCCTGGCGAACGCCTGTGCCACCTGCGCGGCCACGAAGGTGCACCCGGCGCCGCCGCGCGCCGCGTGCACCGCCACCACGGTCGCCCGTCGCTCCGGCACGCGGCGCGCGGCGGCGATCGAGGTCACGTGTGCCAGCAGCCCCTCTCGTTCCTGCGGCCAGACGTAGAAGCCGTCCGCGCCCACGGCGATCGCCACGCGGAGCGACGCCACGGACTCGCGCATCGCGAGCGTGAGCAGCGTCGCGGAGCCGACGCTCGCGATCGCGATCGTCGGCTCCGCGACGACCACGTCGGGCTCCAGCTGCCGGATCGCCTCACTCAGCTGCCGGTCGTCCGCAGCGGTCGCGACGACACGCGCGCGACCGCTGCGATCCAGGAAGTGCAGCACCTCCTCGGCGACCTCTTGCGACCCGACCGCGAGTACCACACGCGCCACGTCGTCCATGCCCGTTCCCTTCGCACGTCCCGATGAGGGAAGCCACTACGAGGGGAAGGACCGAGGGGGATGTCGGTCCGGGGAGGAGTCACCGCGCCGACAACAGGAACGCTATCCCGGGCCTCCCCGCGGGCACCATCCCCAGACCGGCCCATCCGGCGTTCTTGTCGGGGATTCGGAACTCAACGAGCCGCGAGCTTCCGCTCGAGCACCTCCGCGATCGAGGTCCATCCGCTCGTATGACTCGCGACGTCCTCGGGCGGGAGCTTCGTGTGGTCGATCGTCATCAACGTCTCATCGTCACCGTGCGCCTCGAAGGTGATCGTGACGACACTGTCGACGCCGGGTGCATACGACCACGAGAACCGCAGGCGGTGCGGTCGCTCCAGCTCCAGGTACCGGCCCGAGATCTCCGTCGAGTGATCCGCGTCGGTCATCACGACGAAGAAGCGCCCCCCGATCCGCGGCTCGATCTCGACCCTCGTGGCGCGCACGGGATACGGACACATGAACTCCGCGAGCGCTTCCTCGTCGAGCCACTCGTCGTACGCCACCTCGGGCGGCGCGGGAAGCACCCGACGCACCACGGCCGACGTCGCGGGAGCGTCGGTCACCGGCGCCGCGTCCGTTCCAGGCGGGCGGCCAGGGCGTCGGCCCTTTCGGACCAGAACGCCGTCTGCTCGGCGATCCACCGCTCCGCGTCGCGGAGACCGTCCGGACGGATCGAGAGCCAGTGTTCCCGACCCCGCACCTCGCGCCGGATCAGGCCGGCCGACTCCAGGACCGCGACGTGACGCGAGACGCCCGCGAACGTCATCGGGAGCGGTTCCGCGAGATCGCTGATCCGGGCATCGCCCCGACGGAGGGCGACCAGCAACGCGCGACGCGTCGGATCCGAGAGCGCCGAATAGGTTCGATCGAGGACCGCCGAACGTTCAACCATCATGTTGACCTTATCATCGACGCCGTGATAGTAAACAAGTTGGTTGAACGTTCCGGGGACCGACCAAGACGAGGACGAACGATGACGAGCACTCGGATGACGGTGACGGGAACCGCGGTCGCGGCGACGCTCGGTGTCGCCACGGCATCCTGGGTCGTCGCGGTCCGGCACATGGACGGGATGGACATGGGCGTCGGGACCGAGCTTGGCTCGTTCGCGTTCTTCGTCGGTCTTTGGGTGACGATGATGGCCGCGATGATGCTGCCGGCGGCGACGCCGGCGGTCGTGAAACACGCTCATTCCAGCGGTCGTGTGCTCGCCGTTCCGCGATTCGTCGCGTCGTACCTCGCCGTTTGGACGCTGGTCGGCATCGCGGTCTACGCCGTGTACCGGCCGCACGGGACGGTCGTCGCGGGCCTGACGGTGATCGCGGCCGGTCTCTACGAGCTCACCCCACTCAAGAGCCATTTCCGCCGGTGCTGCCGCGAGCGTGTCGGCTCCGGGACCCTGTTCGGGCTCGACTGCGTCGGTTCGAGCATCGGACCGATGCTGATGCTCGTGGCGCTTGGCGTCATGAGCGTCCCATGGATGGCGGCGGTCGCCGTTCTCGTCTTCATCCAGAAGATCCTGTCCCCGGATCCCGTCATCGACGTGCCGGTCGCACTCGCGATCGTCGGGCTCGGGATCCTGATCATGATGGCGCCCTCGTCGGTGCCGGGGCTCCTGCCACCGATGTGAGACGAAGAGGAGGAGGAATCAGATGAAAGATCACACGGTCGGAACACGTGCGGAGTGGCTCGCGGCGCGGTTGGAGCTGCTCGAGGCCGAGAAGGAGCTGACGCGCCGCGGCGACGAGCTGGCGCGGCGGCGGCGAGAGCTCCCGTGGGTCCGCATCGAGAGGGAGTACGCGTTCGAAACCGAGGAGGGGAGCGCGTCGCTGGCGGATCTCTTCCGAGGGCGCTCGCAGCTGCTCGTTTACCACTTCATGTTCGGGCCCGACTACACGGCGGGGTGCCCCGCATGCTCGGCGATCGCCGACGGCTTCAACGGTTCCGTCATCCACCTCGCGAACCACGATGTCACGCTGGGCGCGGTGTCGCGCGCCCCGTTGGCCAAGCTGCAGGCGTACAAGCAGCGGATGGGCTGGACGTTCCCATGGGCGTCGTCGTACGGCGGTGACTTCAACTACGACTTCCAGGCCGGGCACACCGAAGAGCAGCAGTTGGCGGGAGCCGTCGACTACAACTTCCGGTCGAACGACACGCAGTGGGAACTGAACGCCGGCACGGAGGGACCCCTCGCCGACTGGGCGGCCACCACCGGAACCGACTGGCCCACGTACGTCCGGGAGTCACCGGGTGTGAGTGCGTTCGCCCTCGAGGACGGCGTCGTGTACCACACCTATTCCGCCTACTCGCGTGGCTTGGATGCACTGTGGGGCATGTACCAGTGGCTCGACCGGACACCACGAGGCCGGAACGAGGGGCGTCCAGACGACGCCCCACTCAACTGGTTCCGCCGACACGACGAGTACGAGACCGCTTGACCGAGCAGACCGGGCCATCCCCGGTTCCTGTCGGGGGATGGCGCCGTTCCGGGATCAGCGATACACGCCGTTGTGACCCAGGCTGAACCGACCCGGTTGTGGGAAGTACGCAAGACCGTGTGGATCGCCGCCCACCTCGATCTGGCGGAGCACGTGGCCGGTCTTCGTCGAGATCGCCTCGACCGTCGTCCCGTACCGGTTCGACACCCAGAGCTGGTTGCCGTCGGGACTCACCTGCACCATGTCCGGGCTCCCGCCGACGTTCCACGTTGCGACGACGCGGCGCGTGGCGAAGCTGATCACCGAGATCGTCCCCTCGAGCCGGTTCGTGACGTAGACCCTCTTGGTGTCGCGGCTGATCGCCATCCCGTGCGCCCCGCGACCGGTGGGGATGAATTGCACCACCTTCATCGTGCGCGGATCGACGACCGACACGCCGTTCAGGCCCTGGTTGGCGACGAAGAAGACCTTGCCGTCGGGCGAGAGCTTCACATCGACGGGCAACCCGCCGACGTTCATCGTCCTGACGACCTTCATCCTCTTCACGTCGACCTTCACGACCGTGCCGTCGAACTCGCAGCCGATCATCAGGTAGGAGCCGTCGGCCGAGAAGTCCAAGTGGTCGGGTCCGTTGCACGGCATGGGCACCTGCTTGATGACCCTCCACGTGTGGGGATCCATGAAGTCGAGCCGGTCGTAGTACTCCGCGACGTCGATCGCCTTCGACCCGTCGACGGTGAAGTAGAGGTTGTACGGGTGGTCGACGCCGTGGATGATCCGGGCGAGCTTCCCCGTCCTCGGGTCGATCACCGCCAGCTCGCTCAGACCGTCGACGTCCACGTAGAGCCACCGCATGTTCCACGACGGGGTCACGTGCTCCGGGTACGAGCCGTAGCCCAGATCGATCGTCCGCACGATCGTGAAGGTCTTGGGATCGATCACCTCGACCGTTCCCGGCGTCCCGTTCGGCACGTAGACGTAGGTCGGGTCGTGCGCGACCGAGGGTCGCAGCCGCGTCCGATCGATCGCCGCGTACACGTTCCCGACCGCCGGGGAACCCTTCGCCGTGGGGGAAGCCTTCGTCGCCACGGGGCCGAGGGAAGCTTCGAGCACCTGAGCCAACGTGCGCGTCCCCCAGCCGCCGATCAGCAGCACGCGATGAAGGTCGGAAGCGACCCCGGCATCGGCGACGGGTCGTGCCAGCGCCCGTTCGGGGGTCACGCGTCCGGTCGACGGGTCGACCCGGCTCACCGCGGAGATCGCCGCGTCCTGGGCGTCGCGCCCACCGGCCACGTAGACCATGCCGTTCAACGTGAACGCGGCCGCGTGGGCGACGGGTGCGGGCAGGTGGGCGATCACCTTCGTCGAACCCGACGCCGGATCGAACACGACCACGTCGTCCACCAGGCCACCGGCCGAGAGCCCACCCGCGATCACGAGCCGGCCGCCGACCGCGGTCACGGCCGGGTACCGCACTCCGCGCGGCAGCTGAGCGACGGTCGTGAACGTCGTCCCGTCCGTCGTCGCGTAGATCTCCGGACGCGGCTGCGACCCGTCGTACCCACCGACCAGGTACACCGTCGAGCCGATCCGCGCGGAGGCGAGGTCCGAGAGCGCGACCGGCAAGT
>Ga0070708_100004290_pt1 | contig 11208 bp, 9 predicted proteins | sample KBSK5503metaG_FD_65469 | JGI IMG/M metagenome (GOLD analysis project Ga0070708, IMG submission 65469) | Corn, switchgrass and miscanthus rhizosphere microbial communities from Kellogg Biological Station, Michigan, USA - KBS K5-50-3 metaG | ecosystem: Host-associated > Plants > Roots >...
GCGTCCGGCTACATCGTCAAGAAGGCGGCCGATGTCGAGCTGTTGACCGCGATCCGCGCCGTCCACCAGGGCCGCACCTTCCTAAATCTCACGCGTCCCGGTGACCCGGCGCGGGACCCTGAGGTCCGGCACGTCCCCCGCGACTCGCCCGTTGCCGGGCAGCCCAGGCCGCTGAGCCCGCGTGAGGCCCAGGTGCTCCGGTTGGTGGCGCAGGGACACACGAACCAGGAAGCCGCCGAGTACTTGGCCGTGAGCGTGAAGACCATCGAGACCCACCGCAAGCGCCTGACTACCAAGCTCGGCCTCAAGAGCCGGGCTCAGTTGTTCCGCTTCGCCGTCGAAATCGGCTTACTCGAGGGCGACGCCGCCCCGCCAAGGGGCGAGTAGCGCCGCCAAGGGGGGGTGTCGGGGATTTTCCCGATATCCGCCGTCCGGTTCCCGTTCTAAATCTGACATTTGGTGGATTAACTAACGGACTGAATCAGGGTTGTCCTGATTGTCGGGCGCCGTAGAGCGCGACTTCTGTGTCCACGTTGGCGCGAGGGCGTTCCGCTTGAAACCCGGGAGTGCCATCGTCGTGGAGCTCGCGCCGAGCGATCTCGTCAGGGAGTCGCTGTCCCAGGAGGCCAGCGCGCCGCCCCCGGTCGCGCTCGCATACCTCGCACGTCACGGCCAGACCGAATCCAACCTGCTGCACCGCTACGGAGGCTCTAGCTCCGAGTCGCTCACCGACGCCGGCCGAGCGGAGATGTGCGGGCTCGCGGCTCGGCTCGGCGGGTGCGGCATTGCGGAGATTCGTACCAGCGAGGTGACTCGCGCCCGCGAGAGCGCCGACCTCATCGGCCGCGTGCTCGGCGTGCCAGTACGCGTTGATGCCCGGCTGAACGAGATGCGCTTGGGGCCTTGGGAAGGCCTGACCGAGGTCGAGGTCGCCGCACGGTTCCCGGAGGCCTACGCCGTGTGGCACACGGTCCCCGATCTACTCGCCATGGACGGCAGGGAAACGCTGGACGAGCTCGCTGCCCGCGTGGGGGCCGCCTTGCGTGACGCCGCCCAGCGGCCCGCCCCAGTCTTGTTGGTGACGCACGTGGCACCGATCCGGGTGGCCGTCTTGAGGACGCTCGGTCTGTCGCTGGCGCTCTACAAACACGTACCCGTCCTCAACGGCACGTGTGTGACCATTCACAGCGTCCAAGCGGACGTGCACCGGTTAGGGGAAGCTCGATCGCTGCGGGAGGAGCTCTCCCTGGCGGTTCCTGACCGCTCTATAGCATGAAAGCGTTGTAACGGTGGACCAAACGTGCTGATCGCGCGCGCGCCGCTGCGAATCTCGTTCGCAGGCGGGGGGACGGACTTCGAAGCTTACTACGCCAAGTATGACGGTGCAGTCGTGAGCGCGACGATCAACAAGTATTTCTATGTGTTCCTGAGCGGCACGCTCGACGACGCCGTACAGATCACGTCGTCTGACTTCCGGATGTCCGAACGTCGTGCCGCAGGGGAACCGCTCTCGCTCGACGGAGACCTCGGGTATCTGAAAACCGTCCTCAGCGAGTTCGGGGTAACCCACGGGCTTTCCGTGTTCACCGCTAGCGAAATTCCGCCAGGCACCGGCCTGGGAAGTTCGAGCTCGGTGGCCGTCGCACTCGTCAAGGCTCTCGCGACCCTGTGCCAGCGGCGTGCGAGCAAGCGAGAGATCGCTGAGCTCGCGTCGTACGTCGAAATCGTGAAGCTCGGTCGGTCGATCGGGCTCCAGGACCAGTTCGCCGCCTCGTTCGGCGGGTTGAACGCCATCAAGTTCGAGGCAACGGGCACGACGGTGACCCCGCTCCGTTTGTCGCTCGAGGTACGAGACCGGCTGGAGCGCAGTCTGCTGCTCTTTTACACGGGGGCTTCCCGGAACGCCGCATCCATCCTCGCACAGCAGCGTAAGGCCACGGCCGAGGAGAGCCCGCGCGTGATCGAGAGTCTGCACGGGATTAAGGCCGACGCCTTAGCCGTGCGCGATGCGTTGGAAACCGGGCGCCTGGGGCGAATCGGCGAGATCCTCCACGAGTCGTGGCAAAGGAAGAAGCGGTTGGCGCCGGGGGTGAGCAATGAAGCGATCGATCGACTGTACCAGATCGCTCTGGAGCATGGCGCGGTCGGGGGAAAGATCGCAGGCGCAGGCGGGGGCGGGTTTCTCCTCCTCTACTGCGAACCTCACCATCAAGCCGCGGTCACACGGGTGCTCGAGTCCGAGGGCCTGTCGCGGCTGACGTTCCAATTCGATGATGGCGGCGCTCAAGTGTTGGTGAATTCGATGCCACAGGTTCCGGGACTGACCTATCCGGAAGGACGATGGATCGCGACTGGCGCTGGCTCCGTCTAGGCGTCGTCGCGGGCGACGTGCTGGCGGTGTTCCTCGCCTACACGCTCGCAGCCGGCGCGCGCTTCGGGTTCGAGCAACTGCAGATCGGCGGCACGCTCGAGCCGATGTTTCCCGTCCTGAGCCTGGCGGTCGCGTTGCTCACCGTGGCGCTGGGGTGGCAGTACGGTACCTATCGGGACTGGGCGCTGTTCGGTGGCCACCGCGTCTATCCCCAGTTGGCAACGGTGGCGACGTACGGCTTGGTGTCGGTGATGATCCTGAGCTACCTGGTGGGCGGCCCGCTGCTCGGCTTGCGGGGGTGGCTCGTGGGTTCCTGGGCGGGCAGCATCGTGTTGCTGTCGGTGTCCCGATTCTTGTGGCGGCAAGTCGCCTTGCGCTGGCGTCACCGCGGCAGGCTCGTCCGTAAGCTCTTGATCGCCGGCGCGAACCAGCAGGGCATTGCCGTCGCGCAGCAGCTCAACGACCCGGTGCGTCACGGGACGATGGTCGTCGGCTTCCTGGATGACTATCAACGGCCGGGAACGGAAGTCATCCCCCGTCTCACAGTGGTCGGGCATCCGGGGAATGTGCTCGAGCTTGCCCTGGCCCTCGACGTGGACGAGGTGATCATCATCGCTGGGGCGCTGGCGTGGGAGAGCCAGCGGCAGCTCGCTGAGCTGGTGACGCGAGCCGACTCCCCGCTCGAGGCGCGGATCTCGCCCACCTTCTACGACTTGCTGACCACGTCGGCCGAGCTGAGCCACATCGCGTACGTGCCGATGCTACGGTTAATGCACACGCGTCTGTCGGGGGTCAACGCGCTTGCCAAGCTGCTGATGGATCGCTCAGTGGCGGCCGTCCTGTTGAGCCTGCTGATCCCGTGTTGGTGCTTTTGGCGGCTGAAAGCATGGCTCCTCGGTGTCGCCATGCTGGAGCAGCAGCCAGTCTTGGGCGTGCGCGGCCGCCCGTTCGACGTCGTCGGGTTGAACAAGCGTCTGACTACGTCACCCGTGCTGGCGAGACTGCCCGCGCTCTGGAACGTGTTGTGGCTCGACCTCGGTCTTGTGGGGCCTCGGCCGATTCGCGCCGCTGAGGTGACGGCACACGAGCGCTGGCTGGCGAATCTGTTCGCGATGCGCCCTGGCCTCACCGGGCTGTGGCGGTTGCGAGGGCGTGAGCTGCCCGTAGAAGAACTCGTCGCGCTGGATCTGTACTACATCAGGAACTACACGGTCGCACTGGACATGCAGATCCTGCAACATACGGCAAGGGGGCTGTGGCAGCGTCTGCTGGGGAAGCCAGATCGTCTGGCGCGGTGGGAAGCGCGGATCCCGCGCCCGCTGTCGGCCGCCACGCCGCCCGCCGGGGCGAGCGCACGGGCGGCTCCGATACCGAACCGGACGGCCGCCTCGGAGCCGTCGATGGGGCGTCGTCCGTGAGTCAATTGCGGAGCGGGCCGTGGCCCGCTCGCTGGACGAAGCGTCGTTGTTGCTGTAGGTTATTGATTTTGCATGGGTTAGGTCATAAATGCCCATGTAAGTGACGCGGCGAAGCTGCGTCGGAGATATAGCTATGGTGCTGTCGACGGATGCTCTTGAGCCGCGCTGGTACGCTGCCTACACGTGCGCGCATCACGAGAAGCGAGTGCGCGAGCACCTCGAACAGCAGTCCGTCGAATCATTTCTTCCGACGTATGAAACGGTGCGTCGCTGGAAAGATCGCCGGAAGCGTCTGCGACTGCCGCTGTTTCCAGGGTACCTCTTTGTCCGGATGGGAGTGGTGGATCGCTTGCGCGTCCTGCACGTGCCCGGCGTCGTGCGTCTCGTCGGGTTCAACGGCAACCCGTCGGCGTTGCCTGACGAAGAAATTGATGCGTTGAAAGCGGCCCTGGTGTGCGGCGTGCGGGCCGAGCCGCACCCGTTTCTCACCGTTGGCCGGCGCGTGCAAATGAAGCATGGCCCTTTCAAGGGAAGGCAAGGCATCCTGCTCCGCAGAAAAGGAAACCTGCGTCTGGTCTTATCGATTGACCTCATCATGCGCTCAGTGGTGATCGACGTCGACGCTGCGGACGTGGAGCCGATGCTTCACACTGGCACCCGATAGTGCCCTGGGCTTCGAGAAACGGGCAAATCGGAAGTTTCGGTTTTTAGGTGTACGATCCAGCAATGCCGTCCATTGATGAAAATAAACAAACTTGGGACACGGCCTATGACTGGCCGCAGGCGGGAGACGAGTGGTCTGGTAGCTGGGGATCACCTCGCGCCCAATGGGAGGGCTGTCTCCTCCCGCGTATCTTTCCTTTCTTGAGCGGCAGAATCCTTGAGATCGCGCCAGGACACGGCCGATGGACCCAATTTCTCCAGGCCCACTGTGCATCGCTAATCGGGATTGATTTGGCGCCGTCGTGTGTTGAGCAATGCAAGCAACGCTTTAGAGGCTACGCGAATCTCGAGTTTAAGGTCAACGACGGGCTTATGCTTCCAATGGTAGACGACGCGTCGATCGACTTCGCGTTCTCGTTTGATTCCCTCGTTCACGCTGAGTCCGATGCAGTTTCCAGCTATGTTAGTGAGCTTGCGCGGGTGCTCAAACCCGGCGGAGTTGCGTTTATCCATCATTCCAATCTCGGTGCCATTCGACGTTTGTTGTGGAACAAGGTAAAATGTCGGATGTCCGGAATGTCTTTTGACCAGCACTGGCGCGCATCTTCCATGAGCGCTGATAAAATGCGGGAATTCGCGGAGCGCTCTGGTATGTCCTGTCTGCAGCAGGAACTCGTTCCGTGGGGGAAGGGCTGGCCGATGCTGCTCGACTGCATGAGCACTCTTATCAATAGGTCCGGCAAGGAATGCGCTGTGATTGAAAATCACCGATTCATGGAAGAGGCTGCGGCCATCAAACGAATATCCTCCTATATATCCTCTTAGACAGAAGTTCCGATTCAGACCTCTGACTCGCGCATCGTACGCTTCTCCTGCCCTCGACACAGCGCACCTGCTACCAGAGCAGGTCCCAGCGAGTAAAAATGTGAATCTGCACCTGACGAGTGGCCGCCTACTGGCCCGCAACACCATTTGGAATCTCCTTGGCCAGATTGTGCCCATGGTGGCAGCACTTGTCACCATTCCAATAATCATTCGGGGAATGGGCGTTGAGCGGTTTGGCGTACTGTCCCTGGCGTGGATAGTCGTCGGCTACTTTAGCCTGTTTGATCTTGGCATCGGCCGGGCGCTCACCAAGTTCATCGCTGACAAGCTGGGTACCAATGAAGAGCATGTCATTCCGGCTCTCACCTGGACCTCTCTGCTGCTCATGCTCATCCTGGGTATCGTCGGAGCGCTTGTCACCCTCGCCCTCTCTCCGTGGCTCGTTCATCGCTTGCTGAAGATCCCGCAAGCGCTCCAAGCCGAGACGCTATACGGCTTCTATCTTCTCGCAGCTTCCATCCCTATTGTCACCACCACAGCCGGCCTGCGCGGCATTCTAGAAGCGCTCCAGCGCTTCCGCATGGTGAACCTGATCAGAATTCCACTGAGCATCTTTTCGTTCGTCGGTCCGCTGTTGGTTTTGCCATATTCACGCAGCCTAGTTCCCGTGCTCGCCTTGCTTGTCGCGGCACGCCTCTTCGGTTGCGCAGTCCATGTATGGGCTTGCGTTCGCGCTCTCCCCGCGCTTTATCGAAGCCCATCTCTCGACGGCTCGCTGATCATTCCCCTGACCCGATTTGGCGGTTGGATGACGGTCAACAATGTCATCGGGCCGCTGATGTTTTATGTGGATCGGTTTCTCATCGGGACCTTGGTTTCGGTGAGCGCAGTCGCCTATTACAGCGCCCCAGTTGATATGGTGCTCCGGCTGACTGTTGTTCCCGGTGCGGTCGTGGGTGTCCTGTTCCCGGCTTTTGCCATGAGTTTGAATCAGGATCCAGCCCGCGCCGGAGTACTGCTCTCGCGTGGATTGAAGTATGTTTTTTTGGTCGTTTTTCCAATTGTGCTAGTCATAGTGACTTTTGCGCCTGAAGGTTTACGGCTTTGGTTAGGACCAACATTCTCGCTAAATGGCGCTGCGGTGCTGCGCTGGGTGGCCGCCGGAGTATTTGTCAATTCGCTCGCAACATTGCCGTTTGTCCTGATTCAAAGCGCGGGAAGGCCGGATATTACCGCGTGGTTGGCCGCTGCAGAGCTGCCCGTATACTGTGGGGCGCTTTGGTTCTTGACCAAGTGGCTGGGTATTGAGGGGACAGCCATCGCCTGGGCAGGGCGTCTCGCCGTGGAAGCCATCCTGCTCTTTTTTATCTCCGAACGATTGCTCCCTCTGATGCCAAAGTTTTTGTCGAGACTAGGCATCGCCGTGGTAGGCGGGCTGGCGGTCTTGCTCTTGGGAAGCGTTCTCCAGGACCTTGCCGTCAAGGTAATCTTCGTCTCGCTGGCATTGCTGGCCTTCGGAATAACAGCATGGTTCTGGGGGTTAGCTCCTCAGGAGCGTGATTATCTGGTTCGAGGTCGAATGATACCGTCTATTGGGGTCCGACCAAACTGAAGAGGAGGAGTTCTCAGTATGGCTTGCACCCGGGAAAGCAGCGTGCGAACTCAATGATCAGTGCTTTTCTTAGGAAGTTGCATGTGGGCTTCGAGGTCAGGAAAACGTATCGGAATTGGCCACTGTGGTTCTTCAACCGGTGGGGCTTGCGCTGGCCAGCTGCTTCGGTTCGCATAAGAATCGGCGGTGCGAATCTTGTCGGCCCCAACAACGCAGAGACCTGGGGAACGGTTGATCAAATTTGGAGACAGAAAGTTTATACCAAGTACTTTCCGATACTGGAGGGCTACAGAGTACTCGATATTGGTGCCCATTTTGGCTTTTTCTCCATGTTTGCGGCTTTCCAGGGGAAAGATGTCAAAATTGTTTCGTACGAACCATCACTGCGCAACTTTCGGATCCTGCAGGAAAACATAACGCTGAACGCCAAGCAGGCTCAGGTTCGAGCGTTCAACTGTGCATTGAGCGACACAGATGGGTGTTACCCCTTGTATAAGCCGCGCGGTCATGACGACTCGGCGACCCTTTTTGAGGAAAATCTTCGCCCAACATCGATGCAAGTGATTACAGAAGTGGTTAACGTCGAACAGGCTTATCGGATTTGGAATCTTTATGACCGCTACGATTTTGCAAAGTTGGATTGCGAAGGAGCTGAATATCCAATCCTTAGATCTTTGGGCGAAGACATCAAGAGGTTTCGCTACCTCGCCATTGAGTATCATGGCGATCCCGAGTGCATGAAGAGCCTGCTCTGTTCCAATGGCTTCACGGTGTTGGCGACAAGTCCGGTCGGTGTCGCTTCCTGGAGCGCATTTCCCAAGATCGGAATGTTGTACGCGAGTAACAACGAATTCTAGCGGACGCATCGCCACTCCAAGCGATGAGGCAGCGGTGGCCGTGCCTCTGGGAATACGCCCTTCTCGACCGAAGGCAAAGCGATGCACAATGATTGGTTGACGATATTTTAAGGATCGCTGAAACACTCCTCGGCAAGTCGTGGACGTCAGTCTCGAAGTACGGACTGCGTGCCGGGCTCCAGGATGTCGCTGCTCGTTGGGCACGAAGTAGGTTGGGTGTTCCTTTTGACGTTGCCCGAGACTATGACTGGATTTTGAGTCAAGACAATCCTGCGAGACTACCAGCTCCCAAAGCAGGCCCGCTCAGAATCAACTGGCTGACTCCGGATGTCAGAGGCGATGTCAGAGGGGTTCGCAGTGGCGGCCTCTCCACCATTTTCCGCACGATTCAGCACTTGGAGCGCTGGGGCCACAAGAACCGTGTTTACGTTCTGGCAAGAACGGCAATAGATGAAGCTCGAGCAACAGACTTCGTGCGCAGGAATTATTTCCCGATCGAGGCACGGATCGAGGAATTCAAAGGGGAGACAGCGGATTCAGATGCCCTGATTGCAACATCATGGGTCACCGCATATGTCGCGCGCAAGCTGGGAAACACAGCGCGAAAGTTTTACTTTGTGCAAGACTTGGAACACCTTTTCTATCCAGAGGGTAGCCTCTGCGAATTTGCGAGACAAACGTATCGGTGGGGGTTCCATGCGATAACTGCGGGGCGCTGGATCGCCGACGTGTTACACGCCGAATTTGAAATGGAGTGCTCTCCCTTTGGACTCTCCTACGATCGCGAAGTCTACTCCCCCAATGGGAGTCGCCGTGTTCGGGAACAACGGAAACGTGTGCTGTTTTACGCGCGGCCGCAGACCGAGCGGCGGGGTTTCGAACTGGGGGTTCTCGCACTATCGGTGGTCGCCAAGCAGAGGCCTGATGTCGAGTTTGTGTTGGTTGGCTTTCCGCCGCGAAGGATGCGCATCCCGTTTCGCGTGGTGTTCCCCGGCGTGTTGTCGCCCACTGAATTGGCCGAATTGTATCGCGGTTGTGATGTCGCTTTAGTGCTTTCACACACCAACCTTTCGCTCCTCCCCCTGGAACTGATGGCGTGTGGGTGCGCTGTCGTTTCCAACCGCGGCCGCAATGTGGAATGGCTTTTGACGGAGGAAACGACGCAACTGGCAGATCCGACTCCGGAGTCACTCGCGGAGGCGGTCTTGAACCTGCTCAACAACGAAGCGCTTCGTGCCAGGAAGTCCGCTGCGGGTCTCGCGTTTGCGCAGCGAACGGACTGGAGCTCAGAGATCAAGAGAATTGAGGGTGCGTTTCATCGGGGTCTAGGTCTCTCCGAGAATTGGCAATCCCTGCCGGGCGGCGTGCGTTCGACGCTATCCGCCGACTGAGGTATACCAGTTCTAGCCGCTGGCAAACCGCAGATCTTGCTTGTAGTGCTCCATGAGCCCCTCGCTCGCGCTTTCTCTGCTTCATGAACGCTCATGAAAACGTACGTGCTTCACTGCCCTCCAGGAGACCTGGTTGACATTCTTCAAGGTCGCATTGGTTCTGGTGGGGACGACGCTGCTTGGTCTCGCGATTGCATTAGGAATCGTTCCTTCGTTTCCGCTTTCAGTGTTCGTTCTATTGATCGCTTCCGGCGGCTTTCTGTTGGTCAAGGGACGAGGCAGCCGGGACCTGCTGCATCCGGTTCGCGTCTTCGGGGCGCTATGGTTCTTTTGTCTGGCGTTGGCAAGCATGCGCCTGCTTCCCGTGATCTCGGAATGGGGTTACGTGACGTGGAGTTGTTTTCTGACGGGGCCGGTGTCTTTTATGGTCGGCTTTTGGCTGGTAGGCCGGTTTGTAAGACTGCGTGATGTTTCGCGTAGACCGGGGCGGGAAGAGCAGGTACCTGCAACCAGTCTCCTTCCGGATCGGAAGACGCTCATCGTCGCGTCGCTCAGTCTTGCGGTCGGCGCAGCCGTCCTGGGTTACGAGTATCATTTGATCGGCACAATTCCAATTCTGGCAGACAATCCAGATGAAGCACGGTTGCGATTGTTCGGTTTTGCAGGGATCGTCGATCCCCAATTTGACAAGCTGTATATCAAGCTGCTCCATCCCCTTGTGGATTTCATTAAGTACGGGGTATTTCTGGCCGTCATCGTTCTTTGTCAAAAAACACCCAAGAGTAGACAGGTAGTGGCTCGCAGCGTGGTGCTCATTGTCGTCGGGACGTTGCTGTTGAGCTCTCAGGGCGGCCGCGGATTCTTCTTTAATATCGTGGTAGCAAGCATCGTGCTGTTCAACTACCTGCGCCGGCGCGTGCGTTTGGTCGAGTTCGTTCTGGGTTGCTTGGTCTTGTTCCTTATCATGGGGGTTGCTGGCTCGATGAGAACCAAGGCGAGCGGTTCAGGCCCTGGTTTCGAGCGGGCTATGAGCCAATCGGGCCTCCCTCAGGGAGAAATCTGGGATGGAATAGCTTTTGGGTACGCGACGGTTACGAGGTCGTTTGAGGTTTTTCACCGGTTGACGGACGATCTGCGAACGACGCAGCATCCCGGCGGGGGCTACCTATTCTGGGCCTTTCATCGATTCTTCCCGCGCTCCAATATTCAGTTTCTTAGTGAGCAATTGTATACGGGTGAGATGATCACTCCTACCTATCTGGGCGAGTTTTACGGTGATTATGGGTATTGGGGTGTTCTGTTCGGTTCGCTGGTGCTCGGAGTTGGATACGGCTATGCGTACATGCGGGGCGAACGCCAGAACCGAATCTACTGGATTTACGTGCGCGCCATGCTGATCCAGATGCTTATTGCCTTCCCGAACATGAATCTGTTTTCGTACCAGTTGACCTGGATTTGGGATCTTTTCTTTATGTACTACCTGACGCGCTATCTCGCAGCAAACGGAACAAAGCAGCTTTCCACCGCTGCTTAGCTAGATCTCCGGGCGTGTCCCCAGATGTAAACGGTGAGGTCGAAGAGCGGAAGCCGAATCCTTGCAAAGACCAGGCTGGGCCAGGAGGAAACTGTTGCTGCCTGAGGTGAGCGTGATTGTCTTGAACTGGAACGGCAAGCACTTTCTCGAGGTGTGTCTGACCGCGTTGCGGCGGCAGACCTTCCGGGATTTCGAGACGATTGTAGTGGATAACGGATCCGATGACGGGTCGGCGGCATATGTACGGGCGAATTTTCCGGAAGTGAACTTGGTGGCGCTGAGCGATAACCGCGGATTCTGCGGTGGCAACATTGCGGGGTACGAGCAGGCGCGGGGAGCAGTGATTGTGCTTCTGAACAACGACACGGAAGCAGATGCTCACTGGTTGGAAGAGATGCACAAGGCGAGCGAGCGTTATCCAGTCGCCGGATGTTTTGCCAGCAAAATGCTGCTGTTTGACGAGCGCAACCGGATCGACAACTGCGGCTTCGGATTGACCAAGATCGGCACGCCGGTCGATCTGGGCCGCTACGAACT
>Ga0070708_100004291_pt1 | contig 11206 bp, 7 predicted proteins | sample KBSK5503metaG_FD_65469 | JGI IMG/M metagenome (GOLD analysis project Ga0070708, IMG submission 65469) | Corn, switchgrass and miscanthus rhizosphere microbial communities from Kellogg Biological Station, Michigan, USA - KBS K5-50-3 metaG | ecosystem: Host-associated > Plants > Roots >...
CGCGGCGGATTCGACGCGCTCGGCTCGATCGATGCGCTCGGCGGATTCGACGCGCGAGGCGGATTCGCTGGGTTCGCCTTGCTCGATGCGCCCGGTGGATTCGGCGCGGTCGGAACGCGCGGCGGATCCGGCGCGGTCGGCTTGATCGAGGCTGCCGGCGACTTCGCCCCGGTCGGTGGGCTCGAAACGCGCGGCGGATTCGGCCCATTCGGCTGGCTCGAGGCGGGCGGCGGGCTCGAGGCCTTCGCCGGACCAGGCGCGTTCGGTGGTCTCGGTCCGTTCGACGGCTTCCGCGCGTTCGGCGGGGCTGGGCGCCGCGACTTTGAGCCCGCCCTTGAGCTCGACCAATCCGGCGCACCTTAAGGCGTAGACCAGGCGATCGGTGTCCAGCGGCGAGAGCAGCTCCAGCGCGCGGAGATCCGACACCGTCTTCGATCCATCGATCGCTGCGAGAAGCTGCTGCTCTTCCTCGCCCAGACCCGCGTCGAAAAGCGGGTAGGCGGGATGGAACGAACGCGACACTCGAAAGTCATCCGAGTCCCCCAGGGCCTGCCGAAGCCGCGTGACATCGAAGTGGCGGCGAACTCCTTCGTAGATCACCGCCGCGGTGGACATCTCCAGATTCACCGTCTCCGTCGGCGGCGCGATCCCCGGATTGAAACGGTACTCGCCGTATTCCCAGGCGAAGACCTCGAACAGCTTGAACCGCAGCTGGAGGTTCAGGGCGTAGACGAGGTTGTGGGGGCTGATGCAGCCCATCTCGATCAAGATCGCCCCCTGCCTTCGACGGGTCGCCTTCATCCGCCGGGTCGATTCTTCGCATTCGGCCTCGGAGATGATCCGCTCCATCACCATCACCTGGCCCAGGCACTCCGAGAGCAAGTTGCTCTTGATCGAAAGCGGTTGGCCCTCCCGGAAATAGACGATCTTCTTCACGTTGTCGCGACGCAGCAGCAGCGCCCCGGTGCCCTTCCAGTGGAAGATCTCCGCGAGCACTTCCGGGAACGGCCGCCTCTTGAAGTCGCCGCGAATGCCCAATCCCTGAGGCTGTTCCTGGCTGTGCTTCTCCACCAGCCCGGCCTCTTCCTGCGCCTGGGGATCGGCGGGCGGCTCGCGGCTCTCGCCCGGTTTGCCGGGCGGAGCGGCCGAAGGCGCCTGGGTCGACGGATACCGCTCCCCCAGCGCGGAGCGCAGCGCGTCGAACAGCGCGGAGAGGCGGATCGGTTTTTCGATGAAGGCGAACGCCCCGTGCTTCTCCACCGCCTCCTTCTGCTGGATCTCGCTCTTGTACACGCCGGAGATCATCACGATCGGCGTCTGGGCGCCGCGCGGCGTCGCACGGATCAGCCGCGCCACGTCGTAGCCGTTGATCGCCGGGAGCAACAGATCGAGGACGACCGCGTCCACCCGTTTCTTGTTGAAGGTATCCACCGCCCATTCCCCGTCGCGCTCGACGGCCACGGAGAAACCCTGCGAAGCCAGCGCGTCCGCAAGCAGCCGTTGAACGGAGCGATCGTCGTCGACGATCAGGATGGTCGGGACTTCGTTGGTCGCCACGTTGGGTGAAGGTTATCCGCTTCGGGATTCATCCGCTCGGTTGTAGAACCCGAGCATACACTTCGCGCACCCGGTCGGTGTAGCGCCGATAATCGGAGAGAAACTGCGGGCCCGGATCGGTTCCGAGGTAGCCGAGCCGGCGCGCCAGCAGCGCGAGCGGGCGGCCCGAGGTCGGCAGGTGCTCAAGCGAAAATCCGTGCACCAGGCGAAGGCGGTTCTTCACCCGCCGGTGGAACAGATAGCCCTGCCGCATCACCTCCGCGTCGGCGCGGCTGAGCTTGCGCTCGAAGACCAGCGCCGCCAATGCTTGAAGCGTGTTCGGCACCCGGACCGAGGGGCTCTTTCCTCCGTGCAGCAGCTGTAAGTATTGGGTCGTGAACTCGACGTCGACCAGGCCGCCGTGACCGGTCTTTGGATTGAGCTGCGCCTCGTCCTCGCGCGCCAGCTCCCGCTCCATCCGGCCGCGGAGGCGATCGATCTCCGCCGCCGCCCCGGGGGGCAGCGGGCGTTCGTAGACCAGCGGCTCGATCAGCTCGACGCGGAGCCGCTCGAACAACGACGAGTCCCCCGCCACCCCCCGCGCCTTGATCAGCGCCTGCCGCTCCCAGAGTTGGGCGCGGCGCTCCTGGTGCTCGCGGAAGGCCTGCTGGCTGACCACCAGCGTGCCCTTGTTTCCCGAGGGACGAAGGCGCGCATCGACGGTGTAGAGGTGCCCTTCGCGCAGGTTCATCTGCATGAAGTGGAGCAGCCGCTGCACCCACTTGGTGAAGTACTCGTGATGGGACAGCCGCCCGCGCGATCCGCCCGTCGTCTCCGCGTCTCCCGCGCCGCTGTAGACGAAGATCAGATCCAGGTCCGACCGATAGCCCAGCTCCTGGCCGCCGAGCTTTCCCATCCCGATCACCGCCAACGTCTCCGCGCCCGAGGCGGATCGCGGCTCTCCGTAGCGGGCCCTCAGCTCCTCGCCGGCGAGGAAGAGCGCCTCGTCGAGGAGCGCCTCGGCGAGCGAAGTGAGCTGGATGGAGGCCTGCTCGGGCGGCAGGTCCCCGGAGATGTCGTTCAAGCCGATCCGCAGCACTTCCTCGTTCTTGAATCGGCGCATCGCCGAGAGGCGATCCTCCGGCTGGGCGTAGCGGCTGACCCGCATCGAGAGCTCCTGCCGGATCCGCCCCGGCTCCTTGTGGATCTCCGCCGAGCCGGTCTGCACGAGCAGATCGAGCAGCTCGGGATGCCCGATGAAATAGCGGGAGAGAAAGTCGCTCTGTCCGAAGAGGTTGAGCAGCCGGCGCTGGGCCTGCGGCGCCTGGTTCAGGAAGCCCAGATAGCTCGCCGGCGCGGGCACGTGGCCGATGAACTCGGAAAAATGGAGCAGCGCCTGATCCGGATCGGGCGTTCGCACCACCTCGGAGAGGAGCTTCACCGACTGGAGCGAAGGGCCTGCCGTTCCGGAATCGAACGACGAATCGCGGACCCGCGACAATCGCTCGAGCAGGTGCAGCGCGCGATCCGGCAGCGAAAAGCCCAGGGCATCGAGGGCACGCAGCCTCTCCTCCTCGCCGACGTCCGGGTCCAGGGCCAGGGCGAGGTTGGGCTCGTCGGGCAATTCTTCCCGCACCGTCCGGCCGAGGAGCTTCGAGAACGCCTCCTGGACGAAGCTCCGGTGCCGGGCGAGCTCCGACTCGAAGGCCGCCCAATCGCGGTAGCCGAGCGAATGGGCGAGGCGGGATCGCTCGCGCCTGCTCCCCGGGAGCTGGTGCGTCTGGCGCTCCTCGACCATCTGGAGGCGGTTCTCCACCCTTCGCAGAAACAGGTAGGCCTCTTCCAGGGAATCGGCGTCGGAGAGGGAGATCAGCCCTTCGGCCTCGAGCTTGCGCAGGGAGCGAACGGTGTGCCGTTCCCGCAGCGAGGGCCGCTTGCCGCCGTGGAGAAGCTGCAGCGCGTTGGCGAAGAACTCGATCTCCCGGATGCCGCCCGGGCCGAGCTTCACATCGTCGGCGCTCGCCTTTCCCCGAAGGTCGATCTGCGCCTTGAGGTCCCGCAGCTCGTTGACCACTCCCAGGTCCAGCGTGCGCCGCCAGATGAAGGGAAAGAGCGACTCGAGGAGCTCCCGGGCGAGCAGCTCATCCCCTGCGATGGGACGCACCTTGAGCAGCGCCGCGCGCTCCCAGGGCCTGCCGAGGGTCTCGTAGTAGGAGGTCGTCGCCGCCAGGGACAGGGCGATCGCTCCGCTGCGGCCGTGGGGGCGCAGGTTCAGATCGACGCGGAAGCAGAACCCCTCCGGCTCGGTGGCGCTCAGGGCCTTGGTCAGCGTCTCGGCGAGCTTGGTGTAGAACTGCACGTTGGGCAGCGTCCCCTCGGTACCTCCGGTGGTTTGCCCCTCGGCGCGGTAGAGGTAGACGAGGTCGATGTCCGAGCTGAAGTTCAGGTCTTCCCCTCCGAGCTTTCCCAGCCCGAGGACGCAGAACCCGGGGGTCTCCGGCGCTCCGTATCGTTCGATCAGGTTTTGCTCCAGCGGGCCGAGGGCCGCCCGGATGATGGCGGTGGCGAGGTGGCTCATCTCCCGGCCGAGCGCGTCGACCGGCGCGCGCACCACGACGTCCCTCGCCATCAGGCGGAACAGCTCGCGGTACTTGTAGCGCCGCAGTCGCCGATACAGCTCCCGCCGGTCGGTGCCGACCCGGCGCACCGCGGCCCGGGCCTCGCGGGCGAAGTGCTCCAGGCTCTTCTCGCGCTCCAGGGTCCGCGAGCCGTCAAGCCAGGCAAGCAGCCCCGGCCGGGCGGCGATGAGGCGAGGCAGGAAATCGCTCGCTTCGAGCAGCGCCCCCAGCGGCTCGATCAGGCGCTCCCGCCGCTCGGTGGAAGAGAGCGGCCGGGCGATCCGATCGAACGCGGCGACCACCGCTTCCGCGTCGAAGGTCCGCTCGGCGCGGTCCGCGATCCGGCGCGCTGTCGCCTCCCCGAGCCGGGCGGCCAGTGGGTCGATCTTCTGGGTCTGGTCGCGCCCTGCCATGGCGAACAGCGTCTTAACGCCTTTCAGGCCTGGGCGATGTGGGCGAGGTGTCCCCGCGCCTTCTCGATGTCGCCCTCGTGTTTGAGCACCATGTTCAGCGTCGAGGCCACGAGCTCCGGGGAAAGCACGTCGGCGTTGAGCAGCGCGAGACTCTGCGCCCAGTCCAGCGTCTCGCTGATCGACGGGGGCTTCTTGAGATCGAGCGCGCGGACCCTTTCGATCGCGCTCACCACTTGCTGGGCCAGCTTTTCGGAAATCCCGGGGAGGCGCGCCCGGACGATCTTCAGCTCGCGCTCGCGGCTGGGAAAATCGATGTACAGGTGCAGGCAGCGGCGCTTCAGGGCGTCGGACAGCTCCCGCGCGTTGTTCGAGGTGAGCACCACCCGCGGGATGAACTTGGCCTGGAAGGTGCCGAGCTCGGGGATGGTCACCGCGTTGTCGGCGAGGGTTTCGAGCAGGAAGGCTTCGAACTCCGGGTCCGCCTTGTCGATCTCGTCGATCAGAAGAAGCGCCGGCCGCTCGCAAAGCAGCGCGCGAAGGATGGGGCGGGGCAGGAGAAATCGCTCCGAAAAGAACACCGCGTCGCCGGTGGCGATCCGCTCGGCGGCCTCGGAGAGCGAGCCGGTCCCGGCGATCATCTCCCCGATCTTCTCCTTGAGCAGCTGGGTGTAGAGCAGCTGCTTGGCGTACTCCCACTCGTAAAGTGCCTTCGCCTCGTCCAGGCCCTCGTAGCACTGGAGCCGGATCATCTCCCGCCCGAGCGCCTTGCTCAGGGCCCGCCCGAACTCGGTTTTGCCGACCCCGGCCGGCCCCTCCACCAACACCGGCTTCTCCATCCGATCGGCGAGAAACGCGGCGGTGGCGATTTCCGGGGATGTCAGGTAGCCGGCCTGTTCCAGCCGCGCGGCCGCATCTTCCACGCTGCCGAGCCCACGCGGGGGCAAGCCAGACGTTTCGCTCATCGGAATGACCCGGGTGCGCGGTTGCGCGTCTTCACCGCGGCAAAAATGCCAGAGTCCTGAGGCACGGCAATGAAAAGTGTCGGGATTGGCGACATCGAGCTCCCTTCAAGACGGCATAATGACTGAGAACGCCCCGCGAAGGAACGTGGGCACGCCGTCTGCATCGCCGCCGCCTCGAACAGGTTGGGAGGTTGCGTTTGTCGGGCTGGGCAAGAGCATTCTGGATGGCCGTGGTCTTGGTTGTCCCCGGAGGATTCGCGCTGTTCCTGGCGTACGCATTGACGCGTGCGGTGCTCGCCAAGAGGCGAGAGATGTCGCAAGAGGATGGCGGCGATGCCCGCTGGCGCGACGTTTTGACGAAGGTCCACTTCCAGGACGTCCTCCACGAGGTTCGCGCCTTCATCCGAAGCGAGACCCCGGCCCGGTTGCTCAAGGGCGAGCCTCTTCCGCTGCGCTAGCCAGGGGGACCGCAACAAAGCAGATGGGCTGCGCAGCAGTTTTGCAACACCCTGCGAGGTTGTAAGTGGGCGTCCCGCCAGTGTAATGGTAACGGATGCTCGTCCTTTTGAAGCCGGATGCGACGACCGACCAGCAGCGGGCGGTCGAGGCATACATTCGCTCGCTGGGATTCGTCCCTCACGCCATCCCGGGGGCGATGCAGACCGCGATCGGGATCACCGGCAACAAAGGGCCGATCGACCCCGAGCCGTTCAAGATGATGGAGGGGGTGGCGGACGCGATCCGCGTCTCCAAGCCCTTCAAGCTCGTCTCCCGGGAGATGAAGCCGCAGGACACGGTGATCGACGTGAACGGCATCCGGATCGGCGGCCGGGACGTGGTGGTGATCGCCGGCCCCTGCTCGGTGGAGTCGCGCGAGCAGATCCTCTCGACGGCGACCGCCGTCCGCGCGGCGGGGGCGAGAATGTTGCGGGGAGGCGCCTTCAAGCCGCGGACCTCGCCCTACGATTTTCAAGGCCTTAAGTCCGAGGGGCTCTCGCTGCTCGGCCAGGCCCGGGAGAAGTCGGGGCTGCCCATCGTCACCGAGGTGAAGGACACCGAAACTCTTCCGCAAGTCGCGGAGACGGCCGATGTCCTACAGATCGGCGCGCGGAACATGCAGAATTTCTCCCTCCTCGAAGCGGTCGGTCAGCTTCGCAAGCCGGTGTTGCTCAAGCGCGGAATGAGCGCCACGATCACCGAGCTGTTGATGGCGGCCGAATACATCGTGGCCCGCGGCAACCATCAAGTGATCCTCTGCGAGCGCGGGGTCCGGACGTTCGAGACGATGACCCGCAACACCTTCGACGTGAACGCGATCCCGGTGCTCAAGCAACTGACGCACCTTCCGGTGTTCGCCGATCCCTCCCACGGAATCGGGCTGAGGTACGGGATCGCCCCGGTCGCCCGGGCGGCGGTGGCGGCCGGCGCGGACGGGCTGATCATCGAAGTCCACCCCCAGCCGGCCAAGGCGCTCTCCGACGGGCACCAGTCGTTGGACTACAAGGAATTCGAGGAGCTGATACGAGGCGTCAAGGCGATCGCGACGGCAGTGGGTCGGGGACTGGCATAGGCCGGATCGCCCGGGTGGTGCGGGCGGGCCGGTTCTCCGGGACGGCGGACGCTCCGGGCGACAAGTCCATCTCCCATCGCGCCCTGATCCTCGCCTCGCTCGCCACCGAGCGCTGCACGGTGAGCCACCTGGCGCCCGGCGCAGACGTTCGTTCCACAGCCGCGTGCCTCAAGTCCCTCGGCGCCCAGATCGAGATGGACGCGGCTTCCGGCGCGGTTGTGACCGGGTGCGGCCTGACCCGCCTGCAGAGTCCCGGCGCCCCGCTCGATTGCGGCAACAGCGGAACGACGATTCGCCTGCTCTCCGGAGTGATCGCCGGCTCGGCCGTGGGCGGCGTGCTCGATGGAGACGAAAGCCTCCGCCGCCGGCCGATGAAACGGGTACTGGAGCCTTTGCGGGCGATGGGCGCGAAAGCGCAGGGTTCTCGCGGCAAAGGGGGCGACGAGACGGCGCCGCTCCAGTTCGAGCCCGGGAAGCCGCTCGCCGGCCGGAGTCATGAGCTGGCGGTCGCCAGCGCGCAGGTGAAGAGTGCCTTGCTCCTCGCCGGCCTCTGGGCCGGCGGGAGGACCACCGTTCGCGAGCCCCACCGATCGCGCGACCACAGCGAGCGGATGCTCAAGGCCTTCGGTGCCCCGGTTCAGGTTCTGGAAGGCGGCGCCGTCTCCATCGCGGGGCCAACTGCTGCCCTCCATGCGCCGGCGCAGCTTCACGTCCCCGGCGACGCGTCCTCGGCCGCTTTCCTCGTCGCCGCGGCGCTGATGACGCCCGGCGGAGAGGTGGAGGTCCGCGGCGTCAACGTCAATCCAACCCGGATTGGCTTTTTCAAGGTGCTGCAGCGGATGGGCGCCATTCTCGAGCTCACCCCTGAGCCGGACAGCGCCGGCGAGCCGGTGGCCGCGATCAAGGCCCGCGAAGCCTCAGCGCTGCTCTCCACCGAGCTCGCCTCCGCGGAGATCCCCTCGCTGATCGACGAGGTTCCCATCTTGAGCGTGCTCGCGACCCAGGCCCGGGGCTTGACCACCATTCGCGGCGCGGCCGAGCTGCGTTTCAAGGAGTCGGACCGGATCGCGCAGATGGCGCGCGGCCTCACCGCGATGGGGGCCGAGGTGGAGGAGCTCGACGACGGCCTGAGAATCCGGGGACCGTCGAGGCTCCACGGGGCCCGCATCGACGCCGCGAGCGACCACCGGATCGCGATGAGCTTCGCGGTCGCCGGGCTGATCGCCGAAGGCGAGACCTTCATCCACGGCGCCGAGTGGGCCGACATCTCCTTTCCCGGATTCTTCCAGCTGCTCTCGCGGCTCTCCGGAGGCGCGGTTTCGGTCAGCGGAGAACAACGCCGGCCGGGGCGAGCGTGATAAGTAGCCAGCGCGTGTCGGCCAGATTCAATTTCGCGGTGATAGGCGATCCGGTGGAGCACTCGCTCTCACCTCGCCTGTTTCGCATTCTCTTCGACGAGCTTAAGCTGGACGCGGAGTACCGGGCCTTGAGGACCCATCCCCTCGAGCTACCAGAAAGGGTGAATAGCGTCCGCTCCGGCGAGCTGAGCGGAATCTCGGTCACCATCCCCCACAAGGAGGCGGTCATTCCACTGCTGGATGAGCTGGCCCCCTCGGCGTCGCTGCTCGGCGCGGTGAACTGCCTCGCCGCCGGCGGCGACCGGCGGGTGGTCGGGCACAACACCGATGCTTCCGGCTTCCAGGCTGCGCTCGGCGAGGCGCGGGTCAAGCTCGGCGGCGCCCGGGTGTTGATCCTCGGGGCCGGAGGCGCCGCCCGCGCCGCCGCTTTCGCCGCGGCGAAATCCGGCGCCCGAAGCATCGTCATCGCTAACCGCACCGAAGCCCGGGCAAGCAAGCTGTCCCGCGACCTCATCGGCAGCGGCCTGGCGCATCGGGGCGGCGCCGGAAAAAAAGCGGCCGGCCCGTGCGCGGTGAGCGTCTTGCCGCTCCCCAGTGCGTCGATCACCGCCGAGATCGCCGACTTGATCGTCAACGCGAGCAGCGTCGGTCTGGAATCGGACGCTGATCCGCTGCCGGCGACCTTTCAGCTCGGCCGCAACCACGCGGTGCTGGACATGGTCTATCGGCCTCTTCAGACGCGGCTTCTGCGAAGGGCTCGGGCGTCCGGGGCCGTGGCGGTCGATGGGCTGTGGATGCTCATCCACCAGGCCCTGGAGCAGTTCCGGCTCTGGCTGTCGGGCGGGGTGCCCAGCGATTTTGCCGCCCGACTTCACCGCGAGCTTGGCGAGGAGGCTTAGGTGAGTCGGCTCAGGTATCTGACGGCGGGCGAGAGTCATGGTCCCGGCCTGGTGGGAATCCTGGAGGGATTGCCGGCCGGGTTGCCGGTGGAGGCGGCGGACATCGACCGCGACCTTGCCCGGCGGCAGCGCGGCTACGGGCGGGGCGGGCGGATGAAGATCGAGCAGGACGCCGCCGAGATCCTCTCCGGCATCCGCTTCGGCCGGACGCTCGGATCGCCGGTCGGCCTCTTGATCCGCAACCGCGACTTCGCCAGCTGGACGGCCCGGATGCAGGTCGCGCCCGGGGGACCCGACCCCCGGCCCGTCAACGTTCCACGCCCAGGGCACGCCGATCTGGCCGGGGGACTCAAGTACGGCCACACCGAGGATCTGCGCAACGTCCTCGAGCGCGCCTCCGCGCGGGAGACGGCGATGCGGGTCGCCCTCGGCGGGCTCGCGCGCGCGTTCTTGCGCGACATCGGCATCCAGGTCGGTTCCTGGGTCCGCTCGATCGGCACCGCCGAAGGCGTTCCCCCCCAGGGCCACGCCGCCCAACTCCTTCGCGAGGACGCGGAGGGACTGGCGCTGCTGGCCGACCAAACCGAGACCCGCGCGCTCGACGAGGAGTCCTCGCGGTGTTTCGTGGAGGCGATCGACGAGGCGCGCCGCCGCCGCGACACCATCGGCGGGGTGATCGAAGTCGTCGCCACCCACGTTCCGGTGGGGCTGGGCTCGCACGTGCACTGGGACCGCAAGCTCGACGGGCGCCTCGCCCGGGCGCTGATGTCCATTCCCGCGATCAAGGCGGTCGAGATCGGCGACGGGTGGGCCGCGGCGCAAAGGTTCGGCAGCGAGACGCACGACTCGATCCTCCTCGCGGGCGGAGCGCTGGCGCGCGGCTCGAACCGCGCCGGCGGCGTCGAGGGTGGAATCACCAACGGCGAGCCTCTGGTGTGTCGATTGGCGATGAAGCCTCTGGCCACCGTTCCCGCCGCGCTGCCCTCGGTGGACATCTCCAAGCTCGTTCCGACCCCGGCGCACGTCGAGCGCAGCGATACCTGCGCCGTCCCGGCGGCCGGGGTGATCGCCGAGTCCATCGTCGCCCTGACCCTGGCGGATGCGCTGCTCGAGACGCTCGGCGGCGACACCATGTCTTCGCTGCGGATCCCGGTGGCGCGGCTCCGGCTGGCGGGGCGCACGGAGCTCGGGCATCTGTTCCTCGTCGGGCCGATGGGCTCGGGGAAGACGTCGGCCGGCCTGGCGCTGGCCCGCCGGATGGACCGCCCCTTCATCGATCTCGACGGTCGGATCGAGGCGCGCGCGGGCGTCTCGATCGCCCAGATCTTCGAGAAGAGAGGAGAGGCGGGCTTCCGCGAGCTGGAGGCGAAGACCCTCGCCGAGGCCGCGGGCGGCGAAGCGGCGGCGGTGATCGCGCTCGGCGGGGGCGCGATCCAGAACGAGCCGGCCTGGAGGCTGATGCGGCGGACGGGAATCACCCTGGGGCTCCGGGCGGCCCCGGAGGAATCGATCCGCAGAATCCGCTCCAGCGACAAGCCCGTCGAAGCCCGGCCGTTGCTCGCCGGCGGAGACCCGGTGGCCGCCCTGCGAAAGCTCTCCGCGGCCCGCGAGCGCTACTACGCGCGGGCGGATCTGGATCTGGATACCGACCGGCTCGACGCCGAGGCGGTGGCCGCGGCGGCGGTGGGCCTGATCCGCTCCATCCAGGGCCCCTTGACCACGCCCCACTCCGTCCACGCCGAGCAGCGAGGCACCGCCGCCCCCGAGGGCGAGGCTTGAGCCCGCGCCCAGGGGCTTCGGGTGGTCCCGGACTCAATCCGACCCGCTTGAGCGTGACCAGCGGCGACGGG
>Ga0070708_100004295_pt1 | contig 11197 bp, 9 predicted proteins | sample KBSK5503metaG_FD_65469 | JGI IMG/M metagenome (GOLD analysis project Ga0070708, IMG submission 65469) | Corn, switchgrass and miscanthus rhizosphere microbial communities from Kellogg Biological Station, Michigan, USA - KBS K5-50-3 metaG | ecosystem: Host-associated > Plants > Roots >...
CCGCCGCACGGGGGCAGTCCATATTCGACGGCGCGGAGAAAGTCCTCGTCCATCGGATGCGCCTCGACATGGCCGGCGGCACGCAGCGAGGCCTGTGCCTCGAACCGCGCTCGCTGGTCGATGGGGTCGGTGAGCTCGGTGAACGCGTTTGCATACTCGCGGCCGAGGATGATCAGCTCGAACCGCTCGACAAACCGCGGATCGTCCTCGCGCGGCCGGGCCAGGGGTGAGATCTCGACCGGGTAGTCGATGACGAACGTGGGCTGGCGCAGCCGAGGTTCGACCTGCTCCTCGAAGAGGTCGTTGAGCTCCTCCCCGACTGCGTGCTTTCCCGTGTGCTCGAGCACCAGGTCGGCCATCCGCTCGCGGCGGAACGGCGGCGTGAGGTTCACCGCCTCGCCCTGGTAGCTCATTTCAAGCGGCTTGCCCGCCGCCATCGCTGCCACCACCATCAAGTCTTCGACGAGCCGCATCACGTCGTCGTAATCGGCGTACGCCTGGTAGCACTCGAGCAGCGTGAACTCCGGGTTGTGCCTAGGCGACAGCCCTTCGTTACGAAACACACGGCCAAACTCGTAGACGCGCTCGAAGCCACCGACTAGCAGTCTCTTTAGGTGCAGCTCGAGCGCGATGCGAAGAAATAGGTCGCGGTCGAGGGAATTGTGATGCGTCACGAAAGGCCGCGCGTGACCGCCGCCCGGCACCTCTTGCAGCACCGGCGTGTCGACATCGAGGAAATCGCGCTCGTCGAGCAGGCCCCGCATCGCGGTGATGATCCTGGTGCGGGCCCGGAACACATCACGGACGGCCGGGTTGGCGATGAGGTCGACGTAGCGCTGCCGATAACGGATCTCGACGTCCCTCAGCCCGTGCCATTTCTCGGGCAAGGGCCGCAGCGACTTCGTCAGCAGCTGGAACGACCGGACCTCGAGGGTTATCTCGCCGCGGCGTGTCTTGAAGATCGGACCTGTGACGCCGATGATGTCGCCCGGGTCGAGGTCGGCGAAGCGGCTGAACTCGTCCTCGCCCAGGATCTCTCGGCTGGCCATCAGCTGGATCCTGCCGTGACCGTCCTGCAGGTCGGCGAAAACCACACCGCCCTGGAGCCGCTTGACCATCAGCCGCCCCGCGACTGAAACAGGCTCGGTCCGCTCGCCCTCTCCAAGCAGCGCCTTCGCCGCCACGCTTGTGTGCGTCGGCCTGAACCCACGCGAGTAGGGGTCGACACCCGACGCGCGCAGTCGCTCCAGCTTCTCGCGCCGGTCGCGCATGACAGCCGGTAAATCGAGCTCTGCCTCTTCCTTCACGATCGGAAAAGGGTAATCGCTACAGCGCTACTTCCTGTTCTTCTGCGGCCGGGAAGGCGTTGACGTCCCCTCCGCCCGACTGCCGGTGGTTGCCCAGCGCCTCCTCGATCAGCCCATCGATGTCGGTGTCCGAATGCACCGGGTCGTGGTGGAAGAACGCCAGCTCTTTCGCGCCCGCCTGCTCGGCGAGCGACAGGGCTTCCTCGTAGGTCGAGTGGCCGAAGCCGGCGTGGGTTTTGTACTCCTCGGTGCTGTACTGCGCGTCGTGAACGAGCAGGTCCGCGTCGCGACACCAGTTCGCCATGTCCTTCAGCGTGCCGTTCTCCTGGTTGGCGAACATCGCGATCTCGTTGTCGGTCGCAAAGCAGAAGCGCGAGGGACCCTCGTCGATGCGGTAGCCGAAGGTCGGAATCGGGTGCATCAAAAGGTGTGGCGTGATGCGGAGAGCGCCCACCTCGAACGTCTCACCCGGATTGCGTTCGATGAACTCCATCTCGGCCGGCATGTGGCTCAGCCGCACAGGGAAGTAAGCCGGGTCCATCTGGTCGGCGAACGCGGCCTGCAGCGACTTGGCGGATCCCGCCGGGCCGACGATCGTCAGGTGCGTGCCCGGGACGAATGCCGGGAGGAAGAAGGGGAAGCCCTGGATGTGGTCGAGGTGGGTGTGCGTGATGAGGAGGTGGGCCTGGAGCGGCTCGGTGGCGTTGAAACCGTTACCCAGCTCCGAGATCCCGGAGCCTGAGTCGATGATCAGGAGGTTGTTCTCGGCGTCTCGCACCTCGATGCAGGTCGTATTGCCTCCGTATCTGAGCGTGCGCCGGCCGGGCGTCGGCCGCGTGCCACGCGTGCCCCAGAACTTGATCCTCATCGGTCGGAGGTCACGTGGTAGATCTTCTTGGCGACGAAGACGTCGAGCAGGTCCTTGTCGAGCTTGCCCTCCTCGGCCTCGGCATGAAGAATGTCGAGCGCCGTGCGCACCGGCACCGCCCTCTTGTACGGCCGGTCCTGCGCGGTCAGCGCGTCGAAGATGTCTGAGATCGTCATCATCCGCGCCTGGACCGGGATCTGGTCTCCGCTGAGCCGCCTGGGGTAACCCGACCCGTCGAGCTTCTCGTGATGGCCGTACGCGATCTCCGGGATGCCTCGCATCACCGGCGTCCAGGGGATCTTCGTGAGGAAGTGGAAGCTGTGCGTGACGTGCGATTCCATCTCGAGCCGCTCCTGCGGGTCGAGCGTTCCCTTGCGGATGCTGAGGAAGCGAAACTCCTGCGGATCGAGCATCGGGTGCGCCTGCCCGGACATGTCGTAGTAGGTCTGCTGCGAGAGGAACTCGAGCATCGACGCCTTGTCCTCCGGCAGCACGGTCGGCTCGTTGGCTGACGCGATGCTCTGCACCCATTGATTCAGCTGCGCGAGCTCGTCGGCAAGGCGTTTGTCGATCTCGTCCAGAACCGTCGCGCTGTCGCGCCCGCTTCGCATCGCTTCGAGCTTCTCGGTGGCGTACTTGACCTGGACGGACCGCTCGACGAACTGAAAGCGTGACTGGATCACCTCGAGCTGGCCGGGCATCAGCTTTTTGGCCTTGATGAGGATGTGCTCGCGGACACCGACCTTGCCGAAGTCGTGCAGCAGGCAGGCGTAACGCAGCTCCTTGAACTGGTCCTCGGTCAGGTGCACGTCGCGGTACTTGCCCGCGCCGAGGTCAGTCACCGCCTGAGCCAGCGCCGTGGTCAGTGCCTCGACACGTCCTGAGTGACCGGCGGTGCTCGGGTCTCTCTGCTCGATCGCCGTGACGCTTGCCTGCACGAACCCGTCGAACAAGGCCTGGATCGAGTCGAGCAGGGTCTTGTTGTCCAGGGCCACAGCAGCCTGGCTCGCGATCGATTCGATCATCTCCAGGTCTTCGGGCCGGAAGCTCACGACCTCGGCTCCGACCGTGTCCACGGTCAGGTGAGTCTCGAAGCTGCGTTTGGCGTTGATCAGCTGGATCGCGCCCACGACCTCGTTGTTGTAGTTCCTCATGGGCACGGTCAGCATCGACTTGGTCCGGTAGCCGTACTGGGCGTCGAAACCCTTGCCGCCCTGCGGCTTGCCCGGCGGCGGGTGGTAGGCGTCCTCGTAGATCTGGCTGGTTCCGACCGAAACCGTGTAGCCGACCACCGACCTCTCATCGACCGGCACCTTGAAGGCCTGGTAGGTGTTGTCGATCGAGGTGTTCTGGCTTGAAGCCAGGAACAGCATCGGCTCGTCGTGGTCGCCGACCGTCTTGAGCCACAGGCTGGCGCCGTCCGCGTTGGTCAGCTGGCGCATCGTCAAGAGGATGAAGTGCTGCAACTTGGCGATGTCCTTCTCGGCCGACAATGCGATGCCAATCCGGTTCAGCTCTTCGAACTGGCGGTGCTGACGCCGGGCCTGCTCCTCGAGCTGCGTCACCTCCTGCTTCAGGGCGATGTTCTCCATGCCCATCCGCAGCAGCTCGCGCAGCGCCGCCGATGAGGCATCCGCCGGCGGCGTCATCGTGATGCCGGCCAATCCCTCGGGCGCCGCCTGGCCCGGGCCGACCACGACCAGCGCAGGGCGCACCACCTGCCCCGCGTCGATAAGCGGTTCGGCTTCGAGGCCGAGGTCGGCGAGCAGCTTGGTGAAGCCAAACTGGTCCAGGTTGCCCAGGAGGTAGACGTGGAAAGCCTGGGCGGTCTTCATCCCGCCCTAATGTCTAGCATCGCCATTCGAGTTTTGCGCGTAGATAAGACGTAAACCCTCGAGGGTCAGGAGCGGGTCGGTCGCCTCGATCACGTGGGTCAGCCCGGCCAGCAGGGCCGCCTGGCCTCCGGTCGCGATGACCCTGGCCGAGCCGCCCAGCTCCGACCTGAAGCGATCGACCATCCCCTCCACCTGCGCGACGAACCCCCAGATCAGCCCCGACTGGATCGAAGCGACGGTGTTGCGCCCGATCACAGAGTCGGGCGCCACGGGTTCGACCCTGCGGAGCATCGCCGTGTGGCGGACGAGCGCGTCGAGCGAGATCTCGACGCCCGGGGCGATGGCGCCGCCGAGGTAGTCGCCCTCGGCATTGATCGCGTCATAGGTGACGGCGGTGCCGAAGTCGATCACCACGATGGGACCGCCGTACTTCGTGTAGGCGGCGAGGGCGTTGGCGATCCGGTCGGCGCCCACGTCTTTGGGGTTGTCGTAGCGGATGCGCACGCCGGTCTTGACGCCGGGCCCGACCATCACCGGCTCGCACTTGAGGTAGCGCCTGGAGGCTTCGATCAGCGCCGGGTTCAGGTTGGGGACGACGCTGGAGATCACCACCCCGTCGACGACCCCGAAATCGAACCCGCGCAGCTCGAACAGCTGTCGCAGCTCCACCGCCAGCTCGTCGGCCGTCCGCTCGCGGTGAGAGGTGACCCGCCAGTCCGCGACCAGGCGCTCGCCCTCGAACAGCGCCATGGTCACGTTCGTGTTGCCGACGTCCACGGCGAGGAGCACTCGGGAACTCTAGCTCGGAAGCCCCCGGGGGTGAGCCTCCGTCCAACGCCGCAGCGCGGCCGCCTCCCTGCGCACCGCCGTCGCCCTGGCCGCCACGCGGCGGGGATTCGGGCCGCCCGGGAGGTCCCTCTTGCCGAGTGACGCCCGCGCGTCCCAGGGCACTTTCAACTTTCCCTCGAGGACCTCGCGGCCGACTGTCTCGTACGCCCTCCGGAACGGTGTGCCGGATCTGACCATTGATTCGGCCGCGTCCGTCGCGAGGAGCGACGGGTCGCCGGCGGCGGAAGCGAGCCTCCGGCGATCGAACTCGAGGTGCTGGACCAGGAGCGCTCCCGCGTCCAGCGAGTCAAGCGCGTTGTCGACAGCCGCAAACAGGGCCGGCTTGTCCTCTTGAAGGTCGCGGTCGTACGCGAGCGGCAGGCCTTTCAGGACCGTAGCCAGCGTGACCAGGTTCCCCAGCGCGCGCCCACTCCTACCTCTCAACAGCTCGGCGATGTCCGGGTTCTTCTTCTGCGGCATCGCGCTCGAACCTGTCGAAACCTCATCGGCGAGCGCCACGAAACCAAACTCGGAGCTCGCCCACAGGACGACGTCCTCGGCCAGGCGGCTGAGGTGGATCGACGCGCACGCGCACGCGTAGATCAGGTCTAGAGCGAAATCGCGATCCGAAACCGCGTCGATGCTGTTTTCGGTCAGACGCTCGAAACCGAGCTCGCGGCGCACAGCCTCGCGCTGAAGGGGAAGCGTCGAGCCCGCAAGCGCGCCAGAGCCGAGCGGCATCGCATCCGCCGCGTCATATGCGTCCCGGAAACGCTTGGCATCGCGGAGCAGCGGTTCGGCGTGGGCAAGCAGGTGGTGGCCGACCGTGACCGGCTGCGCTCGCTGGAGGTGGGTGTAGCCGGGCATCACCCAGCCGGCGTGCTCGCGCGCCTTGGCGGCAAGCGCTTCCACCACGTCCGCGATCGCAACCACCAGTTGTGACGCCGCGACCCTGCAGTAAAGGCGCAGGTCCAGCGCGACCTGGTCGTTGCGAGAGCGCCCGGCATGAAGCGCGGCGCCGGCTGCAGTGATCTCGGTCAGCCGCCGCTCGATCGCGGTGTGGATGTCCTCGTCGGTTACGCGGAACTTGAACTCGCCGCTGTCGAGCTCGCGTTGGACGCGGCGAAGGCCGCGCTCGATCGACGTGAGCTTCGCCCTGGACAGCAGGCCCGCCTTGGCCAACCCCCTGGCATGCGCGATGCTGCCGGCGATGTCGAACGGATAGAGCTCGAAATCCGTCTCCAGCGAGGACGAGAACTGCTCGAGGTCCGGATGGAGTGGCTTCCTGAAGCGTGCGGCCCAAAGCTTTCCCGCACTCCCTCCCCCGCCAGGGGGAGGGCTGGGGTGGGGGGCGGTGCGATTTCGATTAGCTATGGCGTGAGCCTCTTCACGTCTCCGAGCAGGTTGCCGAGCTCTCGTGCGTGCAGCTGGCCCTGCACCCGCGCCGAGGTGCGCACCCCCATCCCCCAGAGCTTGATGAACCCCGCCGCGGCCGACTGGTCGAACGCATCGCCCTTCCCATACGTGGCCAGTGACAGCTGATACAGCTGGTGCGGACCCTTGCGTCCGACCACCTGCGATGAGCCTTTGAACAGCTTGACCCGAACCTCCCCGGTGACGTGGCGCTGCGTTTCGGCGACGAAAGCGTACAGGGCGTCGCGCAGCGGGCTGAACCACAGGCCGTCGTAGACCATCTGCGCCCACTGCTGCGCGACGATGTCCTTGAAGCGCGCGACCTCTTTGGGCAGCGTGATGTCCTCGAGCGCCTGGTGCGCCTGCAGCAGCAGCACGGCCGCAGGCGCCTCATAGATCTCGCGCGACTTGATGCCGATCAAGCGGTTCTCCAGGTGATCGATGCGGCCCACGCCGTTTTCACCGCCGATTCGGTTGAGGGCGGTGACCAGCTCCAGCGCGTCGACCGGCTTGCCGTCGAGCGAAACCGGTATCCCTTCCTTGAAGCCGATCTCCAGGTAGGCGGGCTCGTCCGGGCAGTCCCGTGGGTCGCGCGTCCAGCTGTAAACGTCACGCGGGGGCTCAGCCCACGGGTCTTCCAGCGCGCCCGCCTCGATCGAGCGGCCCCACAGGTTCTCGTCGGTCGAGTAAGGCGACCGAACCGTGGCGGGCACCTCGATCCCGTGCGTTGCGGCGTACTCGATCTCGTCGTCGCGATTCATGCCCCACTCGCGGACCGGCGCGACCACCTCGAGGTCCGGCGCGAGAGCCGCTGTGGTCACGTCGAACCGCACCTGGTCATTGCCCTTGCCGGTGCATCCGTGCGCGATGGCGGTCGCCCCCTCGCGCCGCGCGACCTCGACCATCATGGCCGCGATCAGCGGCCGGCCCAGCGCGGTCGCCAGCGGATACTCCTTCTCGTAGACGGCGCCCGCCTGCAGGGACGGCCAGACGAAAAGCTGCAGGAACGGCGCCCGGCCGTCGGCGACATATGCGGCGGACGCGCCGATCTTCAGGGCGCGAGCCTGGATCGCTTCGAGGTCTTTCTGCTCACCCAGGTCGACGGTGAAAGCGATCACGTCCCAGCCGAGATCCTTCAGCCACCGGATCGCCACGGACGTGTCCAGGCCGCCTGAATAGGCCAGGACCAGCCGCTTAGCCGGCATGAACCAGCAGTTCCTTGAGCGCCCGCCCGGCGCCACGGTTGCGCAGCACGGCGATGATCGTGTCGTCGCCGGCCACCGTACCCGCGACCCCCGACAGGCCGGCCTCGTCGATCCGCCGGGCGACGAGGTTCGCCGTTCCCGGCGGAGTTTTGATCACCGCCACCGGCTCGACCACCTCGATCGACAGCACGAGCTCGCGTACCAGTGCCGCGGAGCTGCGGTAACCGCTTCCGGCCCTGACCAGGCCGAGCTCCTGGATGTCACGGGAGATCGTAGCCTGCGTGGCTCGCACGCCCCGGCGAGCCAGGGCCCTGGCGATTTCCTGCTGGGTGTGAACAGAACCCCGATTGACAACTTCGAGGATCGCGCTGTGGCGCTGGCTTTTGGTCGGGGTCACGACGCCACCTTCCGCATGGTCGAGTGGGCTCGCTCGATCTCGGCGTTGCCGATGATCAGCGGCGGAACCAACCGAATCGAGTGGTCGTCGACCGCGTTGACGATCAGGCCGGCCTCGAGGCATGACTGCTGGAACGCTTTCGCACGTGGCTCGTCGAACTCGAACGCCTGCATCAGCCCGAGGCCGCGCACCTCTTTGGCGCCCAGGTCGAGCAGGGCCTCGTGAAGCGCCTCGCCCATCTCGGCGGCGTGGCCGACCAGGCCGTCGCGCTCGATCACCGAGAGGACCGCAAGCGCAGCGGCGCATGCAAGTGGATTGCCGCCGAACGTAGAACCGTGGTCACCGGGTTCGAAGACGTCGGCTCTCGGCGCCGCCAGGCAAGCCCCGATCGGCAACCCGCCGCCGAGGCCTTTGGCGAGCGTCATCACGTCGGGCGTGATCCCGGCATGCTGGTGCGCAAACCAGCGGCCCGTGCGCCCGAGCCCGGTCTGGATCTCGTCGAGGATCAACAAAAGATTCTGCGCGTCGCACCAGGATCGAACGCCGGCGAGATAACCCGGCGCAGCCGGCACGATGCCGATCTCGCCCATCACCGGCTCGAGCATCACCGCGACCGTGCGCTCGCTCGTCGCAGCATTGATCGCATCGAGGTCGTTGTAGGGCACGTGCGCGAAACCCTCGGGCAGCGGCTTGAAAGGGTCCGCGTACTTGGGCTGGCCGCCCGCGGTCACCGTCGCGAGCGTTCGTCCATGGAACGAGCCAGCAGTGGTGATGATCTCGAAGGCGCCGTTTCGGTTGCGGGCTCCCCACTTCCTGGCGAGCTTGATCGCCGCCTCGTTCGCCTCCGCCCCCGAGTTGCAGAAGAAGACGCGCGAGGGGAACGACAGCTCGACCAGGCGCTTGGCGAGCTCCACCTGCGGCTGTGTGAAGTAGAGGTTGGAGGTGTGGATGAGGGTGCCCGCCTGCGCGGTCACGGCGGCCACGACCTGCGGGTGCGCGTGACCGAGAAGGTTGACCGCGATGCCCGCGACCAGGTCGAGGTACTCCCGTCCCGCGTCGTCGTAGACCAGGCAGCCCTGGCCGCGGACGAACGTCACGGGCAGGCGGCGGCCGGTCTGCATCAGGTAGCGATCGGCGAGCTCAGGCGTACCCATCGCGATCAGGGTGTGACCATCGTCCCGATGCCGGCTTCGGTGAACAGCTCCAGCAACAACGCGTGCGGCGTGCGCCCGTCGACGATGTGCGCGAGAGGCACCACGTCGAGCGCGCGCAGGCACGCTTCGAGCTTCGGGATCATGCCGCCGGTGACCTCGCCGGCCTCGATCCGCTGCCGCGCATCCGCTCGCGACAGCACCGCGACGACCTGGTCGTCCACTCCCAGCACCCCTGGCACGTCGGTCAGCAGGATCACCTTCGCCGCGTTGAGCGCGACGGCGATCTCCGCCGCGACAGTGTCCGCGTTGATGTTGTAGGCATGGCCGTCATAGCCCAGCCCGATCGAGGCGATCACGGGGATGTAGCCGCGCCCGACCAGCGCGGTGATCGGTTCCTTGTTGACCTGCGTCACCTTGCCGACGTAGCCCATCGAATGGTCGAGGGGCTCGGCGATGATCGTCGGCCCGTCCTCGCCGCTCATCCCGACCGCCTGCCCGCCGAGGCGGTGAATGGCCGCGACGAGGTCTGGGCCGACCTTGCCGGTCAGCACCATCTTCACGACCTCCATCGTCTTCTCGTCTGTGACGCGCAGGCCTTGCTTGAAGGTCGGCTTCAGGCCGAGCCGCTCGCTCATGGCGCTGATCTCCGGGCCGCCGCCGTGCACGAGCACCGGCTGCATGCCCACGTAGCGCAACAGCACCACGTCGAGCAGCGTCTCGTCGCGCGCGGAGTCGATGGCGTTGCCCCCGACTTTGATCACGACCGTCTGCCCGTAGAACCTCTTGATGTAGGGCAGGGCTTCGACCAGGACTTTTGCTCGCTCTTCGACAGTCAGTGTCATGTCGTGTAATCGGCGTTGATGCGCACGTACTCCTCCGAAAGGTCACATCCCCAGGCTTCGGCACGGCCGTCCGCCAGCCCAAGGGTGGCCACGATTTCAATCTCCGGCTGCTCAAACGCGTGGCGAATGGCCGTCAGGTCCACATCCACACCAGACCCGCGCGCAAAGACGACCTCTCCGCCGACTGTGAGGTGCAGCTTGTCGAGCGCGAGCTCGGCGCCACTGTAACCGAGCGCGCACACGATCCGGCCCCAGTTCGGGTCTCCGCCGTGGATGGCTGTCTTGACGAGGCTCGACGCCGCCACGGCGCGGGCGGCCGTCCGGGCTTCGGCGTCGGACACGGCGTCCAGCACCTTCACCGTGATGAGCTTCGTGGCGCCCTCTCCGTCGCGCGCGATGGCCCGCGCAAGCTGCTGGGCGACCTCCAGAAGCGCAGTCTCCAGTCGCTCGGCCTCGGGGCTGCCGGCTCGAATCGGTTCGTTCCCCGCGGCGCCGTTCGCAAGCATCACGAAGGTGTCGTTGGTCGAGCTGTCGCCATCGATCGTGACCTGGTTGAAGCTGCGGTCGGCGATCGACTTGGCAAGCTTGCTCATGAGGCCGGCCTCGACCGCCGCATCGGTCGTCACGTAGGCCAGCATCGTGGCCATGTTCGGGTGGATCATCCCGGAGCCCTTGCACATTCCACCGATGCGTATCGTCGTGCCGCCCAGGTCGAGCTCGAGCTCCGCCGTCTTGGGCACGAGATCGGTGGTCATGATCGCCCGCGCCGCGGCTGCCCCACCTTCGGGGCTCAGCTTGCCGCAGGCTTCGGCGATGCCCGGCTTGATCGCATCCATCGGCAGGTAGCGCCCGATCACGCCGGTCGTGCCGACCAGCACCTGGTCAGGGTCGAGGTCGAGCCGGTCGGCCGAGAGCTTGGCCATCAGCAGTGCGTCCTTGAAGCCCTGCGCACCCGTGCACGCGTTCGCATTGCCGGAGATGACCGTCAGTGCCTGCACTCGGTTGTGCTGGAGGTGAAGCTGGTCGATCACCACCGACGCCGACTTGACCTTGTTCGTCGTGAAGACTCCGCCGGCATCACACGGATGAGATGAATGGATGACGCACAGGTCGTCCTTCTGTCCCGTCGGGATGGCTGACGCCCCCGCGGTGAATGCCTTGATGCCGCAGGCGGCAGTCCCGGCCGTGAAACCCAATGGGAACGTCAGGGCCACTGCGCCGGGCCCTCCAGCGCAGTCGTGCGGTCGCAACCGAACGCGATGTTGAAGCACTCGACGCCCTGACCCGACGCACCTTTCAGGAGGTTGTCGAGCGCCGCCGTGACGACCGCCTTCTTCTCCTGCGCGGC
>Ga0070708_100004297_pt1 | contig 11195 bp, 7 predicted proteins | sample KBSK5503metaG_FD_65469 | JGI IMG/M metagenome (GOLD analysis project Ga0070708, IMG submission 65469) | Corn, switchgrass and miscanthus rhizosphere microbial communities from Kellogg Biological Station, Michigan, USA - KBS K5-50-3 metaG | ecosystem: Host-associated > Plants > Roots >...
CCTCAAGGAACTCGTGCTCGGCATACGGCCAGAACACCTGCATATCGCCAACGGTTCGGGGGAGCTGACAGGTTCCGGGAACCTGGCCGGTTCCAGGGCACTGGCCGGCGAGGTCCTGCTGGTAGAAGAGCTCGGTGCCGACGCCTTGCTGCACGTGCGCCTGGCTGAGAGCGGGAACTCGGTGGTGGCGCGCACCGAAGGGCGGGTCTCCCTGGCGCCCGGACAAAGGTCACGTTCCACGTACGCCCCGAGGACGTCTTCGCCTTCCACCCGGAGACCGGTGCCCGCCTTGCGGGCTGAGCCGTTGTCCGGGTGGAGCGCCAGCCGGCCGGATTCCCGGCCCCGCCACTGCGACTGATGGAGGATTCATGCGGGCCATAGTCATAGACCGTCCCGGCAGGGACTCGGCGTGGTCTTCATCTCGCACACCCTGCCGCATGTGCTCCAGGTCACCGACCGGATCGTGGTGCTCCGCCTCGGCAGGGTCGTCCGGGACGCGCCGACCTCGGAATTCGACGCCGAGAGCCTGCTCGGCACCATTACCGGCCTGCTCGAGGGCCGCCTGACCCGCACCAGCGGCGAGGGGAACAGACACATGTTGAACCTCAACAACGCCAGTCTGAACGCGCTTGCTCCCGAGGTGAGCGCACCGGCGTACGACCGCGCACTGCGACGAAGCGGGATCGCCCACGTCGGTGTCGGACACTTCCACCGGTCGCATCAGGCGATGTACGTGGATCGACTCATGCGCGCCGGCGGCGCCCTGGACTGGGCGATCTGCGGGGTAGGTGTGCTGCCCAGCGACTCCGAGAGCAGAGACATCCTCCGCGAGCAGGACTACCTCTACACGTTGACGGTCGAGGAAGCCGACGGCACAAAGGAAAACACCGTCATCGGATCCCTCAACGGGTACCTCTACGCACCGGACGATCCGCGATGCGTCGTCGAGCAGATTGCCCACCCGGGCACTCGCATCGTCAGTCTGACGATCACCGAAGGCGGCTACGATGTCAGCGACTCGACGGGCGAGTTCCTCGCGAGCACACCGGCCGTACAAGCGGACCTGCGTGCGGCAGCGCCAAGCCAGACAGTCTTCGGGCTCGTCTTCCAAGCCGCCCAGCTCCGCAGGCAGAGAGGTACGGGTGGGCTGACGATCCTGTCTTGCGACAACATCCAAGGCAACGGGGGTGTTGCCCGGGCCGCCTTCCTCGGATTCGCGAACGCCAAGGATTCAAACCTGGCCAGCTGGATGGAGCGGGACTTCACCTTCCCGAACTCCATGGTCGACCGCGTCACGCCACGCACCGTCGAAGCGGACATCGACTACATCGCGCAGACCTTCGGATACCGCGACGGCACCCCCGTGACCTGCGAACCGTTCCATCAGTGGGTGATGGAGGACAGCTTCGCCGCTGGCCGTCCCGCACTTGAGGAGGCCGGCGTCGAGGTCGTGCACGACGTTGAGCCATACGAGCTCATGAAGCTCCGCCTCGCGAACGGCACACACCAAGCTCTCTGCTACTTCGGCTACCTGCTCGGATACACCTACGTACACGAAGCGCTGGGCGATCCCGACATCCGGAGCCTCGTGATCCGCTACATCGACGAAGAAGCCGTTCCGACGCTCCAGCCGATTCCAGGCACCGACCTGAATCAGTACGGCCGCACCGTGGTTGAGCGATTCTCAAACCCCAGCATCCAAGACGCGCTGACCCGGATCTGCGCCGACACATCCGCCCGCATTCCCAAGTTCCTCCTGCCGGTGGCCAAGGAGCGGCTCACCGCCGGTGGCCGGTCACCGATGTGTGCCGCCGTGGTCGCGGCGTGGGCACGGTACGCCGAAGGCACCGACGAGCAGGGCAAGCCCATCGACGTCGTTGACCCGCGCCGAGAAGAGCTCATGGCGGCCGCTCGATCGCAGCGTTCAGCACCCACCGCGTTCATCGAGAACCGTCAAGTGTTCGGCGACATCGCGGGGTCCGGCGCGTTTGCTGAGGACTACACGCGGGTTCTCACCGCCATCCACGCGAGGGGAGTCCGGGCCGCGCTGCGCGAGCTACTACAGGGGTAGGGCAAGCGCAGGCTAGGCAAACCGCGCCCACCGCCTACCTTCTCGGTGGTCGAAGCCGCCACACGCCTGACCGGTACGTCAGCCGCTAGCGAGGCGGCTGGCCTGGGACGACCAGGCCGCTCTCGTAGGCGATGACCACCAGCTGAGTCCGGTCCCGGGCGTCGAGCTTGGTGAGGATCCTCGACACGTGTGACTTGCAGGTCAGCGGGCTGATGAACAGCCGGGCGGCGATCTCGGAATTGGTCAGGCCGCCGGCGATCAGCGCGAGGATCTCCAGCTCCCGTGAGGTCAGGGAGTCCGGGAGCGCGAGCTTGGCCGCCGGGGCCTGATCGGCGTGCTGCTGATGGACGTAGGCCTCGATCAGGCGCCGGGTGGCTCCCGGCTCCAGCAGCGCGTCTCCCCGGGCCACGGTCCGTACCGCCTCGATCAGCACCGCCGGTTCTGCGCCCTTGAGCAGGAAGCCGCTCGCTCCGGCCTGCAGCGCGCCGAACACGTACTCATCGAGGTCGAATGTGGTGAGGACGACGACGCGGGTCCGGCGCAGCCGCGGATCGGAGGTGATCAACCGGGTCGCCTCCAGGCCGTCCAGCTCGGGCATCCGGATATCCATCAGCACGACGTCGGGTGCTTCGTCCCGGGCTAGCGTCACCGCCTCGGCGCCATTCCTGGCCTCGCCCACGACGGTGATGTCGTCTTCGATGCTCAGCACAGACTGGAATCCGGCCCGGACCAGCGAATGGTCGTCCGCGATGAGGACCCTGATCAGGTCGGTCAACGATCCTCCTCGTCGATCGGTATCCTGGCCCGCACCCGCCAGCCGCCGCCCGGCGCCCGCCCGGCCTCGCAGCTGCCGCCCAGCGCCGCGGCGCGCTCGCGCATGCCCAGCAGGCCGTGGCCGCCGCCGGTGCCGGTTACGGCCCTGGCCCGCCCGTTGTCGAGGACCTCGACCAGCAGGGCGCCCTCGTCCTGGCCGACCCGGACGCGGGCGTGCTTGGCGGTCGAATGGCGCAGCACGTTGGTCAGGCCCTCCTGCACGATCCGGTAGCCGGCGTGGCCGATCGCCGGAGGTACCGCCCGGGTGGCCGCCGCCATGTCCAGCTCGACGGTCAGGCCTGCTCCCCTGACGCCGGCGATCAGGTCATCCAGGTCCGCGAGCCCGGCCCCGGCCGGCCGCAGCGGCACCCCCTCGCTCTCGTCGCTCCGCAGGCCCTTCAGCGCGGTGCGCAGCTCACCCAGCGCCTCGGCCGACGTCGACGCGATCTCCTCGAGCGCGGTGACCGGGCTGACTCCTTCTTGCCGGCGAGCGAGGTGGGCTGCGGCGGAGGCCCGCACGTTGATCGCCACTAGGGCATGCCCGACGACGTCATGCAGCTCGTGGGCGTAGCGCAGCCGTTGCTCGTCGAAGCGGTGCTGCGCCAGCGCCGCACGTTCGCGTTCGGCCTCCTCGGCCAGAACCCGGACGAGCTCCTGGCGCGCCCGGACGGCATCGCCCGCCACCAGCGCCCCCAGGACCAGGGCTAGGTACGCGACCGTCTCGGCCGCCGAATCGCCGCCGAGGCGGTGGCTGGTGATCAGCACTCCCGCCGCCACGACCGGCGCCATCAGCGCCCCGACGACCCGCGCGCGGGCCCGGTGACCGTGCAGGCCGACGGTGAAGACGACCACCATCACGATGCCGGCCGCGGCGTGGTCGGGATGGAAGACCGCCAGGCACACCAGCAGCAAGGGCACGACGGCGAACAGCACGCCGAGCGGGTACCGGCGCCGGAGCACCAGCGGCACCGCCGTCACCAGGGCAAGACCGGCATCGAGCGGCGTCAGCTCCTTCACCTGGTGGGTGACGAGAGGATCGATGAGCAGCGCGGCGAACGCGATGAACGCCAGCACAACGTCGAAATCCGGTCCGCGCAGCATCCCGCGCAGCGCCGAGCGCACCGAGGGGACCCAGGCCATCATCGCAACTTCTTCCGTTCACCGGTCAGGTGACTGCTCCCCCACTATAGAAGTCCGCTGCCAGCCGAAACATCGGCCGCGCGAACGCTCCTTGGCCCGCCGCGGCGCCGGGGATGCATCTGGAGAGGTAGTCCGCGAGGTGCGGTGCTCGGGGCGTACCTCCGGCGGACTAGCCCGCCGCGGAACAGGCATCTGGCGGCCGACGCGGGACCGGGGGCGCGGTTCCTAGCGTCGGTGGCGAGGTTCCCGGCAAGCGGGGACCGCCATCGAAAGGCCCTCATGAGATCGGTAGCCCGCTGGTGTTACCAGCATCGTTTCCTCGTGCTCGGCGCGTGGATCGTGGTCCTCGCGGCCGCGTTCTTCGGCGCGTCGAGCACCGGCTCCAGCTACGCGGCCGGCACCCAGCTGTCCGGCACCCCCAGCGCGCAGGCCGCGGCCCTGCTGCAGCGCGCCGCCCCGTCGGTCTCGGGTGACACCGAGACGATCGTCTTCCAGACCAAGACCGGCCACGTGACCGACCCCGCGGTCAGGACCCAGATCCAGCAGATGCTCGCCAACGTCTCGCACCTGAAGTACGTGGGCAGCATCACCTCGCCCTACACGGCGGCCGGCGCCAGGCAGGTCAGCGCTAACGGCACGATCGCGTTCGCCCAGGTGAACTTCACCAGGGCCGACACCGCCATCCCGGCGAACGAAGCCACCCAGCTCGTCAACCTGGCCCGGGCGCCGAACTCGCCGCACCTGCAGGTCGACGTGGTCGGCAGCGTCGCCGCCTCGACGAACCCGTCCAGCAGCAACGGCACCTTCATCGGCATCGGCGCCGCGCTCATCGTGCTGCTCATCGTGTTCGGTGCCGTGCTTCCGGCCCTGCTCCCGCTGATCAGCACGGGGATCGCGCTGTCCGCCGGGCTGTCCGTCATCGCCATGCTGTCCAATTCGATCAGCATGGCATCGTTCACGCCGCAGCTCTGCACGCTCATCGGCCTGGGCGTCGGCATCGACTACTCGCTCTTCATCCTGACCCGCGTCCGCAGCGGCATCCGCCGCGGGCTCAGCGTCCAGGATGCCGTCGTCACGGCCGCGGGCACCGCGGGACGGGCGGTCATGTTCGCCGGGATCACCGTGTGCGTCGCCCTGCTCGGGATGGTGACCGTCGGCGTCGGCGTGCTGTCCGGGGCGGCTGTCGCCGCGTCCGTCGCGGTGCTGTTCCCGATGATGGCCGCGCAGACGCTGCTGCCCGCGCTGGTCCGGATCATCGGCAAGCGGACCCTGACCCGCCGTCAGCGCGCGGCGCTCGCCCGGGGCGAGACCGACATCCCCGAGGCCTCCCGCCGGTGGCTGGCCTGGGCCAGGCGCGTCGAGGCGCACCGCGTCACGTACGCGATCGGCGTCCTGGCCGTCCTCGTCGCCGTCGGCCTGCCGTTCTTCTCGATGCGGCAGGGCTCGGCTGACTACAGCACCAATCCCACCAGCACCACGACCACCACCTATCGAGCCTACGAGATGCTCGCCCAGGGCTTCGGTCCCGGCTTCAGCGGGCCGCTGCAACTGGTGGCAGCCGTCAACGGACCCGCCGACCAGGCCGCGTTCGCCGGCGTGGTCAGCGCCGCGGCGCACACCCCCGGGGTGGCGGCCACCGCCGGACCGCAGCTCCTGCCCGCCGGGCCCGGCCATCCGGCCGTGGACGTCGCCAACGTGTACCCGGCCGGCTCGCCGCAAGACGCCTCCACCTCGGCCCTGATCGGCACGATGCGAGGCACGGTCATTCCCGGCGCGCTGCACGGCAGCGGCAGCCATCTCGACGTGCTCGTCGGCGGGCAGACGGCCCTGTCCACCGACTTCGCCGCCCAGCTGTCGGCCAAGCTCCCGATGTTCGTCGCCGTGGTCGTGGCCCTGTCGTTCATCTTGCTGATGATCCTGTTCCGGAGCCTGGTCATCCCGGCGACGGCGGCGATCATGAACCTGTTCTCGGCCACCGCCGCGTTCGGGGTGATCGTCGCGGTGTTCCAGTTCGGCTGGCTGAAGGGCCTGGTCGGGGTGACCCACACCGGGCCGATCACCCCGCTGGTGCCGATCCTCATGTTCGCGGTGCTCTTCGGGCTCTCCATGGACTACGAGGTCTTCCTGGTCAGCCGCATGCACGAGGAATGGCTCAAGCTGCGGGACAACGACGCCGCCGTCCGGATCGGCCAGGCCATCACCGGCAAGACCATCAGCGCGGCGGCCGCTATCATGATCGTGGTCTTCTCCTCGTTCGTGATCACCACCGACCGCACCATCAAGATGATCGGCCTGGGCATGGCCGTGGCGATCCTCATCGACGCCCTGCTCATCCGCACCGTGCTGGTCCCGGCCGTCATGCACACGTTCGGCAAGCTCAACTGGGCCCTGCCCGCCTTCCTGGACCGGCGGCTGCCCCGCCTCAGCCTCGAAGGCGGCGACCGGGCCGGCGAGACGCCGGAGGCCCGGCCCCTCGACCCGGTCGCGGCGCCGTAGGCCACCCGGCGGCCGCTCCGGGCGGGCGCCGACGCGAGTACCACCGACCGTTCGGGCGAAAGATCTTTATGTGCCGAACGGACGGTGGTGCACGTCGTCCGCCGGGTAGACCGCCCGTGACATACGGCCGGTGTCGCGCCGTGGGCGTTACTTGGCTAATCGAGGTCGGCGAGGAGAAGCTCGACCCCCAGGGTGGCGTGGCGGCGGAAGACCTGCTCCACCAGGTCCGGATCGCGTTTGCGGAACGCCGCCAGTATGTCGCGGTGGCCTTGGATCCGGCGCCGGCCCACCTCCGGATGCAACCACAAGGATTCCGCGTACCGAGCCCGCCGCTCATGGCCGATGATGGACAGGCTGAGGATCATGCTCCGCAGCATGGGGTTGCCGGCCGCGCGCTCGATCTCTAGGTCGAATTCGCGGGCGATCTGCATGCGCTCGGGAATGTGCTTCTCGCGCTCGCTGACCATGGCTTCCACCAGCGCTGCCATCCGGTCGAGCGTCGCGTCGGTGATCTTGTGGGTGGCGAACCGCGCCTCGATGGCCCGGAGCGCCGCACCAGTCAGCAGCAACTCCCGCAGCGTCCCGGAGGAGTGATCGACAACGCGAAGCTCCCGGGCCGACACCCGCTCGATCAGGCCTTCCTGCTCGAGCCGTCTGAGCGCCTCCCGTACCGGGGTCGCACTCACGTTCAGCCTGGCCGCCAGGCCGCGTTCGGTGACACGTTCGCCGGCGCTGAACAGCCCCGTCGCGATGCCCTCACGGATCGCCTGGTAGGCCTGCTCGGCGAGCGACTCCACGCGAAGCAAGGAAGGCAGATCCGATGCCGTAGTCATGCGGCTCCCCTGAAGAGTTGTACGGACCATATCCAGGTAGATGCAACCTACCACTTGCTATGGCAAGTCGCAGCTGCGGGTCGTGCGGTGAGTATCGGCGCGAATAAAAACCGAACTGACACCTTGCCGTAACGTCGATAACATGTTTACTGTAGCATACAGCTTACATCAGATAGCCCGGTTGCTGCGGCACCGGGAACGCGCGCCAAGTACCGGCGCGTCTTGGATTGGCTAGCGGCCGCATGGGCCCTGGCCGTGCTTGTGCAGGCAAAACTTCGTCCCGAACAACAGACATGACCACCATTTATGCTATAGCAAGTATGATGTAGTGAACAGGAGGCTTCACGTGCCCGCTTCGTTGAAAATCAGCGTGCTGGTGGCTGCGGTCGCTGCGACAGCCGCCCTGACCAGTTGTTCTACCGGAGGCGGATCCCCGTCGGCGTCTTCGGTGTCATCGTCCTCGTCACCGGCGCCTGCTTCCAGCCTGAAGCAGCAGGCGCAACAGGAACACGGCCTGGTGATCTACGCCAACGCGCCGGGGCAGTACTTCCAGCCGGTCATCACGGCGTTCACCAAGAAGTACCCGTTCATCAAGGTCAGCGTGGCTGACCTCAGCGACAACGTGGTGTTCTCGAAATACGAGGCCGAAGCCGCCCAAGGGGCGCGAACCGCGGACCTGCTGATCGCCAGCGCCCCCGCGTCGTGGGTTCAGGCCGAACAGAACGGCGTGAGCGCCGGCGTCACTCCGGCCGGCCTGAGCGCCTTCCCGTTCTGGGTGAACCAGGGCCATGGCGTCTTCGTCATGTCGGCCGAACCCGTCCTGCTCGCGTATAACGTCAAGCTGCTGACTCCATCGGAGGTGCCCAAGACGTGGGCCCAGCTGGCCGCGGACGCGAAGGCGGATCCCGCCAAGTACAAGCTGGTGTCGTACACGATCAGCAATCCGCTGAACTACGGCGGGATCTACGGACTGATCCACGTCCTGGGCGCGGCCAAGGTGTGGAGTTACTACGACGCCATGGCGCCGGTGACCAAGACCTTCGAGGATGGTCTCACTGCTCTTGCTTACATGCTGCAGGGCGGCGCGTCGGTCGGCTACATGTCCTCCGGGCTGGCCCAGGGCGTCCTTCCGCACTACAAGGGCCTGGCCGGCTACACCTTCATGCGAGACGCGACGCCGCTCATTCCGCGCGGTATCACGGTGACCAAGAACGCGGCCAGCCCGGCCTCGGCACAGCTGTTCCTGGACTTCCTGTACACCCAGGCCGGCCAGGACGCCCTGTGCGCCGCCGGCTTCGAGGCGACGATGAACAGCTTCCATCCCGCCAACGGCTGCAGCGCCTCCCTGACGGCGCTGCAGAGCCAGGTCCCGGCGAACACGGCGTACCTGGTGCCGATCAACCAGGCGGTGCTCGACCAGCAGACCGCGATCACCCAGCGCTGGAACCAGGCGTTCCACCGCTAGGCAGCACCAAACGACCTCTGGGGAGGCAAGCCCATGATGAGCATGATCGAACGCGCGCCCGAAGTCACGGCGCCGGTGCCGGCCAGGCCCCGGGCCCGCTGGCTGCCGGCGAGCGCCGGGCAGGCGCTGGTCTGGTTCGTCGTGATCGCGCTCGTCGTGGGCCCCTTCTTCCCGCTGGTCTATTCCTCGCTGCGCAGCAAGCCGATCTACCTGCCGGGCGGGACGTTCACCCTGGCGGCGTACCGGACGCTGCTCGCCGATCCGCTGTTCTGGACGGCGGTGCGCAACACGGTTTCGTTCGCCCTGGGCACGACCGTGCTGGCGGTGGCCGGCGGCGCCGCGCTGGCGATCTTGTGCGCCCGGACGAACCTGCCCGGGCGCAAGGCCTACCGGCTGCTGCTGATAGCGCCGATCGTCATCCCGCCGCTCGGGCTCATCGTCGGCTGGCTGTCGATTTACGGGCAGGGCGGCTATCTCACCCAGGTGGTCAGCAAGAACTTGCATCTGCCGGCGTGGAACCTGTCGTCGATCCCCGGCATGTCGCTGCTCGGGGCGGTCATCACCATCCCGGTCGTGTACCTGACGGTGCAGGCCGCGCTCGCGGGGACCGACTCCTCGCTGGAGGACGCCGCGCGCAGTGCCGGCGCGGGACCATGGCGAGTGATCACGCGGGTGACGCTGCCGATGCTGCGTCCGGCCATCCTGAACTGCACGTTGCTGATCTTCGCCCTCTGCCTGGAGATCCTGGGCATCCCGCTGTTCCTCGGGGGGCCGTCGAACATCGACTTCTACGCGAGCTACCTGTACCGGTCGTGGAGCAGCGGCGCGAACCCGGACCCGGCGTTCGTCAGCGCCGGCGCCGTGCTGCTGCTGGTAGTCGTCTCGGGCCTGCTGATCCTGCGCGCCCGGCTGTCCGGTTCGGAACAGCGGTTCATCGCCGCGGGCGCACGCGGTGGCGGTACCTACCGCCCGGTCGATCTGGGGCGCTGGCGCTGGCCCGCTAGCATCGGCCTCGGCGCGTATATAGGCATCACCTGCGTGATCCCGCTGCTGGGGCTGGTGCTGATGTCATGCGTGAAGGCGCTGACCACGCTGGTAGCGCCCTGGCATCTGTTCACCGCCGACGCCTGGCGCATGGTCGGCACCGACCCGACGCTGCGACGGTCCATCACCAACAGCCTGCTTATCGCCGGTGGCGGCGGCGCGGCCACCGTCCTGCTGGTCGCGGCGGCCACGCTGATCGCGCACCGCTCGGGTTTCCCGCTGCGGCGGACCCTGGCCCCCGCCTTGATCTATCCGCGCGCCGTGCCCGGAGTGATCCTCGGCATCGGCTTCTTCTGGACCTACCTCATGTTCGCCCCCGGAGCCTTGGTCCGCAACAACTTGTGGGGCGAACTGATCGCGCTCTGCGTGCGGAACCTGACCCTGGCCTACGTAGTCATCTATCCCAGTCTCGCGCGCATCAACGCCGAGTTCGACCGCGCGGCCCGCTCCAGCGGGGCGGGCTGGTGGACGGCCGCGCGGCGGATCCTGCTGCCCATCCTGCGTCCGGCGCTGGTCGCCGCCTTCGTGCTCATGTTCATCACGCTGCTCGGCGACTACGACCCGGTGGTGTTCCTGCAGAAACCGGGCACCGAGGTGCTCGGCGTAACGATGCTCCAGACCTGGCAGCGGGGAATCGTCGGCCCGGTCGCTGCCCTAGCCGTCGTTCAGGTCATCATCGTCGCCGTCGTGCTCTTGCTCGGGAGCCGGGTCCTTCGGAGGCTGCGCCGTGCCTGACATCCGCGTCGAACACCTGAGCAAGTCCCTCTCCGGCACCAGGGTCCTCGACGACGTCAGCTTCACCGTGAAGGACAAGGAGTTCGTCACGCTGCTGGGACCCTCCGGCTGCGGCAAGACCACGACCCTGCTGTCCATCGCCGGTCTCCAGACCCCGGACGAAGGGCTCATCGCCTGCGGGGACGAGACCTTCGTCGACCTGGGCGCCGGCGTCGACATCGCGGCCGAGCGGCGCAACCTCGGGATCGTGTTCCAGTCGTACGCGATCTGGCCACACATGACCGTCGCGCAGAACGTGGCGTTTCCGCTGCGCGTCCGCAAGGTGCGGGGGCGCGCCGTCACGGCCCGGGTGAGGGAGGTTCTGGCTCTCGTGGAGCTCAGCGAACAGGCGGGCCGCTACCCCCACCAGTTGTCTGGCGGCCAGCAGCAGCGGGTGGCCCTCGCCCGCGCCATCGTCTACTCCCCGTCGGTGCTGCTCCTCGACGAGCCGTTCTCGAACCTCGACGCCAAGCTGCGCGAACGCGCGCGTGACTGGCTCAAGGGATTGCAGCACGCCCTCGGGCTCACCACGGTCTTCGTGACCCACGACCAAACCGAG
>Ga0070708_100004298_pt1 | contig 11195 bp, 11 predicted proteins | sample KBSK5503metaG_FD_65469 | JGI IMG/M metagenome (GOLD analysis project Ga0070708, IMG submission 65469) | Corn, switchgrass and miscanthus rhizosphere microbial communities from Kellogg Biological Station, Michigan, USA - KBS K5-50-3 metaG | ecosystem: Host-associated > Plants > Roots >...
ACTTGAAAAAATACGGGCGGGGATCGCCGTACGTGCCGATACCTAGGCTCAGGGAGTCAGTCTGTGACGACCTGGGGATTAGCTCATTCACATTCGACGACCTGCTCAAACGGTCGATTAATTTGTTGAGCGGCTATAGAGTGGTGCCAGTGACCCCTATGAGAAGGAAAGCAGGCGGAATTTTTCTTGGGAAGAAGTATTATTATTTCTTAGCAGTGTACCCGACTGAACGCTCATGACTCAAGCCTACGAAAAACTTGGATTCAAGGCCAATCCGTTCTCAGAGGAACGATTCGACTTGGATATGGTTGGTAGGCACGAGGATTGGACAAAACTTCTGAAGGTCATCGGCGATCAGTTGAAGGGACAAGGCGCAGGGCTGTCAGTAATTTTTGGGGATTACGGGATGGGCAAGAGCTTCACTTTGTACAAACTCCAGTCACTCCTACAAAAAGGAGACCCACAGTTTCCGGCCCCGTCACATCTGATAGCGGCTCGATTCCGCACAACGCAGGCCGTTCTTCCGAAGTACTACATTGTCGACCTCTTTCAACGGATGATGAGGGACATTGGAAGAAAAAGAATCGGAGAGATATGCTCCCAAGCTATCAAGTCGGGAGTAGATTTAGAGACTACTTTCGGTAATGTCGTGTCTCAGTTAGCCGCGGGAAATGAAAACGCCTGGAGTTGGTTAACAGGTAGGAAACTAAGCGCTTCGAAACTTGAACAGATAGGTGCCTCTTATCGGGTAGGTGATTACGATGAGATACACGCCGTGTTTCTTCAGTCTTTGAAGCTCTTCAAGTCAGCAGAAATTATCTCGGTTGTCCTGCTTTTGGACGAGTTGGAATTTCTTCTTTCTATGGCATCGAGAACGAAGCTCTTAGCGATAATCCACGAGATACAAAGCATTTGGGACGACTTCAATCAGTTGCCAGAGAATGAGAAACAAAAGCATTCTCAGATTATCTTCGTGTTCGCTTCCTCCGCAGACTCATGGCAAAAGTTTCTGGAGTTAGCAGAGGAAGAGAAGACAAAGAAGGGGGGTGGAGGTACAGAGACATTCCTTCGAAGAATCCCGCCTGATGGAAGAATCGCTCTTACGCCCCTGAGTGAGAGGGACGTGACACGCCTTCTCTTGGAGCGAATGATCGCCTACAGGCTTGACCCCAATGACAAGTCGATGCATCCGTTCAGACCGGACTATGTGAAATTTATCTCAAGATTGTCTTTCGGATACCCGAGTAGAGTCCTAAGTTGGAGCGCCCTAGTCCTAAAGGAGGCAGACTCGCCGTCTATAGGAGCGTCTGAAGCCGAGAAGATCCTTAGAGACTACGGAGCACTTCTGGAGTTTTCGGAGGCAGAGGAATGATATGGTGCCCGGTCAACCTATCCTGAAGCTTATTCCTAACTACGATCTTCTTGTTCTAATCTGGGTCGACTATAGGAGAGCCTCGCGAACCGACTTGCAGGTCAAGCTTGATTTTCCGGGGGATCTTAAAGTCAAGTCGAGGATTGTCCGAACGAGGCTCAACGGTCTAGATGATGACAGAATCCTGACGACCCATGTCCAGTTAGGATACGGGGTGGCGTGGGATGGACAGGCAAATCTAGGTGTTTTGACAGCCATTGCGAATGGTTCGGTTCTGTTCTGGACAGACCTTCCTAAAGCGGAGATCGCAAAGCCAGATGGAAGGATAAGTTCCTATCTGGGGGTGCACATGAAGGTGGACAACAATCCTGAGATCAGATTTATCGTCGAGGACAAGAACCTGGACGAACTTTCCAGTGAATCCAGCCAATAAGGGATCGAAGAGCGATTAGGAGATCAACTACCAAGTGTCATTCAGTACAGAAACTAAATGCTCACCGATCGATCGGACTCAGCCGCCTTAGCTCTAACCAGAGCGCCATTATCTCTCGAATCTGAATATTTGCTGCCTCTAATCGGCCTTTCTTTGTCAAAGCGTAGTAAAGACGAGGATGACCATCGGGAAAACTATGTTTGCGTCTGGTCATGAGTCCTAGATCCACTTGCCGATCAAGATCTCTTTGCAAGCCTGAGACTGTTTTCAGACCCAGATCTCTCCTTAATTCAGACAGGTATTTTTCCCTGGGCAGAAGCGCTAACAACTCGTTCTCTTCCAGCGAATATCCAGGCTTAATCCTCGGACCGGGAAGATCGTTTAGAATAATCAGAGTAATCGGTTTCCCAGATGGGAAATCGTACTTATAGAATTAACCACGAGCAATTCTGAAGGTAGAACGTCTAACCCCAGCGGGACAGGGTAATACCGAGTGCGGAAGGAACTCCTTGCAACCAAGCTCGACGATCGAGATCGCGAGCTTTTGATTAAAGTCGTTCGCCTGAGACGTGAAACCATCAGCGGTTTTCTACGGCGGTCTGCATTGAAGGAACTCGCCGCCCTGGGATTCCTGACCTTGAGCGAGAAGGAGTCGCTAGGTGTCGAATGATTCTGGTTCTTTGCACGAAGTCGCGATTTCGAGGACTGGCCGCAGCAACGGCCAGTCGCAACCTACGATCCTACCCGACCTGCCCAACAGATCAGGGAGTTACGTAAGCGAGTGGCTAACCGCGATATAGCGTTTTCTGGTGCGGGGATTATTCCTTGCGCGTTTTGTGGTTCTGACCTGTCCTTCCTGTCAGAGCATGGCCAACGAAATCATGAGTTCTTCTGTGCGCAAGAGAACTGCGAATCGTTGAAGGGCGAGGCGGGGATGAAATGAATCTGCCAGACTGGATGTCCAACTATTGTGAGCTAGGGCTGTGTCTAATCCCGCTGACAAAGCATAAAATTCCCCTAGTCAGATGGAAAGAGGCCGGCTTCCAGATACGGCGACCAACGAAGGAAGAGTTGGAGCGCTGGCTGGCTGAATATCCTGGTTGCAACTGGGCTGTCGTTTGCGGTAGTGTCAGTGGTTTCTTCTTTGGACTTGACTTTGACTTGGTCCAAAACTATCACCGCTTCTTCGAACCTGAGAGAATCGAGAGAGAGACGACAGTCGTCCGGAGCTCTAGGGGCATACACGTCTGGGGAATATCCGATCGTCTGATCGGAAAGTTCGACGTGGGACCCGCAAAAGAGAGACTTCTAGAAGTTCACGGTGAAGGAAGTCTACTCATTGTACCACCTTCAGTTCACGCGTCTGGGGTCGCGTACCAGTTTGTGAACAACTTGTACGAGAAAGGTGTTCGGAAGGTAGCCCTGTTCAAAGACGCTGAAGCATCTATCTGGAGACAAGCCAGAGTCCTAGGATATCACCGTCCAGCGTCTACGTATCATGTTACGGGGATAAATTGGGCCGCTAATTCCTTAGAACTTGATCGCCGTCTAACCGATGCTTCCAGACAGAAGATCGTGGACGCAGTTGTGCCCTATTGGACTAGGGGGCGTCGCAACAAGCTAGCTATGTACCTTTCCGGACTATTTGCTAAACGTGGCATCTCTAAAGTCGATGCGGAAGAGGTCTTCAACGCCATCTGCGAAGCAACAGCCGACGAGGAGAGGAACCAGCGGTTCACGACTCTCCAGCGAACATACCAGCGAGACCCAAACACGCTCGGACGTCTAAAAGGAATCACGGGTCTTAGGGAGGAACTCCAAGATGAGTGACCTAGACCCAAGGGGCGCTCTTGAAATCATTAATCGTGAAACGGGCGGAACGGATCGACGTAAGAAATCCGACCGGCTTCTCGAACTCATCGACTCCCTACAACCCGCTCCCGTCTTCTTCCACGACGAACGTCGAACTGGGTATGTCCAGACTCGTGATAGTAGTCCACGAATCCTTCCCGTCCACTCAAGAGAATTCAAGGAATTTGCTGCCCACCTCATGTGGGAAAAAGATCATCTCGTTCCCGGGAGCGAGGACCTGAGTGCGGCCCTCAACGTCATGAACTTCGAAGCACTCAGTGGACAACAGATTCGGTTGGAGACACGACTCAGATGGCATGAGGATGCTATCTGGCTGGACATGGCAAACGAGAAGGGGGAAGCCATTAGAATCACCCCATTCGGCTGGACCATCGAGCAAGACCCACCGATCCTGTTCAGACGCTTCTCACACCAGCAACCTATCGTCGCACCTGTCCGCGGCGGCGATCCATGGCTATTGAAGAAATACTGGAAGGTTCCCGAACCGGACCACCTCCTAGTAATGACCTACGTCGCTGATCTATTGATTCCGGGTCATCCCCACCCGGTCTGGAATGTTTCAGGCTCAACTGGCGCCTCGAAGAGCACGCTTCAACGAATAGTCAAACGTATGATCGATCCGAGTAGTATGAAGCTTCTTGCGCTTCCGCGTGACGAACGCGAGCTAGTCCAGATTCTTGACCATCACTACTTACCCTTCTTCGATAATGTCAGTAGTATCAATGATATGATATCAAACGCTCTCTGCAGGGCGGCTACCGGGAGCGGTTTCTCAAAACGACAACTCTACACTGATGATTCCGATTTCACTTATGATTTCACGCGTGCGGTTGGGCTCAACGGTATCAACGTGGTGGCACGCGCCGCGGATCTTCTTGATAGGAGCCTACTAACGGATCTGCCGGGAATACCAATCGCTGACCGAAGAGAAGAGACTAAGATTCTGCAAGGATTCCAAGAAGATCTCCCACAAATCCTGGGCGGCTTCCTGGACGTCGTGGTGATAGCATTAAAACTTCCCGAACCAAAGCTAACCGGATTTTTCCGCATGGCCGACTTTGTTAGCTGGGGTTATCGGCTTGCAGAAGCACTTGGAAGAGACGCCGGAAACCGGTTTCTCGAAGACTATACGCGCAACGTGAACTCGATAGCGTTAGAAGCCGTGAACGCCGATGTCATCGGTGATCTTCTAATCCGAACTGTTGAAAATGAGTGGGAAGGACTTACCCGCGAACTACTCGAACGGCTATTCAATGACGCCTCGAATAAGAACATCTCGACACGACAGAAGGCCTGGCCAAAGTCTGTCGACGCCTTCGGTAGGCGTCTTCGCATCCTGAAAGAGCCACTAGGACGTCTCGGATGGAAATTAGAGTTCGGACACAGCAATCAAGGAAGTACCGTAAGGATTCTGAAAACTAGGGTCACTAGCATCAGTAGTATCACCAGCAACACTCTGGCAACCCATGAGGGTGACACTAGTGACACATCTGACGCTAATTCTCAGACTCCTAACGGGACTGCTAAAGATTCCAGCCCGCAGATTGTCAAGTGCGAATATTGCAAGCAGGCCATGACTCGTCGGGAGTATCAGCGACACCGGTGTCCAGTCGGAGCGTCGCATTGACCTTAGACACAAGTCCTACCGATACCGAAACAAATGTGCAAAATATACATGGAAAACGTCTTCTGATATCCCTACTTCTGGGGATCACAGATCCCGAACAACTCGAAGCGCTCAAAGATCAATATGGAAACGTCCGGCTTTCATTGTATGAGAAACTGCGAATCGAGCGATTACGCAGGCGGCTTGGAAAGCAGACTTCAACCGAGACGATCCGCGTTCTCCTAGACAACTACGATGACGAGTCTACGTTTATCATGCCTACGTTGACCGATGAACTACTCGACGAGCCGCAGGGCACACCGCTTGTCCTATGTGGCCGGCCCGGTTTGGGAAAATCGCTCACGATCCAGAGCCTGAGAACTGACCCACTTTTGTTGCTCGACCTTGCTAACGAACACGCAGAGATACAGAAGAAGCTAAGTCTCCAATCTTTGCTCGTTTACAACAAATGGTCGAAAGGCGGCCGCATCCGTTTCGTGCCTTCTGAGAATCGTCAGTTAGCTGCACTTGAGGTCAAGACATTGATAGAATTTCTGAATCAAACTAAGTACGATGGCAAATACAAAGGGTGGAAGGTTTGCATTGAGGAAGGACACCGTGTTCACAGACTGGCGGCCGCGATCAGCTTGATTCTTGAAGGCAGAAAATACTTCGGCAGATTGCTAGTGGTGTGCGCGGACAAGACCCTCTTCCCAGCATGTATTCCTGTGAAACCGAAACCTCTCGAAGAACTACGGACAGCACTCCAGTTTGCGAAGTGAATAGGGATTTCTGACATCCAACGCTCCGAAGCATCTAAAGACCCGCAGGATCTATCCAAAGATAGCCGAGAACTTAGCAAGGGCTTTTATGCGAACTAATAGCAATACTGATTTCACACAAAAACCAATAAACGGTTCGAGGACATAAAAGAACGCCACAAAACGGAGTATTGTATAGTTGCTGGGTCAGCGAGGAAGAACACCAGCGTATCCAGCGGGTTGCGGTTGAACTCGCGACAAAAGGCAAAATTCTCGACGAGCGTAACCGTCCAATTGAACTGAGGACAGATCCCAACGGGAAACAAACCGTCGGCCGCTATGCGCTGACGAAACACTTGTTGCTCAAGTTTGCAACCCACGAAGTCTCTAGCAACCTGATAACCAGCGCTGAAAAACGACGACGGACAGTCTTGTGATCTAGGAGTCGTCAAGATGGCAAAGAATAGTAGAAAAACAGGAAAGACACCCGAACGAACGGCTCGGCGACCGTTCGCCGAACGCCAAAACGAGAGTGAAAACAGCCCCCGGGAGCGTTCGGATCCAGCCGAACCTGGCCCTGTCGGGATCGAGGGTGAGCCGGTCGAAGTAAACTTGCAGAAGGAAGAACCTCAGCTCTCAGACGCTGATCAACCCATCGAGAAGCCTTCAGCCCTCGTCGAGAAATTCTATGACTTCATGGTCGTCCTACGAAGGGCGGGCTACAGTGTCGGTGGCATCGCCTCGTTATTGAAAGTGTCCAAGAGTACTGTTCACGCGCATGTCTCACATGTCCAGCCGGAAGTCGATGAATCAGATGGTGTCCAACCTCCTGCCTCTAGCGTTTCGAGTCCGCCTTCCTCCTCGCCACCGCCAAGAATTCTCGAGTTGGACCGAACTCAAGACGAAGTTCGTGGGCAAATGCAGCGCGAGATGGAGGCGAATGGAACACTTGAGACTCAGATTCTGAACGATAACGATCCAAGATGGCGGATAGCGAAAGCTCTCCTAGTGGCAGACGCTCTCCGGGTCCGCGTTTACGATCCCATGGAATATGTCTCTGATTGGGTCCTACCGGATGTCGCGCTGGCAAGGGACTGGGCAGCTTGGGTTCCAGGCGATAGCCGTGAGCATAAGACAGCGAATTTTCAGAAACTGTTGCTTTACGCTCGTCGTTACCTGCAGATGGGTAGAGTGTTTCAGGAGGATGGAATCGTGAGAACTGAGGGGGAGACAAACGTCGACGCTTAGAGCGAGCGATTCCGACCTGGAAAAGTCTAGGCGGGCGAAGGAAGTGTCAAGCAACTTGCTGGCCGCAGCCGAAAACCGACAGCGCCTCATGGAACTCGACCCCAGCATGAGTGGTTCCGCACCAGAACGTGCAGAGCTTCGGCGAGACCTTAGAGCAGGTCCAGTCGACAGATTCCGGAAGGGGCTGGGCGATGGATTGGAGATCTCCGGCTTGCGATCGGCCTTGCAATCCGCTCCAGACAACCCTGCGAACTGGAAGCCAAGTCCGAAAGAAATCTTCGAACGAAGAACCTCAATCATGAGAGCAGTTGCGCAAGCCGGCCGGCCAGAAGAGGTCGCGAAAATTATGGAAGCGTTAAGCCCATACATGGAAGCCTCAACAGGAGATCCCTTGATGGCACTCTTGATCCCACGATTGAACAATACTGGCGGCGAAAAACTAGGAATCAAGGAACTGTTGGAAATAGTCAAGTTGAGCAGCGAGCTACGAGCGCCCCAACAGGCGCCGGCCCCGGCTAGTGATCCAGCTGCCATGGCGAGTGCGATTGTCGACGCGATCAAAGTAGGAAGCGAAATCTCGTCAAAGAATAGTCCCACCATCGACCCCGTAACGATTCTGCAACACCAAACCGAGATAGTCAAGAACGCCTACGAAGGCCAACTAGCTTTAGCACGCGAACAGTTGAAAAATCGTAGCTTGGACGGCGAGCTTGACAGACTTTCAAAGTACCGCGACATATTCAGCGCCCCCTCCGAAGATCCAGAGATCGCAAAGCATCGACTTCAGATTGCGGACCAACAGTCGCAGAGAGCTTTCGAGTTAGAACGTGAACGTTGGCGGGCTGAATTTGACTCGAAGAACGAAGCCGCGAAGAGCCGTGCGCAAAGTGAGACCATCAAGCAGATCGTCGGTCCCATTCGACAAATGCTGGAAACTCCGATCGCAAAAGAGATTGGGAAAAACGTTGGTCGACGGATCGGCGTTCCACACAATCCGGTATCGGCCGCAAATAGCCGAGCCGTGGCGGAACAAATGACAAATCCCCCCCAGCCAGGATGGAGTTTCAAGTGCGCGAAGTGCCACGGCGATTTCAAGTTCACAGCAGAACAGATCGAAAATATCAAGAATGGAAGCGGCAAGTGGGCGTGCCCGAGCGAAGGATGTGGAGAAATTTACGTACTACAAACCCCGTCTGGATCCCCCGACATAGCCAAGTCGAAGGCTTAGAGGTTGACGAGAAGATTCCCACTTTCAAAACGACTGCACCATCCATGAAAGGTGTCAATCCCGTCGAGTCGACCGAAGTGTTGAAGGCGGTGCGAAAATTTCTTTCTGATCGACGAGACGACGATTTTGCGCCAGCGCTCAAAACGTTCCTTCTCGGTTCAAACGAGGAAAAGTTGCAAGCATTCATTCTGAGCCTAACCTGCGCTAAGGTTTTCGGCAACGTCATCGTCGACCGGGGTGAACTTACACCTCAAACCGCTCTTCTCGTACCAACCCTTGAGATCCAAATGGTCAAGCTGCTTGAAGAGCAACAGTCGCACCGGGACTAAGCTGAGACTTTTAAGCAGTGACAGGCATTTACAATAGTTGATCATAATTGGATGACGACCAAAGACGCAGGCTTCTGCAAAAAGGAGTTAACCTCACACAGCCCGGGCCGACCGCGGGTCAGATACCTCTAGTGATCTACCGATTGAACGCTCTAAGTGGGCAGTTAGAAGCAACGGCGACGACGGGGGAAGGTGTGAACTTCTTTTCAGACAGGAACGCGCAGCCACCGCCAAGGTCAAGGCTGGAGAGTGGAGCTTTGGATTTTGCGTCAGGCGGCGGAAGCGTCGAATTTGTCCGGTTGCCACCGCCCATCGACCGTCAAGGCGCGGGCGTGGATTTCATCGCGCTTGACCCGGTCCCTGAAAAGGTGCCAGGATCAGATATCGCTGACAAAAGACCACTACGAAATGGTGGTGCTGTCGTTTTCGGATAGGAATGCGCTCTCAAACGACCTCGATAAACTAGAGGTCTTTCAACAGGCGCACCGATGCCTCCTTGATCATGTCTCTGAAACGAGTTGCCTTCCCCGCGAGCAGGCGACGGTCACGGTCGAGATACTGTAGATCGCGTAGGACAGTTTTGAGGTGGCCGCGGGTTAGCCTTTTGGCGTCGACAGGAATCTGTCGGTTGCTCTCCTGCCTCAGATGCCAGGACAAGTAGCTTAGCTGCTGGCGCCGTTCCTGGTTGTGTTTCTGCAAAGCAATGGCCTCGCCGAGATTCACGGCCGCCGTAATCACCTTGTCAAGAATATTCTTCCTTCTTTCTCCTCGTCGGACAGCCCTGATGGAAGCTGGCTTCATGGCGTCATTTCCCGCCGAGGCCTTTTAGAAAAAGACAGTGGTCACGGGTCAACGAATAAGGAGGGATGGTACCTGTCTAGCAGGAGCGGTGATCCGAATACTTTCGCGATTGCTGCTTAAAGGAACACTCTCCTCTAACAGCTTTCAGCTTGGATCGGACTCGGCTCCTAGTTATGACAAGTCTTCCAACAAGATGCTCAAGGTGCGGTAGGCCTCTTCGAGATCGCTACTGTGCAAAGTGTGGTGTATTCGTCTTCGGGCCCAAACCGGTTGATTCCGAGACTACCGAAGAATTCCCGGCTGAAGAGCAATAAGCCGCCGTGGGTCAAAACCCACTCTGAAGTCACTTGGCCTCAGAGCTTCTCCACGACGATATTCGCGCATTCCTTACACATGAAACACCGTCCGCCCCAGCGGAAGGTTATCTCATGCTTAGTGACCTTCCCGCAAGTCCAGCACCAGAGCGATTCGAAGCGGGCGAAGAAATCGGGGTTCTTCTCCAAGGAAGGCATGAAACGACAGCCAAAATATTGAGATCGTTTAACGGATAGAGCGACGCGAAACTTCAGCAGACCTTCCGTGGCTCATGCCGTTCTGAGCATTCTTTGCACAAAGCAAGTCGCCACATCTTGCCGTACAGACCCTTGACTTCGGCTCCCTTTCTCTTGCAGCCGCAGTGGCACCTGCATCGGTCAGGGTCAGACTTCATAGTCAGGTAGGATTCAGAAATGCACGATAATAGTCGAACCCAACAGTGCGTCTGTCTGGAAGGTACCTGGGAATGAAGAATGGTGGATAGGATCGAAGAAGCTCTTATCTTCGAGATATCCTAAAGTCGACTTTGATCAGGAAGAGTCCGAAATGGCCCAGATGAAGCTGAGAGAGGAGAGGTCGAATGGAGCGAATCTGGGTTTCGAAGACAAGCTCTGGAAAACCGCGGACAAACTACGCAGCAACATGGATGCTGCTGAGTACAAGCACGTTGTGCTCGGCCTTCTATTTCTGAAGTATATTTCAGACGCCTTTACTGAGGTGCATGAGAAAATTAGGGAAGACCCAACGTCGAACCCGGAAGATATCGATGAGTACATCTCCAGAAGAGTCTTCTGGGTTCCCAAAGAGGCAAGATGGGAATACCTTTCGAAGAACGCGAAGAAATCAGAGATCGGAAAAATCATCGACGACGCAATGGACGCCATTGAGAGAGACAACCGGTCTCTTCGAGGCGTTCTGGTCAAGAACTACGCCAGGCCGGGGCTAGATAAGCAGAGGCTTGGGGAACTGATAGATCTTGTAGGAACTATCGGCCTCGGCGACAGCCAGAGCAGGAGCAAAGACATCCTTGGGCGAGTTTACGAATATTTCCTAGGACAGTTTGCAGACTCTGAAGGTAAGAAGGGCGGACAGTTCTATACTCCCAGAACCATAGTTAAGCTTCTCGTCGAAATGATGGAGCCGTACAGGGGCAGAATCTTCGACCCTTGTTGTGGCTCTGGTGGTATGTTCGTTCAGAGCGAGAAATTCATCGAAGCTCATGGCGGCAAG